>Ga0307372_10011384_pt1 | contig 11875 bp, 8 predicted proteins | sample OX1MG_FD_202533 | JGI IMG/M metagenome (GOLD analysis project Ga0307372, IMG submission 202533) | Soil microbial communities from Risofladan, Vaasa, Finland - OX-1 | ecosystem: Environmental > Terrestrial > Soil > Coastal area > Acid sulfate soil | place: Finland: Risofladan, Vaasa | collected...
CCCTCACGGCGGGCATACGCCGGTTTGTCCAGGTCTCCACCGACGAAGTCTATGGCGACATTGAGTCCGGCGCCTCACGAGAATCCGATCCGCTCCTTCCCCGCAGCCCCTACGCCGCCAGCAAGGCGGGCGGCGAATTGTTGGCCCGTTCCTACGCGATCACCCATGGACTGAACGTGGTGATCACGCGTGGCTCCAATACGTTTGGGCCGCGTCAGCATCCGGAAAAGCTGGTTCCCCTATTTATTACCAACGCGCTTGATGGTAAACCGCTTCCCGTCTATGGCGATGGCCTGCAAGTGCGGGACTGGATCGCGGTCGAGGATCACTGCGCCGGTATTGAGGTCGTGCTGCGGCGCGGCGCGGCCGGTGAGGCGTATAACATCGGCGGCGGGCATCCCCTCACCAATCTGCGGATCACCGAGCAGATCCTTGCCCTCTGTGGGCGGGGACCGGAACTGATTCGCCACGTCCGGGACCGCAAGGCGCACGACCGCCGCTATGCTCTCGACTGTGAGAAGGCGCGCACCCTGGGGTGGGCCCCTACGCGCCCCTTCGCCGAGGCTCTGGCCCAAACCGTGGCCTGGTACCGGGACAATGAGGACTGGTGGCGGCCAACCCTCGAATCGAGCGCCTTCGTCGAGCATGTGCGGCAGACCTACGAAGGGGCAGTGATCGGGTGATCGTGTGTCTGGGCGATCTCTTCGTCGATGTCTTAATCCAACGCCGCCCAGACCGAGGCACCTCGATCACCGTAGCGGCCGGCGGCTCGGCCGCGAATACCGCCGCCTGGCTTGCTGGAACGGGCGTGCCCGTGGGATTGGTCGCGGCCGCGGGCGCCGACCCGTCGGGAGATATGTTGGTGGAGCAGTTAGGCCAACGAGGAGTCCGGGAGGGAGTCGCGCGGGTCGTCAACCAGACTACCGGGGTGATGATCATGGAAGTTCTCCCCCAGAGACCGGGGCCGCCAACCGTGGACCGAGGAGCCAACGAGTGGTTGCGTCTGGGCCTTCCGCAAGTGGCCCTGCTCTGCCAGGCGCGATGGCTCCATTGCACCGCGTACGCCTTCCACGGTGAGCCTTCTCGGAGCACGGTAGGCGAAGCGGGCCGCATCGCCAGGGCGGCGGGGGCGATGATCTCGCTCGATCTGGGCGCCGCCCATCTGGTAGCCCACGTAGGCTTGGATCGCTACACGACCCTCATTCAGGATTTGGCTCCCGATTGTCTCTTCGCGAACGAGGAGGAGGCGGCCCTGCTGGCGCGTCCAGGCCAAACCCCACTGGGGGCGCTGGCCGCGTTCGCCCCCACGGTGATCGTGAAACGAGGCCGCGCCGGCTGCGCCGTGTGGACGGGCTCCGCGGAATCGACCTTCCCCGCGGTCCCGGCCGAGGTGGTCGATCCACTCGGAGCCGGCGATGCGTTCGCGGCTGGAGTGGTGTACGGATTATGGCGCCAGGAGCCGATGACGGAGGCAATCGCGCGTGGGCTGACCCTTGGCGCCCAATGTGTGGGCATTCTGGGCGGCCAACCGCCCCCGAGTGTGAATCGGGAAATGGCCGGAGGAAGCTGATCGGACGGATCGGTCGGATTGGTTGGATCCGCCCACACCCGGCCACAGCCGATCCGCCCCTGCGATCCGGCCTCAGCCGGAGGCCCGCCCAGCACCCTCGAATCCGGTGGCGCGCACTCGTTCGCTCAGGATGGCAATGGCCGTCTCGTTCACGCACAGGGTCCAGGCCAGGCAGAATTGGACCTCCGGGTGCGCGGTTCGGCTCCGTTCCAGGGCGGGTACCACGTCCTTGCTCAGCACCTTGCCGATGAAGTGGAGGTAGGGCGCGACCACGATACGGCGGGCGCCTCGACTGACCAGGGAATCCGAGGCTGCCTCGATGGTGTTCGTGGAATTCTCCGCCTGCGCCACCCCGACCAGCGTGTCACCGCCCAGCTCGTCGCGTACCAAGGCCGCCAGGCCCTCCAGCCGCGCGCCGGAATCCCATTTAGCCCGGCTGCCGCGGTTCACCACCACCACCCCTAGCCGCCCGCCTGCTCCCCGGCGGACCAATCCATGCGCCGGTAGATACTGGCTGGTACCCAACAGAGCGTCGGCCACCCGCCGGGCCACCAACTGGGCCAGGCGCGGATCGAGGCCAAGGTTGGGTAACTGGGTGATCCGGACCGCCGGCAAGTCCGCCCGAACATGGTCCAGTTCAAGGGGAATGTCGCGTTGAATCTCCTTCCCGTCAAAAAGAAAGTAGGGTAGCACCGCGATCTCTCGGCACCCCTCTTCGGCCGCTGTCCGCGTCGCTTCCTTGAGCGAAGGGGAAAGAAACTCGAAGAACGCGGGGCGAATAACCGGCCCTTGAGGAAAGCACGCTTGTAGCCTCCGGGCCACCTCGCGAATCCCATCATTGGTCGCGCTGCTCCGTTGGCTGCCATGGCCAAGGACCAACACCAGCTGTTTGGGAAAGCATTCCATGCTGCTCCTCGGCACTAGCCGTCCGTCACTATTCATTCGTTATAGTCTCCGACCGCGGTCGGCCTGACGCTACCACCCGACCACAGTCGGGGGATCGGGTTGACAGACGCCTAGCGATCCGCGCGGGGAATGGTAAAGCTGAATTCACTGCCCTGCCCCACGACACTCCGCACTTCGATCACTCCGTTCATCTGCTCCACCAACTGTCGGGCGATAAAGAGCCCCAAACCGGTACCTACATGACCGGCCCGGATCACCTGATCGATCTTGCCGAAGCGGGTAAAGAGCCGCGGCATATCCTGCTCCCTGATCCCTAGGCCGTGGTCGATTACCGTCACTTGCACCGCTTCCGGAAGCACCAGGCACCTGACCAGTATCTCCGCGCCCTCTGGGGAGTACTTGACCCCGTTGTCCATCAAGCTGAGCAAGATTTGCTGGGCCCGATCGGCGTCCGCCAGGACTTCCGGCAAATCGGCGGGAACGTCGACCAGTACCACCTGCCCCCGGTACTTCTGCTGAATCTCGCTGATCGACGGTTCGATGAGGTCCGCCAGTTGCACCGAGCGAATCGAAAGCGGTAAGGTACCGCCCTCAACTCTTGACACGAACAGGAGATCTTGCACCAAGCGCTGAAGGCGCTTGCTCGCTCCATGAATGCGATCAAGATAGTGATGACGCCGCTCATCATCCAGCCGCGTCCAATAGTTGAGAAGCGTTTCGGTAAACCCCTTGATCCCGGTCAGCGGCGTCCGCAACTCATGCGAGACCGTCGAGACAAAGTCAGTCCGAAGCTGGTCCAATTCCTCCAGGCGAGTCTTGGCCTCGTGTTCACGGGCATAAGTGCGCGCGTTCCGCACCGCGAAGCTGACTTGATTGGCGAACTGGCTGATCGCGTCGGCATCCTCCTGGGTATAGGCGCCGTGGCTCAAACTGAACACCTCCAGAATGACCACGTAGTCGCCGTCCATTAAGAGGGGAACCGCGATCCACGAGGCTGCTCGGGGTACGGCGGCAATTTCGCGCCACAGCGGCTCCCGCGCGGTGTCCGAGACGACCATCGCCGAGCCCGCGTCGCGCATTTGCTGATACAGGGGCTCCGCGAAGACATAGGGGCCATGAAACGGCTCGGTGGTCACCTGGCCGGATGAACTGCCGATCACCGCGAGGTCAATCCGCCCATCGTTGATGACGTGGACTCCCGCCAATTCATAGCTGACCAGCATCCCCACGAACTTCAGCACCTGATCCAGCACGTCGCGCAACTCCAACGTGGCCCCCAGCGCCTGGGTCATTGCCTGCTGCAACTCGGCGACCTCGCGCCGGCGAAGTTCCGCCGCGTAGAGACGGGCTCGCTCAATCGCCACGGCGGCTTGGTTCGCGAACGCCTGCAAGATTTGTTGATGCTCGGAAAGAAAATAGCCGGGTACCTCCGCTGCGGTGGTGAGCACGCCGATCACTTCGCCTCCCGCGATAAGGGGGATGAAGAGGGCCGAGCGCACATCGTCCGACAGCAGCGGCTCCGCCGCCAGGTTCTTGGGATCCTCCAGCAGGTCATCCACCAGAAGCGGCTTTCCCAGTAAGGCACTGCGGCCAATCAGCCCTTCGCCGGGCCGGCGCGGCGGCCCTACCTCCGTGAAGGTGTCAAGACCGGACCCGGCCTCGAAATCAAGGAGACCGGACTTCTGGTCAATCAGATAGATGAAACACAGCCTGCTATGGGTGAGCTGCACCGCCGCCTCGGTGATCGTGCGCAGCGTGGCGTCCAGGTCGAGTGACGAGCTCATCATTTGGCCGGTTCTGTAGAGTGAGGAAAGCTGCTCGGCCCGCGCGGAGGCGTCGTCAAAGAGTTGGGCATTGGCGAGCGCTACCCCCACCAGTTCTCCCACGCCGCGCGCGACCTCAAGGTCGCGTGAGCGGAACCGGTGCGGCGCCTCGGTCCAGCATACCATCAGGGCGTCGGCGGCTCGATTTGAGAGGTTGAGGGGAATAATGATTGCTGATCGCAAGCCGCGCGTCTGGATTAGCCGCTCGGGCAGACTGCGGCTCAGATTATGTTCCTCAACGGCAACCGGCTCCGTGCCATGCAGGAGGGGCGTCATCTGTTCCAAACGGGGACCGCTGATCTTGATCTCGGTCAAGGTCTTCAGGCCCCCATCCGGCTCGGTGGGTTCCAGCATCCGCAGCTCGACTCGCCGCGTATCCAGATATAGAAGACCCGCGAATTGGGCTCCAAAGAGCCGCGGCAACATGCTCAAGGTGCCCTCGACCAGAGTGTCCACATCGGTGGTTCCCAGGGCGCTTGCCACCTTCAGCAGGGCCGAGGACACTGCCGCTTCCTCCAGTTGGGCCCGATACAGATGGATGTTCTCGAGAAACACCGCGCCCTGCGCCGCCAGCGCCGACAACGCCCGCAATTGCACGGGACTGGATGCCTTGCCGCCGCGAACGCCCGCGCAGAGGCCAACCACTCCGCGTCCGGGAACGTCCAGAGGGACCAGCACCAGGGTCCGATCACTGGCGGCTTGCGGCTCCGGCGCGGACCCGCTGTCCCCGCTGGTCCGGATCAGAGGGCTGAGCACGGGCAGCAGACACGCTCCCACTTCCTGGTCAGCGAAGGCGGGAGAGTCGGGTCGGATGACGAGCGGAGCGGTGACGTGACCCTCTTTTCCCATCAGGCGATCATAGACCCGGCGAGGGATCGGCATGGCCAGAATCTCCTGCCAATCCTCGATCCCGATCCCCTGACGTGCCTCGGCGTAAAAGGCATTGTCGGCACTGTCATAAAGGTAAATCACCGTGTAGTGGAAATCGCCAATTTCACGGGCCAGCGCGGCCACGTGAGCGGCGAAACTATCCAGGCTGCTCTCTGGGCCAAGGCTGGCGCTCAGGCTAAGCACCCGGCGAAGATACTGCGCGGGAATCTCCCCGCCGGTTCGCCGCTGTTCCCGAATGGGTGAAACGGAAGGGCCGTCAGACGAGCTAATCGCGGCTACTGTCATGCCGTCACCCGACCGAACTGGCGAAAAAGCAACCCAAGGAGGCGAACCCCATCTTTCCGACTTCCGCCAGATCACCTACCACGACCGAAACGAAGGATACCACAGGACTTTGCCGTCCTGTGGAACCCTGGTGCATGCTCACGCCTTCGCGGCATGCCGTTCGAGAGCGCGAAGGTAGTCGGCAATCGTGGCGGCCGCCGTCGCCGCCTCGACCGGAAGAAGCAAACCGTTCGCGCCGCACTGCTCCGCCAGGCCAATAAGGTCCAGGCCAATGCCAATGGCGCCATGGAGCAGAAGCGGTCTCTTGATCACCTCGCCAAGCATGGCCACGGGCAGCAGATCCTCGACGGATAAGCCATCCTGATGCCTACCCTGGGCTTCGATCACTACCGCGTCGATTTCGAGAAGGTTCAAGGCGGGGGCCCGTCGGATCTCGAGGTCGGGCGGAATGGTGATGAACCGAGCCGGTTTCTCCCAGGTGAGCACGGCCGCCCCGGCGGCCAGCGGCAGGCGGACCCAATCCACGCCGGTCGCTATCTCCGCCGGGTCCAGATCGCCCGCGGCCTCCACTCCCAGGACAAGACCCACCGGGATAGACAAACCGGAGGCTGCATCGCGCACGGCGCGCAGTTCACGAACCGAGCTCACTCGGACCTCGATCCCGTCCGCCCCCGCTTGAATCAGCGCCGCCGATCCCGCGAGATCGGCCGCCGCCAGGCTGGCAATCACCGTGAGCCGTCGTTTTTGGGTTGTGTCATGGTTGCCAAACCCCAATCGGCCTGAACCACCGGTGTGCGCCCGATCGCGCAGCGCATCGAGAAGCCTGCTTGGTCGCTTCGGCGCGCCGCCATGGGATATATTCATGGTTTGAGTCCTTCCGTGTTTCCTGATCCGCCACACCTGGCAGCATACCCGTTTTTCACGGTACCTGCGTCACCCTTGGCGGATTAAGGGCGCGCGGACCTTTTGCCTGTCGAGCCCTGGAAGGTCACCCATATGCAGTCGCCCGCGCCGCTGGACGCCGGTAGTCAGGTCTCAAACTCCGATGACGCCGCCCTGGCCCGAGGGTGGCTGGGCCTCCTGCGGGCAATCGAACCCCTAAAGCATCTCCCGCGTACGGGGTGGCTGGATCGAGACATCGCCTCTCCCGAGAGTGTCGCCGCCCACTCATGGCGATTGGCCGTGCTGGCGTGGGTGGTCGCCTCCGAGGTGGGCCTCAATGCGAACCGGGCCATGGCCATCGCCCTGTTGCATGATCTGCCGGAAGCGGTTACCGGCGACCAGACCCCATTCGACCCCGTTGGAACGAGTGCTCAGGACCGGCGCCGCCTGGCGACCGAACCCCCGGATCGCCAGACCTGGCGTTCCCCCGCGGCGCGGGCCAAGAAGGAGGCGGCGGAACGGGCCGCCCTGAATCAGATCGTCGCGACCGGCCCGACCGGGGTCGGCGCCCGAATCGCCAACCTCTGGGAGGAGTACGCGGCCGAACTGACGCCCGAAGCCAGGCTGGTCCATCAATTGGACAAGCTTGAGGCGTACCTCCAGGGCTGGGAGTATGCCTCCGATGGTCGGCTCGGACAGCAGGAGACATTGCGCTCATTTCAGGTTGACTGTGCCCAATTGGCGACCGAACCGGCGGCGCGGGCCCTCCTCCAGGCTATCGAGGAGTGGGCGGGCGCCGCCGAGAAATTGGACCCCAACCAAAAGACACTCAAGCCGGAATAGTGGCCACCGCCGCGGGCTCGGGAATGGTGACCGCGGTCTTGCATTTGGGGTAGCCGGTGCAGCCCAGGAATGGCTTCCCGGCATTCGGCCCTTTCCGCGCGATCCGCACCGTCATCGGCTTCCCGCAATTGGGACAGGGAGTGGTAGCCGCCAACGCGGTGAGCGCGGGGTCCGCCGGCCGTTCCGTCTTGGACTCCTTCCCGTCCAACGACACAATCCCCTTGCAGGTTGGATAGTTGGCGCAACCCCAGAATGAATTGCCGCGCCCCCTCCCGCGGAAAGCCTGGCGGAGCACCATGGCGCCCCCGCATTGCGGACAGGGCGGCGCCTCCGCGCCCTCGGGCGCCTGCGGCACTGCCTTCGGCGGTTTGTATTTGCACTCAGGATAATTCCCGCAGGACACGAACGAGCCAAATGGCCCCGCTCGCTTGACCAGCGGCCCGCCACAGTCGGGACAGATGTCCCCCGTTGGCTCGGGCGGCGGTCCCTCTACCTTCATCCGCCCTGCCCCGACCGCCCGCTCGACGGCGGGAAGAAAGCCCTCGGCGAAGCGCTGGAGCATGGCCCGCGCGTTTTCCGTCCGATCCGCGACTCGGTCCAGATCTCCTTCAACGCGCGCGGTGAACGCCGGATCGACCAGGTCCGGGATCCGCTCTCGGGCCCAGTCCGTGACCGTAAGGGCTACGGGCGTGGCCTTCAGGGCCCTGCCTTCCCGGATAACGTATCCCCGCTCCATGATCAACTCAATCGTCGGGGCGTAGGTGCTGGGGCGGCCAACGCCTCGATCCTCGAGCGCCTTGACCAGCGATGGCTCGGTAAACCGCGGCGGTGGCTTGGTCTCATGCTGCTCCACCTCGCCATTTGCCGCCGTCAGGGGCTCATTGACCTTCAGCTCCGGCAGTTCCTGCCGATCCTCGCCGTCATCCTCCTCGCGGATCCCCGCCACGTCCAACCAGCCGGCGAAGACCACGCGCGAGGAATGGGCGCGGGCCTGGCAGGCGCAGCCCTCGGCGGTGAGATCGGCGGATCGCCGGTCGTACACCGCGTCCGCCGCCTGGCAGGCCAGGAAGCGGGCCCGGATAAGGCGATAGAGGCGCCGGGCGTCCTCGTCCAGGTCGGAGGCCACTGATTCCACGGCGGGCTCGGTGGGCCGCACGCATTCATGTGCTCCCTGCGCCCCGGCTTTGTCGGCATACTGCCGCGGCTCGTTGGGTACATACTTTTCACCCCAGCCGGACCGAATGACCTCCCGCGCGTCCCGTACGGCGTCCGCCGCGATAGCCACGCTGTCGGTACGCATGTAGGTGATCAAGCCCCGCTCGTAGAGGTTCTGGGCCGCCGTCATCGTCCGCTTGGGATTGAAGTGGAGCGCCGTGCCGGCCGCCTGTTGCAGCGAGCTGGTGGTGAAGGGCGGCTGCGGCTTTCGCCGGCCCGCCGTCCGCTCGACTTTGCCCACCTGCCAGGGACGGCCAAGCGCGTGAGCCAGGGCCGCCCTGGCGACATCCTCGGAATTGAGGAGGGGCGGCACCTCATCCTGCAACCGCACCTCCGCTCCGTCAAACAATCGGAGTTCGGCCTGGAACTCGGTACCGTCTTCCCGGCGCATGGTCAGGCTTACAGTCCAGTATTCTCGACTGGTAAAGGCCGCGATTTCCCGTTCCCGATCCGCCACCAGGGCCATGGCCACACTCTGGACCCTGCCTACCGACAACCCGCGTTTGACTGTACGGATCAGCGCGGGCGATGCCTTGTACCCCACCATCCGGTCGAGGATCCGCCGGGCCTCCTGGGCCTCCACCAAGCCATCATCGATCGTGCGGGGGTGGGCAAGCGCCTCACGGATCGCCTTGGGGGTGATCTCGTGGAATTCAAGGCGCTCGGGATTCCGCGCCGCCAGGAGGCGGGCCACATGCCAGCCGATCGCCTCTCCTTCCCGATCAGGGTCGGTAGCGATCACCACTCGGTCGGCATGCCTGGCAGCCTCTTTCAAGGCGGCCAGATCCTTGGCCTTCCGCGGCGGCACCACATAGACAGGCGTGAAGGTCGTTTCGTCGTAGCCCAGGCCCTTTTCCGGGAGGTCAGCCACGTGGCCCTTACTGGCCATCACCTGAAATCGCGACCCTAAAATGGCGCTGATCGTTCGGGCCTTGGTGGGCGACTCCACAACCACCAAGGTAGTTCCGCCCTGCCTGTCCGCCGCGGCACGGCCTCGCGAGGCATGCGAAACTGTCGCGTCACGCTTGGCTGGAGCCGCTGTCTTCCGTTTGGTTGATTTTATGGGAGGCTTCCGCCCCCCGGTCGCCGTTGTCACCACTGTCTCCTCGGCTCGGTCATCATCCTGGGCGTCGAGACGCCTTCGCGCTCGCCGCCGTGGCACACGTTACCATAGCACGCCCCAAGAATACGGCCCATTCCGCTTCCTGGATGCATCCCAAGCACGGGCACGAGAACGCACGGGCGAAACGGGGGGAATCCGACGTCCTGCTTTCCCAGGTCGTATGGCTAATGATGCCATATTGAATGCAGGAATCAAGACCCCAGGCCGGTTATACCCCGATTAGCGTCAAATTTAACCAGTACGTGGTAGCTCGCGCGCTAGTCTCCCCTGGTTTGTTCTCCGGTTACGCGGTCCAGCATTGCCTGGAACCCACTGCGGGGAGGCGAAAAGATATCCACCGCGATGCAACCTTGGTCGAACGTCCGCGCCGCGTGCGGCACGTGCGGCGGCACCACATAGACATCGCCTGGGCGGATCATCCGCTTTTCCCCGTTCATCTCGAATTCGTACTCCCCCTCCAGCATGGTTCCGATCTGTTCCTCGGGGTGCGCGTGCATGGGCGCCTCGGTGTGAGGCTCGAAGAACACGTAATTAAAGAGGAGGTTCCGGCCAAAGATCGGCTTGAACCGAATGCCCTTGCCGAGATTCACGTAGGGAATATCGTCGCGACTCGCGAAGATCGGGGCGAACGAAGGGTCGGTCTCCGCCCCTTCCTGTAGAGGTTGAAAATAGTCCTCGGCGGCGTCACTCATGATTCCACTCCTTGCTAGAACAATTCAAGGTACTCGTTCACTTCCCAATTGCTCACGTAGTCGTTGTACCGCCGCGCCTCGTTGCCTTTCAACGCCGTGTAAGTATCCACCCAGGATTGGCCGAGCAATCCCACCAACGGCTCGTCGGCGCGTAACGCCGCCAGGGCATCCCGCAAGGTCAGGGGAAGGGGCGGAAGGTCCGTGCGGGCATAGGCGTCCTCCCCCTGAATGAAGTGGTTGGGCTCGATCCGGCGCCGGATGCCGTCCAGGCCGGCGGCGTAGATCCCGGCCATCATAATATAAGGGTTATTGTCGGCGCCGGGGGCCCGATTCTCCAGATTGGTCCCCTGGCCGCGGGCGTGCGGCACCCGAATCAAGGTCATTCTATTCTCCAGGCCCCAGCAGGCAGCAGCCGGGGCGAACGTATAGGGGCGCAGCCGCTTATAACTGTTCACGGTCGAATTGGCGAGGGCGCACACGGCGGCCGCGTGCGCCAGTTGGCCGCCGATGAACCAGCGGGCCACGTCGGATAGCCCGTGCTCGCCGTTCGGATCAGCAAGGGCGTTCTTGCCGCCAAGATCATACAGGGAGTGATGAAAGTGAGCCCCGCTCCCACTGCACCCGTTCAAAGGCTTGGTCATGAAGGTCGCGGTGTAGCCCTGCTGGAACATCAACTCCTTGACCGCCATCTTATAATAGACCGACATGTCCGCCGCCCGCACCCCCGCGAAATGGGTGCTGCTTATTTCGAACTGGCCCGGCCCATACTCCGTGTTGGCTTCCTCCACGCCCAGGCCAATGGCATCCAGATTGGCGCTGAGGGTGGCGAGAATGCCGTCCACCTGTTGCTGCTTCACCTCGGCGTAGCAATTGATACCGGTCCAGCTCGGCTGGGGAATGCCCTGCTCGACAGACTTGAAGACGTAAAACTCCAGCTCGCTGCTGCCGCGGGTCGTGTATCCCTCGGAGCGGAGCTCCTCCACGATACGCTGGAGCACCCGGCGCGGTGCCACCTCCACCAGGTCACCATCCAGAGTATAGAGATCGGCGATAATCTTCGCTGTCCCTGGTACCCATGGGAGGATGGTAAAGGTACTGGGATCGGGTTTCATCAGCCAGGAAGGATAGCCGCTCGCGAAACCGGCGCCCGCCGGAACGACGAAGTTGGCGCCGGTATCCACCGAAAGCATGGCCGAAGGGTAGGGGATACCGTCGGTGATTCCGTGACGCGCGAAGGTGGCGGCGGTCACGTTGCGCGCCCGCGTAACGCCGCTGTTGTCCACGAATGTTACCCGAACTGTTGTGATGCCATGCTCGTCGATCAGCCGCCGCACATCCTCGAGTGTGGTCGCCTTCTGGTCATCCGCCACGAATACGCTCCTTCCCGGCCTGCGACAATGGGCCCGCGTGCCCCACGCACCGGACCATCGCTAGCCTACCCTGAAAGCAGCCCCACGGCAAGCAAGGCCGGAGTGCGGTACCTTGAGGAAATCATGGATCCAGAGATCGCTGCCCTCACCGACCTCCTTCGCACAAGCAAGCGAGGGCCCATGCGCCTGGAGGCCGCGCGCCAATTAGCGTTGCGCCGGAGCCTGGAGGCGGCGGCGCCCTTGCTCGCCGCCCTGGAGGAGTCCAATGATCCGCG
>Ga0307372_10011385_pt1 | contig 11874 bp, 10 predicted proteins | sample OX1MG_FD_202533 | JGI IMG/M metagenome (GOLD analysis project Ga0307372, IMG submission 202533) | Soil microbial communities from Risofladan, Vaasa, Finland - OX-1 | ecosystem: Environmental > Terrestrial > Soil > Coastal area > Acid sulfate soil | place: Finland: Risofladan, Vaasa | collected...
AGCCGAAGGCAGGAAACCGCAAAGTCCACGTCGTAATAGCCGCCGGGAGCGGTCTTGGTGTTGGTGTCCGGGACGTGCTTTTCTTTTTCCAGCCGGCGGCGCATCAACTGCAACTCGCCCTCCAGGCCGGGATAGTTCTGGAAGCGATTTAAGACCTCTGCCACAAGGTCATCCACCAGCCTGCGCGCCAGTTCCTCGTTTCCGGCCAGCGGACAGGCTTTCAGGTACGTCAGCGCCTCCCACACCTGCGCGGACTCCCTCACGTAGCCCAGCAGAGACGTGTGCGTGGGGACCAGTTCGCCTTCCTGCCCCCGGGGCCGCAATCGCGTGTCCACGACAAAAAGCGTTCCGTCCCGCGTGTAGCTTGAAAGCACTTCGATGACTTTCTCTGCAAGTCGCATCCAGCGGGCGATCTCTTCCCGCGGAGTGCCGGCCGGCGCCACAAAGATCAGGTCGGCGTCCGATGCCAGGTCGAATTCGCTCAGCCCCAGGCGGCCCAGGCCGAGGACCACAAAAGGCGCTTCCTGCAGACTGATGGATTCGGCTTCCAGCGCGCCCTCCAGCGCCTGGCGCCCGATCGAGAGCGCGCTCGACACGGACCTTCCCGCCAGTTCGGTCCAGCGTTCCAGCCGCGCGAAAATGTCTCCCGGTTCCGCCAGGTCCGCAGCGCCCAGTTCCAGCATCGTGGAGCGGAAGTTCCGCCGCAGCAGGGCCATTTTTTCGCGAACGTCGAATGCGCCTTCCGTCACCCAGGGAAAAGGCCCCAGGGTGACCGCTCTTTCAAGCCCGATGTTCATTTCCGTCTGATCTTCCGGCGCCCGATGCCCGGCTTCGCGGCCATCCAGTGCGGCGATGTCTTCCGGGTGATGGACCAGCAGGCTGGTCAGGTATTCGCTTGCCCCGGCGATCTGCAGCGCGCGTTCGACGCATTGCGGCTGCTGGCGGGCGTAACGGAATCCCTCCGCCTGCGCCAGCAGCGCTCCGAACAATCGCGTCACGTTTTTGCGCGCGCGGTCTGGGACCTGCGCGTTCCTGACCAGCGCGGACAGCTCAGGAGCCTGAGCGTCGAGATACTCCAGCAAAGATTTATAAGAGTGCGGAGCGTGATCGCCGACCGGCGCAATCAAAGGTTTCAGCGAATACGCCGTTCCCGGGACGGGCGCCGCATCCGGCCGCACAATGCGCTGATGGATTTCATTCACGGTTGCGAAGGCGGCTTGAATTTTTATCAGCAGTTTCTTTCCCGGCGACTGGCTGCTCTCGGTCCCCGTGCGGCGGGCCAGACGGTCCAGCGCGCCGGCTTCGGCAGGCAGGCGGTGGGTCTGCAGCCCCAGGTCAAACTGGACGCGGTGTTCCACTTTTCGCAGGAACTCATAGGTGCTGACCAGGGCGGCGTAGTCGCGGTCGCTGATCCATCCTTTGTCGTTCAGTTTGCGCAGGGCCAGCAGGGTCCCGCCGGACCTCACCCAGCGGTCTTCGCCGCCGTGCAGCCGCTGCAGGCACTGGGTCAGGAACTCAATGTCGCGAATGCCTCCCCGGTGCAACTTTACGTCGATCGCATTGCTCCGGCCCTTCTCCAGCTTGCGGGAAATTCTCTCCCGCGCCCGCAGCACCGCTTCCACGGCGGCAAAGTCGGCGGACGCGCCGTAGATGGAGGCCTCCACCGCCCGCAGAAACTCGCGGGTCACGCGCGCCTGCCCCGCGGAGTGCCGGGCCTTGATCAGCATCTGCAGTTCCCACTCGCGCGCCCGGTGCGCGTAATACGCCCGCGCCGATTTCAGGCTGATCGCCAGGTCGCCCATTTCGCCTTCGGGGCGCAGGCGCAGGTCCACGCGGAACACCTGGCCCTGGGGCGTGGACTGCGTGATGGTGCCGGTGATGGCGCGGGCCAGGCGCACAAAATATTCCTTGTTGCTGATGATGGAATCCGGCTCGCTGCCGCCCGCCGTCTCGCCGTCCTTTTCATAAAGGAAAAGCAGATCGATGTCGGAACTGTAGTTGAGTTCGTTGCCGCCCAGCTTTCCCAGTGAGATGATGCTGAAGCCGCTGCGCACAACGCGGCCCTGTGCGTCGCGATACTGCGGCAGGCCGTAACGCTTCTCCAGTTCCTGATCGCAGAAGATCAGCACGTTCCACAGCATCACGTCCGCCAGCATGGAAAGCTCGAGCGTGGTCTCGCCCAGCGTTGAAAGCCCCAGCACGTCTTTCAGCACGATGCGCAGGTAGTTCCGCCGATTGAAGCGCGCCAGTTGCGCGGAGAGCCACGGGTCCGGATGCGTGGTGGCAAAGCGCGCGTAATCCTGCATCAGTTCTTCGCGCGATTTCAGTTTGGTAAATTTTCGGTCGCGGGCAAACTGCGCCGCGAGCGATGGGTCGGCGAAAAAGCTTTCCGCCAGAAAGGTGCTGTGGCCAAAAATCGCCACCAGGTAGGTCAGCGCGGTGGGATGGTTTGCCAGATCGTCCAGCACGTCCTGCGGGGCGCCCAGGATGAAACGCTCCAGCAGATTCAGCGCGCCATCCGGGTCGGGCGAATGCGCCAGCAGCGCCGCCGCCGGGACCACCAGCGCCGGCGCCAGACGCGCCGCCAGGCGTTCGACGTTGCTCTCCGCTTTCGATGGATCCTGAAAAGCAATCCCAGTGAATTCCGCGCGCATGACCTCCGATTATACCAGTCTGCGCCCGCGGCGCACGGTCCCATACGGTGAGTGGCGGGCTTGGCGATTCCACGAGGAAGCACGCGGCAGGTCGGCAGGTGGCGCAGGCCGCGCTCTTCAGAGGTCTGCGGTTTTTCTTCGTGTTAGGATAAACTCGGATACGCCATGCCGTCTGACGAGGGACCCGTTCGCATTCCTATCACGGATGTTTTTGACCTGCACTCGGTGCAGCCGAAGGAAGTGGCAGCCGTGGTCGAAGCCTATCTGGAAGAAGCCGACCGCATGGGGTTGAAGGCCCTACGCATTATTCACGGGCGCGGCATCGGCGTGCAGCGCGGGATCGTGCGCGCCGTGCTGGCCCGCACGCCCTTCGTCGCGTCTTACGCGGACGCTCCGCCGGAAGCGGGCGGCTGGGGCGCCACCACCGTCACCCTGCGATAACCACGCTGCGATGGTAATGGTAGCCACAGCACCGCTCTTGTGCCGTGGGCCTTCGTTTTCCCCAATAGAGAACCCACTGCGCATCAAAGACTATTGACTTGGCTGCCAGCTACAGCAGTAGGAGTTGCACATTCCTCTGTTCCGGCACAGTAAAAAGCGCCCGAAGATTATCCCATGGCTCTGCTGGAAACGGGATGCCCCCCACGCGAAGCAACTTGAGATTCCCTGGGGCCAAGGTCCCTGTAGACTTGACAAACACCTTCACACGACCGTGCTGAAGCGCCTCCATGGCCCCTGCCCACGTACCACCATTGTCGGCTGAGCTAGCCACCACCAGCGCAGCGTTACTCAAACCATAGAGGAGCTTGTTTCGCTCCATGGCGGCATATGCGAACCATCTGGAATCCGGGTCGTAAGGAGATACGAGAGTTAATCGATCACTCACAAGGCTAGAGCGGTACTGTCCTGAAGTAGCCGTTTTGGCCAGGCCTTCCGCGAGAACTCCCAAAGTCCACCCTCCAGCCTCCAACGCACCGGACATCGCATCGCGGTCAATCCCTTTGGCTGCGCCGGAAATAATGGCGATGCCTTCCTTAGCACAGTGTTCGCCAACCCGCCGCGCGAACTCCCCGTCCTCTTCTGAGCGGTCGCGGGATCCGACGACCACTAGGCCTCCACGATTAAGCAAGTTCTGGGAACCAACGCCGTACAACAGCGGCGGGGCCGATTGCCCGAGATACTTCTTCAGACGTTCCGGATAGCTGGCATCGCTACGACTGATCACCCACAGTCCGCTTCTCTCCCACTTCTCGATAATGAGCGCGAGAGCAGCCCCTCGGTTCAGAAGGGATGTAACGCGGACAGGGTCGACGGCCGAGGACTGGAATTCGGCCAGCCTGGTCCTGCCATGCGTAGTTAAGAGATCCCCTGGTCGCAAGCCCTGGTTCTTCAGCCACGAGGCTAGGTCGTTGTACTGGCGGAGACCCAGAGGATTCGGCCCGTTGCCACCACGCTGGCCAAGTTCTCCGCATAGTAAGAGAGCTGCTTGTGTATCCTGCGGCAGAGTTGACTCCACTCGGATCTCCTAGTCATTATTTTCCGACGAACTGTCCGCCAGGGCAAATGGGTAGACAGGCCCGCTCCCGGCATTGCGCAGCAGAACGGTCAGCGCCGTAAACGTCCATTTTGAGTCTACCATGTCATCGACCAACAAGACGGGGTCCGGTCTGACTTGCGCCTGATCGACGACAAAAGCGCCCGCCACATTCTGCGCCTGTTGAAAGCTGTTGGCCCGCGTTTTCTGGGGCTCGGTATCGCGCGCCTTGCGGATGCATTCCACAAATGGAAGTCCTAATCGGCGGGCGAGCCGCCCCGCGAAATCGCGAACAAGATTCTGATGCCGTTTCGATGGAACACACGCCACCCAACCTGGTGCGGGGTCAGGCCTCCAGTGTTCCTTGATCAAGCGCCCAGCCGCGTTGACAAGTTGATCGTCGAAACGACCGTCCTGCTGTTTTCCACGGCGAACGAGCTCGCCGAGCCCCGGGTCGCCCCATCGACAGAGTGTGCGTCCTTCCAACGCCTGGTACTCCAGCGCAATTTTCCCTCTCATTTCAGGATCAGCCATTCCGGCGGGCCACATCTTTCGCGGCAGGATGGGGTTCTCCAGACGATTAAAGAAGTCCACCGCCGCCTGCGCGAGGAACGCCGGATAGTCTTCTGATAAAAGATGACCTGCACAGTTCACGCACTTGCCACAGGGTCCCGCGGTCGGGTCATCCAGCTCCTCTGCCAAGAACTGCATCAGGCAGTCCTTGCTGGCCATGTAAATTGTCATTCTTTCCTGCTCTAGCCGTCGTAGATTCGTAATCGTCTCTATCCGATCCACGGGCATTTGCCAGCGCACGGGATTCAGGACGTAACCGGCGACGGTCTTTTGAATTGGCGCCGGCGATTCCAGCAGCAAGAACTTCAGTGTCTTCTCGATCTTCCCTTTCGACAGATTGACGCGCTGTTGGAGTTTGGGAACCGTCAGCGCGCTGTTTGTGGCCCGCATCACCGCCAAAATTTGGTCCACCTCTTCGGCTGTTGGGAAGGCCGTCCGAATGAAGTAGTCGGCGATCTTGTCGTCTTCTTCTCCGTTCAGCAGAACGCCATAGGCATCGTCGACAGCGCGCCCGGCCCGTCCCACCTGTTGGTAGTAATGCACAACGGAAGCAGGCCGCTGGAAATGGATGACGAACCCAAGGTCTGGCTTGTCAAAGCCCATTCCGAGAGCAACCGTAGCGACCAGCGCTTTCACTTCATTGTTGAGCAGCCGGTTCTCCAGGACTTCCCGTTGCGTTGCATCCATGGCTCCGTAATAAGGCTCTGCGTCGACGCCTTGGGACTTGAGCCATTCCGCCAGACGCTTCGAGTCTCCAACGGTGAGCGTGTAAATGATGCCGCTTCCAGGCAGGTCTGGCAAAACGTTAGCAAGCCAGGCCATCCGTTCCGCCTGCGAAGGAAGGTAGATGTTCTGGAGGCTGAGGCTGGCCCGCGCCAAAGGCCCCCGCTGGACCTCCAAGTTCGGTTCTAACTGGGCGACGATGTCCCGAACCACCCGATCGTTCGCGGTCGCAGTTGTGGCAAGTACCGGGATATTGGGCGGGAGAGCTCGCAGGATTCTCACGATTCTTCGGTAATCTGGCCGGAAGTCGTGCCCCCAATCCGAGATGCAGTGGGCTTCGTCCACAACGAAAAGGCCGACCGCATTGGCGATGGGAAGCAGACAACGACTCACGAAATCGTCATTACCCAGCCGCTCCGGTGAGATCAACAGCACGTCGAACTCGCCTCGATGCAGTCCTCCTTCGATTCGCGGCCAGTCTGCCACATTAGAGGAGTTGATCGTTTCCGCCCGAACCCCGATATTCTGTGCGGCGGCGATCTGATTTCTCATCAACGATAGAAGAGGCGAAACAAGAAGAGTGCAGCCCGCCCCCTGATTGCGAAGAAGCTTTGTGGCAACGAAGTAGATGAGACTCTTACCCCATCCCGTCCGCTGCACGACGAGGAGCCTCGCTCGCCGCTGAACCAGTGCGGAGATCGCCTCCCATTGTCCATCACGGAATCCCGCTTGACCATCATTTAGAGCCTGCCTCAGAAGTGTGAGTGCCTGTTTCCGCATAATTGCACCTGGGGTTGTCGCATCCGAAAGGGCTTCCAGTTCGATACGCTACCATAAGTGTCATCCCTTGTAGAACAACGGACTTCCAGCGGGTAGATATAAGCCACGGCGCCGCTCTTGTGCCGTGGGGTTTCGTTTTCCCCAGTGAAAGACCCATGGCATGAGAAACTTGCGACGGCTACACGCGCAGATGAATATCCTCGGAAGGTTTTTCAACGAAGTGTCAGATGAACAAGCTGGTGCGCGACTTCAGCGAATCGGCAAGGAAAGTTGCGACACCGCCGCATTCAAGCCCCGCGACCAGCTCGGATTCTTTGATTCCCATGACGTCCCGTGACATTTCGCAGGCGATGGTGCGCACGCCCAGTTCGCGGGCCAGCGCGATCATATTTTCGAGGGAAGTGACGTTTTTCTCCTTCATCATGGCCCGGAGCATTTTGGCGCCCACGCCGAAATAATTCATTTTGGAGACTGGAAGGTCAAGGCTCGATGCCGGAGACATGACGGTCATGGCTTTCTGGAAGAGGGTTTTGCCGGAAAGTTCCGAGCCCTTCTTCAGAACGCTGAGGCCCCAGAAGGTAAAAAACATGCTCACCTGCTGGCCCATGGCTGCGGCGCCCGTGGCGATCACGAAGGCTGCCATGACGCGGTCCAGATCGCCCGAGAAGACGACGATCGCCACCCGGTCCTCCGGCGTTCGCTCCTCGAGATCATCGAGGCGCCGGGTGAGTTCCTGCACCTTTTCTTCGAGCGCCTGCACGCGGGACTTGTCTTCGCCCGCTTGGGCATCAAAGGTTGCTCCCATCAGTGCGCCTCCTCAAGCGGTCCGTTTGACGTAATGGATGTACACGTTCGCGCCATCCACAGCCTCGGTTTCCTGGGCCATCAGTTCAACGTGTTTGGCGATCCTGGCCCAACCCTGGAAGTCCGCAATCGAGCCCCGGTCCGTGGCCATCACCTTCAGCACCTGGCCGGGCTCCAGCTTTCCGGCCTCTTTTCGCGCGTTGACCAGGGGCATGGGGCAGTTCAGGCCGCGCGCGTCAAACAGCTTGTCATAGGGCCGGCTCATGTCGTTTCTCCATCACAATTCCTGGGTGACTGAACACATGGTACAGGGTCTCGCATCCTGCAAACTCTGCGTTTTTGGTCCGCGCCGCGCAGGGTGGCTTGAAGCAATCAGCGCTGGCTTTGGAACTTGGAGAGGAGCCGCAGGATTTCGAGATAGAGCCAGACCAGGGTGATCATCAGCGCGAAGGCGCCGTACCATTCCATGTATTTGGGCGCGCCGGCCGCCGCGCCGCGGTCGATGGCGTCGAAGTCGAGGACCAGATTCAGCGCCGCAATGCCCACCACAACCAGAGAGAACCCGATTCCGATGACGCCGTTGCCGAAGATCCCCGGCACTTGCACGCCGAAAAAACCCAGCACAAAGGACGCCACGTAAACCAGCACGATCCCGCCTGTCGCCGCCACCACTCCCGCTTTGAATTTCCCGGTTGCCCGGATCAGGCCGGATTTGTAGGCAAGCAGCATGCACGCCAGCACGCCAAACGTGAGGCCCACGGCCTGAAAAACGATTCCATGATAGACGGACTCGAACAGGGCGGAAACTCCGCCGAGCACCAGTCCTTCCAGCAAGGCATAGACTGGAGCGGTGAACGGGGCCCAATTCTGCTTGAAGACGGTCACCAGCGCCACAATGAGCCCGCCGATGGCTCCCGCCAGGACGTAAGGAGTTACGGCGGACGGATTCCCCGACGTGTAAAACATTCTCCAGACCCAGGCGGCGGACGCGAATGCGAGCAGCAGCAGGAAGCCCGTCTTGTTGACGGTCCCCTGGATGGTCATGCTTTCTCCCAGTTCGAGAGGCCGGGCGTATCCGCTGAACGTCTGCGACTTAAGGACTGGATTTCTGGTCTCCATGCTGCGATCCTCTCTTTCAGTGTGCCATTTCAGGTTAGCACGAGGCCGGAGAAAAAGTAAGGCGGCGGTGCAGCACAGCAACTCGCGTCGCAGCGGCTTTGCGACTTTTTGTCCGGCCTGGCGTGGCGGCGCCTGAAATCATGGATGGCTTGCTTTGGGGCGATGGGATTGCTCCCAGCCGGCTTGTTTTTCCGGGTCCGTAAATTACCCAAAACGCGGCAAGCATCTGGCGCTGACTTATGATAAGATGCGGTCCATTGGAGGGCACCCCGATGTCTGATTACTCCAGGCGTGATTTCCTGAAAAGTGGACTTGCCGCAACGGCGCTCGCCGGCGCCGGAAGCTTGCGGCTGAGAGCAGCACGCGAAACAGCGGCGGATTCGGTAACGCTCGGTAAATCCGGCGTGAAGGTGACGCGGCTTGCCTTTGGCACCGGCACCTTCGGCGGGCAGGTGCAGCGCGACCTGGGGCAGGAGCAATTCACGAGGCTGGTCCGCTACGCCTACGACCGCGGCATTCGCTTCTTTGAGACCTCTGAGTCTTACAGCGGGATGCACCGGATGCTCGGCGTGGCGTTGAAGGGCATTCCGCGCGACAGCTATCAGTTGATGTCGAAGGTGAGCACCCGTCAAGACGTCGATCCCATGCAGAAGATCGACGAGCTGCGCAAACTCGCCAACACCGAGTACTTTGACGTGATGCTGCTGCACTACCAGCACTTTGCAACGTGGCCGGCCGACAGCCTCCGGTGGCAGGAAGGGATTTCGGAAGCCCAGGCGAGACATATCGTGCTGGCACACGGCGCATCGGTCCACGGCCTTCCGGCGTTGCGCCAGTTTCCGCGGAACAAGTGGCTCCAGGTGGCGATGATCCGGATGAATCATAAAGGCGTGCGCATGGACGCCGAGAACTACAACACTCAGGGATTGGGAAACGTACGCGAGGTCGTCGGGCATGTGAAAGAGGTCCGCAAAGAAGGAATGGGCGTGATCAGCATGAAACTTGCGGGCGAGGGCACCTTCACGACACGCGCGGACCGCCAGGCGGCGATGAAGTTCGCTTTCAGGCACGCCGGCGTCAATTGCGTCACGGTTGGCTACAAGAGTCAGTCCGAGATCGACGAAGCCATTGAGAATGTGGACCTGGCGCTCGCATGACGGCCGGCCTTCAGACGCGGACGGTCTTGAGGTAGCGGAGGTCTCCAACGATCTGCTGGTGCGCCTGGTCGCTTTCGTCTTCCACGTAGTAGCCCTTCACGCCCACACGCTCCGCCTCGCGCAGGATGGCGGGCATATCCATGCGGCCAGTCCCGATCGGCGCGTCCCAACTGACCGGCTCGCCGCCGGTGTAGTTGTGCGTGGGTGGGCCTTTCTTCATGTCCTTCAGGTGCATCAGCCGCCAGCGGTTCGGGTACTTTTTGAGATAGGCGACGGGGCTTTCTCCGGGATCGACCACCCAGAAGATGTCCATCTCAAAGTCCACGTATTCGGGGTTGGTTTCTTTGACCAGCGTATCGAACAGCGGATGTCGCTTGTAAGGCTGGAATTCGTAGCCGTGCGTGTGGTGGCCAAAGTGCAGCCCTTCGGCTCGGAGCTGCCTGCCCCACTGGTTATAGAGTTTGGCGGTTTCGCGGCACAGCTCAATGGTAAACGGCCCCTTGTGGGGAATCCAGGCGTTGACCACGTTGGTGGCGCCCAGCGCGTGGGCGTTCGCGGCGACCGTGCGAAGTTCCGTCCTGAACTCGTCGTAGGTGGCCATCATGCTGGTGCAGGGCAGTCCCACCTCATCGAGCAGGGAGCGATACTCTTTGGCCGCCAGGCCGTAAAGCTCCGGCGCCTCCATCTCTGTGTAGCCCACCTGCCTGCCATAGGCCATGGCCGCCTTCACGGAAGCCGCATCGCCGGATTTGATCTGGTGGCGAAGGCTGTACAGTTGCAGCCCGAACGGCCCTCGAAACGGATGCGATTGTTGAGCGGCCAGGCTCTCCTTTACGGGAGCCATCGCTCCCGCCAGCCCCGCTCCGATCACACCCAGAAACTGCCGGCGCGAATTCATGTCCGTGTCCTCCCCTTGTCTCCCGGCTTTCTCAGAATCCTGATGGATCTTGCCAATGCCCGCGTTGAAGGAGACTCCATTATACGCCGCGGGCCTTGCGTGCAAGGCGATTATTTGAGTGTGGGAAAGAGTGAAACCTGATCGGCCCGGAGGGGCGCGCTCCGTTATACACAGCGACATAAATGTTTGCGCATGGGCAGTCTGACAGTTCGTCAGGGCATGGCTTCAGCCATGCCGCAAGGCGCGCCGGAGCGCCATCCAGGGCTTCAGAGTCTGTGTGATAACTGAAGTTGTAGCGGTGGTCGGAGCCTGTCCTGAGGCACGAAGGAACCGCCGGACTAGAGTTTTCAATACTTTCGGCGATCATCGATCGCCGCTACAGCGCGAAAAAGCTAGTTGTCACACAGACTCTTCAGCCCCTTGCGGCCCTCAGCGGCTAAAGCCGGTTGGAATGCCGGATCTCCCAACGGCATGGCTAAAGCCATGCCCTGACGCGTTGGATGCGAATCTACTTATTGCGCTGTGTATAGCGTGGATCGACCGCATGGGGACCGCCCAGCACCCGGGCGGGAAAAGTGATGATGGCGGCCAGCAGCGCGAGGGTCCCGCCCACTGCGATGCCAAAAATCCGGAAGGGCAGCATGAGCAGCCACACGATGGGATAGAGCACCAGCGCCAGCAGCGCCAGCGGCCAGCAAAAAACCAGCAGAATGCACCAGAGCAGAAACTTGACCATCGGGCCGAACTCCCATTGTCTCTATAACCTTATCATACGCACCCGAGCCGGGAATGTTCCCTCAAGTTTCATGTTTGGGGGAACATTCAGGCCGGCAGACCGGTGCGCCCGGTTGCGGTTTGTGGAATCGGCCTTCAGGGCAGATTCAGCTTGCGCACCACATAGGCCGGGAAGACGTACGCTGGTGGCGGCGTCGTCCACGAAAGGCCGTTCAGCGCGCCGGAGTTTGTAGTGTAGAGCAGAAAGCCCCGGTTCAGGTAAGCCGAGGTGTTGTTCAAGCCGTTCAGGCCGGTCAGGCCATTAAAAAACGTGCTGTTGAAGGTTACAACGTTAACGATCTGGTTCTGGAAGAGCGGGTCGCAGGGAGCCAACGAATAGCCGCCGGTCTTGCCGTCGGAACCGATCACCGGGGCGGGCGAGCCCAGAGCGTTGCCGAGCGCCGGCTGAGGCCGCAACACAACCATGTTGCCCGTAACGGTGGAAGGCGTCCCGCCGGTGAAAGGGCCGTGCACCACAACGTGCTGGCCGCGCCCGATGGCGGAAGGATTGAAGCTGGTAGCCGCGGCATGTTCTTGATGCCGTGGGTCCTTGGTGTTACGGGATTGCAAAAGGCCCACGGCACAAAACCGGTGCTTTGGCTACCCGCCCGTTACGCGGAGATCCTGCGAGCGCTGCAGGAAGTCACGGACCGCAAATTTCACCGCCTTTTCATCGTGGTGGGGGCGGCAGCCAGAACTGGTGGTCCTTGACCCTGCTACTCAAGAGGAATAGTGTGACATCCGTTATCAGAGGGGCAAGGTAGTGGTGTCATTTGAAAAGGGGGAGGCGAATTGCAGGTGGTAGCTATTCGATGAGGCTCTGGCGGGAACCGTGATCGAGGGTGGCGACGCGTTTTT
>Ga0307372_10011387_pt1 | contig 11874 bp, 8 predicted proteins | sample OX1MG_FD_202533 | JGI IMG/M metagenome (GOLD analysis project Ga0307372, IMG submission 202533) | Soil microbial communities from Risofladan, Vaasa, Finland - OX-1 | ecosystem: Environmental > Terrestrial > Soil > Coastal area > Acid sulfate soil | place: Finland: Risofladan, Vaasa | collected...
GGCGGCCATCCAGTCCGCGCTCGGCCAGCCCATCGTGCGGTTGCCCATCATGGGCGGCAGCGTGCCCCTCTACCTGTTCCAGGGCCCGGCCCACACCCCCGTGGTGGGTGTGCCCATCGCCAACTACGACGACAACCAGCACGCCGCCAACGAAAACCTCAAGCTCGACAATCTCTGGCAGGGCATCGCCGTCTACGCCGCCCTCTTCGCCGGCCTCCCCGCCCGCTGAGCCCCGCCCCGCCGCTCAGTCCGCGCCGGCGGCAAAGCCAATTCGGGGGCGCGCCGCCGCGGTTCGCCGTCGCGCCCCGCCGCTCGTGCCGATCTCCCGCGCCAACTCCTCCAGCACCGACCGCACGCGCATCTGGCCCGCCTCCAGCCGCTCCACGCGCAGCCGCAACGACCCATCCTCCGCCATCATCGCGCGCAACCTGACAAACGCCCGCATCACCACGATATTCATCTGCACCGCGCGCTCGCTCTTCAGCACCGACGACAGCATCGCCACCCCCAACTCGGTGAACGCATACGGCGGCGTGCGCCTGCCGCCTCGTCTCCGCTTTGCTATTGCATTTTGCAAGAGCAAACCCGCGCTCTCCGCCGGCGTCAGGGCAAACAGAAAGTCCGGCGGAAACCGTCTCCGATTGCGGCGCACCGCCAAATTCAAATTCCCGGTGGTCACCTGATACAACGCCGCCAGGGTGGCGTCGAGCATCACCCGCTGGCCGCGCACCACATGAATCTCCCGCTCAATGCGGGCGCCAGCCAGCGCCGCGAGCGGGCTTTGCGAAGTTCGCGCCACGCCCCCACAATACCGCCAACCCCGCGCTCTCCGCCATCCCTTCCCACCCGCGCGGGTGGGGGCCCGTGTCTCCTGCCGCTCTTTGCTCTTGCAATTTGCAATCGCAATCCGCGGCAACGACCGAGTCGGCTCGGGCGAGACGAGATCGAGGTCCCCGGGAAGCGAAGCCCGGGGTGCCCGACAGGTCCCGCTCCGTCGCCGGCAAACAAAGCCTCGCTTCTCGCGCTACCTCGACCGCCTCAAGGCGGCCGACCGCCCCTGCGCGGCTACTACAGCAGGGGCGGGGACGGAGCCCTGGGCGGAGCCCCCGAATATGGGAGGCGCAAGCCTCCCTGCCTGGGCCACGCGCCAGACTGTGCTACATTCCCCTGTTATGCGAGCCCTTCGTCTTCTCTGCCTCCTGGCCGCCGCCGCCAGCTTACTCTCCGCCCAGCAATGGGCCAAGTCCCGGCTGGAACATTCGCCCCGGCACCGCGAGATCGTCCGCATCGCCCACGACGGCCGCACCGTCAGCGCCTTCGTCGCCTATCCCGAGGCCAGCGGTAAGCGCCCGGTGGTGCTGGTCATCCACGAGATCTTCGGCCTCTCCGATTGGGCGCAGGAGGCGACCGACGAGTTGGCCGCCGCCGGCTACGTCGCCATCGCTCCCGACCTGCTCTCCGGCGAGGGCCCGGGCGGAGGCGGCAGCGAATCCTTCAGCGGCCAGACCGCCATCGGCCGCGCCATCTCCCTGCTGCCGCCCGCGCAGATCACCGCCGACCTCAACGCCGCCGCGGATTGGGCGCTGAAGCAGCCCGCCTCCAACGGCAAGCTTTATGTCGTCGGCTTCTGCTGGGGCGGAGGCCAGAGCTTCCGCTTCGCCACCCAGCGCCACGACCTCGCCGCCGCCTTCGTCTTCTATGGCGTCCCGCCGCCGCGCGCCGCCATGGCCCAGCTCACCGCCCCGGTCTACGGCTTCTACGCCGGCAACGATGCCCGCGTCAGCGGCACCGTGCCCGACACCCGCCTGGCCATGAAGGCGCTCAAGAAAAAATATACCGCCGTGATCTACCCCGGCGCCGGCCACGGCTTTATGCGCGCCGGCGAACAGCCCGACCCCACCCCTGCCAACCAAAAAGCCCGCGACGCCGCCTGGACCCGCCTCCAGCAGCTCATCAAGAAGTAGCGCCCGCGACCGCCCCGCCGGTCGCGGGGGTCGCGCCGCTTTGCTTGCCGGCGAAATCGGCGCGAAAGGCCGCGAACCGGGGCCCCAAAGCCGCAACGGCTTTGGGGTGGTCGTAATTCCGCAGGCGCAGAAGCGCCAGTGGCGCTTCTGCGCCCCCGGGGGACAAGTTCGGCGCGGCCCCTGCGAGGCGCAGCGCCGGCTTGGGGCCTCGGGCCCCCAAGCCGGCGTGAGCACAAGCGGGACGCGCGGCGCAGCCGCGCAGGGGCCCGCGCCAACCAATCAGTGCAGGCGGGCCAGCTCGGCCCGCGCCTGGCGCAGCGGCGGCAGATCGGGGTCGGCGTCCTTCCACGCGGCCAACACCGCTTGGTAGCTGGCCCGGGCGGCGGCGGCCTCCCCCGCCCGCGCCTGCGCCCGCGCCATCCCCAGCCGCGCCAGGTTCGCCAACAGCAGTGCCTGCGGCTGCTGCACCACCGCCTGCAAGGCCGCCGCCGCCGCTCCCGCCTGCCCCGCCTGCAGCAACGCCAGCCCCCGCACATAGGCGGCTAGGCCCCCCGACCTTCCCCCCATCTCGTACGGCGTCGCTGGCGCCAAATCCTTCAGCGCCGCCTGCGGCTGCTGCCGCGCCAGCGCCACCAGCGCCCGGTCGGTGGGCAGGTCCACCAGCCTCACGAAGCTGTCGCGCCCAAAGCGCTGCTCCAACTCGCTGGCGGCGCGCTCCGCCCCCGCCGTGTCCCCGGCCAGCGCCAGCACCGTGGCCGCGCCGTCCAACACCGACTCCCCCTGCGAGCGCCGCAGCGCCGCCGCCGCCTCCTGCATCGCCCGCTGGGGATAGCCGAACAGGGCGTCGGCCTGCGCCAGCAACAGCAGGTCGTTCGGGTCCGCCGGCTCCCCGCTCGCCGCTTGCGCCGCTTGCATGATGGCATGCATGTGCTGCAGCTTGCCCCCCGCCCACGCCTGCAGTACGTGCTGCTGCAGCAGAATGGGGGCGCCTCCCGGATGCGCCCCGATCCAGGCACCCTCCCGCTGCAGCGCCGCCGCGTCCTGCTGCTGCTCGGCAATCGCCAGCGCCGCCGCGTGCACCACCAGATTGTCGGGCGCCTGCGTCAGCGCCTTCTGCACCAGCGCCGCCGCGACGGCGCTGTGCCCCAGGTTCATCTCGGTGTTGGCCAGGTTGGCCAGATACAGGATGGTGCCGGGATCGCGGTCGTACGCCGCCTGGCAGTCGCGCCGGGCTTGCTGGTACTGCCCCAGTTGATTCTCTAGGTTGCAGGCGTTGACATAGGGCACGGCATCGTTCGGGTACGTCTGCTCCCAGACTTGGTAGTCGCGCTCGGTCTGCTGGAAGTCGCCCACCGCCCCGCCGTCGTAGTGCGCGGCGATGTAGAGCCGTTCCCGCTGGCTCACCTTGCTGCGCAGGGCATAGGCCTTGGTGAAGTTCGCCGCCGCCTGGTCGTTGCGCCCCTGGTTCTGCTCCACCGTGCCCAGGCTGGCGTAGGCCATGGCGAAGTTGGGGTCCAGCGCCAGCGCCTGTTGCAGCAGCGTCGTCGCCTGCGCGTAGTCGCCCTGCACCAGCGCCTGCCGCCCCTCGGTGTAGGCTTTGAGCGCCGCCAGCGAGGGCGTGGTGACCATCTCGATCGGCATGTTGAACTGCGACATCGAGGCCAGCGACTCGCCCAGCTTGGCCCGCATCGCCGAGGCCAGCTCCCCCAGCGCCTGCAGCACCCGGTCCTTGCCGTCGGCGGTCTGCTCCACGCTCGCCAGGTTGTCGCCGCTCTCGCAGTTCACCGCCTGCAGGATCAGGTTGTACTGGTTGCCGATCTGCGCGATCGAGCCCTCCAGCGCCGCAACGCTGCTGGTGCGCTGGCAGAGCTGCTGCGCCGTTGCCCCGCGGATCGGCGTGTCCGGCTGCAGCCCCATCAACTGCTCGGTCTGCATCATCTTCTGGTCGCTGACCACGTTCAGGAACGGCGACTGCTCCAGTTGCACCGCCAGCGCCTGTCGCAGCGTGCCGTCAAACATGGCGTCGCCGGTCGAGTTGCCGAAGTCGGCTAGCACCACCGTGTCCTTGGCCGTCATCTTCGGCATCGCCTTGCGCCGCTGCCAGGAGTACAGGCCCCCGCCTACCAGCGCCACCAGCACCACCCCCGCCAGCAGCAGCCGCCCGCGCCGCGGTCGGCCCGCTGCCACCCCGCCCGAGGCCGGCGTCGCCACCGCCCCCGAGGCCGCCGCCGTGCGTCCCGACTCCGCGTCGCGCTTCAGCCGCCGCAGCGCCCCGCGCAGCTCGGCCGCGCTCTGGTAGCGCAGGTTGGGCTCCTTCTCCAGCGCTGTCTGGATCGCCTGCTCCAGCCCCGCCGGGCACTGCGGGTTCAACTGCATCGCCGACGCCGGCGCCCGGTTGAGGATGCCGTCGAATACCGCCGCCGAGGTCGCCCCCGGAAACGCCACTTGCCCGGTCACCATCTCGTACAGCACCAGCCCCAACGAAAAAATGTCGCTGCGCGCGTCCAACTCCTTGCCCAGCGCCTGCTCCGGCGACATGTAGGCGATCGTGCCCATCGCGAGGCCGGGGCTGGTCAACTCGCTCACCGCCCCCGCGTCTGCCAGCGTCGGCTGCTCGCCCGCATCGGCGCCGGCCCCGCGCGCCGGCAGCATCTTGGCCAAGCCAAAGTCCAAGATCTTCGCGTGCCCGCGCTGGGTCAAAAACAGGTTGGCGGGCTTGAGGTCGCGGTGGATCAATCCCTTGGCGTGCGCCGCGTCCAGTGCGTCGGCGATCTGCAGCCCGTACTCCAGCACCTCGCCCGCCGCCAGCGGCCCGCGCTGCAGCCGCTGCTGCAACGTCTCCCCCTCCAAAAGCTCCATCGCCAGGAACGGCCGCCCGTCGGCGGCCTCGCCAATGTCGTAGACGGTGCAGATGCCGGGGTGGTTCAGCGCCGACAGCGCCCGCGCCTCCCGCCGGAACCGCTCCAGCGCCTGGGCGTCCCGCCCCAACTGCGGCGGCAAAAACTTCAGCGCCACCTGCCGCCCCAACCGTGTGTCCTCGGCGCGGTACACCACCCCCATCCCGCCCGTGCCCAGCGTCGCCTCAATCTTATAGTGCGTTACCGTCTCGCCGATCATGCCGCCGGGCCCTCGGGCGCATAGCGCGCCTCCAGCAGCGTCAGGTCGTCGGCCAGCGGCGCCCCTTCGCAGAAGGCCCGCACCTCGGCGGCGATTGCGGTGATGCTCAGCCCGCGGCGCAGGCAATCCTCCAGCCGGGCATCGCCAAACATCTCCTGGGCCAGGTTGGCCGCCTCCGTCACCCCATCGGTCACCAGCAGCAAGCGCTCGCCCGGCGCCAGGCGATGCGTAGCCGAGGTGTATTCGGCCGTGGGCAGCAGCCCCACCGGCATGTTGCCGTGTTCGAGCGCGTGGCCGCCGTCGGCGCCCACCGCCATCGGCGGAATGTGGCCGCAGTTGAGGTACTCGACCTCGCCGTTGGGCCAGAGCCGGGCGATCAGCAGCGTGGCGTACTTTTCCCCCTCCAGCCGCTGGCAGATGAAACGGTTCACCATGGTGGCGATCCGCGCCAGCGGCATCCCCGCCAGCAGTTGCGCGTGCACAATCCCCTGCAGCGAGGCCGCCAGCAGCGCCGCCGCCGCCCCCTTGCCGCTGACATCGGCCAGCACCAGCGCTACTTCCGGATCGTCGCCCATGCCCACCACTGCGTCGAAGAAGTCGCCCCCGATCTGCAGGCACGCCTGGCTCAGCCCCTCCAGCCGCGCAAACCCCAGCCGGGGCAGGGAAGCCCCCATTAGCCCCTGCTGGATCGAGGCGGCCAGCGCCAGTTCCTTCTCCATCGCCCGCGCCGCCAGCCGCGACTCCTCCTGCCGCCGCGCCAGTTGGGCGTTGATCACCACCTGCGCGGCTTCGTTGGCCAGCAGGTCCAGAATCTCCCGGCTGACTTGCCCCAGCGTCGGGCTGGCGGCGTGGCTGTCGAGATAGAGCACCCCCACCCCTTCGCGCAGCGGCACCGCCACCACCGTCCGCAGGTCCTGCTCCACCACGCTGCGCGCCAGCTCCACCTCCCCGGCTTGGCGGCTGTCGTTCATGACGAAGGCGGTTGAGGACTTCCCCGCCTTCTCCACAATCGAGTGCGAAATCGAGCGGTCGTCGTTCAGCGTCGCCCCGGCGGCGCTGCGGCCCGTGGCCAGGCGCAGCTCCCCGCCCCCCTCCGGCCGCAAAAACACAAACCCGCGCTCCGCCCCGGTCAGCCGCAGCGCCGCATCCAGCATCGCCGCCAGAATGTCCTCCAGCCCGTCGGCCGCCCGCAGCCGCTGGCCAAAATCGAGCAGCAGCCGCAGCCGGTCGAACTCGCTTGCCGCCCCCGCCCCCTCGTCCAGCTTGTGCATCTGCGACAGGAACAGGCTCGCCGTGTCCGGCGGCGGATCGAACTGCACCCGCACCCCGGGGCAGTTGGGAAACTCGATCACATCCCCCGCCGCCAGCCGCCGCGGCGCCGCCAGCTTGGCCCCGTTGAGCAGCGTGCCGTGCGTACTGCCGAGGTCGTGCAGCACGAAATCGGCCCCATCGGCCACAATCTGGGCGTGGTCGCGCGACACCTGCGGCAAGGGAATGGAAAGGGAGTGGGTAGGCCGCCGCCCGATGGTGAACGGCAGCGCCTCCAGCGGCAGCGTGCGCTCCAAGCCGCCAATCGTGGCCCGCAGGCTGCGCGCCGCCGAGCTCGGGGTGGGTGCAATGGCCATGGTTGCCTGCCAACGAGTAATGCCTGCCAGCGATTGTACCGCGAGCCTGCCGGCGCGCACCTCGCGGCGGTCGCGCCGTTTTCCCTGCGGGCAAAGTCGGCGCGAGCAGGCCGCGAGCCGGGGCCCCCAAGCCGGCGCGAGCAGGCCGCCCCGCGCCGTTACAGCGGGGCGGCTCACAAGCGGGACGCGCGCCGCACCGGCCCGGCGCCGCTACAGCCGTGGCCTGGCATGCGCGCGGGGGCCCGCGCCAACCTCTCGCCGCCTGCCCCTTTACGCCCTAATCTGCTGGATCGCCAGCACCGCCGCGCCGGCGGCGGCCAGCGCCCAGGCCAGGCGCTCGTTGCTCCATCCCAGGTCATCTTGCCGCAGCACCCGGTTCATCACCGGCGCGTTGGCCAGCGCCGAGGCGATCGAACTCAGCACCGTGGCCGCGCCCGCCGTAAAGGGCGACAGCGCATGGCTCGCGGCCAGCTCCCCCACCGCCGCCGTCACCCCAGCGGAGTTGAAAATGCCGCCCACCAGCGCCACCGCGTAGGTGCCGTAGCGGCCCCAGTGCCGCTCGGCTAGCGTCGTCGCTGCCTGGATCAGAAGGAAGAGCAGCCCAAACTCCAGCACCCGCCGCCGCGCGATGGGTGAGGCCAGCCCCAGCCCCTGCCCCGCCGGCAGTGCGCCGTTGCGCCGCCGCCAGATCAGCACCGCCGCCAAGCCCGCCATCGCCGCCAGCGGCCACACCGCCGACCGCAGCGCCGCCGGCGCGAACAGCGCCAGCAGCATGAAATTGCGGGCAAACACCGCTAGCGTCGCCAGCAGCGTGATCACCACGCTCATCCGCACCCGCTCCTGGCGCCACGCCTCGCCCATGCCCTTGATCGTGGCCCCCAGCTCCAGCACCGCCGCCGTGCTGCTCACCAGCCCGCCCAGCACCGCGCTGTAGTACATCCCGCGCGCGCTGTAAAGCCGCATCAGCACGTAATTGCCAAACCCCACCGCCGCCACCACGATCACCGCTACCCACACCGCGTGCGGGTTGACCAGTTGCCATGGGTCCACGCTGCGGTTGGGCAGCAGCGGATAGATCACAAACGCCAGCAGCCCCAGCCACACCGCGCTGCGAATCTCGGCCGGGTGCAGCTCTCCCGCGAAGCGGTGCAGCTCCAGCTTCCAGGCCAGCAGGAACGTCGCCGCGATCGCCGCCGCCACCGGAGCGAAAAAATTGCCCCGCCCCACCAGCACCCCGGCCACGTAGAGCAGCAGCAGCGCCGCCGAGGTCGTGATCTCGACCGTGGCGCTGGCCTGCAGCGAACGCAGGTTGAGGAACACCACCAGCAGCACCACCCCGGCGAAGCCGGCGATGGCGAAGGCGGGCGATACCAGCGCCGCCAGCATCCCCAGCAGCGCCGCCAGCGCGCAAGTGCGGATGCCGGCGTCCTTGTTCGACCACTCCCGTTCGAAGCCCACCATCAGGCCGATGGCCAGTGCCAGCGCGATCCGGGCCGCGGCGGCGCCGGGGGTGAGGGCGATCATGGCGCCAGCATAGCAGAGGCCCGCGCGCCATCACTCCCCGCGCAGCGCCGCCATCGGATCCACCCCCGCCGCCCACCACGCCGGCCGCAGGCTGGCCAGCCCCGCCAACAGCAGCAGCGCCACCCCCACCAGCGCCAGCACTCCCGGGTCGGTGGCGCTCACCCCAAACAGGAACCCCGCCAGCAGCCGCGTCAGCAGCACCGCCCCCACCGCGCCCAGCGCCAGCCCCATCCCCGCCAGCTTCAGGCCGTCGCCTACGAACTGCCGCAATATCTGGCTCCGCTCCGCCCCCAGCGCCATGCGAATGCCAATCTCCCGCCGCCGCTGCGCCACCGCGTAGCTCAGCACCCCGTAAATTCCGATCCCGCCCAGCGCCAGCGCCAGCCCGGCAAACAGCGCCAGCAGTGCCCCCATGAATTGGTAGCGCCCCAGCGAGGCTCCCTTGAGCTGCGCCAGCGTCTCCAGGTTGGCCAGCGGCTGGTTGGCGTCCACCGCGGCAAAGGCCCGCCGCACCTCCGGCCCCAGCCCGGCCGCGGCGGCCGCGTTGGCCCCGCGCACCACAAAGCCCATGGCGAACCAGTGGTTCACCAACGCATTGATTCCATCCGACGCCTGCGCCTGCGGCACGTATAGCGTGAAGGGCGGCGGCGAATCCACGCCGTTCTCATGCACGTCAGTCGCCACCCCGACAATGCGCAGCAGCGCCGGCGGACCCTTCTGGCCCGGATCGGGCAGCGCCACCGCCTCCCCCACCGCGCTGCGGCCGGGCCAATAGCGCTGCGCAAACACCTGACTGACGATCGCCACCTTGGCGCTGGCCGCAGTGTCGCTCGAGGCAAAGGCCCGCCCTTCGACCACGGGAATGCGCAGCGTGCGGAAAAAGTCCGGGCTGATCGCCCGCCACTCCACATCGTCGCTGTATCGGTCCTCGGCGTGGCCGGGAATCCGCACCGGGTAGTTCATCGCCCGCGTCAAGGGCACGCCGGTGATCGAAGCCGCCGCCTCCACCCCCGGCAAGCCTTCGAGTTTTGCCACCACCTGCTCGGTGTAGCGCGTGGTGGCGGCATCGCTCGCCAGTCGCTCGCCGCTGAGCGTGGTTTGGGCGGTGAGCACGTTGCCGGTGTCAAAGCCCGGCTGCACTTGCTGCAGCCGCAACAGGCTGTCGGCCAGCAGCCCCGCTCCCGCCAGCAGCAGAAACGCCAGCGCTACCTCGCCCACGATCAGCGCCGCGCGCGCGCGGTGGGCGCTCGCCCCGCCGGACGCGCCGGCGCTGTCCTTCAAATTGGCCTGCAACACCAGCCGGCGGGCGTGCAGCGCCGGCGCCAGGCCAAACACCACCCCGGTGGCCACCGCCAGCCCCAGCGTGTAGAGCAGCGCCTGCCGGTCCAGCGCCGGCGCCAGCGGCAGCGCCATCGCCGCCGGCGCCAGCCGCGCCAACAACGGCATGCTCACCCAGGCCAGCAGCCACCCCAGACCCGCCCCCAGCCCCGCCAGCAGCAGGCTCTCGGTTAGCAATTGCCGCACCAGCCGCCCCGGCTCCGCCCCCACCGCCGCCCGGATCGCCATCTCCCGCGTCCGCCCGGTGGCCCGCGCCAGCAGCAGGTTGGCGATATTGGCGCAGGCGATCAGCAGCACCAGCCCCACCGCCCCCAGCAGCAGCAGCAGCGGTTGGCGGATGTCTCCCGTAATCGCATCTTGATAGCGGCGCGCCCCCCAGCCCATCTTCCCCGCCACGTTGGGATGGCTCCGCCGGAAGGCCTCCCTCTGCAGGTCGAGATCGTCCTGCGCCTGCGCCAGCGTCAGGCTTGGCTTCAGCCGCCCGATGAAATCCAAATTCGGGCCCAGCGGCGCCAGCCCCGCCTCGGTCGGTTGCAGGTCCGTCCACAGCCCCACCGGCTCGGGGTTCAGTTCGTTCTGCTCCAGGCTGACGAAGCCCGGCGGCATAATGCCAATCACGGTATAAATGACGCTGTCCAGTCGGATCGTCCGCCCCACCGCGTCCGGGTCGCCGCCAAACTGCGACCGCCACAACCCGTCGCTCAGAATCGCCGTCGGCGCCGCCCCCACCTGGTCGTCGCTGGCGAGAAAATCCCGCCCCCGCGCCGGCCCCACCCCCCACACCGCGAAAAAGCCGTGCGTCACCCGCACCGCGCTCACCCGCACCGCCGCCCCCGCCCCGGCGAGATTCGAGTCCCCAAAGGGATCCACCACCGCCGCCGCTGCCAGCGAGTGCTGGTGGGCCGCCAGATACAGCGCCTCGCTGCCGCTCAATCCGTTCTCCACCTCGCCCTGGCGCACGTGGGCTACCTGCACGATCCGGCTCGAGTCCGGAAATGGCAGCGGCTCGAACAGCACCGGGCTGACAATGCTGAAGATGGCGGTGTTGGCGCCGATCCCCAGCGCCAACGTCAGAATGGCAATCGCGGCAAAGCCCGGCGCCCGCGCCAGCAGCCGCAGACCATAGCGGATATCCTGCCCCAGCTTCCCCATGCCCTGAATACCCCTCGCGGCCCCAAAAAGTTGCAACAAAAACATTCAACCAAATGGTTGACACCCGCCGCCGTCCGGATTATGATTCAACCATATGGTTGAATCTGCCCAGGCTCGCTTGGATGCGGTGTTCGGTGCGCTGGCCGATCCCACCCGCCGCGCCCTGCTGCACGGCTTGGCGGCGCGGCCGCAATCGGTGGGCGAGTTGGCCCGCCCCCATCGCATGACCCTGGCCGGCGTCTCCAAGCATCTTCGCGTGCTGGAGGCCGCCGGCCTGGTGGCGCGCCGCAAGCGCGGCAGCTTCCACATCGTCCGTCTCAACCCTGCGCCCATGCGCGCCGCCCAGGAGTGGCTGGACTTCTACCAGCGCTTCTGGAACGACCGCCTCGACGCCCTGCAAACCCTGTTGGAACAAGAACCAAACCAGGAAGGAACCCATGACTGATCCTCGACCCTCGCTCTCTCTCTCCCGCCTCATCGCCGCGCCGCGCCAGCGCGTCTTCGCCGCCTGCACCCAACCGGAATGGCTGCGCCAATGGCTCGCCCCCGGCGACTTGGTGGTGACCGAGATCGAGGCCGACGCGCGCGTCGGCGGCCGCTATCGCTTCACCATGGAGGGTGGTGCCTGCGGCCCCGATGGCCGCGCCACCGTCGCTGGCGCCTACACCGAGATCGTGCCCCAGGAGCGCGTGCGCTTTACCTGGCAACTCGGCGACGGCTCGCCCGAGACCCTGGTCACCTTCGAACTGCGCGACGTCCCCGGCGGCACCGAGCTGAGCATCCATCACCAAGGCTTCCCCGACGCCCTGCAGCGCGACCGCCATCAGCACGGCTGGCTGGGTTGCCTCGACAAGCTGGCGCACTGCGCCCCCGAGCCCCTGCGCGCCACCCCGGCGGAGCGCAGCGCCGACTTGGGGCCACGGGGCCCCCAAGTCGGCGTGAGCACAAGCGGGGCGCGCGCCGCAGGCGCGCTGGGGCCCGCGCCCACAATGGCAAACGCGGCCCCCCGGCCGCGTGCCGAGGGCTGAATTCGGACCGCCTCCGGCGGCGTGCCCGCCTCCCGCAGCCCGCTGGGCCTCGGGAGGCGGCTAATGCACCGTGAACTGCAGCCCGGTGCTGATCTGCAGCGAGTTCTTCAGGAATCCCGGCTGCGG
>Ga0307372_10011388_pt1 | contig 11872 bp, 12 predicted proteins | sample OX1MG_FD_202533 | JGI IMG/M metagenome (GOLD analysis project Ga0307372, IMG submission 202533) | Soil microbial communities from Risofladan, Vaasa, Finland - OX-1 | ecosystem: Environmental > Terrestrial > Soil > Coastal area > Acid sulfate soil | place: Finland: Risofladan, Vaasa | collected...
CGCAGATGATGGATAGAGAATCTATCTGTAGTTACTTGATGCTCAAGCTAGCTTGGGTGCATTATCTATCGTGGAACGCATGGTGGGCGGGTGACGGTCTGGTGCTGGCACCGGCCCACGGCCGGGCGGAAGCAGCCACGAGCCATTGAGGTGGGTGATGAGCACCACGATCACGGGCGCTGTGGCCGAACTCTCAGGCCAGGCCATGCCCGATCTGCCCCGGTACCTGGATCTCCTGATCACCAGGTCCGCCACCCACGGCACCAGTCACGACGTCGGCCGCTGCCGATGCGGCGACGCGCGGCCATGCGCCGAAGAACAGCACGTCGCCGGGCTACTCGAACTGATAGGAAACGCCTGCCGCTGAAACGGACCAGAGAAGAACGTGACCTCCCGTCCCTGGGTCCGAGCCGCCAACGAACACTTGCCGCTGAGGAGGAGACATGCCGACCGTAGCTGGGGCTAGCCCAACCGACACCATAACGTCGGCCCGCAGCGGGCAGGGACCGTCGCGCTGCTGCTCCCGTGATCCGGCGCCGGAGAAAACAGCATTGTCACGCGGCCACGGTCTTGACGTCCGATGCAGGGTTCGCGACGGTCAGATGAACGGTCACATTAGGTGATCGGCTGCTCCGCCAGAAGCCTGGCGCCGGCGATCTGGGAGGAACAATGACCACGAATCGCGGCGAAGGCATCCGCAGCTACTCTGCCGACGGTCGTGGCCACTTAGACGTCGACGTTGCCGAACCAGCAGCCGCCCAGGCCGGCGAGGGTGCGCGGGTCATCGAGTGGGCCACACTCATCGACGACGTGGTGCTCGCGAGGATCACCGACTATGCGGTGAGCCAGCCCGACGCGGTCGAGACCGTCTACCTGACGGGCAGCTATGCGCGTGGTAGCTGGAACCCGCGGCGACCCAACCTCAACGTGTACTTCATCGCTGCCCCAGGAAGAGCGCCGAGAGTCCGCGCTGAACTCGGCAGGGTCTTCGCTGACGTGCGCCGGGCGCTGCGTGAGCAAAGCGTCGACTTCGTGATCGACTGCCATCCTTACACGATCAGCCAGCGGGATCCGGCGTGGCTCGACCGCCCCCTGCTAACCCTGACGACGAAGGTGCTTGCGGGCGAGGCTTCGCAGGATCGGTACAACATTTCTCCGACAATCGGGCTCGGCTGGTTCGCCGCCCACAAGATTCTCGTCGGAAGTCCGGAGGCATTGTCGGTGTTCGGGCGACCGCCGGCCCGCGACCGGGCCTGGCTGAACGGCGCACATCAGGCGCTTTCGCACTACCGCAACATCCTGATCACCTGCCGTGGGCGCTGGACTGGGAAACGGCCCCGCAACGGCTGGTTGAGGAGTCGTGCCGCTATGCGGAAGAAGCGTTGCGGGACGGCGTGCATGTCGGACTCACCGACGAGGAGCTTGAAGCGGGCCGGAACATCGAGATCCTGCATGACTGGGCGCGGGTCGGCCGGGACTTCTTCCGTGACCGGTACGGAGAGGCTGGCAGTGCCGCCTGCGGGACCGTCGAGCGGCTCAAGGCAGCTGTGGTCGCGGAGCACTGCGATGCGGCGACCGCTGAGCAAGCGTGGCTGGACGCGTTGCAGGTCTGGTCCGTGGTCTGGGAAGGCTACTGCCGCATGGCGCGCAGGATGGGAGCCGAGCCCGAGTTGCTCCGTGTGACGGCGTGGCTGTGAGGCGGCTTGTGGATGAGGCGGTCGTCGCAGCCTGGGATGCCGTGTCGGCCGCCTACCAAGCGCGGTACGCCATCCCGACGGGCGAGATCCATCTTGGCCCGATGGTGCCGTCGCCTCGCGAGCTGGGGATCGGCTTCGACGTCGCTGGACGCCAGGTGCTTGATTTCGGCTGCGGGGGTGGCCAGAACGCGATCGCATGCGCCCTGTCGGGCGCCGGCCGGGTGGTGGCGGTCGACCCGAGCGAACGGCAGCTTGGCCTCGCCCGGGTGCTCGCGGCCGAGGCGGGGGCCTCGGTTGAGTTCGTCAAGCTGGGCGATCGTGGCGTCAGCGGCCTGCCTGGCGACTTCGACCTCGTGCTGTCCGTGTATGCCCTGCAGTTCGTCGCTGACGCGCGGACAGCGCTCCGCGACCTGGCACGGCAGCTACGCATAGGAGGTCTCCTGATAGTGAGCGTCGATCACCCGGTGCGCCTGTCGGGCGAGTGGCGGGGTGATGCCTTCACCGTCGAGAACTACTTCGTCCGCGGCTGGCAGACCTGGCCGTATGACTTCCCTGAGGCCGGCATTCAGGTCGAGATGCGCCGGTTCCGGCGCTCTACACAGGAATGGGTCAGCGCCGTGCTCGCGGCCCCTTTGATACTGCGCGGGTTGTACGAGCCGCTTCCCGCCATGGTGCCGGACTCGTTCGCACGGCGGTCGAAATACGGGCTTAATGATCCCCGGAACGTCTTCACCCGCGAACACCTGGAACGGGTGCCTGGCTCGCTGATCCTCGTCGCGGAACGGGTGTCATGAGCGACGTCGTGGTGGGTATTCACTGCACCGTCCAGCCGGATGGGCGGTACGCCGCCGACGGGAACGCCGCAGTCGTCGTGGACGGCCAGCCGTTGTTCGCCGTTGCGCAGGAACGGGTCACACGCCAGAAGTACGACGGGGGCTTCGCCGCCGCCGCGCAGTACGCTCTCGATGCCCTCGGCCTGTCGATCGCGGACGTCGCCGCGGTCGCCGTGTCAACCTTCGGCCGCTCGGATGCGCCGGGTGACGCCGAGCACGCCGCCGTGGCGGGGATCGTCGAGGAGGCCCTGGGCGCTGGCCCAGAGTACCGCGTCGTGCCCTCTCACCACCTGGCGCACGCGTTGTCGGCGGTAGCACAATGCGGGTACCGCCGTGCGCTCGTGGCCGTGATCGACAACGAGGGCTCGATTCTCGGGTCGCGGGTCTTCCCGGCATTGTGGCAGCACGCCCTGGAACGGACGTCCTATTACCTGCTCGACGGCGATGCGCTGGCGCTCGTGGCGCGCGACCAGGCGGAGCCCGGCGAGGTCGGGTACGGAAAGGCGTACAGCAAAGTAACCCGCTACGCGGGTTTCCGCAGCTATCAGGAGTCTGGCAAGACGATGGCCCTGGCTGCGTTCGGCGACCGGGAGCGCTTCGGCGGGCTGCGGCTGTTCGAGGAGGACGTCCACGGCCAGCCGAGAACCCTGCTGCGCAACAGCGAAGATGGGTTGCGTGACCTTGCCAGCTTCTTCGCGCGGGCTGGTATCCGGCTTCCCCCGCCCCGGCAGGCGGGAGAACGCTTCGACCCGCTGCACATCGACCTCGCAGCATGGTGCCAGGCCGAGCTAGAGGACTCGGTGTGCCGGCGGGTGCGGGACCTGGCCAGGGAACACGATGTGAGCGCGGTCTGCGGCTCCGGCGGGGTGTTCCTCAACTCGGTCATGAACCGCCGGCTCCAGGACACCCTCGGCATACCCGACGTGTTCGTCCCGCCGTCACCCGGTGACCAAGGGCTCGCGCTGGGCGCGGCTGCATGGCTCCTCTGGCGTTCAACTGGGCAGCTACCGCGCTGGGTAAGCCAGCCTTACCTGGCTTGGCCGGGCTCGGGTGGTTCGGCCGTACCCACCTCGACGCCTGGCGGGCCGTCCGCGGGGCTGAGGTGGTGGGCGTCTGCGATCGCGACCCGGACGCGCTCAGCATTCAGGTCCAGAGCGCCCAGGAGCACTTCCACGCGGAGGCGGGCGCAAGCTACACGCCAGGTGTCGCCGCCGGCCTTCCTCGGCACACATCGGTTGACGCCCTGCTGGCAAGCGGGATCGACCTCCTCGATGTGGTTGTGACCGAGGACCAGCACGCGCAGTGCGTCCGCGCCGCCCTGGAAGCAGGCACCGACGTCGTGGTGGAGAAACCCCTGGCCCTCAGCCTGAACGTGGCCATGGACCTGGTCCAGCTCGCCGGGCGGCTTGGCCGGCGGATCTACGCCGGGCAAGTGCTTCGGTTCGATCCCCGCCACGTCGCTTTAGCGGAGATGGTCCGGGGGCGGCCTCTTCGCCATTTGTCGCTGAGCAGGCATTTCCAGGCCACGGCGCACAACGTCTATGGCCGGGTTCATCCCGTCCTGAACGCCGCTGTCCACGACATCGACCTCGCGGTATGGCTTACCGGCAGCGCACCCGGCCAGGTGACCGCCTTCGCCTCCCATTTCCTGGGCCGCGAATACCCGGACGCCGTTGACCTTGTGCTGGAGTGGGACGGCGGCCTGCGCGCGGTCGTGCAGAACTCGTGGCACCTGGCCGCGAGCTGCCCCTACGGGTTCGTCTTCGACTGCACCGTGCATGCGGCCGACGGAACCTACGTCGTCCGGAACGAACCGGTTCTGCAGGCATGGTCTCCGGATACGGTCACGTACCCGGAGCTGTTCTTCTGGCCGCGCCTCGCGGGCGCGCGGAGCGGCGCCCTCGTGGCCGAGCTTCAGCACTTCGCCGACTGCGCTGCCCGCGATGAGGCGTCCGACCGCGTGCCGCTGCCAGATGTCCTCGACGTGATGAGTACCTGCCAGGCCGCGCTAGACGCGCTGGACACCGGGCGCCCCCAGCAGGTAGTGCGCCAGCCCGCATCTGCCGCGTCTTGCGGGGAGAACGGGGGTGGCTGAGACGCGGATGCCCGCCTGCGGCGCCAGCGGGACGGATCACGCCGCTCAGGCGCCCGAACGCCGCGCACGATGTCAGGACCTGCGCGAGGACGCCGTGCGGCTTCTCGGCAAGGAGCGCGTGCGCAGCGACGAGACCACCCGGTTCCTGCACTCCTATGACGCATCCCTGGAGCACGGCTATCCGGATCTGGTGGCCTCGCCCCGCGACACTGGCGACCTGCGAGCGCTGGTCGCTGCTGCCTATCACCGCGGGGTTCCGTTCGTCATGCGGGGCGCCGGAACCGGGTACAGCGGCGGAGCCCTGCCCGCGCACGGTGGCATGGTGATCCTGACCTCTGATCTCGACCGGATACTCGACGTCGACACCGACGAGGGGCGAATCCGGTGCGAACCCGGCGTGGTCCTGGCGGCGGTGCAGCAACATGCGGCCCGCGGCGGATGGCGATACCTGCCCGATCCCTCCTCATATCAAGTCTGCACTATCGGCGGCAACGTGGCCGAGAACGCCGGCGGGCCACACGCTCTCGGAGGTGGGCCGACATCGAACTACATCCTGGCTGTCGAACTTGTCCGGCCTGACGGCAGCCTTGCCGTGTTCGACGAGCAGCAGCCGTGGGAAGGAGGGCTGGACCTCCGTGCCTTGATAGCCGGATCAGAGGGAACACTGGGCGCGATCGCTTCCGCCACCCTGCGCCTTGTCCGGGCGCCCGGGTCCGAACGGGTGATGCTGGCAACGTTCGCACGCCAGGAAGACGCGCTCGCCACCGTGGCGGATGTCTTCGACACCGGGCTGCTGCCTTCCGCCCTGGACATGCTCACCGGCGCGCTGGTGCCGGGACGCCCTGACTACCCGGATCCCTCGCTGCTGTTCGCCGGGCTGCAAGGGCGCTGCGAAGAAGTGGCCGACCAGTCCAGCCGGCTGTCAGGGATCGCACGCCGCCACGGCGGGCGTCCCGAACTGCTGGACATTCCGGCCTTCCTGCAGCGGCGGGCGGAACTCGTCCGGGATAAGGTCCGCCGGATGGTCGCCGCCAGCGGATGCCCCCGCTACTACCTTTTCGACGCGGTCGCGCCGCGTAGCAGCCTCGCAGCCCTGATGGACTCGATCCGGCGCGCAGCCGCAGATTCCGGCCTTCCCGTGCTCAACACGTTCCATGCCGGCGACGGCAACGTGCATCCCACACCGTTCTACGACCCGGACGACCCTGGTCACCGGGCCCGGCTCCTTGACTTCTCCAGCCAGGTTCTGCGGGAGTGCCACGGGATGGGCGGCTCGTTGTCCGGGGAGCACGGCATCGGGCTGGAGAAACTCGGCTTGATGCGGGACTTCTTCCCGCCCGAAACGCTGGAGATAATGCGCGCCGTCAAGCGCGCCTTCGATCCTGCCGGGCTGAGCAACCCGGGAAAGGCGATCCCCCCTGCAGGTCAAGCGGCGGCCGGCGGCCCCCGCTGCGCGGCGCAGGCTGTGCACCGCGTGCGGCAGCCCGCCCTGCACGTCCGCCGTATCGATGCCCTCGTGGAGATCAATGACGGTGCCATCACGTTCGCCGACGTGGCGACAGCACTGTCCGGCGGGCCGTACGAGCTGCCCTACGAACCGCTAGGCGCCGATCCCGGGCTCTCGGTGATCGCTGCCCTCGATGCTGGCCTGCCCGCACTCCGGGAACCATCGCCAGCCCGTCCCCGCGACCTGATCGTGAGCGCCGACCTTGACCGGAACCCGGGAGAGCCTGCGGTCAGCCTCGGCGGCAGCTGCGCCAAGGACGTCGCCGGCTACGAACTCCGCAAGCTGGTCTACGGCGGGCGAGGACGACTCGGAACCCTCCGCGCCGTCCGGCTCCGGCTCCTGCCCAGGCCCACCGACTCCAGGCTCATCCGCGGCCCGGAAATGCCCATCGACAGCGCCGAGATGCTGTGCGCACTCGTCCGCACAGCTGACCTCCCGTTCTGCTACCTCGGCGTGCTCGTCACCGCCAGCGGATCCGCCAGCGTGACCGGCAGGGCCGAGCTTCGGGGCGGCACGCTCGACCGGTACCTGGGCATACTCCAGTCCGTCAGCCCGCAGACGCGCTGGGACGTCACCATCGGGGACCGCTGGACCGACCCGGTGATGCGCGCCCTCGCTGACGACGGGACTTCCCTGGCCGGGGCACCCGACGGCTCCCCGCGCCAGATTGCGCTCCTCCGCAACCTCGCGGGCGGGGGACGGGCAGCCTTCACGTCCACAGGACACCGGCGCGTATGGTGGCGCGGCGAACCGCCCAGCCCAAGCCGCCGATCGGGCCTCACCGGCCGAATCATCAGCGCTTTTCTGGCGGCACCGCCGTGACCTGGGTCAGCATCGTCGGGGATGAGCTGCGCAAGTGCACCAACTGCGGGCTCTGCCTCAGCGCATGCCCCACCTTCCAGGACGACCGGTCAGAAGGCGACTCGCCACGAGGACGCATCCGTCTCACCGCCGAAATGCTCGCCGGCGGCGGCAGGGATCCCCTGGCGTCACGGCACCTCGCCGGATGCATCGAATGCGGCGCCTGCCACGCCCCGTGCCCGACCGGGGTCAGGTTCGCGACAGCGCGCCGGGCACACCGGGCCGCGACTGAATGCCTCGACCGTGCGGGTTTCGACCAGCGCGCAGCGGAACTCGCCGATCTGATTGCTCGCGATCCCGGTGCGCAACTGGTGATCCGGAGTGTCCAGGCGCTGCTCGCAGAGCCGCCGCCTTCGCCGCGTCGCAGCGGCCCCCTTATCGGCGGGGTGCTCGTGCTCACCGGGCCGATGCTCAAGCTGGCGGCACCCAGCCTCATCAGCCAGCTTGAAGCGAGGCCGGCTGGCAAGGGACCGCCATTCGTAAGGGACCTGGCGTTGTCCGCCGCTCTGCACCGGGCGAGCGGCCTGCTGCTGGACGTCGGCATGTCCGCGGAGCACGACCGGGCCGTTGCCCAGATAGGCGAGATCGTGCGGCAACGCGGCTACCAGCAGGTGAGCATCGCCGTGCTCGACCTGCTTTCCCTCCGGCTCCGTGATGAGCCCCTCCCGCCGCAACTCCGGATTATCCCAGCGGCGGAGGTTTTCCCGTTCGCGGCTCTGCCGGCGGCAGCGTGGGATGACTGCGCAGAGGACCCGGCCCAGGGCGCGGGCGCGCTGGGCCGGGTCGTCCCCCTGCCTGCTGAGCATCGCGCCGCCAATGCCCCTGTGCTGCTCAACCGCAGGGCACTGGCATCGCTCTGGGAACTGATCGAAGCAAAACGCGGCTGGCTGAATGGCCGGACGCTGATCACCCCTGACGCTCGCAATCTCGTCCGGTTCGCCGGCGCCCGCCACCCAGCAGAGCTGGCCGTCATCGATTCGCGGCATGGATTAGGTGAGATGTGAACCAGCCCAAGGACGCCCCCAGCGCGGGGATTGATGTGGCCGGCCTGTGCCGTGACCTGATCGCCACGCCCAGCGAGAACCCGCCTGGCGGCGAAGACGCAGTTGCGCGGAAGGTTGCTGGCCTGCTCTCGGCAGCAGGCTTCGAGGTCAGCTGGCATGAGGCGCAGCCGGGGCGCCCTAATGTCGTTGCCCGCCTGCGCCGTGGTGACGGCCGGCGCCTCATACTCCAGGCGCACACGGACACCAAGCCGGCCGTGGCCCCGAACACGGCCAGCTTGTGGACGGCCGACCCGTTCCGGGCCGTGGAACGCGACGGCCTCCTGTACGGGCTCGGTGCGTGTGACACAAAGGGCGGCCTGGCCGCCCAGCTCGCGGCGGCCTGCGCCCTCGCGGGCGAGCCGGGGTGGTCCGGCGAACTCGTCGTCCAGGCTGTAGCGGACGAGGAGGACGGCAGCAGGCTGGGGGCGGAATACCTGCTGACGCAGGGACTGCTCACCGCGGACGGTGCCATCGTGGCCGAGCCGACAAGCTGCGCTCCGTCGCTGGCACAGCTGGGAAACGCCTGGGCGGAGATCACGATCAGTGGCCGCGCCGCGCACGCCGGAACGCCAGAACGCGGGCATGATGCCTTCCGGGCGGCGATCCGGTACATCACTGAGCTAGAAGCGCTCCTTGCCGACGCCGCGACCGACCCGGCCTTCCCCGGTCACCCCCGTCTCAACGTCGGTGACTTCGCGATGCCCGGCCATCCCGGGACCATCCCCGGAGAATGCCGGCTGCGCTGCGACATCCGGGTCCTTCCCGGACGCGAACGCGACGACGTGCTCGCGCTCTACGACATGGCCGCAGAGAAGGTCCGGCGAAGCTCCGGCGTCAGGGTGCTCATCACGCGTTACCAGGGCGGCGGCTGCCAGTCCCACTGCATCTCCGCTGAGAACCGGCTCGCGGAGGCGTTCCGCGCCGCACAGCACGAAACAGGTCAGTCATCAGCGACAACAGCCTTCGCGGGAGGGACCGACGCGCGGTACTTCGCCAAAGCGGGGACACCAGCGATCGTCTACGGACCGGGAAGCCTGCAGCAGGCACACGCGCCCGATGAGTTTGTCCCCGTCGCCGGGCTGCGCCTAGCTCAACGGCAGGTACGGGCAGCCGCATGGGCTTTCCTGCGCGCGTGACACATCCGCACAGGTACCCGTCCCGCCGCCAGGTACTGAGAACACGAGGAGATCTGTCACATATGGGTGGTCACGTCCGGCCCTGCATCAGCGTCCTCGTTCCCGCCCGCAACGAGGAACTGACGCTGCCAGCGACACTGCCGGCGATCCTGAAGGCGGCTCATGAGCTGCCACAGCCAGCAGAGGTGCTGGTGATCATGCCGCCCACCTCGCCATTCCTCGCGAATCCGCCGTCGGACGACCCGCAACTGCGCTGGCACGCGGCCCCGCGGCCCGGGAAGTTCAACGCCCTCCGCGCCGGCGCTGACCTGGCCCGGGGCCAGATCCTGCTCCTCGTCGACGCGGACGTCCTGGTCGAGCCGGACACCTTCCGGTTCCTGGCACAGCCGATCCTCGACGGCTCCGCCGACGTCGTAACCGGGCGCATCGAGCTGCTGCCACGCGCGGCCAACGCCCAGCAGCGCATGCTCGAACGCTGGGCGACGACATCGTTCAGGTGCTGGGAGGAGATGCGGGCCAACCACCCAGACCTTCTGTGGGCGCTTCCCGGTGCCATCTACGGCATCAGACGCGATCTGTTCCCGCACAGGCCGCTTGTCCCCATCGTCGACGACGCGTCCATAGGTCTGCACGCGAAGGAAGCAGGTTCAGCCTTCGCCCACGCTCCCGGCGCAGCAGTCCGCACACACGCCCCTGCCAGCTACCGGCACTGGGCCCGGCAGAAGCTGCGCAGCCGCCGTGGCTGGGCAGCACTCGCGCGGCTGCGCCCAGACGACGTCAGCGAACTTGAGAGGACCCTCCGCCAGTACCTCTCATCAGCTGCCCGCGATGACGCGACGGGCCGGCTGATGCAGGCGCAGGATCGCCTGCTGCGGCTTGCGGCATGCCAGCTGCTCCGATTCGGGCGATCACCCTCCGGTTCGTGGGAGCCAGCGCGCAGACAGGATCAATGGCCGAAATGATCCCCGTTCACCCGAGGCGTACGGCCCTACTTTTGCCAGGAGATACACCGTGGACCAGCGGCCAGCAGCACCCGGAGGGCCGGCAGCCTCGAAGGGCACGGATGGATTCCGTCTCATCACCGGGCACCTGGCTGACATTGATGCCCTCATACGCGAGCATCAGCTGGAACGTCACGTGTATGAACTCGATCTCACTGGATACACGGTCATCAAGGATGCACTGCGGCCCGACGCCATCGCGGTGCTTGAGCAGGCGCTCCTCGCGCTTGCCGGGGAGGATGACGGTGCACCCGCTGACCCGCTGGGCAGGTCCCACGAAGGCCGCACCCAGGAAGTGATGCTCCTGCTCACCCGGGCAGGCAGGCCATTCGAGGAACTGATCCTGCACCCCGTGGTCCTCCCGCTCATCACTTACCTGCTGGGCCAGAGCTGCACGATCAGCAGCGTGACCGGGTACATCAAGGGACCCGGCCCGACTGCTCTCGGGGTGCACAGCGACACCGCCTACGTGCCCGATCCGCTGCCGCCGTACGCGCAGGTAGCCAACGTCAACTACTGCCTGACCGACTACACCGCCGCTGGCGGATGCCTCACGGTCGTCCCGGGCAGCCACCGGTACTGTCACCGGCCGCGCGATGGACAGGGTGCAAGGGAAGCCGTGCCAGTCGAGGCCCCCGCTGGCGCGGCCATCGTGTTCCATGGCAACACCTGGCATGGAGCGCTTCCCCGCACCTCCCCAGGACTCCGGCTCACCCTCTCCACCCTGTATTCCCGCATGTACATGCGCCCCCAAGAGCGTTACGACGAGATCATCGGCGAAGATGTACTCGCCCGGAACCCCCCGCGCTTCCGGATGCTCATCGGCAAAGACGTCCCGACCGGCTGGCGCTCGAACAGTGATGCCGAGCGGATTGCCGGGCTCCGGAAGGCAAACGCTCCAGCCTACTACCGGACACGCAGCGAACACGCCTGAGGCAGCCGATCCAAGTCAGCGCACGCGGGCTTACGGGACGAGGCAACAGCCCTACAGCACGTCGCGATTGCCAAGGTATGGACGGAGTACTTCCGGGATGCGCACGCCGTGGTCCTGCGTCTGGAAGTTCTCGATGAGGGCGGCGAGCAGGCGGGGCGTGGCCACCGCAGTGTTGTTAAGCGTATGCACATACCGCACCGCGTCGCCGTCACGGTAACGAAGGTTCGCCCGTCTCGCCTGCCAGTCGTGCAACGTGGAGCAGCTGTGCGTCTCGCGGAAGCGGTCCAGCGACGGGAACCAGGTGTTGATGTCGTTCATCCGGAACTTACCGAGCCCCATGTCCCCGGTAGAGCACTCCACGACCTCATAATGCAGCCCGAAGTCCTGGAGTATCTGTTCCGCGCAGGACAGCAGCACCTCATGCCAGCGGGCGGACTCGGCAGCGTCGGCCTCGCAGATAACGAACTGCTCAACCTTCTCGAACTGGTGGACCCGTAGCAGTCCGCGCACATCACGGCTCGCGCTGCCTATCTCACGCCGGAAACACGGCGAGATACCGGCATAAAGAACCGGCAGGCGGTTCTTATCCAGGATCTCGCCGGAGTGCAACCCGACCAGCGCCACTTCGGCGGTGCCGGCTAGTACGGCAGCCGCATTTCGCTAGCTGACCAGGGGGGTCTTGGCGTCACGGGCGAGCCTGGCGCGTTTGTGGAACCACCGGGCGCGGGCCTGGTGGCGGCGGGTCCACGCGTCCCAGTGCTCGAC
>Ga0307372_10011390_pt1 | contig 11871 bp, 10 predicted proteins | sample OX1MG_FD_202533 | JGI IMG/M metagenome (GOLD analysis project Ga0307372, IMG submission 202533) | Soil microbial communities from Risofladan, Vaasa, Finland - OX-1 | ecosystem: Environmental > Terrestrial > Soil > Coastal area > Acid sulfate soil | place: Finland: Risofladan, Vaasa | collected...
CCATCGGCTGCTATCGTCCCGAGACCTCCGGTGAGCATCCGCTCGGCAGGGCGTGTGACTTCATGCTGAGTTCTGGCGGCGTCATGCCAACCGCGTCCAAGGTGCAGCTGGGTTACCAGATCGCTAGCTGGGCTCAGGCAAACGCATCACGGCTGGGGATCATGTACATCATCTACCGGCAGAAGATCTGGGACATCCGTATGGCGTCGGCAGGATGGGTGCCGATGGCGGACCGCGGCAGCATCACCGCGAACCACTTCGACCACGTGCACATCTCGGTGTTCTAGTCCGGACGGAGCCAGCCGCCGCGATCTAGCCAGGCAAGGCTCAGGCTGCCGACCGCCGTTTGCCGGAGCCGGCGCGGCGGCCAGAGCCCCCGGCTGAAGGAGATCGCCGACCGGGTGCTATTGCTGGAAGAGGGGCCAATCCCTTCCTTCACGACCTCAAGAGCGCTGTCGGTATCCTCGACGAAACCGCCCAGGCTCTGCAGGACCAGTCGAAATCGCAGGCAGTCGTCCTTGGCAACCTCGCCCTCGCGCACATCCGGCTGGGCGCACTCGACGCGGCGGTGGCCAGGCTGAGCACAGCCATCGATGTGATCGAGCGGAACCGGGGCGGGGGAGGCCTGACCATCATCTGCAGCGCGGGCCGCCAACTGCGCCGATGGCGGGACAGCGCCGAAGTCCAGGACGTGTACGACCGCATAATGGCCCTGATGGCGGCATAAAGGGACCACCGGTGAACACGGGAATCGACGAGGCCAAGCAGGCGATCCGCAGGAGGATATGGGACCTGCTGGTGCAGGAAGGCGTCGTCGAGCGTGGCGTCCACGGATACATCCCGGCCTTTGTGGGAGCCGCCACCGCGGCGGACCGGCTCGCGGGGTTGCCCGAGTGGCGGGCTGCCCAGGTCGTCAAAGCAGTCCCGGACCGGGCACAGCAGCCCGTCCGGGAACGAGCCCTCCGGGACGGCAAGCTGCTATATGTGGCGGTCCCCAGACTGGCCGCCGACTTGCCGTTCTATGCCCTTGATCCCGCCAGCCTGACCGCCGTACCCACCGAGGCCGCGTCGAAGGAACATGCCGCCCACCATGCCCGGAAGGTCGGCGTCGAGGACATGCGGCGAGTCGACATGGTGATCTGCGGCAGCGTCGCCGTGAACCGGCGTGGCACCCGGCTGGGCAAGGGTGCGGGCTATTCAGACATCGAGGTCGCCCTGCTCCAGGAGGCCGGGCTGATCGGTCCCAGCACCGTGATCGTGACGACCGTCCACCCTCTGCAGGTGATCGACGAGGTCATGCCCGAGACTGAGCACGACTTCAGCGTCGACCTGATCGTCACCCCCGACGAAGTGATCGAGTGTGAACCCCAGCGCCGCCCCAGCGGCCTGTACTGGAACCACCTGACCAGAGACAAGATCGCCGCCATCCCCGTGCTCGCGGCGAGGGCTGCCGCCAGGCGTGCCTGACCCCTGCCAGTCTGTGATGTCCGCCACATCTTTTGAACAGGGGATGCCGCAGAATGCCGCGAAATCCTGCGGTCAAGGTGCGGTCTAAAGATCTTGAGGCCACCTCGCCGGCCCGGCGAAATGGCCTCTGATGACCTGCTCAGTCTCCGTCGGGACGGCCGGATTTGAACCGGCGACCCCTTGACCCCCAGGACGTAGGGTTGAGCGTTCCTGCACGTCACGCACGGCATGCACCGTGCGGAGAGTGCTGGAATGTGGCCGATGTCCAGTATCGCGAAGGTCGTGTGGTCCCTAGCTGGTCGCCGGGACGCTCTGTTGTTGGAGCCACTAGCGTGGCATACCTATGCTGGCTCAGCCCTGAGCGACGCATCGCCGACGCCAGGACAGGAGGCTGTAATGGACTCGGCCAGCCAGGCAACGCTGATTGCTGCCTCTCAGTCCGGCTCGCGGCGCTACCGTCGCCGAATCGGGTGGATCTTCGTTGGGGCACTTGCAGTCGCAGGCATGGTGATCCTTGCCGTTACTGCGGTGAACCACTTTGTTGGACCGCCGCTGATCCATGTTGGGCTGACCCCCGGAAGCATTAGTGGTGACGCCAGATGGCCGGACCTTGTATGTCGCCAACAGCGGTAGTGGGACGGTGACGCCTATCACCGTCGCCGCCGGTCGGCCGGGCGCCCCGATCCGGGTTGGGACCAGTCCGGGCGCGCTAGTGGTGACGCCGGATGGCCGCACCCTGTATGTCGCCAATTCCGGCAGCGGCACCGTGACGCCTGTCACCACCACTACTGGCCAGCCGGGTACCCCGATCCGAGTTGGTACCAATCCCGACGCGCTGGCGGTGACGCCCGATGGCCGCACCTTGTACGCCGCTAACGGCGATAACTTCCATGGCGACACCGTGACGCCGGTCGTCATAGCCACCGGCAGGACGGGTCCTCCGATCCGGGTCGGCAGCTTCCCGGCCGCGCTAGCGGTGACGCCCAACAACCGAACCTTGTACGCAGCTATCAATGGCGATGTCGGCCCAGACGTCCTGGGTGCTCATACGGTGAGGCCGGTCACCATCGCCACCGGCGCAGTGGGCACCCCGATCCCGGTCGGGCGTGGCCCGCTCGCGCTGATAGTGGCACCGGACGGCCGCACGTTGTACGTCGCCAACGGCGACGACAACACGGTCACGCCAGTCGCTATCTCTACCGGCATCCCAGGCCCCCCAATCCAGGCCGCCCCGTTCCATGCCGTCCCTGGCCCGGTGGCGCTGGCGGTGACACCGGACGGCCACGCCCTGTATGCAGCCAATGCCAACGACAACACGGTCGCAGTGATCTCACTGAAGGGATAGCGGGCGCGCAGAACGTGATCTCCTGACAGCGCGACCATTACGTAGCAGAACAGTCTTCGGCTACGCCCGCTGGTGCGCCCGGCCTTCCTGGAGCTAACCATCTTCAGTGGTGGGGGTTACTGAAGGCCGACGTCCACGGATCATGACGGCCGCCCGCCGAATTGCCAGCTGTGCACCTCGATGCCGGCGTACGGGTTCGGGGTCAGGATGGCGCGTGCTGTGTCCGGGTCCCGCGCCCGGACCAGTACCGCCGTACCCAGCCAGGTGGCGCCGTTGTCGGACAGCAGCGGCCCGTACGCGATCAGCTCGTCCCGGTCCGGCGGCACGGCAAGGTCGGCGGCCGGCCCGGTGCCGAGGCCGAGCACCAGGTACCGGTTACCACCGGTCCGGCCGCCGGGGAAGTCCCACATGGTGCGCCCCAGCATGTTGCGCCACCGGCGCAGCAGCACGTCCCGGTACACACCGGCCTGGTAGCCGGGCTCGTCGAAGGCGAACGCGCGGGCTGCTGCGGGACCGGGCAGGCCGACGATGTGCACGCTGCCGGTGGGCGTGTCGCCGGCGAGGGTCGGGCCGCGGGCGATCATCTGCGCCGCGTACCGGTCCATGTAGGACCAGTGCTCTTCCAGCAACTCCTCGCGCAACGTCACAGAGCCGGGCCGGTCGCGGTGGTAGCAGAAGAACTCCACGCCCACAGTCTTGACCATCACGCCGGTGACCCGCACCACACCGCAGCCGATAGCAGAACCCGTAACCCCCGCCGTTAAGGATCTCTAGTGGGTGTGCAGGTGCTACTGCGGCGCGTCGAAGAGGGCGCCGATTTGCTGGCAGCGCGACCTGCAGGTCGCGCTGCCACTGCGTGTTGGTGGGGTCGGCGGCGGCCAGGTGTGCGGCGGTTTCGCGGGGTCGTTCGCGCTCGCCTGGCTGCCGGCGGGCCGCGTGCCCGGGGGTTGGCGCGCATCCTCTGGCAACATTTGTCGCCAGGTCAGCAGCGCCGCAGCATGGCCGCAGCCTCGCTGATTTCTACGCTTAACCGGTCGAGGATCCGGGCGAGCGCTTCCGCCTGCCCCGGAGCGCCCGGCAGCCGTTCGGCGACGTTCACCAGGTCGATGAGCACACCTCCGACCGTCGCGACTGCCTCCACTTCAGGACCGTCGCTGCGACGATCTGATGTCATGATCGCCTCCTGCCAGACTGTCAAGAGTTGCTGTGCTCGACTCTAACTCACCCGTATGCACTCGTCTAGCTCGTCCAGCAGGTATCCAAACGTACCTGTCTGACCAGGCCGGATACGGTCGGGATCATGGAGTACGACCCGCTGGCACCGGTGCCGCGCTACCGCCAGATCGCCGCGATCATCCGCGAGCGCATCGAGTCCGGCGAGCTAGAACCCAACCGCCCAATCCCGTCAGAGGTCCAGATCGAGAACGAGTTCGGCGTCGCCCGGGCTACAGCCCGGCGTGCGGTCGCGCTGCTGCGGGACGAGGGACTGATCGTCACAGTCCCCGGGATGGGCTCATACGTGAAGGCGAAGAGCTAGCGGGCCCTCGTGCCCTGGAACTTTGGTGACGGCAGACCGGCCCGGCCCAGGCATGGTCCCGCCAGATCGGCGATTACGGGTAGCGGCTCATGTACTGCCGGCTTCGGCTGCCGCGCGCGGATGTCCCGGTTCTGGGTGGGCGGTTTGCGTCGGCGGAACACATGTAGCATGCCGATGGCTGTCCGGCTGGAAGAGGAAGTCATGTTGGGCGCTTTCATCGCTCTCACCGCTGGGTGGCTCGTCGTCATCGCTGTGCTCGTGCTCGACATGGCCCGGATCAGGCGCCTGGGCGGTGCTGGACGGCGTTGGCAGGGTGCCGGGATCTTGCTGAGCACGAGCGGGATCATGATCAGCAGCTGGGCCGCGCTGCGCGGTTGGCCGCCGGACGGCCTGCGCCGCATTCACCCCGTCACGCTCGTCTTCGTCTTGGCCGGCATCGTCATCCTGATCGCCGGCCTCGGCATACAGGCCCGCTCCAGCCACGGCTCTTCCCAGAACTGACCAGCCCGCCTCTTCGCTCCCGGTGATCTCCGTCATGAAGCGTGATGACGTGTCAGGGGCGTCCCGGCTCCTGAGCTGATCGTGGGGGGGGTGCACTTCATGGGTTCGGCACTGCGTTCGATCACTCGAAGGTTGATGGATACCGAGAACCCGGGAAGCCAAGCCAGGAGCCAACGACGCGAGATATGGGGGACGCTAGGTCACGACTAGCCACGATCAGTGCTGCTAAACGGCACATCAGGCCATGCCCGGCGGCATCCGGCGGCCTCTTGGAAGTGTCTCCTGAGCAGTAGGTCGCCCAGCAGATCCGAGGATCGCGGTCTGCATGTACTTGGCGGGGGAGGCACGCGGATCTACCCGCCGACCAGGCCGATCACTTCGAGGGTGAGGTGAAAGGAGATGTCATCGCGGAGTTCTTCGTCGCCGCGGTGGCCGAGGTCAGCCCCGCCGCCGCTGCTGACGCCGTTGTCGCCCGAGGCGCGAGTGCGCAGCATTCCGCGACGGAATCGGGTGGGTCGCTCGAGCGTGGCGTGGACGGCGCCGCGGGAGGTGCTGATGACCGCCTCGCCTTCTGACAAGAGCGTGGCGGTGGCTTCCTTCACCCAGGTGGCGACCCATTCCTCGACGAGCGTCAGCGCGTCGCCGGGGTTGGCGGGGAGGGCCTCGATGCGGGGGTCGCGGATGATGTCGTCGATCAGGCGGGCCGGCCCGCCGACGTATGTCCAGGCCAAGTCCTGATCGGTTGCGACGCACCAGGCGCGGTCGGCGGGCCACCACAGGCTTGGTGTCTCGTCCATGTCCGAAATGGCCGCCACCGCCGCGGCTGCCTCCACCGGCCCGGCATACAGCAAGTAGTCGTCGTCCGCCACGCGCGCCTTCGGGCCTCGCCGTACAGCGGCGGGAATCGGGTCGGGGAGGGGCACGTTCGGCTCGCCCAGCGGCGTCAGCAGGATCCCGCCCCTGTCCCCGTCCCCGAGGCAGAACCAGCATCGCTCGGGTGTGGCGGTCCATTTCCGCAGAATCGCGGCAAGCGCCTCGGCGTCGGGCAGGTAGAGGCTGCCTTCGCGCGGGCCCTGGCTCGACCAGGGCGCCTCCCCTGCCGGTCGGGTTGGCGGGAGAGCGATCGAATGGAACTGGGCGTCGCGCCGCAGCGGCATGCCACTCCAGGCCGCCACCTCGGCCCAGCGGACCAAGTGGTCGCCTCCCCACTCCGGTTCCTCCGCGGGGTGCAGCACCCGCGCGTAGGCCTCGAAACCGGCCGGGACCACCGACGTCACCGTTGGTGTGCCGGAACGCGACAGGCGCTCACCGATCCAGTCGGCTTCCCCGGCCGCCTCGCTCCAGGACGGTCCCGCCGAAGTGTCCACCTCGGGATGATCGCATCTGCTTGCCAGAAACAACATCGGATATCCGCCAGTGGGCTGAGTGTCGCCTCAGCGTCAGCTATGCCGAGCACACTGCGATCCGCCAGACGCTCCTGGCCATCGCCGCACACTGCTGGCCCCAGCGCCAGGGATGCGATCGCTAGTATGTTCGATCCTTCGGACGAGATCTAAGCCAAGCCATTCCTGGGAGCCAAGCTGGGAGCCAAGAGCGCCCGACGCCCGCCGACACGAGGCCACGCTGCGCCATCATCGCCGCAGATAGACGCCATTTCTGGCCCTGCCAAGCATCACCCGGCCGACCCGCCGGGGCTGCCACATCCTCCCTGCCGAATATTTTTACGGCTGCCGCGAATGGTCGGCATGCTGTGATGACGGCATTCATATCGTCCAGTTCTGGGGCGGGATGCCGCAGTGCTCATCGCTATATGTCGCGCGGCTTGAGCAAATTTTCCTGCCGGTGTGTGATCGTCCCCAGGCGTCGCAAGTGTCTCACTCAGCTACCTGAAATGCGCTCAGCAAGGAATAGCCGAAGAGCTAGGGCAGTGAAGGGAGAGCTTTGAGCCAGTCAGCGAGCGTCGAGTTCTGGCGTGCCGCAGCTAGCAGTCCGGGGGACGGCGGGAATGCCCAGGCATGCCAGGTGCTGAGGTCACGGACTGTGGGTTCCATCTGGGCCAGCATGCTCTCCAGTCCGCGGCTCTCCAGTTCGCGGGTTCCTCCGCTGGCCAGCACCGTGAGCAGCGCGTCGCGGGCCTGGCGCTTGTCTTCCGTCGACGAGTCCAGCTGGACCAATCCGCGGGTCAGAGTACTCACGGCGTAGCTGCTGTCTTGGCTGGCCAGCGCTGCGAGCAGCGCGTCGCGGGCCTGGCGTTTGTCTTCCGCCGACGAAGCCAGCTGGACCAGCACGTCCACCAATTCGCGGCCCACTCGGCCGCTGGTGAGGTGCCTGAGGAGCACCTCGTGGGCAAGGTCCTTGTCCTGTGCCGACAGCTCCAGCTGGGCCAGGACTTTGATTAGTCTGCCGGCCACCATGGGGTCCGTTTCGCTGGCTAGCCTTCCGAGCAATGCCTTGCGGGCGACGTTCTTGTCCTCTGCTGAAGGCTCCACCTGGATCAGCCCGTCCACCAGTTCGCTGACCACACTGCCGTCGGCCTCGGTCGGCAGCAGCGCCACCAGCGCGTCACGTGTGTCGCGCGTGTCTTCCGCCGATGAGGTGAGGCGGAACATCTGGCGAATTAGCGTGCTGGTCCTCGAAGTGTGCGTCCTTAAGGTGCGGGTCCTAAAAGTGCTGGCCGGCTTGGCCAGCAGCGCGAGCAGCGCCTTCCGTGCCTGGCGCCTGTCGTCCGCTGTCGGGATAAGCCACACCAGCCCGTCCACCAAGGAGCTGACATCCCACTCCCGAGTCTGGCTGGGTATGAGCGCCAGCAGCGACTCACGGGCCTGTCGCCTATCATCCGCCGACGGGTCCAGCCGGTCCAGCGCCTCAAGCAGCCTGCGGATCATCCAGCCATCGACCTGGCTGGCGATGTGCTCCAGCACCGCCTCGCGCGCTCGGCGCAGGTCATCTTCTGACTGGTCCAGGCGATACAAGGTGTCTACCAGTTCATAGACCGCGTCGGCGTCGCTCGCGCTCGGGAGTTTCTGTAGCAGCGCCTCACGGAGCCGACGGTTGTCCTGCGCCGGGTCTATCTGGACCGGCCCGTCCGCTAGTTCGCCGGGTGCTTCGTCGTCAGTCTGGCTGGTCAGGAAACCTACCCGTGCTTCCTGGGCCTGGCGGATGTCCTCCGCTGACGTGTTCAGCTCGTCCAGCGCTGCCACCAGTTCGCCGGCCGACCCGTCGTCGGTCTGGGTGGCCAGCAGTCCGAGGAGGGCCTCACGGATCTGGCTCCTGTCCTCGGGTGACGACGCGATCCGGATCAGTCCGCCTGCCAGCGCGCGGACAGTTTCGCTGTCGGTCTGTCCGACTAGCACTGCAATCATCAGCTCAACGGCAGAGTGCCTGGTCTCCGGGGAGGACACAGTCTGGACCAGCCTGTCCACCTTTTCGAAGGGCGCTTCAAGTTTGGGAGGCGCTTTGACGTTGGGGTGACTGGTCAGCAGCCTGACCCGCGCTTCCTGGGCCTGGCGGATGTCCTCCGCCGACGGCCGTAGGTCCTCCAGCGCTGCCACCAGTTCGCCGGCCGCTTCGCCGTCGGTCTGGGTGGCCAGCAGTCTGAGGAGGGCCTCACGGGTCTGACGCTTGTCCTCTGCCGACGAGGCAATCTGGACTAGGCCGCCGGCAAGCGCCCGGACCGTTTCGTCGTCGTCCCGTTTAGCTAGGGCTTGGACCAGCGCCTCACGGGTCTGGCGCCTGTCCTCTGTCGACACGGCAATCTGGACCAGCCCGCTAGCCGGTAGCTTGACCATGCTGCTGTCGACCTGTCCGGCTAGCACCTGCAGGTGCACTAGCAGCGCCTCACGGGTCTGCTGCCTGTCCTCCGCGGACGAGGCAATCTGGACCAGCCCCTCGACGAGTACCTCGCCCACGAGCCGATCGTTCTGGATGGCAGGCAACGCCAGTAGCGCCTCACGGGCGTGGCGCTTGTCCTCCGCGGAGGAGACAAGCGGTACAAGCCTGTCCATCAGCTTACGGACATCCACATCGACGCCCTCGCCGGCGATGCGTATTAGTAGTGCTTCAGATGCCTGACGGTTCGAGGTCGTCCAGTGCGCTGTCTGCGCTGTCTGGACGAGCTCGTGGAGGCGAGCCGACTGCATGTGTTTCACCCGGGCGTGGCCGATCATTGCAGCGGCCTCGGCTGACCAGTCATCCTCGCTGGATTCAGCAGCGACCCGTGCAAGGAGCCGCAGGAACTCCCCCTGGGGATCGATGACCGACAGATCCGCGGGGATCTGCTGCGAGCACGCTGCGCGGCAGATCAGGTTCTGCAGGAGCTGGTCATGCTGGGGATGTATGGCGATCGCCGCGGGGGCCGCGTATTCCCAGTCTGGGTCGTACCACAGATGGGGAAGCAGGATCTCGGCCGCCTGGTCTACGGGAAGGTCGGCAATGTGTTCGGCCACGAGGTGTTCACGTATGGACCGGTGGATGAACCGGCGCAGAGTCATAGCAGTATCGACATCGGCATACCCGAGGGGCGTGGCGACGTGATCGAGGGCGTCTTCGTCAGCCTGGTGCAGCCGGGCGGGCTGGGCAGGGAAGTCGTCTGCCCAGGTCCCGAGACGGGAGACTGGGTGCACTGTTGCCCCCGACCATGCCCACGACCGCAGAGTCTGCAGGCAGGCGGCTGCGTCCGGCTGGCCGTTCTCGTCTCCGCGCCAGCGTCCGGTGAGCATCCGGTTGAGGACCTTGGTGAACAGGTCACGCCTGAACTCTGGCAACGGCTCGCTGCCGCCGATGATGCAGTAGAACGCCAGGATCAACGGCACGGTGGCGGCCTGCTGCAGGTCGGGGCGCCGCACGATCTGGGCAGCCAGGTCGACGCCCCACTCGGGCCTCTCGGCGAACCAGCGACGGATGAAGGGCTCGACATCGTGGGGGTAGCGCAGCGGCCGGAGCTCGCCGATCCGGTGGGACCCCTCTCCTTGCTTGATGACGAGATGGTGGTTCCATGAGCTCGGCCGGCTGGTGAGGACGATCCGCCACGGGAGCGTGTCGGCCTGGCGGAGCCGCCTGCCGGAGCCCTGGGCCTCATCAAGGGAGTCGATAACCAGCACAGTCGGCGCATTCCGCTCGGCGAAGAACGCGCGGACGGCCGCGCTCAGTCGCGAGCCACCCAGATCACCAAGCTCGTAGTCCAGTGCGCTGGACACTGCCGCAGACCGGGGATCACCGGTAGCAGTCAGGAGGCGCGAGCAGGTCGTGTATAGGGGGAGCTCGACATCATCAAGGCCCGCGCCCTGGGACAGGGCCTCCAGGGCTTCCTCCGCGCAGCGCCGGGCCGTGCGCTTGGCCAGCCAGGTCTTCCCCGACCCCGGACCGCCCAGGATCACCAGCCGATGACACTGCTGGGCCAGCTCGTCGGCATCAAGATCCTCCCCTCCTGCGTCCCCCGCAGAGGTCAGCCGCAGCTTGCGTTCGATGGCGGCGGGGGTGAGCACGGATCCTCTGAACCGCTCATCCTGCGGCCACGGATCGGTATTCAGCCAGCCGATCAGCGCCGTGAGGTACACGGCGATCTCGCCTCTCTGCGCGGGTCCCGGCGACAGGCGATCGAGTACCCGCTTGAACTGCTCTCCCAAGCTGGCGAAACCTGCGGCAAGGTCGGCTTGCACCTCGAACAGAGCCTTATCCAGCTCGTCAACCTGATGTTTATCCATCCGCTGGAGCCGGGTGAGCAGCAACTTCTGGAAGAGCCCAGGGTCAAGGTCAGCGACAGCGAGTTCCAGCAGGCCGCGAGCGATAATCAGCGCCGCGACATGCGAATCCTCCGCTGTCCGGCCAGCACGTGGCGGGAGGCACAAGCCGATCCGGTCGGCCAGGTCCTCGACGGTGCCATGCCCCAGCGCCCGCCAGGTCTCCGGGTCCTCCAGCAGATGCCGTACCGCGCTGAACTCGTCCTTAGTGAGATCCACAGCCGTGGCCGATGCTGCCTTGACCAAGCGGCTCAGGTCATCGGTGCGGCGAAGCCGCCGGAACAAGCGCTGAGCCGCCCCGGCACCCGCATTTCCCGCCAGGTCCACAGGTATGCCAACCAGCGCAGGGCCGAGCCCGCCCGCGATCAGCCACGTGACAAATGGGTCAGCCACCACGATAGGTTACCGCGCTATCACCAGCTCTTCCAGGCCGCTAGCGTCGCATAATCCCACGTCTTCGCCGGATAACTTTAGCCGTCCGGCCCGCAAAATTAGGCGGCTCGGGTGCGTTCTCCTGCGCACACGGCTCAATCTAGTGCTCTCTCTGGCCAGAGGCCCCGGGGTGATGAGCCCATTCATCAGCCCACGTGACGAAAGGACCATGGCCGGTGGCTTGGCAAGCCCGGGAGGTCCTGCAACGCTTGCCGGAGCGGAGGTGGGTGAGGGTGATCTGGTTACCTGGCCGCAGCAGGCAGCAGCGCAGGGCCGTGGCCGCGCTGTACGAGCAGGCCGCCGCGGTGCCGTGCGAGCGGAACGCGGTCTTCGCGGGAGGGCTGCGCGGGGCAGACAAGAACAGCGCGCTGGCAGCAGCGGCTGTGCGGCGTGCTGGGCTCCCCTGTCCGGTGACAGTTATCTCCGCCCGGTGGTGTGGCCTTGACCTGCGCGGGCCTTTTTCGGTGGCAAGAAGGTGGACGCCGACGTGTCATCGAAGCTGGCCCGCCGACAGCCCAGGGCAGGAGGTTGCCAGTGATGACGGCCCGGTGGGTAGTGCGTCGGGAACCGGCGTCACCAGCCTCCTGGCCGCCGTGCAGGCCAGGAGCGGGCCAACTCTCCTGGCAAAACGAGCGAACGGGCCGAATTAGATGGCAGCGGGCTGACTTGCGTGTCACCGGACATCCCCGCAGCAGGGCTGCGGCCTCGGTGAGTTCGGTGGCCTGGCTCTGTGGGCGGCTTCCGGATCTGGCCCGTATTTCGTGATGGTAACGAGCCCGGTCAGGTGGTCAGGAGTACTCGCTTGCGGAGCAGGCCGAAGGTGGCGCGGCCGTACATCTGGCGTTTGAGCA
>Ga0307372_10011391_pt1 | contig 11871 bp, 11 predicted proteins | sample OX1MG_FD_202533 | JGI IMG/M metagenome (GOLD analysis project Ga0307372, IMG submission 202533) | Soil microbial communities from Risofladan, Vaasa, Finland - OX-1 | ecosystem: Environmental > Terrestrial > Soil > Coastal area > Acid sulfate soil | place: Finland: Risofladan, Vaasa | collected...
GTCGGACACGAGGCGCGCGTAGCGCGAGAGCGGCGGCACGAGCGTCCGGTCGGGCGCCGGCGGCGCCCCCGGCGCGTCGGCCGCAGTGCTCGACCTCGGCCGGCCGATCTCGACGCGGACCTCGGGACCGCCGGGCCCCGCCGCGCGTCGGCCGCCGAGCGACCCCGCCCAGTCGAGCAGCGCGCCGTCGCTCTCGCCCGCGACCGCGAGGTCGCCGTCGCGGAGCGCCGCTGCGCCCACGGGTGCGTAGAGGCCGTGCAGCGCGACCGGCAGGTCCGGGCGGCGCGCGCGCACGGTCGTGAGCGTCGCGAGCGCGAGGCGGAGCGCGGTGTGCATCGGCACCGAGCAGACCAGCGCGTCCGCCCAGTCGAGGTCGGCGGGGTCGAGCGCGTCGATCGCGAGGTCGCGTCCGCGCACCTCGTGGCCCGCCGCGGCGAGCAGCGCGCCCGGACCGGCGATCCCGAGCGGCTGCTGGCCGAGCTCGTACGTCGACACGAGCAGCAGTCGCACGGCTCCGACGCTAGCGACCACGCGGCTCACGCAACCGCGATCTCGACCTCGAGAACGCCGTGGGCGTCGCGAAGTGCCTGCTCGACCACCTCGGGCGTGTCCGCGCGGGCGAACACGAACCCGAGGTACCGGTCGCCCTCGGGAAGCGCGTCGACGCGCCTGCCGGGCGGGATCGCGATCTCGACGCCCGTCACGTGGTCGACGGCGCGCGCGCGCTCGAGGCCGCGCACCTCGACGAGCCGACCCGAGCGGGGGATCGGGATCATCATGACGCCGGACGCGGTCCGTTCCCGGACCACCGGCCCGCCCGCGCCCAGGTACTGCGCGAGGACGAGCTCCTCGAGCGAGGCGCCGGTGGAGAAGCGGAGCGCCCGCGCGCAGTTCCCCCCGATCGTGCGGGCGGCGACCTCGAGGAGCACCGGGCCGCGGCCGTCGGCGGCGAGCCGCACCTCGGCGTGCACCGGCCCCTCGCGCAGGCCGATCGCCTCGACCGCGGCGGCGACGAGGCGGTGGACCGACCCGGCGGCGGCCGCCGGCAGGCGCGACGGGGTGACGTAGATCGTCTCCTCGAAGAAGGGACCGTCGAGCGGGTCCGGCTTGTCGAACACCGCGAGGACCTCGAGCGTGCCGTCGCGCACGAGGCCCTCGAGCGCGACCTCGGCGCCCGGGACGAACTCCTCGACGAGCAGGGGCTCGTCCGGCGAGCCGCCCGCGTCCGTGAGGATCGACCGGACGCGCGCCGCGGCGGCCGCCGCCTCCGCGGGCGAGTCGACGCGTATGACGCCACGGCTCCCCGACAGCGAGCACGGCTTCACGACGGCCGGGAAGCCGAGCTCGGCGGCCGCGGCGGCGACGAGGTCCGCCTCGCCGCCGCCCGCGCCGCCGACGGCGCGCCACGCGGGCTGCTCCAGCCCGCCGGCGTCGACGAGCGCGCGCATCGCACGCTTGTCCCGGGTCACCGCGATCGCGGCCGGTGGGTTGTGGCGCAGGCCGAGCCGCTCCGAGGCGAGCGCTGCCACGAGGCCGCCGACGTCGTCGACCGCGACGACGGCGTCGAGCGGCAGACGGCCCGCGAGCAGCTCGATCGTGCGGGCCGCGGCGGGCGGGTCGTCGAGGTCGAGCTCGACGAAGTGGTCGCCCATGAGGTGCGCGAGGGTCTGGCGCTGGTCGGATCCCGTGACCACGTCGACGCCGAGCCTGCTCGCCGCGTCGAGGAACGCGGACGCGCGGTACGTCGAGCTCGGCAGGATCAGGAGCACGCGCGGCACGTCGCCATCATTGCGCCGCCGGCGCCGCGACCCTGCACGGGACGCCCCGGGCGCTCGGAGTCGTACCATGGCGTGATGGCGATCGATGATGACGGCGTGTCCGACGTGCGTCCGGTGCTCCAGATCACGGACGCGGCGAGGACGTTCGTCCTCGAGGCGCGCGCGGGCGAGGCGGGCGCCGAGCGGCTCGCGCTCTACCTCGAGGTGAGCGGCGAGGCGGACGGCGCGTACACCTACGACATGTGGTTCGAGGCCGCGGCCGACGCGGGGGCGGGCGACGCGGTCCACCACCACGACGAGCTCGCCGTCGTCGTGACCGCGCCGAGCATCGCGAAGGTCTCGGGGGCGACGCTCGACGTCGCGGATCAGGGCGGGGGACCGGGCCTCGTGATCGTGAACCCCAACAGCCCACCCGCCGCGCCGCTCGCGGCGGCGCGGCGCGAGGCCGACCTGTCGAGCCCGCTCGCGCAGGCGATCGTCGCGGTGCTCGAGGACGTCGTGAACCCGCAGATCGCCGCGCACGGCGGTCGTGCGGACCTCGTCGCGGTCGAGGAGGGCGTGGCGTACCTGAGGCTCGGCGGCGGCTGCCAGGGTTGCGGGCTCGCGCAGGTCACGCTCAGCCAGGGCATCTCCGTCGCGATCAAGGACGCGGTCCCGGGCATCACCGACGTCGTCGACGTGACGGCCCACGACGCCGGGACGAACCCGTACTTCGAGTCCGCGAAGAAGTGAGCCGCTGAGCCCCGGCGCGCGGCCACGGCGGCGGGGCTCGGGCGCCTCGCCTCCCGGGCGAGCGGCGCGTCGTCGCCAGGTAGATTGCCGGTGATGCTCCGCTTCCTCACCGCCGGCGAGTCGCACGGTCGCGCGCTCGTCGTGGTCGTCGAGGGCCTGCCCGCGGGGCTCGCGGTCACGACCGAGGAGATCGCGGGCGAGCTCGCACGGCGTCGCCTCGGGTTCGGCCGGGGCCCGCGCATGCGCTTCGAGCGCGACGAGGTCACCCTCGTCGGCGGCGTGCGGCACGGCCGGACCCTCGGGTCGCCGGTCGCGATCGAGATCGCGAACACCGAGTGGCCGAAGTGGGAGCAGGAGATGTCGGCCGCGCCCGGCGCGCCGTCGAAGGTGCTCACGACGCCCCGACCCGGTCACGCGGACCTCGCGGGGATGCTGAAGTACGGATTCGCCGACGCGCGCGACGTGCTCGAGCGCGCCTCGGCACGCGAGACCGCGGCGCGCGTCGCGGCCGGATCGCTCGCGAAGGCGCTGCTCGCCCGGATCGGCGTCGCGATCGTGAGCCACGTCGTCGCGATCGGCGCCGCCGAGGCGCCGGAGGGGGAGCGGCCCGGGCCCGCCGACCTCGAGGCCGTCGACGCCTCGGACGTGCGCTGCTACGACCCGGCGGCCGCCGAGGCGATGGTCGCCGAGATCAAGGCCGCGGCGAAGGTCGGTGACTCGCTCGGTGGCGTCGCCGAGGTGCTCGCATACGGGGTGCCGGTCGGGCTCGGCAGCCACGTGCACTGGGACCGCAAGCTCGACGGCCTGCTCGCACAGGCGCTGATGAGCATCCAGGCCGTGAAGGGCGTCGAGCTCGGCGACGCATCCACGGTCGCGCGGCGCCGCGGCTCGCTCGCCCACGACGCGGTCTCCTACGACGCCGCCTCCGCCTCTCACGCAGCGGCCTCCGGCGGGTACGTGCGCACGACCGCGCGCGCGGGGGGTGTCGAGGGCGGGATCTCGACGGGCGCGCTCCTCGTCGCGCGTGCCGTGATGAAGCCGCTCGCGACGCTCAACCGGCCGGTGCTGAAGACGGTCGACACGGTCTCGAAGGAGGAGACCGTGTCGTTCAAGGAGCGCACCGACGTCACGGCGGTGCCCGCGATGGGCGTCGTCGCGGAGACGATGGTCGCGCTCGTGCTCGCGGGCGAGGCCCTGCGCAAGTTCGGCGGGGACTCGGTCGCCGAGGTCGTCCGCAACCGCGACGGGTACCTCGCCGCGCTCGGCGAGACGCCGTCGGCGGCCGTCGCGCCGCCGCAGGACGCGACCGCTCGCCCCCGCGACGCCGGTCCGGACGCGTGAGCGCGTCGCGCGACCACGTCCTGCTCGTCGGGATGATGGGGGCCGGCAAGACGACCATCGGCGCGCGGCTCGCGGCGGCGATGGGCCGCCCCTACCTCGACAGCGACCTCCAGGTCGAGCGCGCGACGGGCATGACCGTGCCCGAGATCTTCGAGACGCGCGGCGAGGCCGCGTTCCGCCGCGAGGAGACGGCCGCGCTTCGTGCCGCGCTGTCGAGCGACCGGCCCGCCGTCGTGGCGGTCGCCGGCGGCGCCGTCCTCGACGACGGCAACCGGTCGCTGCTCGCGCGCTCGGGCACGGTCGTCTGGCTGCGCGCCCGGCCCGAGACGCTCGTCGCCCGGCTCGGATCCGGAGCCGGTCGGGTCCTCGTCCAGCCCGACCCCGCCGCCGCGGTCCCGCGTCTCGTCGAGCAGCGCTACCCGCTCTACGAGGGCCTCGCGTCGGTCTCGGTGGACGTCGACGACCGGGCGCCGGACGACGTCGTCGAGCTCGTCCGGGCCGCGCTCGTCCGCGACGTCCGCGTCGAGCTCGGCGACCGCTCCTACGACGTGCGCGTCGGGCCCGGTGCGCGGCGCGACCTCGCGGGCCTGCTCCCGTCGCGCGCGAGGCGCGCCGCGGTCGTGACGCAGGCGGGCGTCGGCGTCGCGGTCGAGCCGGGGATCGACTCGGTCCGCATCGAGGTCCCACCGGGCGAGCGGGCGAAGTCGATGGCGACCGTCGAGTGGGTCTGCCGGGAGCTCGCGCGCGCGGGGATGACGCGCCACGACGTCGTCGTCGCGGTCGGCGGGGGCGTCGTCACGGACCTCGCGGGCTTCGCCGCGTCGTGCTACCACCGCGGAGTCGACGTCGTCCACGTCTCGACCACGCTCCTCGGGCAGGTCGACGCCTCGATCGGCGGTAAGACCGGAGTGAACCTCCCCGAGGGCAAGAACCTCGTCGGAGCGTTCTGGCAGCCGCACGCGGTCGTCTGCGACACCGACACGCTCGCGAGCCTGCCCGCGCGCGAGTGGCGCTCGGGTCTCGGCGAGATGGCCAAGTACGCGTTCCTCGGCCTCGACGACCTCGACGTGCTGCCGCTCGCGGAGCAGGTCGCGCGCTGCGTCACGCTGAAGGCCGCGATCGTCGCGCAGGACGAGCGGGAGTCCGGCCGGCGCGCGGTGTTGAACTACGGGCACACGCTCGCGCACGCGCTCGAGGCCGCGGGGCTCGCGGTCGGATCGGGAGAGGCGGGAGCCGCGGGCGGCGGCCGGCCCGAGCCCGCCGAGCCGATGCGCCACGGCGAGGCCGTGGCGGTCGGCCTCGTGTTCGCGGCGCGGCTCGCGCGTCGGCTCGGCAGGATCGACGGAGCGCGCGTGGCGCGCCACCTCGAGGTCGTCGAGCGCTACGGGCTGCCCTCGACGCTGCCGGACGGCGTGTCGCCTGCCGAGCTCGTCGAGCTCATGGGCCGTGACAAGAAGGCCACCGACGGGCTGACCTTCGTGCTCGACGGCGCACGCGGCGTCGAGGTCGTGCCGGGCGTGGAGCCGGCCGCGGTCCTCGACGCGCTCGCGGAGACCGCGGCGGAGGTCGCCGCGTGAGCCGGCCGGTGCTGCTCCTGCTGTCGGGACCCAACCTCGCGCTCCTCGGCGAGCGTCAGCCGGACGTCTACGGAACCGAGACGCTGGCGGACCACGTGGCGCGCGCCACGGCCGCGGCGGACCGCAACGGCCTCGAGCTCGAGCACCTGCAGAGCGAGCGGGAGGGCGATCTCGTCGACGCGGTGCACGCCGCCCGGGGTCGGGTCGCGGCGATCGTCGTGAACGCGGGCGCGATCAGCCACTACGGATGGTCGCTCCACGACGCGCTCGCGACGTACTCGGGGCCCGTCGTCGAGCTCCACCTGTCCAACCCGGACGCGCGCGAGCCATGGCGGCGCCGCTCGGTGCTCGCCCCGGTGTCGGACGGGACGGTCGCCGGCTTCGGGGGCGTCGGCTACGAGCTCGCGGTCGAGGCCGCGGCGCGCCTTCTGCGCGCGCCCGGCCTCAGCGCGGTGAAGGCGTAGATTCGTCTCCGTGCCGCCGGTCTACTCACCGGACGCCCTCGCGCCGATGGACGTCGCCGGACGGCTGCCGCGCCTGCTCGAGCGGCTCGACGGCGCCGGCTGCGATGCGCTGCTCGTCACGAAGATGGAGAACGTCCGCTACCTGTCGGGCTTCACGGGCTCCGCCGGGATGCTGCTCGTCTCCTCGACCGGGTCGCTGCTCGTGACCGACGGGCGCTACCGGGACCAGGCGGCCGAGCAGTTGGCCGCCGCCGGCGCCGCCGGGATCGAGCTCGAAGTGGACTCGGCGACGGCCCAGCTCGACGCGCTCGCCTCGGCCGCCGCGCGCCACGCGCGCCTGGGCCTCGAGGCGACGTCGGTGACGTGGTCGCTCCAGCAGCGCTTCGCCTCGCTGTTCGAGCGGTCCGAGCTCGTCGCGACGCGCGGGCTCGTCGAGCGCCTGCGCGCGGTGAAGGACGCCGGGGAGATCGACCGCATCGAGGCTGCGTGCGACGTCGCAGACGTCGCGATCGCCCAGGTCAAGGGCATGCTCGCCGAGGGCTGCACGGAGTCGCAGTTTGCCGCGGAGCTCGAGGCCGAGATGCGCCGGCGCGGCTCGTCCGGCGCGTCGTTCGAGACCATCGTCGCGAGCGGCCCGAACGGAGCGAAGCCGCACGCGCGACCGACCGACCGGGTCGTCGGCGCGGGTGAGCTCGTCGTCGTCGACTTCGGAGCGACGGTCGACGGCTACCGCTCGGACATGACGCGCACGCTGTGCGTGGGCGCTCCCGCCGGCGAGCTCGCCCGCCTTGTCGACGCGGTCTACGCCGCGCAGCGCGCCGGCGTGCGGGCGGTCACGGACGGCGTCACCGGCGGCGAGGTCGACGCCGCGTGCCGCGGCTCGCTCGCCGACGCCGGCTACGGCGAGGCGTTCCTCCACTCGACCGGGCACGGCGTGGGCCTCGAGATCCACGAGTCGCCGGCCGTGGCGAAGGACTCGGCTGATATCCTCGGCGCCGGCACGGTCGTCACCGTCGAGCCGGGCGCCTACCTCGCCGGCATCGGCGGCGCCCGCATCGAGGACACGGTCCTCGTCGGGACGTCCGGTTGCCGCCCGCTCACGAAGTCGACGAAGGACTACACGCTCTGATGGCCCTCTCGCTCACCGACCTGAAGAACGGCATGGCGATCGACCTGCCCGACGGGCTGTTCTCGGTCGTCGAGTTCCAGCACGTGAAGCCCGGCAAAGGCGGTGCGTTCGTCCGCACGAAGTTGCGGAACCTCCGCACGAAATCGGTCGTCGAGCGGACGTTCCGCGCCGAGGAGAAGGTCGAGCAGGCGGTCATCGACAAGCGGGAGATGCAGTTCCTCTACCGCGACGCCGACCAGTACGTGTTCATGGACAACGCGTCGTACGACCAGATGAACGTGGACGGGTCCTCGCTCGGCCACGCGACGTCGTACCTGAAAGAGGGCGACTCCGCGGTCCTCGAGCTCTACGGCGGCGAGATCGTCGACGTCGACCTCCCGGCGGCGGTCGAGCTCTCGGTCGCCGAGACCGATCCCGGGCTCCAGGGCGACCGGGTGTCGGGCGCGCGCAAGCCCGCGACGATGGAGACCGGGCTCGTCGTGCAGGTCCCGCTGTTCGTGAACCCGGGCGACCGGATCAAGGTCGACACCCGGTCCGGTGAGTACCTCACGAGGGCCTAGGCGCGAGGCGGACGAGCCGGTCGCAGGTGAGCGGCGACGCGCCCGCGAGCGCGCGCTCGGCCTGCTCTACGAGGCGGAGATGAAGGACCTCGAACCCGGGCAGGTCCTCGCGGCCCTCCCCTCGCCCCCCGAGCCGTACGCGGTCGAGCTGTTCCTCGGCGTCGGCCGCCGCGCCGACGAGCTCGACGAGCTCGTCGCCGCGCAGTCCGCGTCGTGGGCGCTCGACCGCATGCCGGCGGTCGACCGCCAGCTGCTCAGGCTCGCCGCGTTCGAGCTCGCCGAGCGCCCCGACGTGCCGGTCGCCGTCGTGATCGACGAGGCCGTCGAGCTCGCGAAGCAGTACTCGACCGAGGACTCGAGCCGGTTCGTGAACGGCGTCCTCGCCGGCCTCGCGGCGAAGCTCCGCCCCGGCGAGGTGCGCGACCGTTGACCGGCGCCGTCCCGGGGTCGAGATGAGCTCCGCGTACGAGCGGGCGGGCGTCGACTACGCGACGCTCGACGCGGCGAAGCGCGCCGCGCTCGCGTCGGCGCTGTCGACGACCGCGTTCGCGGTGCCGCGCGGCGCGCACCTCGACGACGCGTCGCGCGGCGAGCCCGCGGTCGTCGTCGAGGTCGCGGGCGTCACGATCGGCTTCGTCCTCGAGTGCCTCGGCACGAAGTCGACGATCGCGCGCGACTACGAGACGCTCACCGGCACCGACCGCTTCGACGCGATCGGGTACGACACGGTGGCCGCAGTCGTGAACGACTGCTGCTGCGTCGGCGCGCTCCCGTTCGTCGTGAACGCGTACTTCGCGACGGGCTCCGCGAGCTGGTACTCGGGGACGCGCCACGCGTCGCTCGTCGCGGGCTTCCGGCGCGCGTGCGAGGACGCCGGCGCCGCCTGGGGCGGGGGCGAGTCGCCGACGCTCGCCGGACTCGTCGCCGACGAGGCGATCGACCTCGCCGGCAGCGCGGTCGGCCTCGTGCCGGCGACCGTGCGACCGCTGCTCGGCGCCGCGCTCGAGCCCGGCGACGAGATCGTCCTCGTCGCGTCGAGCGGCCTCCACGCAAACGGCGCGTCGCTCGCCCGGGCCGTCGCCGGCCGCCTGAGCGAGGGGCTCCTCGCGCCGCTCGCGAGCGGGCGCTCGTTCGGCGACGCGCTGCTCGACGAGAGCGTCGTGTACGTCTCGCTCGTCGAGCGAGCGCTCGAGCGCGGGATCGGGCTCCACTACGCGAGCCACGTCACGGGCCACGGGCTGCGCAAGCTCATGCGCGCGGACCGCGAGCTCACGTACCGGGTGGAACGGCTCCCCGCGGTGCCCGAGGTGCTCGCGTTCCTCGCCGAGGCGGCGGAGCTCTCCGCCCGCGACGCGTACGGCACGCTGAACATGGGCGCGGGGTTCGCGTGCTTCGTCGCGCCGGGCGACGGCGCCACGCTCGTCGAGGTCGCGCGGGACCTCGGCTACCGGGCGGAGGTGTCCGGCACCGTCGAGTCGGGCCCGCGCCGAGTCGTCCTCGAGCCACTCGACGTCACCTACGACGCGGACGAGCTCGAGCTCCGCTGAACCGGCGGCCTCGGCCCGGGGCGGCGAAGTCCGCGTCGGCGCCCGGCCGCGCGCGGGCGGGCGCGCGGTTACCATGGCCGAGGTACGTGAAACGGGTCCTGCGAGGCCCGTACGGACGGCAGAGGAGCGAAGTGGCGGAGCGTGAGCGGACCTCGGCGCGGCCCGGTGGGCGCGTGCTCGTCCCCCGTGCGCTCGTCATGGACCCGGACGACGTCCGACGGGCGCTCGTGCGCATCGCGCATGAGGTGCTCGAGCGCAACCACGGCTCCGGCGATCTCGTCGTCGTCGGGCTCCAGTCCGGGGGCGTGCCCCTCGCGCAGCGCCTCGTCGCGCTCCTGAAGGAGATCGACGGCGCGGACGTCCCGCTCGGCTCGCTCGACGTCGCGTTCTACCGCGACGACATCGCGCTCCGGCCGGTCCGCTCGGGAGAGGTGACCTCGATACCGGTCGACCTCACGGGCCGGGTCGTCGTGCTCGTCGACGACGTCCTGTTCACCGGCCGCACGGTCCGCGCCGCGCTCGACGCGCTCGCCGACCACGGGCGCGCGCGGGCGGTCCAGCTCGCTGTCATGGTCGACCGCGGGCACCGGGAGCTCCCGATCCGCCCGGACTTCGTCGGCAAGAACCTCCCGACCCGGCGCGACGAGACCGTCGACGTGGGTGCGGGCGGCGTCGCGATCGGCGACCTCGTGGAGCCGGACCACGCATCGGGCCCGGCGGGTGACGCGCCGGCGCCGGGAGGGCGCCGCGGATGACCCGGTCCGACCTGCTCTCCGTCGCGGACCTCGGGCGCGAGGGGATCGTCGAGGTGCTCCACCTCGCGGACTCCTTCGCCGAGGTGTCCGAGCGTCCGATGCCGAAGGTGCCGGCCCTTCGCGGCAGGACCGTCGCGACGGTCTTCTTCGAGAGCTCGACGCGGACGCGCCTTTCGTTCGAGGCCGCTGCGAAGCGGCTCTCGGCGGACACGATGACCTTCACGCCGGCGACGTCGTCGATCACGAAGGGCGAGTCGATGCGCGACACGGTCGAGACGCTCGACGCGATGGGCGTCGACGCGATGGTCGTGCGCCACGCCTCCGCGGGCGCGCCCGCCCAGGTCGCGCGCTGGGTGCGCGCGTCGGTCGTGAACGCCGGCGACGGCCAGCACGAGCACCCGACGCAGGCGCTCCTCGACTGCTTCACGCTTCGCGAGGCGATCGCGGCGCGCGAGGGGCGCGCTCCGGCCGACGACCTCGCTGGCCTGCGGATCGCGGTCGTCGGCGACGTCCGGCACAGCCGCGTCGCGCGCTCGGGCGTGCTCGCGTACCGGGCGCTCGGCGCGCGGGTCGTCCTCGTCGCCCCGCCGACGCTGCTTCCGCCCGACACCTCGGGCTGGGGGGTCGAGACCGCGGTGGACCTCGACGAGGTCCTCGGGAGCGTGGACGTCGTGTACCTGCTCCGCCTCCAGGCGGAGCGGATCCGCGAGTGCCTGCTCCCGAGCCTCCACGAGTACGCGGCGCGCTTCGGGCTCACCCGCGACCGGGCGCGGCGCCTCGCTCCGGAGGTGCTCGTGATGCACCCGGGGCCGATGGTGCGCGGCCTCGAGATCGACGCCGAGGTCGCCTCCTCGGCGCGCAGCCTCGTCACGCGCCAGGTGCACAACGGCGTCGCGGTGCGGATGGCCGTGCTGTTCCGGCTGCTCGCAGGCGGCCGGGCCGGGGTCGCGGGCGCCCCCGGCGAGGGGCACGGCGCGCCCGGCGCCGGCGCCGGCGCCGGAGACGTCGCGGAGGCCGGCCGGTGAGCGGGAGCGGCGCCGCGCTCGTCTTGATCCGCGGCGGGACGGTCGTCGACGAGACCGGCGAGCGGCGCGCGGACGTCCTCGTCGAGCGGGACCGGGTCGTCGCGGTCGGCGCGTCGATCGAGCCGCCGGCCGGCGGGCGGGTCCTCGACGCGAGCGGCTGCGTCGTGTCGCCGGGGCTCGTCGACCTGCACACGCACCTGCGCGAGCCGGGCGGCGAGGGCGCCGAGACCGTGGAGAGCGGGGCGCGCGCGGCCGCGCTCGGCGGCTTCACCGCGGTCGTCGCGATGCCCAACACGGATCCCCCGGTCGACAGCGCCGCCGCCGTGCGCACGGTCCGCTCGCTCGCGGCCGGCGCGTGCGTCGACGTCGCGGTCGCGGGCGCGATCACCGTCGGGCGTGCGGGCGAGCGGCTCGCCCCGCTCGGCGAGATGGCCGCCCTCGGGGTCCGGCTGTTCACCGACGACGGGCGCGGCGTGCAGCACGCCGGCGTGATGCGGCGCGCGCTCGAGTACGCGGGTCCGCTCGGCGTCGTGCTCGCGCAGCACTGCGAGGACGAGCAGCTCGCCGCCGGCGGCTACATGCACGAGGGCGCGTGGTCGAGCCTGCTCGGCGTGCCCGGCCAGCCGGCGGCCGCCGAGGAGGCGATGCTCGCCCGTGACCTCGCGCTCGTGCGGCTCACCGGCGCGCGCATGCACTTCCTCCACCTGTCGAGCGAGGGCTCGGTCGCGATGCTGCGCGCGGCACGCGCGGCCGGCCTGCCGGTCACCGCCGAAGCGACGCCGCACCACCTCAGCCTCACCGACGCCGAGCTCGAAGGGTACGACCCCGTGTACAAGGTGAACCCGCCGCTGCGCACCGCCGCCGACGTCGCCGCGGTCCGCGCCGGCATGCTCGACGGGACCATCGACGCGGTGGCGACGGACCACGCGCCCCACCCGCAGGATTCGAAGGACGACCCGCTCG
>Ga0307372_10011394_pt1 | contig 11869 bp, 19 predicted proteins | sample OX1MG_FD_202533 | JGI IMG/M metagenome (GOLD analysis project Ga0307372, IMG submission 202533) | Soil microbial communities from Risofladan, Vaasa, Finland - OX-1 | ecosystem: Environmental > Terrestrial > Soil > Coastal area > Acid sulfate soil | place: Finland: Risofladan, Vaasa | collected...
CCCTTTTTTTAATCTCGCCGCAGTGATGAACCGAAGCGTTCGGCGCAGGCTGATCAGTGGAAACTATGGCGCGCCTGGAGGGACTCGAACCCCCGACCTACAGATTCGAAGTCTGCCGCTCTATCCAACTGAGCTACAGGCGCGTGCTTTAGAATCTATCAGTTAAAGCGGTGATTTGGCAATTCAGCTTGAAAAATGGGTCCATTTGGGTCCATTAACGTCTGCTTTTGGATCCCAAACAGAACCGCTTCGAGTTGGTCAATGGCTTGGCGCTTCGCCTTCAGTTGAGCTTCGACATAAATTAACGAAGTCTCTTCGTTCGCGTGCCCCATGATCTCCCGCTGAACTTGTAACGGTGCGCGTTCATGGAGAGCTGTAGCTGATGTGCGCCTGAACGAGCGCCAAGTGAAGCGAGGGATAGCAAGCCTTTCTGCTAAGGGATTGAAGTGACGCCGCTGTATCCCTTCGGGTCTGTATAGTTTCTTGCGCTCACTCAGAAACACGTATTCACCGCGATTGTACGGACCCTTTTCGAAGTCCAGGAGGGCTCGAGCCACAGTATTGCACATTTGGTATTACTCGCTTGCTTTCTTCGGTTTTGGTTTGTTCGTCCAATATGCCGCGATAGACCGAACGCCGAACGTGCATCAAACGGTCAACCCAGTCGAAGTCTGCCCACATCAGGGCGAGCAGTTCCGATTCACGGATCGCCGTGCCGGCCATGATTATGGCCATGGTTTTATAAGGTGCCTGCAGATTATTGATGACCAACCGAAGTTGCTCCGGTGTCAGCACGGCAGCACGCTTGACTGGCCTCCCATGCGGAAGCTGAAGCCCGGCGGCTGGATTGTGCCGAATGTATTTCCACGTCACCGCAGTTTGGAATACGCAGCTCAGTGTGGCTCGGAGGTGTTTGAGGACCGATGTGCTGTAGCCGCGAAATTGGTTGATAAATCCCTGTACATCGGGCGGTTGGATTTCGCCCAATTGCCAGGGGCTGAAATGTGGGAGAATCCATCGGTTCAAGGTTGACCTATAGAACGTCTGGGTCGACGGACGATAGTTGCGGAGGATTTCCTCGTCCCACTTTGCGCAGCAATCGGCGAATCTCATCTGCTGCACCGGAACGTGCAATCCTTGGTTCAATTCTCGCAGATGTTCGAGCAGTGATTGTTTAGCCTGTCCACGTGTCATTTCAGAACAGAGGCCGAGGATTACGGATCGGCGCTTCTTTTTAAGTCTTCCCCCGGCTAGCACCGGTTCGTAGAAGCGCGCAACCCAAACCTTGCGCCTTTTTCCTCGCTGAGAAACCGTGCCGTGCTGAAAACGTCTTCTCATAATATCTCCGTTTCCAGCCGTCCAGCTTTTTCCTGTGGCGGTGATTATACTTTGCGAGCATCCAACCATTCAAGAACATCCTCGCTACGAAACCGCCAGTATTTGCCCACTTTGAGGCCAGGAATACGGTCGCGAGCCTCGCGGCGGACGTGCTCACGGACCCAGGAAACGTGAACCTGAAGCATCTCCGACACTTGCTCAATGGTGAGAAGCCTGCCATCACTCGGCCTGATTGTGTCGGCTGAGATGCCAAAACCTCTAGTCTCTTGCTTCATGCCCTAGCCAGCACTCATCCATGACTTCACAACTGAAACCTCTGCTTTGTCAGGCGCCTCTTGAGGGGGTGAACCCAAGTGTGGAAATAACTCGATTGTCTCACCGGAGCCTTCTCTGAAGACTTCCCCGTGAAGCCTAAAGGCTCTCAAACACAAATGAGTCTACTCCTGGCGGGATTCCGACCCCGCTGGAAAACCCCGCGCTGCGCCAGACTCGGAATGCACCTCCGCTCCTCTCGAACGTCATGACCTTCTAAGAACCCGACACAGTCCATCCTCTGCACGAAAGGATTTGTTGTCAAATTTCCGCAATCGTCGTCGCGCGTTCTGGAGGCTAGGCGACCGAACGTCAGCGCCGCTCAGAATTGCGGTAGCGTATAACGTAGTTGGGCGCACCGTCATTCTAGATGCCGGAGGTGAAAGGAGTTAGGGGATTGAGCGGAAGCCACTTATCTTGGACCCTCGCCACGTGGCTGCCAGACAAGACTCGGCTGTAGGCGGCATTCCTTTGACTTGCTTTCAGAAACCGCAGCAGCCGAAGGGACGCGGACGGCCGGGCAGATACTCGCAGAAAATCATCCGACGTGGGATACGGCCACGTTTTGCGGATTACCGCCACCGATTACCTGATGTGGAATGGGGGGCGGGCTTGAAGGGAATGGCGTAGTGCCGGAGGAGCCGGCCGAGATGAGTTGTGAGTTGCTCAAGGAAGAGGCGGGCATTCAACTTAAACGAGCAATTACTTACGCCTACGCGATGTAAACCCTTTACCTCATGATCACCGGGTATTCCTCCCAGCTTTGGTCATTGCGCCTTATCGCCAGGGTGTATTTGCCTGGACGGAGATTGCTGCAGTCCAACTGCACGCGCACTGTCGTGATGCCATTCTTGAGCTTTCCCGGGCCCGTTGCCTGCACCAGCACTCTGCTGCCGTTCGAAATGGCCACCTGAAATTCCCCTGAATCCGTGCCGATAGGCTGGCGAATCGCAAGATTCAGACGAGCGCGCTTAAGTTCAACCGGCACCTGCACGGGCTGCTCGCCACCGCGCAGAACCAACCAATGGCTGAGGTCGATGGTAAGATTTTGGGGCTGTGCGGCCCTTCTGGCGGTTTGCACATGGAACCAGACGCCAGCGGCAATCGCAATAACTACCACTGCGGCAGCGGCAGGGGCCAGCTTCGGATAACGCTTCCTTTCGGCGCTTGATTCCTTCAGGGCTCTGGCCTGCAGGTTTTCCAAGAACTGGTATTCAGTCTCGCCGGCACGAGCGCGCCATTCTTGGTTGAGCTTGCCGCCGAGATCATGGGACTCTTCAATCAAAGCACGCATTTCGTCAAGGCGTTTCCGGCAATCTGGACACGCCGCCAAGTGCGCCTCAAAGTCCGACCGGGCAGGCGTCGAGAAGGCTTCTTCAAGATACTCCGCGATTAGGCCTTCAAGATTTTTGCAGTCATGAGATTGAGTGCAATCAGACCGGGTGGTGCTGTCTTGCCGAAGTATGGTTTAAGCTCCACTCTCAGCCGCTGGCGCGCCCGGTGCAACAAAATCGCTGATTTTCCGGGCTCAGGGCGAGAGCGGTTGAAACTTCCTCCGAGATCCACTCAAACACATCCCTCAGGATCCACACTTCGGCCTGACGCCCAGGAAGACCGCGGCCCACTCGCAAAATCTGTTCCAGGCATTCCTGCATGGCTAACAGAGCCAGCAGGTTGGCTCAAGCGCCATCTGGAGGGACCCGGAATGAAAAGGCCAGCCGCCCTGGGGCAGTTCGCGGGCATGTATCGAAGCACGAAGGCGCTTGAGAAGTGACTCACACCGCCAGTCTCGGTCTGGAAGCATCATGCTGTCAAAATTGTCGGCCTGTAAAGGATGTAAAAGCCGACGGGCAGGGGTGGCTCAGGTAGCAGGACAGCCTAAGGAAGATACGGCCGACCGCAAGACGCGGCCAGAAGCAGGCAAATCGTAGCAAGAAGATCTTCACACCCGATTCGTTTTTCCTTCCGCCCGATTGCTCTGACCTGCACTTTGGAACATCGTCGCGCCAATTGTAGCAAGATACATTTCACACCCGGTTCGGAGGGCCGCTGCGATCGGCTGGGGCGGCTGTATTCCCGCCATTGGGCTGCAAGAGCGATCGCCGACTTTGGCAGGACTTTTGTTCCGATTGTATTGTCAGCGTTGTGATGTTAGCTTCGATCGAAGAACTCTCGGAAAAACTCCGGGCCGCCCGGTACGTGATCGACCCGGTGACGCTCGAAGTGGTCTATCTTGCCACGCGGATCGAGAAGCCGTTGCTGGTCGAAGGCCCGCCGGGGTGCGGCAAGACGGAACTGGCCTATGCTGTGGCCGAAGCCGCTGGGACGGTGGTTGAGCGATTTCAATGCTCCGAGGGGATCACGGAGGGAAAGGCCATTGGCAGGTTCGACGAGGCTTTGCAGCGCCTGTTCCTCGATACCCAGGGCGAGCGCCTGGGAGAAGATTGGGAAGTCATTCGTAAGCGGCTGCATTCGCTCGATTTCTTCTCCGAAGGGCCGCTCGTCAGGGCTTTGCGTTATCAGGGCTGCCCCTGCGTGCTGCTGATTGATGAGATCGACAAGGTGGATCAAGCGTTCGAGGCGATGCTGTTTGAAATCTTGAGCGCCTGGTAGGTCACGGTGCCGAAGCTGGGAACGATCCAGCCGAGCGCGTTCCCTTCGTGGTGCTGAGCTCAAACGAAGAGCGGCGGCTGGGGGACCCGCTGCGAAGGCGGTGTTTTTACTTGCGCTTCGACTACCCGACCGTGGAACGAGAGGCGGCAATTCTTTCCATCCGTAGTACCGGGCGGAGTGAAGCGTTGCGGGCGCAGATGGCGGGTCTGGCGCACGCACTGCGCGGCTGGAACATGGAAAAGCCGTCCTCGATCGCGGAAATTCTCGATCTCGCCAACGCTCTCGAAATTCTCGGTGTGGAGGAAATCTCTGCCGATCTGCGGACGTACTGCTGCCGCTGCTTGTAAAAACCGAATTGGACCGTCGTCGGCTGCTGATGTGGAAAGGGTTCGAAGGCTTGGTATTTGACTCGAAGCGGTACCGCGACGAGATGACGCAGCAAAAGACAGCGCTGACGGAGGAGGCGGTGACGTGAGAGGCAAAAGGATTGGGCGTCTACTTATGCTTGCGCTGATCTCGTATTCATCGGTTGCCCGGGCGCAATCACAAGCAGTAATGAACTACGCAGTGCGCTGGGCGGCCAGCCCGTGCGCATGACGAGCTTCAAAAGGGAGAAGAACCACGTTCAATTGCTCATCAAAGATCTGTTTCAGAATCAGGACCGGCTGTACATCCGCTATGTGGTTTTGAACTCAACGAAGAGGGTATATGAGACCGGCAAGCCCGAGGTTTTCTGTCTTACGGCGCCGCGCGGGCCGAGGAATATCCTCGAGCAACGAGACTCGCAGTTTATTCCGCGCTCCAGCAACTTCTTCGGCGGCTCATCTTGCCATCCGGCAGGTCTTCCTCTTCGTCCTCATTGGCGTCGCGGGGTTCGTTGCTTACGTCCTGTTTTGGCTGGCCAGTTCCGACCAGGACGGCTGGTTAATCAGTGTCGGGATTCCCGTCGGCCTAAGCCTCATCGCCGGGCTGGTCTGCGCTTGGATTTCTGTCTAAGAGGTGGCTATGCGAAGCGAGCAACATCACGAACATCTCCCATTGCTTCAGGATGCCGGAGTTATTGTCGGCTTCATCGTCACCGGCCTCGTGGGGTTCGCCTGGTACATCGTTCGTGAGCTTTCGGCAAGCCTGCTTAACTCGATGAGGGGGGTGTTGATAACGTCAGTCTGTGGCCCTGCCGGGCCAGGAGGACAGACTGATGATTGCCCGAAGGACTCGCGTATTTGGCATCACGATGGAACAAGCTCGCCGGCGATTTGAGTGCTGGCGCAAGACTCGCCCACCCACTTCTCGCATTCCCGATGCGCTGTGGACTTTGGCGGTGGAAATCGCCCGAGAGCACGGCGTGAACCCAACCGCTCGAACGCTCCGGCTCAACCATACGGCGCTGAAGAAACGCTTCCAGGCGGCAGGGGGCCGCGCATGCCCCCAGCCGCCTTCGGCTACGTTCGTCGAACTCGTGCCCCCGCCGACCGCTCTTTCCCCTTGCACGATCGAGTTGGAAAATGCGCAGGGCGCCAAGATGAAGATTCATCTAGCGAGCCCCGAGACCCTGGACCTGGTGGCCCTGAGCCGAAGCCTGTGGAGTAGGAAGCGATGATTCAGATCGTGCCGCAGATGCGCATCCTGGTGGCGCTGGAGGCGGTGGACGGTCGCAAAGGCATCGATTCCTTGGCGCGCCTCTTCCAGGAAAAGCTTCAGGTGGATCCTTTCTCCGGCGCGCTGTTCGTCTTCCGAAGCCGGCGCGGGACGGCGATTCGCATCTTGGCCTACGATGGCCAAGGGTTCTGGTTGGCGCAGAAGCGACTTTCGAAGGGGCGTTTTCGCTAGTGGCCGGAAGGGCTCAGCGCCCGCGAAGTGGCGAGGCATTTGGAGGCGCATCAACTGCAGGTCTTGCTGGCAGCTGGCAACCCCACCACCACTCAGGCGGCGCCGGTGTGGCGGCCAGTGAGCATTTCGGCATAAGAAGTAAGAAGTAAGAAGTAAGATCCCGCGGGCTCTTACGTTCTGGCTCGGCCTCTGCTACGCTGCGGGCATGGAAGGCGAGTTCCGCTACCGCGGCCGGGCGATCACCGCGGCCGAAGTGGAGTTCATCCGCCAGTTGATCGCCGCGCGTCCGAGCGCCAGTCGCCGGCAGCTTTCGCTGCTGCTGTGCGAGGCGTGGCAGTGGAAGCAGGCCAACGGAGCGCCGCGCGATATGGTCTGCCGGGGGCTGCTGCTGGGTCTTCACCGCGCCGGGCGCATTGAGCTGCCGTCAGCGCGACTGCAGGGCTTCAATCCGGCGGCCCGGCACGGGGGCAGGCCCTGGAAGGCGGCGAGGGTCGAACTCGACACGATGCCGCTCGCGGTTCCGCTGAGTGCGATCCGGCCGCTGGAATTCCGCCAAGTGCGGCGCACGGTGGAGGAGCCGCTTTTTAACACCCTCCTGGCGCAGTACCATCCGCTCGGGTACGTGCAACCCGTCGGCGAGCACCTCAAATACCTGGTGTCTGCCACCGGCCGCCCGATTGCCTGCCTGGCTTGGTCTTCGGTGCCGCGCCACTTGGGCAGCCGCGATCGTTTTATCGGCTGGACCGTGGAGGGGCGGCGCCGCAACCTGCGCTTTCTTGCCTACAATCCCCGCTTCCTCATTGTGCCCTGGGTCCAAGTCAAACACCTGGCGTCACACATCCTGGGGGAGATGGCGCGAAGGATCGCGGGTGACTGGGAGCGGATCTACGGGCATCCGATCTATTTCTTGGAGACCTTCGTCGATCCCGAGCGGCACCGCGGCACCTGCTACCGGGCGGCGAACTGGGTGGTGCTAGGGCGGACGACGGGCCGGGGCAAGGACGCGCCCACCTGGAAGCCGAACCGCTCGATCAAGGAGGTGCTGGGCTAGCCGCTCACACCGCGCTTTCGGGAGTTGCTGGCGGAGGCCTAAGATGAAGGCGAAGAAGCCGGCGAGTGAGGTGATCGACGTGAACCTGCCCGAATTGGAAGCCTTGCTGGAGCGAAAACGGGAGGCGCTGGGGGAAGAGGACTATCAGAAGTTACGAAAGGGCCTGCAGGCTCTCAGCTACCTCACCGACCGGATCGGCGACAAGGACACGACGATCAGCCAACTGCGGGCGTTGCTGGTGAAATCGGGGACGGAGAAGACCCGGAAGGTTCTGGAGTAAGCCGGACTCGAAGCCCGTGGCCCCAAGAGTTCGCCACCGGGTAAGAGCGACCCGCCGCCAGCCGGCCACGGTCGGAACGGGGAGGGGGCGTATCGGGGCGCGGAACGGATTAAAATCCCGCACGCCTCTTTAAAGCCGGGGGATCATTGCCCGGCGTGTCTCAAGGGGAAGGTCTACGGACGGAAAGAGCCGGCTCTACGCATCCGAGTGGTGGGGCAGGCGCCGCTTCAGGCCACGGTCTATGAGTTGGAGAGTCTGCGCTGTAACCTGTGCGGCGAGATCTTCGAGGCGGAAGCGCCGCCGGGCGTGAGCGATGAGAAATACGACGAGAGCACGGCCGCCATGATCGCGTTGCTGAAATACGGCGGCGGGGTTCCGTTCTACCGGCTGGCGGGCCTGGAAGAGAACCTGGGGATTCCGTTGCCCGCCTCGACGCAATGGGAGATCGTCAAGGAAGTGGCGCAAGTGATCCGGCCGGTTTTCGACGAACTGGTCCGTCAGGCCGCGCAAGGCGAGGTCTTTTATAACGATGACACCCGCATGAAGATTCTGGCGCTGGCGAGGGCGAGTCCTCGCGTTGCGGGAGTGGAAGAAGAGGCGTCGAACTCCCGCGAGCGCACGGGACTGTTCACCTCGGGCATTATCGCCACGCGGCAGGAGCGGCAGATCGCGCTCTTTTTCACCGGGCGGCCGAGTCGGCCTCACCGATTCAAATGTGTGATGCGCTGTCGCGGAACTTGCCGAAGCTGCCGCAGAAACTGGAAATCATCGTGGGATACTGTCTGGCCCACAGCCGGCGCCGGTTCGTGGACGTGGTCTCCAGCTTTCCCGACGAGTGCCGGTATGTACTGGAAAGCCTGGCGGAGGTGTACGGTTATGATGCCCAGGCACAGGGACGGAGTCTGTCACCGGGGGAACGATTGCGCCTTCACCAGGAGCACAGCAGGCCGGTGATGGAAAAACTGCACGCCTGGCTCCGTGCCCAGCTTGATGAGAAGAAGGTCGAGCCGAACTCCGGTCTGGGGACGGCCATGACTTACCTTCTTAAACACTGGGACCGCCTCACGCTGTTCCTCCGCCAAGCCGGGGCTCCGCTGGACAACAACATCTGCGAGAGAGCGTTAAAGAAAGCGATTCGTCATCGGAAGAATTCGCTGTTCTATAAGACCGAGACCGGTGCCGAGGTGGGCGACCTGTTCATGAGTCTGATCCACACGTGCGAACTGAACGGCGTCAATCCCTTCGACTACCTCACCCAATTACAGAAACACGCCACGGAGCTGGCCCACGATCCTGCGGCGTGGATGCCGTGGAATTACCAGGAGACGTTGGGGCGGGCCGACGCCACGATGGACTCTGGGTAGGCACGTCTTCCTGGAATTATGGTGCTTCCCGCCTGGCCGGAAACGATAGTTTACGGCCAGGCTGATCCGCCCCTTCGAAATGGGCCCCAAACGCGCACCTGTGAGATCCAAATCGGGCAGGGTTTTTGGCCACCCCTCGAAACAGGCTCAAGCTGAGCTTCGTGTGGGCCTTTACGCCCGCGTGTCAACGCAGGACCAGCAGACTATTCCCCTGCAGACCCACGCGATGCGGGAGTACGCCACCCGCCGGGGCTGGAGGATCGTTCTACAGGTCAAGGAAATCGGCTCGGGCGCTTCCCAGCGTGAGAAACGGGAGAAACTCCTGGACGCGGCACGCCGCCGCGAGATCGACGTGGTACTGGTCTGGCGGCTGGACCGCTGGGGCAGGTCGGTCACGGACCTGCTGGCCACCCTGCAGGAACTGGAACATCTGGGAGTTGGTTTTGTCTCTCTGACGGAAGCGCTGGATCTGACGACGCCGGCCGGTCGAGCCATGGCGGGCTTGCTGGCGGTCTTCGGCGAGTTCGAGCGGGAGATTCTCCGGGAACGAGTCCGCGCCGGCCTGGCGCATGCACGCCAGAACGGCCAACGCCTGGGCCGGCCGGTCACGGCAGCACTCCACGCTCACCAAGTACGGAAGCTCCACCGTGCTGGTCTCAGCAAGGCCGCGATCGCCCGCCAATTGTACATCGGGCGAACCTCAGTACGCCGCATCCTGGCGAAGTAACCCCACATCAGGTCGCCCATGCGATCTTACGCACGCTTCCCGAAAGCTCACTACTTACCTGACGGCCTCGCCGCCCATTTTTGACTCATCTTTGGCTCCCCTTTGAATCGGATTGCCCTTCGCCGTCGTTCAATAAATGCCCAGTTCGCAGTTGGGTAGCTATTGAGTATGGTTTGTGTGGCGGTTGTTTCTTAGCCTGAAACGACAACGGTCGTGCAGGATTGTATGTGCGTAATTTTGCTCTCGGCGAGCGGCGGGGCGCCACGCGGGTACCGCCTCCTGTGATCCGTGCTGGGAGGCCTAGCGGATGAGAATCCTACTGCGTCAAAAGCATGTATTCACAGGAAAGTTCGAGTCCTTATACTAGAAGCTATTTCAAAACCTCATGGAACTTGTTGAATTGCTTAGCCAAACCGGAGTGATCCGGGACGACGAACTGGAGCGGCAAGCTAAGCCCTTTATTTTCAATGAGGCCCTCCTGCGTGGCTGTCCGAAACTGCGAATGATTATGTTACTAGCCATCGTTTCAACGGGTTACAGTGGGTTTTGAAATGGCTTCTAATTTGATGTCATACATAGAGCATTGATCCAATCGAAGTTGGTCGTCGACTTGACCACCTCCGGGTGCTGGTCCAGGTCGCGAAGTCCGACGCAAAGCTGGTCCGCCACCGCACCGAGGCTGGATTTTCCCGTGCGATCCCCAGTTCGCCGGCAAAGCCGGGCGCATCTTGGATTTGTATGAACGAGTCTGGGACGGACAGCCCTTGGGCGACGATGACTTCGTCCTCGCCACGCTGCCGGCCCAGTCTGCTTCGCCCATGAAGATCGAGCATGAGTATGAACGGTGCGGAGCTTGGGCTTATCTGGCCGCCCTGGATGTCCACCGTTTCAAGTTGTTTGGCCGTTGTGAGCCCACGACGGGGATTGTCCCTTTCGACCGGTTGGTGGCTCAGGTCATGACCCAGTCGCCTTACCGTGAGGCCCGTCGAGTCTTTTGGATCGTCGATAACGGGTCGTCTCACCGCGGGAGCCGATGTGTGGCCCGGTCCACGCCAGTTGGTTAAATCAGATCGAGATTTATTTTTCGGTCTTGCACGCAAAGCTCTCACGCCCAACGATTTTGTGTTCCTCGAAGCCCTTCGCGAGCGCATCCTGGGCTTCGAACGGTACTACGAGCCAGTCCGCAACCCCAAGATATAGGGTCCCTCTCACGTGATGTGAAGATCTTGCAACACATCTCGTGTAGATTGGTACACTCGCCTGCGAGGTGTCTTGCAAATGCGGAACTTTTTTGAACGGAACTAACGCGACATTTCCTTGAATTGGCGTGGAGTTAGACCGGTAAGCTTTCTAAACGTTCTTGAAAAGTGGCTTTGATCAGAAAATCCGGCGGCTAAGGCGAGATCGCTGAGCGATCGGTTAGTTACTGCTACTCGATGGTCAGTGTGGTGAGCGGGCCGTGGAACTGGCCGCCGTAAACGTCTGTATCGTCCACGTCGCCGGAAAAGGCCGCGCGGGGAATCGAAAACTTAACCGTCAGCAAATCCTCAAGCACGAACAACCGGATATTATCAAGTGGGATGCCGTACAGGCGGGAGATTGTTTCGGCGGAAAGACGTCCGCTTTTCCGTACGCGCTCGAAGCTCTCGCAATCTTTGAACATAATGTCAAACGTTAGCTCGAAAGGGCCGGCGTTCTTGCTTCGGATCAGTTTTGTGTATTGCCACAACTCGGTCACGACGAGTTCTCCTTGGGCGAGCACGCGGCTCGGAAATGACGGCGGCCAGAGGACGCCGTTGCAGCGAATTATAAATCCTCCAGGGACATCGGAAACGGAGCGCACGGGTCCTTGAGCTTCCAGACGTGGTTAGCGCAGAAGCGATACACCGGCCCTACGTTGATGCCGGGCGGTGAGAAGGGAAACGCGAGATTGCTGATCAGACCTTGGTGCTCTGGAATCGGATGGTGTAAACCGGTGTGGGCGACGATCGGTATGATCCCTGCCGCCAGTGATGCCGTCGGCGCAACTACGTCAATAACCAGGCCGATTTCATGGCACGACAGCGAGGCTTCGGGTTCCAGCTTGCCGAGCGTGCCGTCACGCCCGTAAACGCGCCAGTTCAGTGTGTATTGTTCCGGCTCCAGGCTGAGACTGTCGCGAAGCTTGCGTTCTACGACCGTTCTCAAACCCGAGAGGAAGCTATCGAGTTGCCGGATCACCAGGGGATCACGAATGCCGGCAACGACGATCGAGCGGTAACCAACCAGCGAAGCGCCCTCCAACCGCACGGTATACAAAGCAGATGGGACATAGCGGCTTCCTGTGACGCGGACTGCACGGTCGCTCAGGGCCT
>Ga0307372_10011395_pt1 | contig 11868 bp, 9 predicted proteins | sample OX1MG_FD_202533 | JGI IMG/M metagenome (GOLD analysis project Ga0307372, IMG submission 202533) | Soil microbial communities from Risofladan, Vaasa, Finland - OX-1 | ecosystem: Environmental > Terrestrial > Soil > Coastal area > Acid sulfate soil | place: Finland: Risofladan, Vaasa | collected...
AAGGCGAGATCGCCGGAGTTCCGTTCGATTCGCTTTCGGCAAACGTCCTCGCCAACAAATCTGCCTGGGAAGTAAGCGGTTTTCAACTCGTTGAAGGCCACGGGCGCGCCAACGGGCAGGCGCAGATAAACCCGGCCGAACGCACCTTTTCCGCCAAGTTGCATGGCCAGGACTATCCCCTGGATCGCATTCACTTCCTCAAACCTCAGGAGGCAAAAGCAATCAACAGCGCCGAAGTTTCCGGCCTGATCAGTTTCGACCTGGACGGCGATGGGACTTTCGACAACGCGCGAGTGCACTCGACCCTGCAAATAACGAAGCTCGCGTGGAAGGGGCAATCGCTCGGAAGCGTCCAGGGTGATGCCGAATGGCAGGGGCGGCAGGTCACGCTTCAGATCAAAGGAGGCGGAGGACAGGCGGGCAATTTTCAGGTGAGCGGGAACCTGGAGACGGGTGGCAACTGGCCCCTGCGTCTTTCCGGCCAGTACGCCGATTTCCGCGCTGATCCCTGGATCGAAGCCTTGTCCGGCCACTCGATGGGAGCAGAAATCTCCGCCAGCGGCTCCTTCACGGTAAGCGGCCCACTCCAGGATAAGAGCCTGTTGGCGGTAAGCAGTCAACTCCAGCGGCTGCAGATCAACTTCCCCGCCTTTCAACTGTCGAACCAGGGCCCTGTCGAAGTCAGCTACGCCGCCGGCAAGCTCGAGTTCAAACAATTCCGGCTGGAAGGGCAGTCAACCAATTTCCAAGTGGATGGCTCCATCCGCTTCGGGCGCCCGGTCTCGCTCGATCTCTCCGCCAAGGGCAAAGCGGCTGCGACTCTGCTCAGCCTGTTTGAAAGCGGCGTTCAAGCGACGGGCGAGTCGGATATGGAAGTGCGTTTGCGGGGCACGCTGGACGAACCGCAACTGAGCGGCAGGATTGAAGTCAAGGACGTGGGCCTGGGTTATCGAAACCTGCCTTTCCGCCTGAGCGCCCTGAATGGCACGATCAATCTTCAGGGAGAAAGGGCAGTCATCTCCTCGCTGAAAGGAACGCTCGGCGGCGGAACGGTTAACCTCACAGGCTTCCTGGTGCTCCAGCAGGCGCTGCGGTATCAGATCAGAGCCGAACTCTCCCAGGCACGGGTGCGCTATCCCTCTGACTTCACGTCCGTCCTGGATGGCAAACTCATGCTCGCCGGGACTTCCGCGCAAGGGCAGCTCAGCGGCGATATCTCCGTCCGCAATCTCTTTGCCAACGAAAGCCTGAATCTGATTGACCTGATCTCCGGACCGGGCAACCTGCTGGGCGGCTCGTCGCCGGGCACCTCATCGCCCTTCGCTTCCAGCGTCAACGTCAACGTGAATCTTTCCTCTTTCCGCCCGGTGCGGATTGAAACCCATGACCTGAGCCTGGTTTCCGATATCGAATTGCACCTGCAAGGAACGCTTGCCAACCCGGTGGCTGTGGGCAACGTCTACCTGCGCAGCGGCCAGGCCATCTTTCGCGGCAGTCGCTATACGCTGACCCGCGGCGACATCTCGATGACCAATCCCTTCCAGACCGAACCGGTCCTCGACCTGCAGGTGCACTCTCGCGTCGACAAGTACGATCTGACTCTTGAAGTCACCGGGCCCCCTGACCAGATTCGCTTCGCCTATCGGTCCGATCCTCCCCTGCCCACGGAGGACATCCTCTCGCTGCTGGCCTTCGGGTATTCAAAGCGCCTGGAGGAGTTCGCTCCCGAAACCAGGAATCCCTTCTCCTCCATGGGCGCAAGCGCTCTGCTTTCCCAGGCTCTCTCCAGCCAGGTCAGCGGAAGAATCCAGCGCCTGTTTGGAGTCAGCCGCATCAAACTCTCGCCCACTTCCGGAGTGCCCGGAACGCTCGGCGGTCCCGTCCTCACCGTCGAACAACAGCTCTCCTCCAACCTGACCCTGACCTACCAGACCAGCACCGCCAACTCGCAATATCGCGTGATCGAGTTTGAGTATACCGTCAGCCCCCGCCTGTCCGTGCGGGGCTTCCGCGACCAGAACGGCATCTTCGGTCTGGAACTGAAATTCAGGAAGCGGTTCAAGTAAAACCAGCCCCCACGGCGCCGGAAGCACGGGTGGCGCCTACATCACCGGCCGGTGAGCCCTTCACGGTGCCATTCCGAGTGGAGCGGGGAATCTCGCACTGAAACAAAAACACTGCAAGGCTCCTCGTCGCCCTTCGGCGGAGTTTATCCTGAGCCCCCTTCGCTTTGCTCAGGGCCGTTCGCAAGCGGAGGGCGAACGGGCTCAGGGCAGCCTCTGCGGCCACCCGGAATGACAGCATTGGAAATCGCAGGCGTCCAAAGCCGGGGTCTGCGCCAGGCGGCGTGGTGTCATCATTCAGGCAGCGATTGGAACCGGGGGCTTGAGTTCTCCGACGATGAACCAATAGGAGAGGAGGCCGGCAACGAGGACGATGGGCGCGAGAGCGAATCCCGGAACGTACGATCCTGTACGGCTGATCAGAAGCCCGGTAATCAGGGGCGAGAGAACTCCGCCGATATTTCCGACAAAATTGCCAACACCCATCCACATGCCGACTTCATCCGGCGGCGCGCACGATTGAAACACGACCAGCAGGTTGGCTGAAGCCAGTCCGACCAGGGATGATCCGGCCAGCAGCACGATCGAAGTTGTCAGGTTGGCCACCAGCGCCGCGGGGATCAGCAGAAGCCCCGTGGCGAAGCCCACGGTGATCATTCCTTTTCGTACGCGAGTCTGGTCCCAGCCGAAGCGGGCCAGACGGTCCGCCAGCCATCCTCCGGTGGGTTCGGCCACGGTCCAGACAATAAAGGGAATCGACGTCAGCATTCCGGCGTGCAGGATGGTCAGGTGCCGGACTTCCACCAGATAGTCAGGCAGCCAGGTGACCAGCAGGTAGCCGTAATAACCAAAACAGAGGAATCCGAGGGAGGCGCCGAGCAGATTGCGATTGAAGGTCAGGCGCTTGCGGAGGGCCGGCACAGGAACGATGGGCTGCTGCTTCGGCCCGCCCTGCCCGAACCGCGACGGGAAAACCACGAGCCACGGGATGATCCACGCGAGGGCCGCGAAGCCCACCAGCATGAACATGATCCGCCAGCCGTGGCGCGTAACCAGCCAGGCCACCAGCGGAGCGCCAACGGCCAGACCCGCGCGAGTGCCGCAGTCGAAGATTCCGGAAGGCAGGCCGCGCTCTTCGGGAGCAAAGGAGAGGCTGACGAACTTGACGCTGCCGGGAAGATAGATGGATTCTCCGATACCCAGAAGAATGCGCAGAAGGATGAGCACGGCCAGGCTTCCGGCAATTCCCGTCAGTCCGCAGGCGAGCGACCACAGGGCAAACGATCCGGCATAGAGCCAGCGCAGGCTGAAGCGGTCAACCAGCCATCCCATGGGAAGCTGCATCAGCGCGTAGGACCAGAAGAAAGCGGAAAGGAGCAATCCTTTGGCCGCCGGAGCAAGAAACAGTTCGCCGGAAATCTGAGGCAACGCTACGGAGAGCGTGGCACGGTCAAGATAATTGATCAACGAAGCGAGAAAAAGCAGAACGACAAGAAACCAGCGCCGCCGGCTGGAAAGGGCTGTGGCCCTCCAGTCACTGTCATCGGGCGCGCGCACAGTTCGAATGTTGTTGTTGGCCGGCATAACGTTGACGGGACGGACTGGGGAAAAGTATCACAAGTTGCGACGAGAGTTTGCAACAATTTGCGTTTCTCTGAAAACCCGGCCAGGCGAAAATACGCTATACTCTGAAACTTGATGATGGGGATCCCAGGCAAACATCTTTTAAGACGATTGATGCGCCCCTGCGCCGTGCTGGCTCTTGTTCTGGCCGTGGCGCCCCTGACGGCCTTCGCGCAGACCGATGAGATCCAGGTCTACGACGCGGCGATTGCGCCCCAGGGTAAATTCAACGTCATGCTGCACAGCAACTTTACCCCCATCGGTCGGAAGGGTCCCGACTTCCCCGGCGGAATCATTCCCGACGATTCGGTGAACGGAACCCTGGAATGGGCCTATGGCGTCCGGCCGTGGTTCGAGCAGGGCCTTTATCTGCCCGTGTACACGGCTTATTCGAAGGGGCGTGGCGGATCGCTTGACGGCTTCAAGATCCGCGAACTGTTTGTGCTGCCGCACGCCCAGGACCACACGTTCTTCTACGGCATCAATTTCGAATTCAGCGTCAACTACTCGTATTGGGAGTCCCGGCACATCACGTCGGAGGTGCGGCCGATCGTTGGCCTGCACCTGCACAAGGTGGACCTCATCTACAACCCGATCGTCGATACGGACTACCGGGGCGGTTTGGGAGGCCTGGAGTTCGTTCCCGCGGAACGGATCGCCTACAACTTGAACGACAACTGGGCCGTCGCCGCCGAGGAGTACTCCGATTTCGGGCCGCTTCACCAGTTTTACAATACGAACGATCAGTTCCACGAAGTCTGGGCCGTGATGGACCACCACAGCAAGATCGTGGATATCGAAGCGGGCGTGGGCGTCGGCGTGACGGCCGGGGCCGACAAATTGACATTCAAGCTGATGCTGTCACGCGACCTCAACTGAACCGAGGTCCTCCGGAAAATGCCTGTAGATCACAAAACCCCGTGATGGCAACTCAGCGTTCACCGGCTAGATGCCGGCATTTGCTTTTCTCTGTGTTCTCAGTGGCCAGAAAAAGCACAACACGGAGGACACTGAGGTCCTCTGCGGGCTCTCCGTTAAACCTTCAAAGACACAGAGGACACACAGACCCTTCGCGAAGTTGATCCTGAGCGGAAAAGCAGATTCCTCGCTGCGCTCGGAATGACACGCGATAGGGGCTTGGAAAGACATGGCGGAACTTATGCCCGTAACCTCCATCCCGCCGGTCGCCCGAATGGTGCACCACTGTTGCGACTTGCTGCGTCAAAAGCTTGATTGCACCCGGAAGCTGTCGGGGCTGGTGGTGGGCTGCGGAAACGGCAATGAAGTGGTCTATATGCGGCGCACTTTCCGCTTCGAACACCTGGTGGGCGTGGACGTGGAAAAGATTTTTTCGCCACTCGCGCGTGCGGAACATTGCGTCGCGCGCGGTGACGCTCTGCGCCTGCCCTTCCCTGCCGAAACTTTTGATTTTGCCGCGGCATTCCATTCCCTTGAACATGTAGGCGACGCACGGCTGGCGCTCGATGAGATCGATCGCGTGCTGCGCCCGGGCGCGTGGTTCTACGTGGGAGTCCCAAACAGCCGCCGCCTGGTGGGTTATCTGGGATCCTTTGACGCGACAACGTGGCAGAAGATTGTCTGGAACCTGGCGGACTGGTCTGCGCGCCTTCGCGGCAAATTCCGGAATGAGTCCGGCGCCCACGCAGGGTTCGAGCGCCGTGAATTGATGGGGTTGCTTCAGGAACGTTTCAGCGGCGTTCAGCTTTTGACCGAAGAATTCCTCCGCTACAAATATGGTGAACGCCTTCCGCGCGGCGTGCTCCGATTGCTGCTTGCTCCTGCGATTGTTGATTACTCAGCCCCCGCCCACTACGCGATCTGCCGCAAACGGGCTTGACGCGTTACCGATAGCGTTTGGACCCTGTCATTTCGAGGAGCCGCTGAGCCTGCCCTGAGCCCTTTCGCCCTCCGCCGAAAGGCGGGGAGTTCGCGCTGAGCGGCGGCAGCGCCGGGCAGCAAGACAGATGCCTCGTTACCGATTCAATTTTTGCACGACAAAGACGCGCGAACTGTCCAGTCCGTGACGGGCGAGCCACTTGCGAGCGATAAGGAAATGGAACCGGAGGAAGCCAAACTGGGTGGCGCAGACGAGAGGAGCATTCGACAACTGGATGATCTGCGGGTGAACCAACGATGCCGCCCAGCGCTCGCGCCCGTAGGAGCGGAGCTCTGAAAGGTGGCCGGGGTAGGTGCCGTGGACGGGTGGGCAGGCCCAGCGGCTGAGTACCTGCCCGAGGGTCGGCCGCGGGGTTTGCCGGCGGGCGCCTGATGTGGGTCCCTCGCGCGCGACTTGCCGTGTGGCCCGCCACTTTTCCGCCACGCGCATCGGATAGCCGACGGGATTCATCAGAAGGCTGGCCACCTTCCAAAACCGCGACGGAACCACGTGGGCCATAAACCCGCCGGGCTTCAGGATGCGTACGGATTCATCCAGCGCGAGCCGCCGGTCGTTCAGGTGTTCCAGCACGCAGTTCGAGACGATCAGGTCAAAGGTAAGGTCAGAAAACGGAAGCGCCTCCGCAACCGCATAGGTGCACCCTGCGGCCGCATCGGGCACGTGGACCGGGTCAATCGCAAAGACGCGGGCGAATCGCTGCCGAAGAAGGCCAAGCTGAAAGCCGTCGCCACAGCCGAGCTCGAGCACCGTCGAGTCCCGGCCCAGAGGAATGCCCTTCAGCATGCCCTCGAATTCAGCCCTGCGGACTTCGTGCGTCCATCGAGTCCAGGAATCTCCTTCCGTCGAGTGCATGGTTGCGCCGGAACCTCCCGTTCAGCTTTGGGGCGCTGTGAGGACGCTCGGTCCCTCTTGCGGGACCTTCAAAGTTCCTACAAGGTCTGAGAGGTGCGTTCGTTTGCGGCGGCAGTATTCCCGAATTCCCTCGGCCACGCGCAGCGCGGTTTCCGGCGCGTAGAAGTTGGCGGTACCGATCTGGACGGCGCGGGCGCCCGCGATAATGAACTCCAGCGCATCCTCGGCGGTGGCGATGCCTCCGATGCCGATGATCGGAAGCCTGACCGCGCGGGCGGTCTGGTAGACCATGCGCACGGCCAGCGGCTTGATGGCCGGCCCCGACAACCCTCCGGTGATGTTTGAAATGCGCGGCGTGCGGGTTTCAATGTCGATGGCCATGCCCACAAAGGTGTTGACCAGAGAGAGCGCGTCGGCTCCCGCCGATTCCGCGGCGCGGGCAAGCTCGACAATGTCGGTAACGTTGGGAGAGAGCTTCACTATCAGCGGGTAGCGCGCCGTCTTCTTGCTGGCTTTAACCACTTCTTCGGTCAGGCGCGGGTCGTTGCCGTAGACCATGCCGCCGCAACGGGTGTTGGGGCAGGAAATATTAAGCTCGTAGCCGTCGATGCCTTCGCCTTCATTCAGTATCTCGATGGCGCGGACGTAATCTTCGGTCGAGTAGCCGAAGACATTCACAATGCAGCGCGTTTTCAGGGTGCGGAGAAACGGAAGCTTTTCCGCAAGAAATCTCTTGGCGCCGACGTTCTGCAGGCCGATGGCGTTCAGCATTCCCGCCTCGGTCTCATAAATGCGCGGCGACGGATTGCCTTCCATGGGATCGGCGGAGATGCCTTTCACGCAAATCCCACCGAGCTGGTTAAGGTCGATCAGTTCGGCGAATTCCTGGCCGTAGCCAAAGGTGCCGCTGGCCGTCAGAACCGGATTCTCAAAATGAATTCCGGCAACTTCGGTCTCGATGCGGGGAGCGAATAGGTCCTCAGCGCTTGCCGATGGCATGCCCTGGCTCCGTTCCGGTTTTGATGGATCGGTCATTCTTTTATTGGAGATTGCGAAACAGAGTGACGTTTATTTTCTGTAGCGGCGCTCTGTGAGCGCCGAAAGGCCGGCGGTCGCAGACCGCCGCTACAAGGCTTGTTGACACTCTTTTCTGCATTCCTCTTTAAATCTTGGGAATTTCTTCCCACTCCCAGATCACTCTTTCCGCGCGGAACACCGGCCCTTCGGTGCAGACGCGCTCGTAGGCTCCGTGACCTGTTCCTTCGACGCGAATCGAACATCCCAGGCACACGCCCAGGCCGCATCCCATCCGGTTTTCCATGGAAACCAGGCACGGCTGGCCGTATCGTTGCGCCAGATCGACCGTGGCGCGCAGCATCGCCCAGGGGCCGCAGGCCATCAGCAGGAATTTTCCCTTCGAATGGTCCGCAAGATATTTTTCCAGCGGTCCGGTGACATATCCGTGATGCCCCTTGGAACCGTTTTCGGTGGCCAGCGCCATTCCCTGAACGTAACTTTCGAAATCTTCGGCGCCCACCAGATCGTCGCCCGTTCTGCCTCCGAAAAAAAGCCGCTGGCGAAGACCCGCCTTGGCAATCTGGCGCACCGGAAGCAGCAGCGCCGCGATGCCGATGCCGCCGGCAACGTGCAGAACTTCATCCGCGGCTTGAGCCTCCGCCAGGTACTCTTCCTCGAAAAAACCGTGGCCCAGGGGCGCCAGCAATTCCACCCGGTCGCCGGGCCCGAGCGCGGCCATCAGGCGCGTTCCGCGTCCAACGATTTTGTATAAGAGCGTCAGGATGGCCGGAGATTCGCCGCGCGCGGGCTGTTGGCCTGGCATCTCGTGAGGGTGCACATCGTAAATACTCATGGGGCGGCGCAGCAGGACGTCCGAATGTTCCAGCAGCCGCACCATGGCGAATTGCCCGGGCCGCGTGGCCTGGGCTTGCCGCGGAGAATAAAGGTCCAGCAGGAAATGGCCGCCGGTCAACGGCCGATTTTCAACAACGGCCACAATCTCATTTTGCATCTTTCCCATTCTAGCAGAAGCGGCCGCGCCGTCCTATTCTGCGCCATTTTGGGTGGTGGTCCAGTTTGAGATGCGTAGCGGCGAGTTTATCTCGCCACATGGCGGCATAAAGCCGCCGCTACATCAAACTGTACCACTATCCCATTTTGAAGGAGGCTTTTCATTGCGGCGGGGTTTCAGGCTAGAATGCAAGGCAGGGAACCATCCATGAGTCTATTCTTGCAGGGCGCGCTGATCCTCGCCTTGATTGCGATGAACGCCTTTTTTGTGGCGGCCGAGTACTCCCTGTTGAGCGTCCGGCGCAGCCGCTTGCAACAGCTGGTGCGGATGGGCAATTCGCGCGCTGTGCTGGTGCAGAAACTCCTGATGTATCCCAGCCGTCTCTTTTCCGGCCTGCAATTGGGTATTACCGCTGCGAGCCTGCTGCTCGGCTGGCTGGGAGAATCGATCCTGGCGGGGGACATCCGCGAGTTGCTGCAGGGCAGGCTGGAGCATTTTGCGGGCACGTTTTCACACGGGTCAGCCACGGTGGTTGCCTTCCTGATGATCACGGGCCTGCTGATGGTCCTGGGCGAACTGGCGCCGAAAACGATTGGTTACGAGCGCGCCGAAAGGGTCGCCTTGCACTTTGCGCTGCCCTTGACGGTATTCATGCGCGTGGTTCGCTATCCGGTCCTCGTGATGGACCGGCTGGCGAATGCGGTCACAAGAGTGGTTGGCGTGACGGCTTCGCTCGGGCATGGCGAGATGCACAGTCTTGAGGAAGTGGAACTGATTGTGGCGGGCGTGCGCAAGCGCGGGCTGCTGGGTGAAGAACAGGAAGAGATGATCCGCAGCGTTTTTGATCTTCACCGCGCCCTGGTCAGGGAGATCATGGTCCCGAGGCCCCAGATCACTTCGCTGCCCTTCGGCAAGGACCTCCATTTCCTTCTGGACCGGATCGTCCAGGACCAGCACTCGCGCGTTCCGATCTACGAAGGTTCGCCGGACCATATCATCGGAATCCTCTATGCCCGCGACCTTCTGGGCGTCACGCTCGACCGCCTCCGCCATCACATTCCCCTCAGCGAGCCTCTGGACCTGATGTCGCTGCTGCACCCGCCGATGATCGTTCCGGAAACGATGCCTCTGATCAAGCTGCTCGACGAGGCGCGCCGGCGGCATGCCCATCTGGCCCTGGTGGTGGATGAATTCGGGACCTTCGTGGGACTGGTGACCATCGAGGACGTGCTGGAACAGATTGTGGGCGAAATTCAGGATGAGTACGACCGGGAAGAGGCGGCCATCAAGAAAGTCAGCGAGCATGTTCTGGTGGTGGATGCGGCGCTCAACCTGCGCGAGCTTGCGGACGACTATGACATCGTGCTTCCCAGGGGCGCGGGCTATGAGACGCTGGCCGGATTTGTGCTGGACTCCCTGGGCAAAATCCCCAAGGGCGGCGAAAGTTTTTCATACGAAGGCCGGATCTATACCGTGGTGGATATGGACGGATTGCGCGTGGCGAAAGTCAAGATTGAAAAACTTGGCAGCAAGGGGGCGCGCCCCAAGGTCGTGCCCGTTCGGACCAAAGGGACTTCGGGCTGATCCTGTTGCTTCTCTCAGGGATGCGCCTTCGAATGTCATTCCGAGCTGAGCAGTTTGTTGAAAAACGTTCCGAGGATGTCATCCCGAGCGTAAGCGAAGGATCTGCTTGTGTGCAATCAAGCACCTGCAAGATTTCTCGCCGTCTGCGACTCCTCGGAATGACGCAGGTTCAAAGGGCTTTCAGCGCACTCCCAGCGCCACTTCCACTTCCACGCCCCGGTTCACGTTCAAGGTTCTTGCCGCAGAGCTGCGATTGGTGCAGATTTCAAGAAAGCCGGAACTTCCCACGATGGCGAAAAGCTCCGAAGGCTTCCCCGCCGAAAAGGATTCACTGACCTGGGTGATTTCATGTCCGCTGATGCTGATGTGGAAAGCCGGCGGGTCCGCGCCGAAGAGCTGCGGGACATCGGCGGGACGGATGTTGGTAATGATGTTTCCGAATTTATCCACCTTGATGGCGACGCCCTTGAGAAGAGTATCATTCACCCACTTGGGACGCGGCGATGCGAATCTTGCGTAATCGGTGACCACGGCGCCGAATTGCTCCGCTTCCACTCCCCGGCTCAGCCACGCCGCCACCGGCGCAAAAATGTCCCGTCCATGGAAGGTGTTGCTGATGGGATTCAGAAAATAATGCCCGGCGGTCACGTGGCGCACTTCAACGCTTTCTTCGAGCTCATAGACCAGTGAGAGCACACCGTTGTCCGGCGCCACAAACTTGTAACTCTTGGTCTGCACAATGATGGGACGCCGTTCCGATCCGACTCCCGGATCGACCACCACCAGATGAATGGTGCCGGGCGGAAAGTAGTGATAGCTCTGGGCCAGGCTGTAGGCGCCGTCAAAGATGTCATACGAATTCACCTGATGGTTGATATCAACCATCGCGACCTCAGGGTTGATGTTCAGCATCACCCCCTTCATAACCCCCACAAAGTGGTCCTCATCGCCAAAATCCGTGGTGATTGAAATGATCTGTTTTCCAGCCAAGATGTCCTCGCGGCCCTGGGATGCGAAAAGACGAGACTCAAGTGCAACCTATCGGAAAGCATGTTGACTGTCAAGCTTCGCGCCCCGATCTGAAGAAAGGTCTTATGTGAGTTTTCCAATCAGGTTCCGAAGCGCGGAATGGCGGGGGATTCAGCCTCGCTATCGCTTCTGAAACAGTTTGCGATATTCGGCAAGAACAAGCGGTGGCACGGAAGCCGTGGCGAGATTTTCATCCAGATGCTCTGGTTGGGTCATTCCCACCAGAGCGCAGGTAATTCCTGGAGTGGATCGAACAAACTGGATGGCCCGTTGCGCGTCGGTTGTGAGGCCGGGTATCGACTGATGGAATTCCCCGGGCAGTCCGCGGGCAAGGCCGCCTTGCAGCAGGCTGGCGCTCGAAAACACCATCAGGCCGTGTTTTCGTGCCACATGAAGAAGAGGGACGCTTCGGCCGTCCATGAGCTGCGTATTCGCGGTCAGGGCTTCGGGCATGGCGATGTTGAAGGGTAGCTGAATCACCCCAAAATGGTGATTCGGTCCTCCAACTTCATCTGCAACGCCGAGGATCTCTTCAAGTGAAAGGGCTTCCTGGGAATCGGTTGTGACCCGGAAGCCATTCCAGGTGGCGACGCCGTACGTGCGAATCTTCCCGTCGGCAACCGCCTGCTCAAGGGCGTGGAAAGCCAGCCGGAGCCGCCGCAGGAACTCGTCATGGGGGACTTCCCGAAGCTGGGTCTCGGGGTTGTGAAGGTAATAGATGTCAATCGTGCTGACGCCGAGGTTGCCTCGGCTGACGTCGATTTGATCGG
>Ga0307372_10011401_pt1 | contig 11867 bp, 9 predicted proteins | sample OX1MG_FD_202533 | JGI IMG/M metagenome (GOLD analysis project Ga0307372, IMG submission 202533) | Soil microbial communities from Risofladan, Vaasa, Finland - OX-1 | ecosystem: Environmental > Terrestrial > Soil > Coastal area > Acid sulfate soil | place: Finland: Risofladan, Vaasa | collected...
AACGTCCTTGAAGTAGGGCGTGAGCGTGGAGCGGGCGCGGACAATCTCGGTCATCATGCCCACCGGGAACGCCCCGGACCCCACGGCTGGGTCGCAGACGGTAATGTCGGCCAGCTTTTCGTCAATGAGCCGGGCGTGTTGCTCGATGCCCTTTGGCATCTTGATCGCGTAGCGTGTCTCCACGGCTTCGTAGTGTGAGATCTGGTCGCCGAGATGGACGAACGTTTCGAGATCAGCGCGTGGAACACGGCCCTGGTCTTGGTTGACCGCCGTGTCAAGGTGGTTGATTAGACTTTCCTGGCACATGTAGTGGACGATTTCGCGCGGCGTGTAGAACGAGCCGAGTCCTTTGCGGCGGTTTTCCTCGATCAGGTTTTCAAACACCTTTCCCAGCATCTCAGGGTCGATCGCAACTTCTTGCTCCAGCGGCTCCGCCTCGTTGACCGTAAAGTTGTACCGATCGAACACGTCCAGCACTCCGGTGCCCACTTCTCCCGCGTCCGTTCGCTCCGTATTCGTGAAAAGCTTGTTGGGCAGAAGAATGGCGATCTTCTGCCAGTCGTAGTCGCCCAGCGGCTCAAACAAACCGCCATTGAGGAACGGGATGCGGCACTTGAACGTCTTGCACCACGCTTCGTGGCCCCGGTCGGTAGCCAACGTGTCGTAAAAGAGCGGTTCGAGTATGTCGTTGAAGAAGTTGTCGTAGGCGCCGTAGTCGCCACGGGCGAGCCGACGCAGAAAATCGTGCGAGCCCGTGCCCCAGTTCTTGCCCTTCTCTACGCCGAGCCATCCCTTTTTCTGCAGGAAGTAGAGAAATACGATCTGGCCCATGAGCTTCTTGGCGAAGTCCACGGTGCTGACGTTCTTCTTTTTGAACTCGCTTCCGACAGCTTTGTCTTTCCCGACAAGTTTTTCCAGCGCGGCATTGATGTCGCCAAAAAGCGCGGCATACTGGTTGAAGAACTCCTTGGTGACGGCCTCAACTCCAAAGGCGTCCTCCAGGTGCGCGAGCGAAGGTGATTGTTCGGTATCGCCGAGCAAGGCGAGAAACCGTGACTGCGCGGTGTGACAGCTCTCGCCTTCCCCGACGATGTAGGAAAATCGCCGAGCCGGCGTGAGCCGCGTCTCCACACCGATCTTTCCGGTTTCCGTTTCTACAGCGGCGTATTCCATCTTCACGTATGAGAAGCGCCACTGCCTTTCGTCAGGGGAGACAAACGCGACAAGCGCGGCGTCCTTTTCGTCGCGAGTCTTGAGGTGGTCCGCTACGAAGTTGCGCAGCGCGGTTCGGGCGCGCTCCAGCTTGGAATCGTCTGCCAGCCGGACGACGAGCACATCGAGCTTGTCCCCATCGGGCGAGGTGTAGGTACCTAATCGCTCAAACCGGTTGACGTGCGACTTGAAGGCGGTTTTTACATAGGTGGTATTCCATTGCGCAGCCTTGGTCTCGTCGAATTTGTTCAGCAGGTTGCGGGTGAATTCGAGGAACCGGGTCCGGTTAAATGGCTTCGGGAACGTGTCGGCTACTGCTGCGCGGGCCTGCTGAGGTGTCATGACCGTTCCACGAGATACGATGACAGGATGACTTCACGCGGCGCCAGCCCCTGACTCGCGTGCGCGACAGGACTGGCTCGAAAGAGGTCAGGCTTGATGTCGCGGCGAAGGACGGCAAGGACCTTGAGTGGCTGAAGGTTGTCAGGCTTCTTCAAAGCTGTCGCAACCTTCTTGGCCGTCGCTTTCGGGAGCGAACCATCTTCAACGAGACGGATAACCTTGCCGACGAACTCCTCGTCGTCCTCAGTGAACTGCTGGCAGCGTCGGACGGCCTTGTCCTTGAGCCGCTTCAAGATATAGGCGTCGTTCGGGCTGCCGCGATGTGTGGCCGCGGCTTGCTCGGCGTCGGCAGTCGTGGCGGTTACAAACGCAGCCTTGTTCCTGTCGAGCAAATCGTAGAACTCGCGGGGAATGGACTGGCGCAGTTCTTTCAGGTCGGCAGGCCGAAGAATGTTCGCGGCGGACATGAAGTCCAACTCGCTGGTCGGGTGCTGCCCATGACCGGCGAGAAAGAACTTGTCGAGCTTACCCTGGCGGAAGTACGTAAGCAGGCCAGGAAGAGACTGAACCGCGACAGGGCCGGCAGCCGGCCCGTCACTCCGGCCCGCTGTGCCACGCGGAGGATTGCTGGAAACGGGCGCCAGTGTACGGGTGGAGCGCGCCTTTTTCGGAAGCCGTTTGATGCGCTCGAAAAGGTCGGGCTGTTTGTCTCGCACCACGCGAATTTCGGTCAGAAACTTGAGTTCGGTCTCCTCATCCTCGTCTTCTCCGGTGATGGTCTTCTTGGAATTCCACTTGGCGAACAGGTCGTGCGAAACGATTTCTTCACCTTCGGTTAGCAGGCGCGCATCAGCACCGAGCATTTGAATGAAGGCGTGAATCTTGGCCTCGGCCGCCTCCCGCAGCTTAATGAGATCGTTGCCCTCATCGGTCGGAAAGAAGTTGTACGTGTGAATCGTATCGAACCGGGTGTCCACGCGGTTGACGCGCCCGACGCGCTGGATCAGGCGTGTCGGGTTCCACGGGATGTCGTAATTGATGACGATATTAGAACGGTGAAGGTTCACACCTTCGGCCAAAACTTCGGTGGCGACCAAGATGCGGTAGTTGTCCTTCGGGCGATAAGCCCTCGCATCGAAGTTGGATGTGACTTCCTCGCGGACGGAAGATAACGATTCTCCTGTGAAGAGCAACACTTTAGATTCGACCTCGTCGCGAATTCTGCCTGCGAGGTAGTCCGCGGTTTCCTTCGACTCGGTAAAGATGATGACCTTCCCTTCCTTGAGTAGGGGCGTCTTCTTGAGAATGGCGCGAAAGGACTCCCACTTGGGATCGCGCGTGACTTTTTTCCATTGACTGCGGATGGCCTTCAGCGCCTTCAGGTCATTTTCGAGGTCCGTGATGAACGCCGGGAGAAAGTCCCTCGCCGAAAGCTTCTCTGCCTTCTCCTCTTCCAGCAACCGGTCAATACCCTCTTGGTTATCGGATTCGAGCAATTCGAATATTTTCCCGATGTGCTTCTTGCTTATGAATACGTGGCCCTTGTGGAACTCCTCGATGACACGCTCATAGGAAAGGATGAAGCGGCTCAGTGTGGACAGAAACGCGGTAAAACTGCTTTCGAGTCGCTTCACCGTCAGAATCTTCATGAACTTTGCGAGATTGCGCTGGCTCTGCACATCCAGCTCGTCGCGCTCACCTGCGTAGTAGCCCGGGAGTAATGGCGTATACCGAGCGTACTTGATGTCGTGTGTGAGAGAACGAATGGTCTCGTCGAAGACCTCGGCCTCGACCTTGTTGAACTTGTAGAACAGCGGTTCCGGGTCCGCGACCTCGGGAAACTTCAGTCCCTGCTGCTTCAAGTCCGCGCCGTAGTATTTTTCAATCTCGGTGCGCGTGCGGCGAATCATCAGAAACTTGAGGATCTTCTCCCGGGTTTCCCGGGCGTTTTCCTTGACCACGCTGAAATAGGCATCCCGGTCGCGCTGTCGGTCGAGTCCTTCGAGGCGGCGGCGAAGTGCGCCGAAGAAGGCTTCAAGGTTCCGCACGTTCGGGATGGTACTGTTTTTGCCCGGCTGGAATAGCTTGATCTGGCTCAGGATGTCCTGCGGCGTGTTGTTCAGCGGAGTGGCGGATACGAGTACAACGCGCTTACCTCGGCAGATTTGCGCAAGGATTTCGTAGCTCTGCGTGTCCTCTGTTCGAAAGCGGTGCGATTCGTCAATGAAGACCGTGCTGAATTTCTGAAGGTCGCGGTCAATCAGCGATCCCAACTTGCCGAGAGATTCACACAGGTATCCGCGCACACCGAAATCACGAAAGACGTTCGGCCAGGAGCCGGGGTTGTGTTCGTCGAGCAGGTGCGGCGGGGCGATAACGAGGCACGGCTCGTTCAGGTGCTGCGCGAGCAGCGCGGACATGTAGGTTTTTCCCAGGCCGACCACGTCGGCGAGAAAGGCGCCACCGTATTCGTCCAATACCTTGCGGGCGTTGAGGACCGCCTCTTCCTGGTACTTTAGCTTCTTGAATCCCGCGGGCAGGTATATGTCGTCGATTTCATCCGGCAAATTGAGTTCACCCCGGAAGTATTCATAGAGGAACTTCAAATAGAGTTCGTAGGGGGTGAATTGTGCGTAGGGCGATTTGAGTTCGATGGTCGTGACATAGTCCTTGGTCACGTCCACTGACTTCGCCCAAAGTTCGTTGAACTTGTCCAGGGCGAACTCGTAGTCGGCGCGATTCTTCAGCTCTACGTTGAATTCCAGATTTTCCTGCAATCCGGCCTCTGTGAAGTTGCTCGAACCTGTGATGACGCGCCCGTTGTCACGGTCGCCTTCGTGGAACGTCATGATGTACAGCTTGGCGTGAAGCCGTTCGGACGGATACGCACGAACCTCCAACTTTCCCGACTTAATCCACTCCACGAACCTGCGGACGCCCTCTTCGATCTCGGGCGTGTCGCGGGATTTTTGAAATTCGCTCAGGATTTCGCCTGGCAACTGTTCGCGAACTTGCGCGTGAGATTCCAAGACAAATTCCTGCTGCCCTTTTGCAGACTGAATTAGGTCGAAAGTCGCGCGATCAGTTTTGATGCCAACAAGAATGCGAACGTGTTCCGTCTTCGTTAGAGCGGGGTGAAGTGTGTGGAACCCGCTGATGAAAAAATAACCCACGAGACAATCGAAGAAGCGCGTGTCGTCGCCAAGCAGGACAGTGAAGCGCTCGCGCAGGTGCTTGCCCGGCTCGTTGGTGATGAATGTGAGGTCGGAGGACACGTTAGCTAGGTTTCTGAAGGATGATCGTTTCCACGCGCACGGCTTCGCTGTCTATGATTGTCTGCTTGGTTTTCGTCTCGGAGCCGGCGCTACTTGCGCCTGAATCGTGATGCCGTTGCGCGCGCAATAGTCGCGAATCATTACCTCCACCATATTGGCGATGGAGCGATGCTCGCGCTCGGCGGCGGCGCGAAGCGCGTCCTTCAGATCTGGCTTGATACGAAACGTCAACGTGCTGGTCTTGCCCGTGGGCATGGAACCCCCTCGTGCGGCGGATGTAGTGCGGATATACTGCACTGTACAGCAACATCCGGCAACATCCAATGGCGGTGATCGCGCACCCCGCCAAGGAGGCAAAGCATGGCCCGGCATTACTCAACCAGGGACTTCTTCCGGCAGATGCCGAATGCTTTGCTCGCCCGCTATTTCCACGTCCGGGGCTTGTTCGGCGAACTGAATTTCGCAGTCATGAAGGAATCGCAGCCAGACGAGCTGTTCAGCGCCTGGCTTCAGGTTCCCGACAACACGCGGAACGAGATGGATACCGAGTTTCGGGTCATTTGCGAATTGAGTTGTGAAAAAGGCTTTGCGGCGATCCGCGATGAGGCGCGTTGGCACTTCATCGACCAACAGAAAGATCCGGCGGCGTACACGGCGTTCGTCGAAAAGCTCGCGGCGCTATCCAATCATTTCGAGCGAGCGATGCTTACCTTTCTCGACCACAATACCTTCTGGAAAGGCGCGAGCCTTTTCTATCACGCGGACACGCTGCCCTACTGGCGCAAGCGCAAGAACCTGCCGCATGTGCCGGCCGCGGTGGATGCTGCGAGCCTGCAGCAGCTGGAGGGCCTGATCCGAACCTACTTCCACCAGACCGATGGCCGGGGCAACAATTGCGTGGTGGAGCCGTTCCGGCGCGGGGAACTCGATTACTTCTTCGCCTACCCTGAGGACTACTCGCAGCAGGCGATCGAATGGGTGGACGGCAAGTTCGACCGCCGCCCGCACAACCCGGCCTTCGAGGTGATCTACGTCTACTCGCGCAAAGACGGCTCGCTCGATCTGAATTTTCGCGGCTCGTACAAGGCCATTGAGCCATTGCAGGGGATGTTCGCCACGGCGATCCTCAAGCTGCCCGATCTGCCGCCCGATCCGAAGGACGGGCGCATCTACGACCTGAGTCCGCTGCGCCAGAAAGGCTTCCAGTTCGTCCCCGCGGTGGGTAGCGGTATTCAGGACGTGGTGGTAAAGAAACTGCGCCTGTCATCCAAGGTGAAAAAAGGCGACCGCATCACGCTGGAAGCTGATGCGTCCAACGGTCCCGATTCGGTCTACGATTTGCTAGACAAGATCGGCAAGTCGATACCGCTGCACCTGTACAACATCACCCAGGTGGAGCTTGCCGCGACGGTCCTGGTGGACGCCACTGCTCCGCCCAAGGCCGTGACGATTCGCATCACACACCCGAATTCCTGCTCCCTTAAATACGACGAGCTCGACCTCAAGCTGCGCGCCATGCTGAACGCCTCGGGGGTCGAACCCAAGGAACCGGCGCCAGAGGCGGGCGCGACTGAGGCATGACACCGCAAGCCACGCTGATTGAGCTGCTCGCGCGCGTGGGCGCCGCGCAGGGGGCGGCGGTCCTAGTCAGCGAGGAGGAACTAAGCCAATGGCCGGCAACCGCGGTGGCCGTAATGAAAACGCAAAAGCTGCTTGCGAAAGCGCGCCCGGCCGCGAGCGCTATCTGCTCCGGTTGCGAGCGCGAGTGCGTGATGCCGGTGCACACGCCGCCGGCCGCCACGGGCAGCACGGTGTCGTTCATCGTTTGCGACAAGCGTAGTGACATCAATCGGGTGCCTGTCCCGGCCAGCCGACTGGAGCAATGGCAAGCGACGTGCGTCCTGATTGCCGATCTTGTGGGGCGGCTGCTAGGGTTGAGTGATTCGACGCCCACGGCGGCAGACGGCAACCAGTGGCATATCGGCATACTCAAGGGGAGAAAGCACAGGAGCCGGGTCACGCTACTGGCCGGTGACAGTCTCAACCTTTCGCTCGCCGGTCATAAGGTCCCGCTCGCCGACGTGCTGGCCATCGAAAAAAATGTCCTCACCCTGGACAAAGGCGAATTGATTCGTCGGGTGGACAAGCCAGCAGACAACGCCGCAACCGAAGCTCCGGAGCAGCGCCGCGAAAGGCTTCGCGCGCGCGTTCGCGAAGAGAGGGCGAGGGGGACCAAGGCATTTCTGCGAAGGGTGGCCGAGGAAGAGGGAATCTCTGTCTCGCGCCTCAAGCAGCTCGCGTCGGAAGATCCTTCTCCCGTGGGCATGTGGGCAGGATTGACCACAGGGCAGAAGAAAAGGACTGGCTCGAAGAGGATCAAACCCAAGCACTGACGCCCACTTTACGAGACAGCTTGCGGGCTAGTCCCCTAGCTGGTTCGAAATCGCGGCATGTTCAACAACACCTTAAGGGGTGCAAACATGCTGCAAACCATCTTTCGGCTTCCCGCCGTCCAGACTGAATCCGGGTATTCCCGTTCCACGATCTACCTTCGCATCGCCCAAGGCTTGTGGACCAAGCAGGTGAGCCTGGGGCCGCGCTGCGTGGGCTGGCCCGCGCATGAAGTGGCGGCGCTGAACGCGGCGCGCATCGCCGGCAAGTCCGACGACGAAATCCGCGCCCTGGTGCTGAAGCTGGAAGCAGCGCGCAAAGCTGCCGCGTAGGGGACGCGGTGATGAGCGCGCCCGAGACAGTTTTGCCGCCCGACCCGGCGCAAACCGACATAACCGGCGAAACCGATCTGGTCGGCAATGGTGAATTCCTGCTGGCCGTGTTCGGTGAGCTTGTCGATGCGCGCCCGGTGGTGGTGAGCTTCGAGGGTAACCCGGCCAGTGTTCCGCCCAAGGTCTGGTTCGGCAGGCCGTGGCAGGGCACGGCCGATCTTGCCGTCAGCCTGCCCGCCGGCGCCAACAATTACTTCAGTCTCGCGGTCTTCAGGCCCGACGAGGCAGGCCATTTCCGGCGGCAGAAGGCGCGCTTTCAGGCGCTGTATGCGGTGATGCTGGACGACATCGGCACTAAGGTTGCCTTGGAGCGGCTGACGTTGCCGGCGTCCTGGCTGCTGGAAACTTCTGCGGGCAATCATCAAGCCGGGTATTTGCTTCGCGAACCGCTGGCAGACGGCAGCGTTGCCGATCGCCTGATGAATGCCATCGTCGCCGCTGGGCTATGCGACCCCGGCGCCAACGGCCCGAGGGCGCGGCTGGCGCGCTTGCCTATTGCGGTGAATGGCAAGCACACGCCGCCGTACCAGTGCCGGATGGTCGAGTGGTCGCCCGAGTTGCGCTATTCGGTCGAGGACCTCGTCGATGGCCTTCAGTTAGAGTTCGCATCCGCCGGGCGATCCACGCGACCGAGCACACGCGCCGCGCAGCAGCGCCCGAGCGACGGCGACCCGGTTTGGATACCACGCCCCGAGGAAAACAGCGTGCTGGCCGCATTGCGCAACCGTGGCCTGTATAAGGCGCCGCTGGGCGATGGCAAGCACGACATCACCTGCCCGTGGGTGACGGAACACACGGGCGAGGTGAACGGCGGCACAGCCTATTTCGAGCCCGACGACAACTGGCCCATCGGCGGGTTCAAGTGTCTGCACGGCCATTGCGCCGAGCGGCATGTGCGCGACCTGCTGCGCTTCGTGGACATCGAGGTCAACGCCGCGCGTATGAAGCCCACCATCCGCGTCATGGCGGGGGAAATTCATCGCGTGGTGGATGCCGCCGAGCGCGAGCTGGCGCATTCGCGTCGGCACTACCAGCGCGGCGGCCTGATCGTGACCGTGGTCACCGACCCCGGCACCCGCGAGACCCGCGTTCAGGACATCAGTGCGCCAGCCCTGGTGCGGGCATTGGCGGGTGTGGCCACCTGGGAACGATTCGATGGCCGCGCCGAGGACTGGCTGCGCACCGATCCGCCGGCGCGCCATGTGGAGGTGCTGTTCAAGTCCACCAGCTACCACCATCTGCCGGTGCTGAGCGGTCTGGCACGCCAGCCCTATCTGCGCCCGGATGGCAGCCTGATGACGGCGGCGGGGTATGACCCGTCCTCCGGCATGTTCGGGGTGTTCGATGCGCGCGAGTTCTCGATCCCCGACAACCCGAGCCTCGCGGACGCAAAGGCCGCGCTGGCGTTTCTAAAAGACCTATTGACCGAATTCAGCTTCCCAAGCAATACCGACCTGGCGGCTGCCTTGTCGGCGATGCTCACCGCCGCCGTCCGCCCGAGCCTCGCCCACGCGCCGATGTTCCATGCACGCGCGCACATGGTGGGTTCCGGCAAATCGTACCTGTGCGAACTGATCACGGCCTTTGCCACCCCGCAGCGGGGCACGCCGACCACCTTTCCCGCTGACGACGAGGAATGCCGGAAACTCCTGCTCGCGGAGTTGTTGCGCGCGCCCGCGGTGATCGAGTTCGACAACCTCACCAGTGATCTGGTCGCGCACAAGAGCCTGTGCACTGCACTGACTTCCGAGCACATGAGCGGGCGCATTCTCGGCGTGTCGAAGACGGCCACGGTCAGCACCCGCGCCCTGTTCCTGTCCAGCGGCAACAACGTCGGGCCGGTGCAGGACATGACCCGGCGCTGCATCAGCATCCACCTTGATCCCGGATGCGAGGTCCCGGCAGCGCGCAGTTTCACGCGGCCTGAGCTGGTGCGCGATGTGCTGCTTGAGCGTGGCCGCTATGTGGCGGCGGCGCTGACCATCGTGCGCGCCTGGGTGGTGGCCGGCAGGCCCAAGGCCGATTGCAAGTCGATGGCGGGTTACGGTGACTGGTCCGATCTGTGCCGCCAACCGCTGCTCTGGCTGGGCCTAGCCGACGCGACGGAATCCGTGTTCGAGGCCATGGCCGAAGACCCGGATCGTGAAACGCTGGATCGCCTGCTGACTGGCTGGCAATCGGCATTCGGCAGGACGGCGGCGATGGTGCGCGATGCCATTCGGGCATCCGCATTCGGCGACGAGCACGCGGAACTGCGCGAAGTGCTGCACGACATTGCAGACGAACGCGGCGAGATCAACCGTCGCCGCCTGGGATGGTGGATCAGGCGCCATGCCGGCCGCATCGTCGAGGGCCGGCGCTTTGTACGCGCCAGCGGCAACCGTTCGGCGGAAGCCTGGCAAGTAGAATCGCCAGAGTTGGTTTCGCCGGTTCCATCGGTTTCCAGCGCGCCGAGAGCGGAAAGTGTCGGCGGCACCGTTGATGCCGCCGATGCCGTCAACGCCTATGCCCGCGCCAGTCGCGGCGAATGAGCTGGGCGGCCCGGCTCCAATGAGTAAGCGCCACCCGAACCCGCGCCTTGCCAAGATCCACCGGAACTACACCGTGGAGGAGGTGGCCGGCGTGTTTGGCGTTCACCGCAATACCGTGCGGGAGTGGGTCAAACGCGGACTGCCGACCAGCGACGACCGGCGCCCGATGCTGATCCTCGGGGCCGACTTGGTGGCCTTCCTGCGGGCGCGGCGGGTCAAGAACAAACACACCTGCCAGCCGGGGGAAATGTATTGCGTGCGCTGCCGCGCGCCGCGGGCGCCGGCCGGCGACATGGCGGACTACCTGCCCGTGACCGCGACGCTGGGGAACCTGATCGGCATGTGCCCGGCGTGCGAAGCCATGATGTACCGGCGCGTCAGTCTGGCCAAACTGGAGCAAGTTCGCGGGAATCTGGACATCACGTTGCCGCAGGCACTGCCACACATAGTCGAGAGCGCCGAGCCCTCCGTGAACAGTGACTTGGGATAGGGAGCACCAGACCATGACAACGCACAACCCCGAGAACGAGCGGATCAAGCGCCGATACTTCGCCTACCTGAAGGAAGCCAAGCGCCACAGCGAGCCCACGGTGGACGCCGTGGCGAAGGCGCTGGCGCGCTTCGAGGCAGATACCGCCGACAACAAGGGGCGGCCCCGTGATTTCAAGGCGTTTCACTTCGAGCAGGCCATTGCATTCAAGAAGCGCCTGGCCGAGCAAAAAGCGGAGCGGTCCGGGGAGAAGCTGAGCAAGGCAACCTTGAATGCCACCCTGGCCCATGTCAAAAGGTTCTTCCACTGGCTTGCTGGGCAACCGAGCTACAAGTCGCGTCTTCAATATTCCGACGCGGACTATTTCAACCTGTCAGAAAAGGATGTGCGCGTGGCGACGGCCAAGCGCGAGCAAGTGGGGCCTACCGTGGAACAGGTGAGGCACGTCATCGCCATGATGCCGGCCGAAAGCGCCATCCAGCGCCGCGACCGCGCCCTCGTCGCGTTCACGCTGCTGACCGGCGCGCGGGACAGCGCCATTGCCTCAATGAAGCTCAAGCACGTCAATCTTGCCGCCGGCTGCGTCGAGCAGGATGCCCGCGAGGTCCAGACCAAGTTCAGCAAGACCTTCACCACGTACTTCTTTCCGGTTGGGCATGAAATTCGCCAAATCGTGGCCGAGTGGGTCGCGTTTCTGCGGGAGGAAATGCTTTGGGGCAATGACGATCCGCTCTTTCCGGCGACGCGCATTGCCTTGGGTGAGTCTCGCCAGTTTGAGGCAGCGGGACTGGAAAGGGCGCACTGGAGCAGCGCCGCGCGAATCCGTACCATCTTTCAAGACGCCTTCGCCAGCGCCGGCCTGCCGTACTTCAACCCGCACAGCTTCAGGAATACCCTGGTCCGGCTTGGGCAGTCGGTGTGCCAGACCCCCGAGGAGTTCAAGGCGTGGAGCCAGAACCTGGGGCATGACAAGGTACTGACGACGTTTCTGAGCTATGGGCAGGTCGAGAGCCCGCGGCAGGGGGAGATCATCATGAGCATGGGGAAACTGCGTGGCGGACAATCAAACGTTATCGAATTGGCCAAGGCTATCGCTCACGAATTGCGCCAGCCAGATCGTTCCGACTGATGCGCTTCAAAGGAGTTGCCGAACAACACGACGGCTTTCCCCACGCCAAGACGTGCAAGGACTATAAGCGCGAGCCGGGGATCGACGACCAATAACTAGGGTTTG
>Ga0307372_10011403_pt1 | contig 11864 bp, 8 predicted proteins | sample OX1MG_FD_202533 | JGI IMG/M metagenome (GOLD analysis project Ga0307372, IMG submission 202533) | Soil microbial communities from Risofladan, Vaasa, Finland - OX-1 | ecosystem: Environmental > Terrestrial > Soil > Coastal area > Acid sulfate soil | place: Finland: Risofladan, Vaasa | collected...
AAAGGGCCGCTGCTGGCTTGGATCGTGGATGACACGGGTTTCGTCAAGAAGGGAACTCACTCGGTGGGGGTCGTGCGGCAGTATTGCGGCCAGGTGGGCAAGCAGGAAAATTGCCGGGTCGCGGTGAGTTTATCGGTAGCCACCGAACAGGCCAGTCTGCCGATTGCCTGGCGTCTCTACCTGCCCGAGATTTGGGCCCAGGATCGAAAACGGCGTGCCGAGGCCTGTATCCCTCCAGAAGTTTCCTTTGCCACCAAGCCGACAATCGCGCTCGGGCAGATTCGCCAAGCGCTGGAAGAAAGGGTTCCCCAGGCGCCGGTGCTGGCCGATGCGGCTTACGGCAACGACAGCCAATTTCGAGACGGGCTTACCAAACAGGGGTTGGAGTATATCGTCGGCATCCAGGGTTCGACGACCGTTTGGGGGCCCGGCGAAGCTCCGTTGCCCGCGAAGCGGTGGAAGGGCCAGGGACGCCCGCCAAGACTGCTGCGTCGGGATAAACAACATCAACCGGTTATGGTCAAAGAGCTGGCGCAGGGGTTACCGCCGCGGGCCTGGAAATCGGTTTGCTGGCGCGAGGGTAGCAAGCGGAAACTCCGCTCTCGTTTCGCCGCCCTGCGCGTGCGGGTCGCTCATCGGGAGTATTGGCGCAGTGAGCCGCGTGCGGGAGAATGGTTGCTGATCGAATGGCCCGCAGAGGAAAACGAGCCGACTAAGTATTGGCTCGCGACCCTCTCGGCCGGTACCCGACTGGCGGAACTGGTGAAATTGGCCAAGCACCGCTGGATCATGGAACGGGATTACGAAGAGCTGAAGCAGGAGTTGGGACTGGGGCATTACGAGGGTCGCGGCTGGCGTGGATTTCATCACCACGCCACGCTCTGCATCGCCGCCTACGGCTTCCTGGTAGCGCAAAGGAGCCGTTTTTCCCCCTCTGCCCGCGCTGGCCAACTGGAGCTACGCGCCCCGAAACTTCCGCCCGACTTCGTCCCTCGCGGCACGCCGGGTACGCGCCGAGCGGCACAACCCGGGCTCGATCGCCACGCTCCGCATCCGGCTCGCCCGGTTCCTGCTCAGACGGCTTACCTATGGCCCGTTCTGCTGCAGCCCCCGTTTATGACACAGTAGTATTAGAATGCCAAAGACTCGAGTGAGGAGGACACAGTGATCGCAACTCGTCTGAACGTGGCTCTAGGGGCGGTTCTATTCCTATTTCTCTCCGTACCTGTCTCCGCCGCGCAGAGCGCAAAGCAGGCCGACTCCGCCGCCATCCAGCATGCCGTCATGGGGCTTGAGACCGCCTGGAATCATCACAATGCCGCCGCGCTGGCCGCCTTTTATGCCGAGGATGCGGACCTTACCAATCTGGCCGGCCTATACATCCACGGCAGAAAGGGCATTGAAGCTCACCTCGCGATGCTGTACCGCGGCCCCTTCAAGAACGCCTCACGCCACGATACGGTGCGCAGCATTCGCATGCTGACGCCAACGCTCGCCCTGGTGGATGTGTACACGTCGACCGTAACAGGCGCCAAGGCCGCCGACGGATCTCCAACGCCGCCGGTGAAGGGCCTGATGAGTTTGGTCATGGCCAAACAGGGCGGCCGATGGCTAATCGTCGTCTTTCATGAACAGGACTTCCCGTCCGGGCCTGCTCCCGCCGCCCCGACAGGCAAGTAAACCGGATTCGCCGATTTAAACATCTGGTTTGCGTTCACCCGGGTCCGGGTGTATCTGGCGATCTCGTTTCCGCCTCGGCAGCGGGCTTGCTCCGCTCCCGCCAGGAAGTAGGATGATTCCCGAAGTGCGAAACGTATAATGCTGGCGTGCGACTCCTCCGCCAAGTAGCCATCATTCTGGGGATGGTGGTTGCCCTGCTCGTCGTGGGAACCGTGGGGTTCCGGATCACCGAGCACTGGGGCTGGTTCAAGTGCCTTTACGCCACCCTGATGACCGTCTCGACGATCGGCGCGGAACCCGAAAACCAACTTTCCGGTACCGGTCAGTACTTCAACGTTGTCCTGATTCTCCTGGGACTCGGCGTCATCGGCTACGCGATCGGAATGCTCACCCACGGGGTGATACAATCCGAACTCGGTCGCTTCTTCGGCCGCCGCCGCATGAAACGCGAAATCTCCAACCTCCATGGCCACTTCATCGTTTGCGGCGCCGGGCGCGTCGGGCGGCGCATCGCCGCCGAGGTGAGCGCCCGCCGGCTGCCGGTCGTGATCGTCGACAGGGATCCGAACCGGGCGCACTGGGCCGAGGAGCAGAACCTGCCGGTGATTCTGGGCGACGCCACGAACGAGGCGGTGCTGCGCGAGGCGAGAATCGAGCAAGCCCGGGCGCTGGCCAGCGCCGTTACGACCGACGCTCAAAACGTTTACATCGTGCTGACGGCCCGCAGCCAGGCCCCGGGCCTCTTTATCGTCGCGCGAGCCAGCGAAGAAAACGCCGAATCGAAACTGCTGAAAGCCGGCGCCAATCTGGTCGTCTCCCCCTACCTCTACGCCGGGCAGCGCATGGCGCGCCTGATGACCCGGCCCCATGTGCAGCGCTTTATCGACCTTGCCCTTTCCTCGCTTGGCAACGAGCTCGATCTGCAGATGGAAGAGGTTTCGATTGGCCAGCGTTCACGGCTGGCCGGAATCCGGCTGGGCGAGGCCGATCTGCGCAACCGCCTCGGCGTGCTCGTGCTGGCCATTCGACGCAAGACCGGCCAGATAGAATTCAATCCCGCCTCCGAAGACCTGATCGAACCGGGAGACTTTCTGATCGCCATGGGCGAAACCCAAGCCCTGAAAAACCTCGAATCGCTCGCCGGCGGGGAATCCTAAAGACGCATCGCCCGACGCCCGCGCCCGGGCCAGCTGTTCGCTTCAAAACCCTCCGGGCGCCCCGCGCCTGCCCCTCTTTGGCTCGACGCCGTTTCCTTCCCGAATCGAGCACGCTTTCCGCCCGCAGCCCTCTGCCCGTGCTACCCTATTTTGAAGGCGAGCGCGATCCTTCCCGTGGGTAGTTTTTTCATCGCCACGGGGGGTGTGCGAAGCGGCGCCTCGATCCAGGCGACGGCTTTCGCGAGCACTTTACTGCGGGATCGCCAGGCAAAATCATGCGAATCGGCATTACCTGTTATCCGACCTACGGCGGCTCGGGCGTTGTGGCGACCGAGCTGGGGCAGGAACTGGCCGCCCGCGGCCACAGCATTCACTTCATCAGCTATGCCCAGCCGGTCCGGCTGAACCTGGCCGACCCCAACGTGCAGTTTCACGAGGTGGAAGTTTCCACCTATCCGCTCTTCGACCATCCCCCCTACGCGCTGGCCCTGGCCACGAAAATGCTCGAGGTCTTCGAGAGCGAATCGCTCGATCTTCTCCACGTCCACTACGCCATTCCCCATTCCGTCAGCGCCATCCTGGCGCGTTCAATGGCGGCGCCGCGCCGGCTGCCCTTTATCACCACGCTGCATGGAACGGACATCACCCTGGTCGGTGCGAACCGGGAATACCTGCCCATTACGCGCTTTTCCATCGAACAGAGCGACGGCGTGACGGCCATTTCGCATTACCTGCGGGAGAGAACCATTCAGGAGTTCGACATCCGGCGGCCGATCGAGATGATTCCCGATTTCGTCAACTGCGACGTCTATTCCCGTTCGGCCGATGGCGAGCTGCGCGCCCGCGTCGCGCCGGGCGGCGAGCCGATCCTGATGCACCTCTCGAATTTCCGTCCCGTCAAACGCGCCCTGGACGCCGTCGAGATCTTCGCGCTGGTTCGCGACAAAATGCCCGCCAAGCTCGTCATGATCGGGGACGGTCCCGACCGCGCCGCGGCCGAACACATAGCGAGCAAAAAGGGTCTGCACCAGGACGTGCACTTCCTCGGCAAGCAGGACGGCGTCTACCGGAAACTCGCCGGCGCCGATCTGTTTCTGCTGCCTTCCCAACTGGAATCCTTTGGACTGGCCGCGCTCGAGGCGATGGCGTGCGAGGTTCCCGTCATCGCGACAAACGTCGGCGGCGTGCCGGAAGTCGTCGAGCACGGCGTCGATGGATACCTGGTCGAGCCGGGCGACGTTGCCTCCGCCGCGCGGTATGCCGTGGAAATCCTGTCCCGGGCCGACCGCGGCCGGGAAATGGGACTGCGCGCGCGCGCCGATGCGGAAAAGAAATACTCGGCCAAGGACGTCATCCCGCAGTACGAGCGGTATTACCAGAGCGTCGTTTCCGGGTCTCGCGATTAGCGCCGGGCACGGCCGAAACATCCGGCATACATCCTTCCGGTTGCGCCTGTCGCGGCCGGCCCAGCCCCCCCCAGGCACGGCCAGCCGTAGAAGCATCGCGGCCCGCGCGGGGAAAGGATTGGCTGGAAGCACTCGATCCAGGGTATTTTGTGCGCGTGCGCCGGCCCATCGAGCGGGACGGCAAGGCGTCCTGACGCCCCGACGCCATCCGGCGACCGGCAAGCTCGTTTTCCATGGAAACAAAAGCGTCTTCGCAAAACACGCAGCTGGTCCGCGGCCTGGGCCTTGGGGGGGCGATCGCCCTCAACGTGAATTTGATGATCGGCGTCGGGCCATTCATCACCCTGCCGCTCGTCGTCGAGGCGATGGGCGGGCCGCAGGCGATGCTGGGCTGGGTATTGGGCGCGCTGCTGGCGCTCTGCGACGGTCTGGTCATCGCCGAGCTGGGCGCGGCGATGCCCGATGCCGGCGGCTCCTACGCCTATATCCGCGACATCTACGGCCGCAACAAACTCGGCCGCCTGCTCTCCTTCCTGTTCGTTTGGCAGCTCACCTTCAGCGCACCGCTCAGCATCGCCAGCGGCTGCATCGGCCTCTCCCTCTACGCGGCCTATTTGTGGCCGTCGCTGCTGCGCCCCGTCGGCAGCCTGCATCTGTCGCTGCCACTCGGCGGCGCGCTCAACGGCAACCTGCTGATCACCCGCGGCACATTCCTGGCGATTGCCGTCTGCCTGCTCGCGACCCTGCTCTCCTACCGCAAGATCGGCATGGTTGGCTCGGTTTCCAAATTCCTGTTCTGGGGAGTGCTGGGCACGATCCTCTGGGTCATTTTCGCGGGATTCACTCATTTCCATCCCTCGCTCGCTTTCACCTTCCCCCCGGGAGCCTTCCGCTTCTCCTCGGGCTTCTTCCTCGGGCTCGGGGCGGCGATGCTGGTAACCACCTACGACTACTGGGGCTATTACAACGTCGCTTTTCTCGGCGGCGAGGTTCGCGATCCGGGCCGCACCATTCCGCGAGCGGTCATCTATTCGGTCGTTCTGGTGGCGGCTCTCTATCTGGCGATGACGCTCGGCGTCATGGGGGTCATTCCGTGGCAGGAACTGATGGTGACCGCGCACTCCAACGCCCGGGATTTCGTCATCTCCTCCTTCATGCAGCGCATCTACGGACGGACGGCGGCCGCCGTCGTCACGCTGCTGATTCTCTGGACGGCGTTCGCATCGATTTTTTCGCTTCTGATGGGTTATTCGCGCGTGCCGTACGCGGCCGCGCTCGACGGGAACTATTTCCGCGCGTTCAAGCGCCTGCACCCGCGGCACCAGTTCCCGAGCGTTTCGCTGGTGACGGTCGGGGTGGTAGCGGCGGTCTTTTGCACGATGCAACTGGTGAGCGTGATCGCCGCGCTCGTGGTGATCCGTCTATTGCTGCAGTTTCTGGTCCAGGACGTCGGCCTGATCGTGCTGCGCATACGCCGGCCCGATCTCGACCGGCCGTTCCGCATGTGGCTCTATCCGCTGCCCGCGCTGGTGGCCATCGCCGGTTTTATCTACATCCTGATTTCGCGGCCTCATTTTGCCCGGGAGTTGCGTTACGGATTCGTCATCCTGCTCGCCGGCCTGATCATCTACGCCGTGCGTGCCGTTCGCCGCTCGGAATGGCCCTTTACCCGGGGCCAGGCGAGCGCGCCGGGCCCCGGCGAGCCGTAGCGTAGAATGAAGCTTTCGGGCGTCCCGAAGATTCCTGGCGGCGCCGGTTGATGCAGGCGGCATATCGGCCGAGAATTTCCAATTTGGGGGAAAGATGAAGTTTAAGCGAATTGCCGGTCTGGCAGCCGTCGCTGGCGCGCTGGCGCTCGGGATGGGGCTGGTTGCGCGCCGCGTCGTCGCGCAGCCGCCATGGGCCGTGAGCATCCGGCCCGAGACCCGCCTGCGTCCCATCGCCATCGATCGCGGCGCCGCCGCCCTGTGGCAGAGCCTGCTGAAGCTGCACACGCGCGCCAGCATGCTGATGATCGACGCCCATCCGGACGACGAAGACGGCGGGCTGCTGGCCTACGAATCACGCGGCCAGGGCGCGCGCGTCGCGCTGCTCACGCTGAACCGGGGCGAATCGGGGCAGAACCTGATGGGTTCGGACCTGTTCGACGCCTTGGGGCTGGTGCGCACCGAGGAGCTGCTCGACGCCGACCAGTATTACGGCTCCCAGCAGTATTTCACGCCGGTCATCGACTTCGGCTTCTCGAAGTCGAAAGAAGAAACCCTTCAAAAATGGGGGCACCGCCGCACTCTCGCGCAAGTCGTTCGCGTCATCCGCATGGTCCGCCCGCTCGTGCTCACCTCGGTTTTCGTCGGCGGGCCCTCCGACGGGCACGGCCACCATCAGGCCTCGGGCGAGATGGCGCAGGAAGCCTTCAGCGACGCCGGCAATCCCCACATGTTCCCCGAGCAGATTCGCCAGGGGCTGCGGCCCTGGACGCCGCTAAAGGATTACGCCCGCGTGCCCACCTTCGCGATTCGCGACGGCCACATCCGGGATTATGCGGATGGCCACACCTACCCCTTGCGCTTTTACAACTACGTCAGCGGCAAATGGATGAACGGGATGCTTTCGGCCGATCTCACCATCCCCGAGGGCCGCTACGATCCGCTGCTCGGTGGCTCGTTCCTGCAGATCGGGCGTGAAGGCCTGGGTTTCCAGAAATCGCAGACAGGCGGAATCACCCCTCCCCCGCCCGGCCCCTACAACGCGGCCTATCATCTTTTTGGCTCGCGCGTTCATGCGCCCGCGAAAGGCAATTCGATGTTCGCCGGCATCGACGTTTCTCTCGCCGGGATTGCCGATCTGGCCGGAGGGCAAAACAACGCGTTTCTGAAGACCGGCCTGGCGAAAATCAACCGGGACGTCGAGCAGGCGATGCGGCAATTTGACGAGCGGCGTCCCGATGCCATCGCGCCGCTGCTCGCGGCCGGGGCCAAGGCCAACCTCGCCCTGATCGATCAGGTGCGGTCGAGTTCGCTCGCGGCCGAGGCGAAATACAACGTCCTGTATGAGCTGCGGATCAAACAGGCTCAATTCAATACCGCCCTGGCCGAATCGCTGGGGCTTTCCGTTCGTGCGTCGGTAACACCGGACCAGGCGCCTCAACCCAACTTCGGGAGATTCCGCTACCCGAGCACGCCTCGCGTAGCGATTCCCGGCGAGACGATCCATGTCAGCGTGCGCGCCGCCGACCAGAACGGGATTCCCGTCGCGATCGAGCGGGTCTGGATCGACACGCCGCAAGGCGAAAGGTGGAGCGTCTCGCCCGAGGGAAAATCGCCCAGCCTTCTCGGCGCGGGCCAGGTGTCGTCGGAACGCTTCCAGGTCCGGGTAGCCGAGGATGCCAAGCCCACGCGGCCCTATTTCTCGCGCGCCAGCGTCGAGCAGAACAACTACACCATCGACGATCCGAAATACCTGGACCTGCCCTTCGCGCCCTATCCGGTTTCCGGTTGGGTGGAGTTCGAATATGAAGGGGTGCCTGTGCGGGCGGGACAGGTCGCCCAGACATTTCAACGCGAGACAGGTTTTGGGGATGTGCCCGAGCCTTTGGTTGTGGCCCCGGCCATCTCGCTCAGGATTTCTCCGCGCGCGGCAGTCGTGCCGCTGAGCGCGAAATCCTTTCCACTCTCGGTTCTCGTCCACAGCAACATCGAGGCAGCGGCGCAGGGAACAGTGAGACTCGACCTGCCCGCCGGCTGGGATGCGGCGCCCGCGTTCGTACCTTTTTCCATAGCGAAGCACGGCCAGGACGAAACAATCCGGTTCACGGTGCGTCCGGCCTCGCTTCAGCAAAAACCGTACGAACTGCACGCCGTCGCCATGTGCGGCGGCCGCCGGTACACGGAGGGCTATGAGCAGGTCGGCTATCCCGGATTGCGCCCCTACTATCTGTATCGTCCGGCGAACTACGAAACAACCGGGGTTGACGTGAAGATCGCTCCGGGGCTGAAAGTCGGTTTCCTGGAGGGCACCGGGTCCCAAGTACCGGAATCGCTCGTGGCCCTGGGCGTGCATACCACGTCACTCAATGCGCAGGAGATCGCCTCGGGCGACCTCGCCCGGTTCAACGCCATCATCATCGGCGTGCGCGCCTATTCGGTTCAACCGGCACTGGCTACCTACAACCAGCGCCTGCTGGCCTACGTCCACCAGGGCGGCACACTGATCGTGCAGTATCAAGCGGGCACCTACAACCATAACTACGGGCCGTATCCTCTGGAGGTCAACGCTACGCCCACCGGGACGGTCACGAACGAGGATTCGGCGGTTCAATTCCTGCTGCCCGACAATCCGGCATTGCGTTGGCCCAACAGGATCGGCGAGCAGGACTTCGCCGGCTGGGTCGAAGAGCGCGGCCATAGCTTCGCCGCCTCCTGGGATCCGCATTGGAAGGCTTTGGTCGAAATGCACGACCCGGGGCAGGCACCACAACGGGGCGGCCTTTTAATCGCCCGTTATGGAAAAGGCGAATATGTCTACGAGGCGCTGGCGCTCTACCGCCAATTGCCCGCCGGCGTTCCCGGCTCTTATCGCATCATGGCTAACCTTTTGAGCTTGAGCGCCAATCCCGCGCGCGGGCGCTGATTCCGTTCCGGCCGAAATCCCCGCCGGGCGCCAGGCCCGGGGAAAATCGGCGCACGCAGGGCCGCCAGGAGCATTCATCGCGCCATGTCGCTGATGATGAAAGAAATCGCCGAGCAGCCGGAAGCGCTCCGGCGCACGTTCGAAGCCGAGCGCGGTCACGTGCGGGAGTTCCGGCGCCTGGCCGGGCGCCGTTTCCGCATGATCGTGCTTGTGGCGCGGGGCACCTCCGACAATGCGGCCCTTTTCGGCCGTTACTTGCTCGAATTGACTGCCGGCATTCCGGTTGTGCTCGCGGCGCCGTCCATTTACACGCTCTACCACACGCATTTCGACCTCAAGCGCACTTTGATGATCGGCATCTCACAGTCGGGTGAATCGACCGATGTGAACCGGGTGCTCCACGCCGGCCACCGCCAAGGCGCCTATACCGTGGGGATCACGAACGAGGCGCGCTCGACCATGGCACGGACTGTCGACGACGTCTTCACGGTCCGAGCGGGAAAGGAACGCTCGGTCGCCGCGACAAAAACCTACACCGGCCAATTGCTGGCGCTCTATCTGATCGCGAACGGACTGGGATCGGCGATTCGTCTGGACGACGTGGCCCGGATTCCCGCCTGGGCCCAGCAGGCGCTCACGCTCGAAAATCCGGTCCGGGAGTTGGCCGCGCATTACCGCCCGATGCGGCATGCCATGGTGGTGGCGCGAGGGCTGAATTACGCGAGCGCCTTCGAATTTTCTTTGAAGCTGATGGAAACCTGCTACGTCGCGGCCGAGCGGTTCAGTTCGGCCGATTTTCTCCACGGCCCGATCGCCATGGTGGAGGGCGGCCTGCCGATCTTCCTGTTCCTGCCCCCGGGCCCCTGCCAACCGGGCCTTGCAGCCCTGGCCCGCAAGCTGCGCGGCATGCATGCCGAGACCGTTCTTTTCACCTCGAAAGAGGTGCGGCTCCCCATCTCCACCTTTGTTGTCCGTATCCCCGCCGTCATTCCGGAGTTGTACACGGCCATTCCGTACATCATTCCCGGACAGATTTTCGCCGCCCTGCTGGCCGAGGCCAAGGGCATCAACCCCGATAGACCTCGTTTCCTCCATAAGGTCACCCGCACGATTTGACGTTGCCAGTGAAACGCGGCGGCAAAAAAACGAGATAAGTGCCCCTGCCTCAATGAAAAACCACGGCGCCCGTCACGGTTGCGCCCATACCGCCGCTTCTGCGGCCATTTCGCAGATCGCAGCATCTAACGAAGTGAGAGTCAGGTTGGAAACAGCTGGTGGACATGGAAAGGAGAAATGCCATGGACGCCCGTACCCAAGACGTCAAGTTCCGCAGGGCGAATAAAAAAAGAATCCCGATCATTGCCGGCCTGCTGGTGTTCGCCGCCGCTACGATGGCAAGCCAGGCGGCTCTGGCCAAGGCGCCTGTAATCCCGGACCCGGGAAGCCAGGCGGGTTACCAAGCGCGGCTCGGCGATCAGGTCTACAGCCGGCTGGTCACCATCCCCTGGTACAGCATCTTCGATAATCTGGAATACTCGATTCAAGGGCACACGGTGACGGTCAGTGGCCAGGTGGTTTTTCCTCTGTCGAAATCTTCGGTCGCGAACTCGCTCGAAGGGCTTCCCGGCGTGGCGCGCATCGTCAACCATGTTACGCAGCTGCCCGACAGCCCCTTCGACAACCAGATTCGCCGGGCGGAATACCGCACGCTCTTCCATTTCAGTTCGCCGCTTTTCCGCTATTCGCTTGGCGCGAATCCGTCGGTCCACATCATTGTGGATAACAGCCGCGTGAAGCTGGTGGGCGTTGTGGGCAGCCGGATGGACCGGGAAATCGCGGGCATGCGCGCGCGTTCGGTGCCGAATGTCTTCTCGGTAACGAACGATCTGCAGGTTGAAAAATAACGCGCGGCCGGTTGGGAACCCGCATCACGCGCGGACCCTCTAGCCGATCGTGATGCGGGCTTTGTTCCGCGCGAGCCACGGGTCGAAGCTTTGCAGCTCCGAGTTCAGGCCGCGCGAGAACCCGACGTCGCGAGCGCCGCAGTAGTACTCGTTGAAATCGCGCTTGAACTGAAACATGTTTCCCAGGTCGTCAGCGCCGGGAAAGCCGAACGAGCGGTACTCGTCGGGCGTGACGGCGTTATAGCCGACCGGCTGGCCGAGGGCGCGGCTGAACGAAGCAGCCATCTGCGCTCCGGTCAGCTGCTCGCCGGCAATCCCCACGTGCTTGCCAATGAGCTCGCCGCCTCGCCGGAAAATTCCATAGGCGCACTTGCCGATGTCCTCGGCGGCCATGCCGGGCAGCTTCTTGTCGCCCATGGGAAGCGTGATGGTCAGCTTGCCGTCGGGGCCCTTCTTCGGGCCCATGCCGAAAAGGATGAAGTTATCCCAGTAGAACGAAGTGAGCAGGAACGTCGTCGGCACACCCGCATCGGTAAAGAAATGGTCGGCATCGCTCTTGCCGTCGAAATGCGGCACCTTGTATTTCCCCATCAGGGTGGGCATGCGATTGTCGTCGAGCGGCACCCATTTGCGGGTGTCCTCGAACGTGGACCAGATGACGTGGCGCAGGCCAGCTCGCCCGGCGGCGCGGGCCATGGCAGCCCCCTCGGCCGTTTCCTTCTCGGGCGAAGAATGCGCCCAGTAGAACGTGACGCAAAACGCGCCCCAAGCGCCGGCAAAGGCGCGATCGAGGCTTTCCGGTTCGTCGACATTGGCCGCGACAACCTCGGCGCCGGCCTTGGCCAGCTCTTTCGCCTTCTCCGAATTCACATCGCGAGTAAGCGCGCGGACGGCGAAGCCGCCGTCGGGATCGGCGAGAATGGCGCGCGCCATTCCGCCGCCCTGGGCTCCGGTCGCCCCAACCACCGCAATGATTTTCTGATCGGCCATAACCTTCCCCCTTCCCAGGCACCGCGAAATGAAAACAGGCTTCCGCGAGAACCTTATTTCCCGCTGCCGGCAGTCTTCAATCCGGAGCCGCGAATTGT
>Ga0307372_10011404_pt1 | contig 11863 bp, 13 predicted proteins | sample OX1MG_FD_202533 | JGI IMG/M metagenome (GOLD analysis project Ga0307372, IMG submission 202533) | Soil microbial communities from Risofladan, Vaasa, Finland - OX-1 | ecosystem: Environmental > Terrestrial > Soil > Coastal area > Acid sulfate soil | place: Finland: Risofladan, Vaasa | collected...
CGGCCGTCGAGTACCTGCGCGGCCAGCGCGCGCGGCGGCTGCTGATGCGGCAGATGGACGAGCTGATGTCGACCTACGACGTGTTCCTCACGCCGGGGCCGCGCAGCGCGAGCCTGACGATCACGAACTTCACCGGCCATCCCGCGCTGGCGCTCAAGTGCGGGTTCATCGACGGGATGCCGCAGGCGATCATGCTGACCGGCCGGCTGTACGGCGAGGCGACGCTCCTGCGAGTCGGCCTGGCGTACGAACAGGCCACGAAGTGGCATACGATGAATCCCGACCTGCAGAAGACGCTCAAGCTGTCGCGGGGAGCGAAGTGAACCCGAGCACTGAAGAAAGCCTCATCGCCAGAAAGGATCGCCCTTGACCTCTGCTCTCTTTGCCACCTCCGAAGGGACCTTCCGCGTGAAGCTGTTCGCGCAGGAAGCGCCGAAGACGGTTGCGAATTTCGTCGGGCTCGCGACCGGTTCGCAGGAATGGACCGATCCGGCGACCGGGAAGAAGGTGACGCGGCCGCTGTACGACCGGACGGTGTTTCACCGCGTCATCGACGGCTTCATGATCCAGGGAGGCGACCCGCTCGGCACGGGCGTCGGCGGCCCGGGGTACACGTTCGCGGACGAGTTCCATCCGGCGCTCCGGCACGATCGGGCCGGCCTGCTGTCGATGGCGAACCGCGGGCCGAACACGAACGGCAGCCAGTTCTTCATCACGCTGGCGCCGACGCCCTGGCTGGACGACCGGCATACGATCTTCGGCGAGGTGGTGGAAGGGATGGAGATCGTCGAGCGGATCGGCCACGTGCCGACATCGAAGCCGGGCGACCGCCCGCGCAAGGAGGTCGTCGTGACCTCGGTCACGATCGAACAGGAGGGGTGAGCGCCGGCGCGCCGGCGCGCGTCAGGACAGGGCGCCCTGGCGCAGCAGGTACTCGGTGATCGCCTTGTGGTTCTTCTGTGTGGCGAGCGCGAGCGGCGTCTGGCCGGCGTCATTGACGGCGTTCACGTCCGCCCCCTGCGCGACGAGCGTCTTCACCTGATCGAGGTGGCCGGCCGCCACCGCCACATGGAGCGGCCGCCAGCCGCCGGCGCTCGTCGCGTTGACGTCGGCGCCGGCGCCGACCAGCAGCCCCGCCGCCAGGGCGTGCCCGCCCGCGAGCGCCGCGTGCAGCGGCGTGTTGCCGGTTGAATTGGCCGACACGCGCGCCGGGTCGGCGCCGTGTGCGAGCAGAGACTCGGCCGCCTTCGTCTGCCCGAAGAAGGCCGCGAGGTGCAGCGGCGTCCAGCCATCCGGGCTGACGCGCCCGGCCGCACCCGGATCGGCCTCGAGATGCCGGCGCAGCCGATCGAGGTCCCCGACGGCGGCCGCCGCGAACAGGTCCAGCGGCGCGCCACGCTCGACGAGGAGCCGGACGATCGACTGCTGGCGATGATAGGCGGCCGTCAGGACCGCGCTCTCCCCCTGCGCCCCGCGGGCGTCGACGAGCGCCGGATCCGCATCGAGCAGCGCCTGCACGGCCGGCAGATTCCCCTCCTTGATCGCCGAGAAGAACTCCGAGGCCGCTTCCATGGCAGGGCTCCTTGGGGACAGGGGGCCGGCACGATGCGCCAGCTCATCCACGATTTTACCATCGGCCGCCGGCGGCGGCACCCGGGCGTGCGTCGCCGGGACGAACTGCGCACCCCCTGCTACACTCCGCCCGGCCGCGGCGGTCCTTCGATGGACGGATCCGGACCGGGGAGGGCACATGAATGGGTTGTGGATCTATCAGCTGCCGCTGCTGGAGGAATTCAGCGTACGGCCCGAGGCGCTCCGGGAGGAGTGGGCGATGCTGGAGACCGTCATGCACACGCCGCCGCCGCCGCACGTGGTCGGTGTGCCGCCGCTGCACTGACCCGCGACGCCTGGCGGCTCGCGGGAACGTCCAGCGGCCCGGGGGCGCGCCGCCTCCGGGCCGCTGCGTCCAGGTTCGCTTACGCGGCCCGGATCTTCTCGGCCCGCGGCCCCTTCGGCCCCTGCCCCTTCTCGAACGTCACCGCCTGCCCTTCCCGGAGCTCGTCGAACGGCGTGTCGACGCAGGAGGACCGGTGAAAGAAGTACTCGTTGCCGTCGGTGCCCGCAATGAAACCGAAACCCTTTTCGGTCACGTGCCGTTTGATCGTACCGTTCATCGTCGTCGCCATGTCGTATCCTTCGCGTGTGTCGCCGTCCGGAGGCCGCCGCGTCGGGCGGTCCGGAGCGGGAGGTCGGGAGCCGTGGCTCAGGCTGGTGCCACCGAGGTGTGGTGACAGCCGTCGCATCGCAGATAGAGAACGGGGAAGGAATCGGAGCGCCCGATGATCCGGGCGCTGGGACGGCCGCATTTCGGGCAGACTTCCCGATCCGCCGCCGCCAGCGCGTCAGCGCGCCGCGTGCGCGGCCGGGTCCGCGGCCGGGCTGCAGCGGGGGTCACCGGCTTCACGGGCGGGATTCCACCTTCGCGTTTCACGGGCATTGTTCAGTGTGCCTTGATGTGCGCCGCAGCCGCCACGGCACCACTTGGCGCCCCGGGGTCGCGTGCAGCGCACAGATTCGCCCGACAGCGAAGCGGGATGGACGCAGGGCCGGCAGTGCGGCGCGTTTCACGAGCGCTCCCACGCCAGCCCGGGATTGGGCCCGTCGGCGCGCGCCCGTCATCGATAAAGGGCATGTAGCGAAACGCTGGCTGACTCAGTTCCGGGATACCGAACCTTATTATACACGATTTCGGGCAGGAACCGGCCGGCGGCGCCGGATTCCCCCGCCCGGCTCCCTGGCGCGGGCGCGGCCTCCCGGGCCCCCGGGGGGCCAGGCGGCGCTGGACGTGCCGGCGGGTCAGGTGCCGCCCGAGGCCCGGCCGGACGCCGGTTCAGTGATTCACGGCCCTGACCTGCCAGACGGCCTCGGCGTATTCGGCAATGGTGCGATCGCTCGAGAATCTGCCCATGCCGGCGACGTTCAGAATCGCACGCCTCGCCCACTCGTCCGTGTCGCGGTAGAGCGCATCGACACCTTCCTGACACGCCAGGTACGACGCGAAGTCGGCCAGCACCATGAAGCGGTCTCCCTGCATCGTCAGCGCGTCGAAGATGGAGCGGAACCGGTCGGGGGCGCCGGGCGAGAAGTAGCCGCCGCCGATCATGTCGAGCGCCTGCCGCAGTTCCGGGTCGGCGTTGTAGAGGTCCCAGGCGTGATAGCCGGCGGCGCGGCGGGCGTTGACCTCCTCGGCGGTCATGCCGAAGATGAAGATGTTGTCGTCGCCCACCTCCGTCTTCATCTCGACGTTCGCGCCGTCGAGCGTCCCGATCGTCAGGGCGCCGTTCAGCGCCAGCTTCATGTTGCCCGTGCCGGACGCCTCGGTCCCCGCCAGGGACACCTGCTCGGACAGGTCGCAGGCCGGCACGATCCGCTCGGCGTTCGACACGCTGTAATCGGGAATGAAGGCGACGCGCAGCCGGCCGCCGATCGCGGGGTCGTGATTCACCACGTCCGCGACCGCGTGGATGAGGGCGATGGTCAGCTTGGCCAGGGCATAGCCGGGCGCGGCTTTCCCGCTGAAGATCACCGTCCGCGGCACCAGTCCGTCGCCCCGGCCGTCGCGGATGCGGTTGTAGCGGGTCACCACGTGGAGGAGGGTCAGCAGCTGGCGCTTGTACTCGTGGATGCGCTTGACCTGCACGTCGAACATCGACGCGGGATCGATGGTCAGATGCAGTTCCGCCCCGACGATCCCCGCCAGCCGCTCCTTGTTCGCCCGCTTCACCTGGCGGAACCGATCCCGGAACTCCTGGTAGTCGGCCAGCGGCCCGAGCTGCCTGAGCTCCCCGAGGTCCTTCACCCACGCGCTGCCGATGTGCTCGGTGATCAGGGCCGACAGCCCCGGGTTGGCCTGGTTCAGCCAGCGGCGCGGCGTGATGCCGTTGGTGATGTTGACGATCTTCTCCGGCCACAGCCGGTCGAAATCCGCGAAGATCGTCTGCTTCATCAGATCGGTGTGGATCCGGGAGACGCCGTTGACCCGATGGCTCCCGACGATCGCCAGGTGGGCCATGCGCAGCCGGCGGCCTCCGCCCTCGTCCACGATGGACATGCGGGCCAGCCGCTCCACATCGCCGGGACAGCGATGGCGCACCCGTTCGAGAAACCGGTGATTGATCTCGTACACGATCTGCAGGTGGCGGGGCAGGACCTGCTCGAAGAGGCTGACGGGCCAGGTCTCGAGCGCTTCCGGCATCAGCGTGTGGTTCGTGTAGGAGAAGGTGCGCCGCGTGATGTCCCAGGCGCGGTCCCAGTCGACGTGATGGACGTCGATCAGCACGCGCATGAGCTCGGGAATGGCGATCGAGGGATGGGTGTCGTTCAGCTGAATCGCCACCTTGTCCGGCAGCTCGTCCAGCTGCGCATGGCAGGTGAGGAAGCGGCGCAGGATGTCCTGCAGCGACGCGCACACGAAGAAATACTGCTGCTTCAGCCGCAGCTCCCGACCGTTCTGCGTCGTGTCGTCCGGGTAGAGGACCTTGGAGAGGTTCTCCGATTCGTTCTTCTCCTGGACGGCCTGGAGGTAGTTCCCCTCGTTGAACTGCGTCAGGTTGAAGTCCCGCGACGCCTTGGCCGACCACAGCCGCATGTTGTTCACGGTGCTCGTGTCGTACCCCGGCACCGGCGTATCGAACGCCATGGCCATCACGTCTTCGGTGTCGACCCAGTGCGCCCGCGACTCCCCCTGCTCGTCCCTGAACTCGACGACGCGGCCGCCGAACTTCACCGGGAAGAGCACTTCCGGCCTGGGAAACTCCCACGGATTGCCGTAGCGCAGCCAGTTGTCCGGGTGCTCCATCTGGCAGCCCTGCTCGATGCGCTGCTTGAACATGCCGTACTCGTACCGGATGCCGTACCCGTACCCGGGCAGGGAGAGCGTCGCCATCGAATCGAGGAAGCAGGCCGCGAGCCGCCCCAGCCCGCCGTTGCCCAGCGCCGCGTCCTGCTCCACGTCGCCGATCCGTTCGAGGTCGAGCCCGAGAGAGGCCAGCGCCTCGCGGCATTCCCCGAGGAACCCCATGTTCAGGAGGCTGTTCGAGAGCAGCCGGCCGGTCAGGAACTCCATGGACAGGTAGTACACGCGCTTGGCGTCGGAGCGGTAGTAGCTGCGCATGGTTTCCATCCAGCGGTCCATGAGCCGCTCGCGCACGGCATAGGCCGTGGCGTTGAACCAGTCGCGCGTGGTGGCGGTGATCGGATCCTTGCCCATGGAATACACCAGGCGGTTGGCGAGGGATCGCCTGAGGGATTCCCGGTCCAGCGCGGGCACGTCACACTCGAACGCATCGGTGAAGACGGTCGTCATGGCACTCCATACGCGGCGCGCACCGCACGATGAGCCGACGGACATCCGGGCCGCAGGTCGGCGCCCCGGGCGGGTCGACCGCCTCCGGGCACGGAGCCGAAGTGCGGTCCTCACGACATAATCGGCAGGGCCGGCGGTCGCCTTGATGAGCCGGGGGCCAGGCCCGGAGTGGAGTCCGGGAACGCCCTCAGGCGGGGCGGGGAGAAGGGGGCTGGGAAAGGGGGACGGCCGCGGGAGGCGTGCGATGCCGGCTCACTGCGCGACCGGCTCATCCGACACGTCCCCGTCCGGGCCGCTGGCGGCCGGCAGGCGGTCGAGCTCGGCCTGCACCCATTGACGGTGTTCCACCTCTTCGTCGCGCAGTTCCTCGAAGAGGGTCTTCACGTCCGGATCGGTCACGCGCGGCAGCGCCCGGACGAAGAAGTCGTGCGCCTTCACTTCCGACCGCATGGCCGATTCGAGCGCCGCGCGGACGCTCATGCCCTGCCGCACCTCGTCGTAGTCCGGCGCCTCGACGTCGAAAATCGCCGCGCGGGAGACGGCCGGAGGGGCCGCGCCGAAGAGCGCCTGCCGGCGTCGCGCGAGCTCGTCCCGATGGCGCTGCTCGACCTCCACCATCCGGCGGAAGAAGCGCTCGACGTCCGGCGTGTGGTGCACCTGCATCTGGTCGGCCAGCTCCTCGTAGCGATCGCGCGCCTCCTCCTCGATGAGAGTGGCGAGATCGAGGGCGGCCTTCAGCGTCAGGGTCGTCAGGTCGATGCCACGGATAGCCACGGCGGTGCCTCCTTCAGGCGTGCGGCGCGAACAGCTCGAGGATCCGCTCGCGCGGCAGGGCGTTGCGGCTCAGCAGCGCCTGCCGTTCGCGCACCTGCTGCTCGTAGGACGGCGGCGGCTCGGGGTTCCGGTAGAAGACGCCCGTGTGGAGTTCCCGGCCGTACCGGGTGGCCCATTCGAGCGCCTTCAGGAAGTCGGCCGGATCGTGGCCGAGCGAGGCGAGCGGCTGCATCATCGCCTTCTGCGCTCTCATCTGCTGGTGCTCTTCACCGTAGGTGACGCACGGCGACTGCACGTTGACGAACGCGAAGCCCGGATACCGGATCGCCTCTTCGATGAGCATCGTCAGCCCGGGCGTGTCGGCCGGCGTCCCCTGCGCCACGAACCCGGCGCCGTAGCTCAGGACCTGCAGCAGCGGGTTGATCGGCTGCTCGAGGCTGCCGTATGCGGAGGTCACCGTCTTCCGGCCGCGGCTGGAGGTCGGCGACAGCTGCCCTTTCGTCAGGCCGTACACCTGATTGTCCATGACGATGTAGGTGAGGTCGGCATTACGGCGGACGGCGTGCGGCAGGTGGCCGCCCCCGATCGAAAAGCCGTCGCCGTCACCGCCGGCGCACAGCACGAGCAGATCGGGATTCGCGAGCTTGATCCCCTGCGCGATCGGCAGGGCGCGGCCGTGCACGCTGTTGAAGCCGTAGGCGGTCGTATAGCCGGGAATGCGGCTCGAGCAGCCGATGCCGGACACGAAGGCGATCTCGTGCGGCGGGCGGCCGATGGCCGCCAGGGCGCGGTAGATCGCCTGCAGGACCCCGAAGTCGCCGCAGCCGGGGCACCAGATCGGCTTGAGGTCGCTCTTGAAATCCTTCGGCGCGTACGCCTGCGTCTCCATGATTCACTCCTTCGCCGGCGGCTCGGACAGGCGGCCGGGCAGCGCGCGCGCGAGCGCCCGCAGCCGCTCCACCACCTCGAGCGGCTGGAACGGATTGGCGCCGCTGCGGCACAGCGCCTCCACGTTCGGCGGCAGATCGACGAACATCCGGACGATGCGGTGGAGCTGGCCCTGGAGCGACTGCTCGACGAAGAGGCCGGCCTGCACGCCGCCGAAGAAGCGCACGTAGGCGTCCTCGGCGACCGGATAGAGCAGGCGCGGCACGAGCAGCTTCACGCGCAGCCCCTCCGCCTGCGCCAGGCGGAGCGCCTCGCGGCACACGCCGGCCGAGCTGCCCCAGCTGACGATCGCCAGCGGCGCGCCCGGGTCGCCTTCCGTCAGCAGCAGGTCGTCGCGCTGCTGCAGCGCCCGGATCTTGCGGAAGCGCTTCTCGTTCATCAGCGTGTGCGCCGGGCCGCTCGAGGCCGGCGCGCCCGCCTCGTTGTGCTCGATGCCCGACGCCAGATAGGCCCCGCCCGGCATGCCGGGACGGCTCATCGGGCTGATGCCGGACGCGGTGTTGCGGTAGCGCTTGTAGTCCTGCAGCTCGGACGCCGCCGGGGTCAGCCGCTCGACAATCTCGAAGCGCGAGGTGTCGATCGGGTCGACGGCCTCCTTGCGCTGCGCGATCTCCTGGTCGGACAGCACGAGGACCGGCGTCTGATAGTGCTCGGCGATGTTGAACGCCTCGACCATCACGTCGAAGCTGTCGGCCACCGAGGTCGGCGCGAGCACCGGGCGCAGCACGTCCCCGTGCGCCGAGAAGCAGGCCTGGAACAGGTCGCCCTGCTCCGCCCGGGTCGGCAGGCCGGTGGACGGTCCGCCGCGCTGCACGTTGAGCAGCACCAGCGGCACCTCGATCATCGACGCCAGGCCGAGCACTTCCGTCTTCAGATCGACCCCCGGCCCCGACGTCGCCGTCATCGCCTTCCGGCCGGCGAACGACGCGCCGACCGCCGCCGCGATGCCGGCGATCTCGTCCTCGGCCTGCAGCACCGTGCCGCCGTACTTCCAGATCTCCCGGCTCAGGAACTGCATGACCTCGCTGGAGGGGGTGATCGGATAGCCGCCGAAGAACTGGCAGCCGGCGAAGATGGCGGCGGCCGCGCTCATCTCGTTGCCGTCGGCCACCAGCGTGGCGGCGGCGCCGGCCGGACGGGTCGCGGCCGCCAGCCGCAGGTCGGCGTCGAGCGGCTGCGCGCCGGCGTACTCGAAGCCGGCCTGGAACGCCCGCTCGCTCGCCTGCCACAGCGCCTCGCCCTTGCGCAGGAAGCGCTTCTTCAGCCCGTCGAGGACCAGCGCCGGCGGGAGGCCGAGCCAGCCGGACAGCAGGCCGAGCACCAGGCTGTTCTTCATCTTGTCCGAGCCGGTGGCCAGGCGCGTCAGATCGGCCAGCGGCACCGCCATCGCGCGCGCAGGCGTGACCCCCGGCAGCGGCAGCTTCTCCGCCGTGATGCCCGACGCCGAGTCCCAGACGACGACCGTGCCGCCGGAGACCGTCAGCTCGGCGCCGAACTTCAGGAAGTCGTCCCAGTTCAGCGCCACCGCGAGGTCGAGCGCGCCGCCCGGGCCATGCACCTGTCCGGTGGCGATCCGCACGCGGCAAGAGGACTCGCCGCCGCGGATCTGGGGGCCGTAGCTCTTGGTCATGAGCGCGTGGTACCCCTCACGCGCGGCCGCCGCGATGAGCGACTCGCCGGCGCTGACGATGCCGTCGCCGCCCGAGCCGGCCATGCCGATGACGAGGTCTGAGGTCATGGGGAGAGGCCCCTCAGCAGGTTGTCCAGCGTGCCCGCGTGCGCCTCGGACGGCAGCCGCCGGTCGGGCGGGCGGGATGCGTGACGTCTGCGGAGACTTTCACCATTCATGCCTCGTGCCGAAGGCGAGGCGGCCGGCACCCGCGCAGGCGTGCGCCTGCCGCAGCCGGCTGTCCGTTCCGGCGCGTCGGATGAGCTCGAACGGACCGGACGCGGATTTATTCGCGGCTTTTGCGGACAAAGCCCCCATCCCCACGCCGCGTCGCCCGTCTCCGCCGCTCCTTCGTGCGACCGCGACAGCCTGCGCCGAGGCGGTCCTTTGGCGAATGCCGCGCTCCGGCCGGAGGCGTCCGGGAATGATCCGGGCTAGCTGTGGCCGCGCACGAGCGGTGTGAATTCGGGATGGCGGTCGAGGTAGGCCCGGACGAACGGACAGAGCGGCACCACCACGAGACGATGGTCGCGCGCGTATTCGAGGGCCGTTCGCGCGAGCCGGTCGGCGAGGCCCCGACCGCGCAGCGACGGCGGCACCTCGGTGTGGATCAGCACGAAATCGCCGGCGGCGTCGAAGCGGTACTGGAGCAGGGCGACCCCCTCCGGGAATCTGGCCTCGAAGCGGCTCGCCGCCTCGTTGTGCTCGATCGGCACCGCGTCGGCCGCGCCCCGCCCTTCCGGATTCTCCTGCGGCGTCATGATCATCCTCCCTCGAACGGTCCGCACCGGCGGCCGTGCGGCCGGTCTCATCATCGGGATTCAGGACCGGCAGCCTCGAGCCGCCCTGCGCCCCGCCCCGGCGATCCAGCTCGGCTCCACAGGTCTTGAGGTAGGCCACGATGGCGACCTTCGGCTTCCGGCGGCGCAGCCCTTCGGCCGTGCCGCGGAGGGACCCGGACGCCGAGCACTTTGCCGCGGCGGCAGCTGGGCCGGGAGATCAGGAGTGGCAGCGTCCGGCGAATCATCGGCCCGTTCGGCGCGCGTGGAACACCGCCCGGTCCTGACGGAGAGCGGCATTGAACCCATTCTTTCCAGCCGCCCAGTGCTTCAGCGCGCGGCCGACGCGGAACGGTGCGCCCGGCAGTCGCGTGATCGTGCGGATCTCGTTGAACCCGACCGCCTTCAGCATCCCATGCATCGCCGGCACGTTCGGCGCCCACCAGTTGGTCGAATCGTGGCTCAGCTCGGTTCCAGGATAGAAGGCGGCCGCCGGTCGGCGAACACCGACCATATCGACGACCGTTTCCAGGATCAGCAGGTCTCGAGTGACCGAGGCGACGCGCTCCAGCGCGCCCAGGGGGTCGCGTAGGTGGTACAGCACGCCAAGGAACAGCACGACGTCGAACATGCCGATGCGCTCCGGCGAGAGGTCCATCACATCGATGTCGACGTCTTCAACTCGCGAGCGAAGCGTCCGTCGCGCGAGTTCGAAGCCCTGTTTGGTCCCCCATCCCGGCCCATTCCAGCAGAACCAATCCGCCGCGACGACGCGGGAGGCGCCGCGGCGCTCGGCCTCGAAGGAATAGAAGCCGTCCCACGCGCCCACGTCCAGGACCGACCGGCCGGCAAACGAGTCGGGAAGGCCGAGGCGAGTCACCCGGACCGGGCTCTCCTCGATGCCCTTCGTCACAATCCCGTTGCCGAGATCGATGGTATGGAACCACTGAATCGCTTCGACGGATGACGACAGATCTTCTTCCGGCATACGTGGGTCCAGTGGGAAAACACGCCGTCAAAGTATATATGATCGACTGCGCTCACACGGGCGCTCCAGGTGCACAGAACGGTCCGGGATGAACAGCGGGAAGTTCTCGCAGGGTCGGCGCCGGGCCTCCGTGGCCAGCGTGTCGAACACGATCGACGATTTTCCCGAGCCCGAGACGGCGGTGAAGATCGTGAGCGCGCGCCGCGGATGGAGATGCACTCGCTCCTCGTCGGCGCGATCTTCTATCGCTTGGGTGGTTCAATGCCGAATTGCCTGGCGTACTCCGCGTTCAGCCGCTGCCAGCCGCCGAACTTCATCGCCGCGCCGCCAGCCATGCGGCCGATGGGAGTTCCGCCGAGAAGGTGATCCAGAACATCCAGACAGATGTGCCACCCGGCAGCGCCCATTGAGATGAAGCGCCGATCGATGTTGTGCCACAGCGTCAGGCGCGTGCCGCCACCGATGGCTTCGAGTTCCCACCGGGTATCGTCGTACTCGAGCACCCTGGGAGCGTCGGCTCGTGTCACTCTTGTTTCAAGAGCCTGCGGCGTTCCCACCCACGTGAGATTCACCCTTCCAACCGCACCCAGGCTGCCATCGACTTCAAAGGGCGCCCACTCGCGCAGCTGCGCCGGATCGGTGAGCGCCTGCCAGACTCTGTCCGGCGGGTGGTGCAGTTCTCTGACGAGAATCAGCGTCCACTTCTCTCCGTCCTTTCGTATCTGCGCCCCGCCGGCCGGACCCGGTGTGTACTGCCCGCGATCGGTCATCGTCTTCTCCTGACGTCCGCCCTACCAGCGCGTCAGCTGCGTGACCTGAATGAGATTGCCGCAGGTGTCGTTCAGCATCGCAATGGTCGCGCCGGTCACGTCGGTGGGCGGCATCGTGAACTCGGCGCCGCGGGCCTTGATCCGCTCGTAGTCGCCCTTGACGTCGTCGGTGTAGAACATGGCCCCGGGCTGGCCCTGTTGAAACATCGCCTGCTGGTACGCTTTGGCCGCGGGGTTGCCGCTCAGCGCCAGTTGCAGCTCCGTGCCGTCCGGCTCCTCGGGCGAGGCCACGGTCAGCCAGCGATATGAACCCTGACTGAAATCGGTCTTCTTGGCAAAGCCCAGGACTTCCGTATAGAAGCGCAGGGCCTTCTCCTGGTCGTCGACGTACACGCTGGTCAATTTGATCTTCATTCCGTTTCTCCTTGGCCACGTTCGCGGCTTGGGCCGCGTCTTCTCCCTGCCTTCCTTTTCGCTGGTGTGGATTGCTCCATGCGGTCGAGGTGGCGTTCGAGCGCATCCACGTGCGCGGACCAGAACCGGCGGAACGGCGCCAGCCAGGCATCGACC
>Ga0307372_10011406_pt1 | contig 11862 bp, 7 predicted proteins | sample OX1MG_FD_202533 | JGI IMG/M metagenome (GOLD analysis project Ga0307372, IMG submission 202533) | Soil microbial communities from Risofladan, Vaasa, Finland - OX-1 | ecosystem: Environmental > Terrestrial > Soil > Coastal area > Acid sulfate soil | place: Finland: Risofladan, Vaasa | collected...
GACCGTCCACTTGATTATTTGTTGCTGAACCGAAACGATTATCAGCGGATTCGTATCGAAACGAAATGCGTTCACGGTACTACGCAGCGGATGCCAGAAATGATTGAGCAGTTCAGCAAGCATTTCTGGCTATGGGAAGTAGAACCTAACATATTTGCCAATCTGGATTATGTCAATGAAATTATCACGCAACTTCCACATGACAGTCCATATCTGAGCTGGCCGTCACAGCTATTGCGGGCCGTGAGTGGATGTTTGTGGTTCGTGCGCAAGCTGAACGGATCTCGAAAATGGTGGCGTAGACAGTAGAGATTACCGTAACGCGGAAAGATTTTGTGCAAATCAAGCGCACTGCGTAACGCTGGCAGGACGAAGTGGGCAAAGCCGTTCCAGATTTTGTGAAACATTGGTTCGGCCTGGAGCGCATGCTGGATGAAACCATGCAGGTTTATGGCGCGATGCTAAAACAACACGCCCCCCAAGAGAATCGCTTTTAATATCAGCGGTCATTCCGTAAAACATTGGTCGGCCTGGCGTGAAATCCGCATTGCTTGTGGTAGCTCAACTAGGCTAATCTCTCCCAAATAAAGGGAAACAGAGGCCCATAAATGCAGGAGCGGATTCTGCGACGCAGCTCCGATGTGACAGCGCTTCTCACGCTGTTTGCCGGCGCAGTGCTCTTGATGTTTTATTACTTTCCCGTTTTTGTTTCTCAGAAAATCGACACATCCTCCGTAAAGCAATGGCCCGGACATGCCTACGTTGCTGCTGTACCGGAATATTTTCACAGTAGGGCCATGAGGGTGCTGTTTCCGGTCATATCCGATTCGTCTGATTCGCCTAGCGCTTCCAGATTGCAACTGTTTGAGCAAGGGGTACCGCTCGGACCAGCTCATTCCATGCATGCCGACATTGAGCAAAAGGGCCAGGGGCGTTTCTCCAATTGGAACAGTTATATTGTTTTTTCGGCCACAGATAATTCCAATCCGGTTGACAACGGCCGAACCTATATCGTCCGATATCCGATCCAACCTACCTGGTGGCTGCCGCTCGTTCTGTTGGCAGTGGGTGCTGTAGGATTGCGTTTGCTTTTTCCCGCACCTGAGAGGTTATCGGAGGGTGCAGATACGATAGATATCATCTTATCCAAAGTATCACGTTTCACTTGTGCACTATGCCAAGCCTCCAATAGCCGTTATTTGTTTTGGGCCACGGCAGCCATGTTCTGGCTGTATCTGAATATGGTGTTTGTTTTGTTGTTGCCTACCGTAAATATTACACCGGACAGTATAACTTATCTACTTTGGTTGCCTATTCGAACCATCGGATATCCAGCACTGCTGGATTTGTATCACACGTTTTTTGGGAGCTGGAGATATCTGCCAATCTTTCAATTGAATTTATTGCTTGCGGGACTTCTCGGCTTATCATACGCGATCATAAAAGTTACAAAGAGTTATGTCAGCGGATGGTTGTTTCTTGTGCTGGTAAGTAGCGCATCAGGCGCTATACTGCTGTCGTCCGCTAATATGATGACGGAAGCAGTATTCTCAGGCTTTGTCATGCTGCATCTGGCCTTTATATATTTATTTTTGAATGGCAGTAAAGCCTATACCGGGTTATTGGCGGGATTGTTTCTGGCGGCCGCGATACTCATAAAATCGGTAGCAACAGTATTTCTCGGACCTGTGTTGTTGTTCCTGATTTTCCTGCCGTCCAGGCGACTAGTCGTGTTCGCTTTTATCTTTTGTCCCGCTGTCGCGGCCTGGCTGGTCCCCAGTGTTTATAATTACGAGCACAGCGGCTTTCTCGAAAGCACTATTGAGGGTGGCTATGCACTGGGCGGTTATGTGGCGTGGGGAATCCGTCCCCGTCCCGGTAGCGCTTATCCAGAGGAGGCAAAACTCATTGAACGGCGGCTTGCGCCCATATTGGCAAAACGCCCCGCGCACTTCAAAAGTGTTCGGGACTACTTAGAATACACGGCGAATGAATACAACAACCTGCTTTGGGGCAATACGGTGCCGGAATTGGTAACTTACTATGCCAATATCTGCTCGAATGCCAAGCGGTACGAGTCAGGAGATAAATGCCTGTTCCAGATCAACAAAACGCTGTTTCAACTGGCGAAGGAAACTATTGTCAGTGAACCCAGGCAATACGCTTACCAGGTGCTGGCGAATTACTATGGGATGTGGCTGGATGTATTTGAATCGATGCCAGGTTTTTTGGACGGTGCGAGCAAGATGGCCGCATCGCAACCAGCGGCTTATGGCAATAAAACCATTTACACCCAAAAACTATTTGGGCGATTGCCCACTTTTGAGTCAAAATCGAAACGCGAAACCACGGTGTCTCGCATTCAGAGTTCAACGGTGAGAAAAGCACATGACCTTTTAATGTTGCAAGGTCTTTTACCTGTTAATAAGGTCGCAGTGATTATCAATAAATATACACTGCTGGTGATTGGCATTGGGATCATTGCCAGTCTGTTACTGTTTGGATTGCACTGGATTCCGCCCAACGCTAGAGCTTTTTGTTACACGGGGCTGTTTGTCAATGCCTATTTTTTGGGAACCGCGCTGGCGCAACCGGCATTATTCCGATATGCAATGACGATGCAGGGCATTGTGCTTGCATTGCTGTTGATTGGAGCATTGCTTGTTGCCAGGACCGTGTATCATCAGTTTGTGGTCAAAAGAAAGGAACTGATTGCCGGTGGTGAGCAGGTTGCGAGTGGGACAACAACCGAAATGATTTATGACCCCCAGCCCGGGAAACCAGTTCCAAGCGGTGAGGATACCTATTCATCAGCCATCGCAACGGCCCATCGTTATACCGATTGGATGGTGTCACCTTTCAAGCCATATCTCCGGGGGAACATTGTTGAAATCGGTATTGGTCATGGCAGTTACTACGAAGTGTTAGCACCTTATGGCGTATATTGGGGTATAGATGTTGATGAGCGCTCAATCCATGCCGCTAAAGCACGTTTTCCCGGCGCACAATTCGCCAGAGCGGATATTCTTGACCCCGGGTTTATCGAAGATATACTTCCGGAGAGGGCGGATTCAATTGTCAGCATCAATGTGCTTGAACACGTGCAGGACGATGACACCGCGTTGAAGAATCTCGTGCACGCGCTGAAACCGGGCGGAATGCTGATGATCAGCGTGCCGGCCATGACATGGCTTTACAATGATCTCGACCGTCTTGCCGGACATCATCGCCGCTATTACCTTAGTGATTTCAGGCGCATGCTTTCTGGTTTGCCCGTGCAGATCGTGAAACTTTGCTATTTAAATCCTATCGGCGGGATCGGCTGGTGGGTTAACTGTTTCCGCAAGCATGAGTCTTTGAATTCCGATGCGGTGAATCGGCAAATCGTGCTGTTTGACAAATACATTGTGCCATTCTCAAAGATGGTGGATCCTTTGACACGCCGCTTTTTCGGCCAATCACTCATCTGCATTGCCCAGCGCCTATGATATCCATTGTCATCCCGGCGCTTAATGAAGAAGAAGCCATTTCTTCGACAATAATCACTTGTAAAGAAGTACTCGAAAAGGCTGCACTGGTGCCATACGAGATTATTGTGGTTGATGACGGCTCATCTGATGATACGGTACGTCTGGCCCGGGAAGCCGGTGCCAGGATTGTCACGCATCCGCACAATGTTGGTTATGGGCGGTCCCTGAAAGACGGGATCCTTGCCGCTAGTTACGACACGATTGTCATTACAGATGCTGATCGTACCTATCCGATTGAGAATATTCCCAGCCTGGTCCAGGAGTATCGAAAGGGTTTCGATATGGTGGTGGGAGCGCGCAGTGGCGAGCATTATCAGGAATCCATCATCAAAGCACCGCTACGCAAGATATTGAAGTTGATAGTCGAATTTACGGCCGGTCGCAAGATACCGGATATCAATTCCGGTTTGCGCGTTTTCAGCCGTACCACGGCTATTTCCTATTTCAATAATCTTTGCGATACGTTTTCGTTCACTACGTCAATGACGTTGGCATACATGATGAATAGCCGCTTTGTCCATTATGCATCCATTGAGTACTCGGAACGCAGTGGGCAGACCAAGGTGCGGCTGTTTCGCGATTCTCTCCGCACCCTGCAGTATATTGTCGAAGCTGCCACGTATTACAACCCGCTCAAAATATTCTCGTTGTTCAGTTTTATCTGTCTTTGTCTTGCCGGGATATCGTTGATCAGCGCGCTGGTGTTGCAACTGGTGAGTCTGTTTGCACTCGGTGTGGGCGCAATACTTCTGTCATTGCTGATGTTTGGCATTGGTCTCCTTGCGGTGCTATTAAAGCAGATTATGAATAATCATCGTTACGAGCGTGATTCCAGTCCGACCAATAAGGAATAGCAGGTAGTCCTGCGAGAATATACATGTGTGGCATCGCGGGCATTTATTATCGTAGCGCCAGAACCGTTGATCCAATCATGCTGCGGTGCATGATGGATCAATTGATACACCGGGGACCGGACGATTCGGGCATGTGGACCGAGCGCAATATCGGCCTTGGTCACCGTCGCTTGACAATTCGCGACTTGAGCAGCGCCGGCCGGCAGCCCATGCTGGATCCATCCGGACTTGTGGTTGTCAGCTATAACGGAGAAATATATAACGATCGCGAATTGCGACGTGAACTGGAGAATGATTACGGCTTCAGATTTCACACCCATACGGATACGGAGATATTGCCCATGGGCTATCTCGCCTGGGGGGATGCTCTGTTCAAGCGTCTGGAGGGCATGTTCGCTATAGCCCTTTGGGATCGACAGCGGCAGCGGCTGGTGTTGGCGCGTGATGGCATCGGTATTAAACCACTCTACTATTGCGCCGATGGCACCAAAGTCGTCTTTGGCAGCGAACTGAAAGCAATATTGGCAAGCAGTCCATGCGGGATAAAGATTGACCCCGCGGTTCTCCACACGTTTCTCGCGGCTGGATTTCCGGGTCCCGGCAACAGCCTGGTCCAGGGTATAAATCAAGTTCGACCCGGAACGATTTTGTCGTTTACGGCTAAGAGTGCAAAGGAAGATGTATTTTGGCGTCCGCGGCGATCTGGTGAAATTGATCGCCTGGATGATGCGCTCGATGGGTTTTGTACCCTATTTCCAGATGTCGTAAACAGTCAGCTGGTCAGCGATGTGCCTCTGGGGATATTACAAAGTGGTGGAATAGATAGCACATTGGTATCGCTCACCGTGAAAAATTACAACGCAAACGTACCCCTGTTCACCGCTGGATTTCGTGAAGCTTCACATGACGAAACGGAACTTGCGGCTCAGGTGGCGCAGGCGGCAGGGTTAAGTCAGCGTTTTCTTATGGTCGAAGACGATCAACAGCCGATTGAGACCTTCCGCGCCATAGTAAATCACTTCGATGGCCAGTGTGCTGATACCGGGGCATACGCTTTCTATCGTCTGTGTGAGGAAGTGCGAAAGAACTCAGTGGTTGTGTTATCAGGTGATGGTGGCGATGAGTTTTTTGGAGGCTACGATACCTATCGAGCCAGTCAGTATGCGGAAAGATTGCGATCATGGCTGCCACCTTTGTTATGGAACGTAGTTGGGCGCCGTGCCTATTACATTGGTGCGCGTGATGAGTCACGGATAACGACAACGGCTGTGGCCTCGCGTTTCGCCCTGGGGCTCGCGACTGGCGGACGACATGCGCATATGCAATGGCGGCGTCTGGTTCCGGCGTTCCTGCTGCCTAGGTTATATGGACCTGAAATGCAGTCTTTTGTAAAAACCAATCCTTACACTGAATACGAGGCATACGCAGATGAGGTAACAGGGGATTCACTGGATAAATGGCTGTTGTCCGATCAACGGTTCCACATTCAAAGCGTATTGACAAAGGTTGATGCAATGAGCATGGCGCATGGTCTTGAAGTACGGGTACCGTTACTTGACAGACGCGTTATGGAATTTGCTGGCAAATGCGCGAGCAATTTGCTGGTTCCCGCCAAAGGGCCGGGTAAATTCCTGCTCAGAAAAGCGGCCGCGCGACTCGGTGCTCCGACCGCCGTGCTGAATGCAAAGAAAATGGGCTTTAATGTTCCCATAGCCAGAATGCTCAGAAATGAACTGGCATCGCTTTGCGGTTACTGGCTGGAACGCAATCCAGATATTCTTGCTCCGTATTTCATTCCGAACGCGGTACGTGATCTATGGCGCGAGCATTCCTCAGGTCGGGCCAACCATGCATTTGCTCTCTGGCCGATTCTGGTCCTTGCTGAGTGGCTGGGCAGGAGCGCAGCAGAACGTACCTGTAGATCCCAATGAATCCCTCTGGCATCTGTATTTTGTCGCTGATTCTCTGTAACGTGCCACGATGGTCCCCAGATCTACTTTATGTAAAGCAACGCACCGCCCTGAATTGCAGAAAACCGATTCTGATGCAGATGCTGGATATTGACGGTGGATAAACATCGACTCTTGCGGCGTCTCGGCATTCTCATCAAGCTTGTTGTTGTCCCTGCCTTTCTAGGCGTGCTTGCAGTCAAACTATTTAATGATCCACGCCTGGGATTGTTCAAGGTGGATCCCATATTTATTGTGGTCGCGCTACTTGTAAATCAAATTGCCTTGTTTCTGTTTGCGTTGAGAATGCGATTGGTCTTGCGCGTATTTGACGTAAAAATATCTTACATTCAATCTTTGCGAATCCATTTACAGTCAATGTTATATTATTTCATATTACCGATGACGGTTGGTTTGGAGGTTGCCCGCTTTGCGAAAATAAAAAGCATCCTTGGCAACAAAACGCAAGCGGCCACATTGGGCTCCGCGCTTGTTGCAGACAGGCTGACCGGTGCAATTGCCGCATTAATATGGGCTGCCGTTTTACTTCCCACGATCAGCGTGAAAGTTGTGACTCAACGGGATTGGAAATTGCCGGTCATCTTTATTTTGGGAGGGTGTATAGGGCTAATGGTAATTGTATCCCTGCATGGCAAGATACGTTTGTATGTTAAGGAGCTGGTGAGACTGTGCCGGTCTGGCCGCAAAGTATTGTGGCTGGCATTGATGGTAGCGATGCTCACACAGTTATTTTTCTCCTTGGGGGTTTATTTCGCGGCGAGAGGGGGCAACCTCGACATAACTTTCATTCAGACTTTATTCGCAATTTCCGCTGCCATGCTGTTCATTGTCATTCCCATTTCGTTTGCCGGTGTCAGCCCAGTCGAGGCTGCGGGTGTGGGAATCATGGTAGGGATGGGCGTTCCTGTTGTGCAAGCCGCCATTTTTGCGTTGTTCGTGTATCTGGCGAAACTGATTGCTGCATTTGAGGGTGGAGCGTGGGAATTATATGAGGGCGGAGGGCATGTTTCTCGTCGTCTTTTCGCAAAAGTTGTGAGGGGTGATTCGGATAATGAGCACATTTAGACGCCCGCGAATAAAAACCACCGCCGAGGTTCTGACATCAAGGACAATTACTGACTTTGGTGAGCAATGGGTTAATTATCAAGACAATCCCGGATACTATGGATCACTTAAGCTTTTAGAAGACCTGTTTGGGAATTTATTGACACTGGAGTTTGTGCGTGACAAACGAGTGGCGGATATCGGCAGCGGAACCGGACGGATTGTAAACATGCTGCTGGATGCAGGCGCCTCGCATGTTATTGCGATTGAGCCGTCGGCTGCGTTTGCAGTACTGCAGAAGAATACTCTGCCTAGAAAAGACCGGGTAACTTACATAAATGATCGTGGCAATTCGTTGCCAGATGGTTTGAATTTGGATCTGGTGGTATCCATTGGAGTTCTACATCACATTCCGGATCCTGCCCCGGTAGTAGACGCGGCTTATCGGGCGTTGCGACCGGGAGGTTACATGCTTATCTGGCTTTACGGGCGGGAAGGCAATGAACTTTATCTGATATTTACGGGTTTTTTGAGGGTTGTGACGAAACATATCCCGCATGGTTTATTGATGTTGTTATGCTCGGCGCTGAACGTGGTTCTTGATATTTACATTGTCATGAGCCGTTATATTCCGCTGCCGATGCGCGATTATATGCGGAATGTACTGGCACGCTTTCCCAGAGCGGTACGGAAGTTGACAATATATGACCAACTTAATCCCGCATATGCGAAATATTATTCAAAGAATGAAGCTGAGTCGCTGCTGAAATGCGCCGGGTTTGCAAATGTTTCAATATGGCATCGGCATGGGTACAGCTGGTCAGTTATTGGACAGAAACCGTTGAAATGAACATGAGCCAAAATGAACTGGAATCTTCTGTGAGCGCCTTCCATTTCGACTTTCATGATCGAGAGGCCGCACGAATCAATACTTACATCGTAGAAGGTAGATTGTGATTGTCTGACGTTGCATTGCAATAGATGCTTGTGGGTAGGTTTTGAAAGAGTACAAAATGATAAACTCTACTGCAAATTCGCAGTGTTTATGGTATATGCCGAAATGGTTGGCCGTAGCACTCCCGCTTCTCGCCGCCGCGTTACCATCCGTGTTCGTAGCAACCAAAATATCGCCGCTCTACACGGACTTAACGCTCGTTCAAAGTGTGTTAACGCCCGCTTACGCCATGCCGCACTATCCACCGCTCTATCCTTATTTCGCGTGGGCTATTCATAAATTTGCCAATGCCGCCTGTGGGCTACCACCAGGGCTTAGCGATTGCGGGCTATACAGCCTTGTGTTCGCGCAGCAAGCCTTATTCGTCATGGCGATTTTTTATTTTGCAATAAGCTGTGCCGAAACCATGGTCGGGCGATTGGTAGCAATTGTACCCTTCTATCTCATGCCGGTTTTCGCCCTCGTTAACTATGGGTTTCAGACTGAAGCAATTTGGGTGTCCCTCCTCATAGTAATGCTCGCTGCGTGCTATCGGATTGCTCGCCACGGTGCGGTAACTGTTCACGGGGTGGTGGTTCTCGCCCTATCCTTTACAGCAGCCTTGCTTGTACGTCAGACGACATTATTTGTTGCACCTGTTGTGCCACTTGTACTTGGGGCAATTGCCTTTATTGAGTGCCGTGTTCAATTGGTGCGTGCCTTCGTTATCATAATTGTTACAATGGTTTGTTGCGTCGGCGTAGCGTATGCGATAAATCGGAGTGTCTTGATTGCTAACCACATTGAGCCGCGCGTTGTTTGGGGTCGCGGTACCATCGAGGTCATTCAGCGCATCGTTGTCAAGATGGAACATGGGTCGGAAGCAAGGCCACCGCAAAGTCGTACCACGCTCATCCCGAAGCTCCAAAGTCATGCTGAAGATCCACTTCTCCGAAATGCTATACCAACGATCATGAAATACGTGGACGCTACCTATGATGGTAAGGGCAAGGCGATGACTTGGGGTGGCGCACACTATGCGCTGATGCGGCTCGGAACGCAGAATGCGGCTGGATTACCGGTGCCGGTTGACTTCGGCGAAGCTGATCAGTTGGTGAATGAATTCTGTGTGCTTTTTGTTACAACCTATCCAGGCTTGTGGTTTAGGTATATAGGCAGTACATTTGACCAGTACCTCGGAGATATTACACAACTACCGCCTGATAAGATTACGACTCTTATCAAAGAGGGCCTGCTCGGGCGTGCGGGATATCTTAATCTCATGACAGCGAATTTTCGGTCCAGTCGTGGGTACAGCGCGCTATATGCTATTGAGGCATGGCGGATCGCCGACTTGATCTTGATGCAGTCTCGGCCACTGCCTTCGATATCCGGCCTGCCAGCTACGCGGATGGCAACTAGACCGGCAGTTCTGATGGCCGGGGAGAGATCACTGTTTCAAAGCTGGTATATGAGACTTACAGCTTCTATAGCCGATTGGGAAATTATCGCAGTGTTGTTGGTGCTGGTTTTGTGGGGCTGGATATCATCTCGGCTAGATATGCGAACATGTATTGTTGTCGTCGCGACATTGACAGCAATGATCGTCTACATATTCCTTGCCTCTGCGTTGCTTGCGCATTTACCGCGGTATGATATGCCGTATGAATTATTGCTGACCGCGGCGGCTGGTTACACCTTGGCCGCCTTATTTCGTTGCAAACTTAGTGCTCACCGCGAGTATCAATGTGATCGCCCGGCCCAAGTGTGTTCGTAATGGTTAACTTCACAAAAATCGTGTGAATCTAAGACCCTTCCCGGCGAATAACTAAATTGTTTGACTGGAACATAATCAAAGCCTTGCCACCGGAAAGGTAAGTATTGACAATTAAATATCATGGACAAGAAATAAAGCCCCATGAAGCTCGTCTTCGTTATCTTTTCCGTGCAGATGGGCGGTGCCGAGCGCGTCATGAGCACCATGGCCAATTACTGGGCACAGCGCGGTCATGTTGTCAGTATCATTACCCTGTGTGGCATCGAAGCCGATTTTTATCCACTCTCCCCTAACATCACCAGAATCACCCTGGGAGGCGCACAACCCTCCGCCAACATTCTGCAAGCGCTGCTGGGCAATCTTTCCAGGATATTGATCTTGCGTGGTGCCCTGCGCAAACTGACTCCGGACGTAGTGATCAGTTTTACCACGCGCATCAACGTGATGACGCTGCTGGCAACGCGTGGGCTGGGTGTTCCGGTATTGGTTTCCGAACGTTGCGATCCTTCGCAGCTTAAACTGCCCTGGTTCTGGAAAGCACTGCGCAGGCGCGTCTATCCGCGCGCTGAGCACGTAGTGGTCCAATGCCAGCAGGCTTTGCAAAACGCCAACGGCCTTCTTGGCCGCTCCCATTTCGCGGTGATCGCCAACCCGGTGGTGGAGGATGATCCAGGTGTGGTGAGGCATGAGGGTGTTTCACTGCATATCCAGTTCGGACTTCCGCCGCATACGCGCATCGTCATGGGCTTGGGGCGGTTTGAACTGCAAAAGGGTTTTGATTTGCTGATCCGGGCGTATGCGAAGATCGCCGACGTGTATCCGGATTGGCGGCTGGTGCTGGTGGGTGATGGTACACAGACCCCGGCGCTCCAACGGCTGGTTGAGCAGCATCATCTTCGGGGTCGTGTGCTGATGCCGGGCCGGGCCCGACACTCACGCTCCTGGCTCAGGCAGGCGGATCTATTTGTGTTTCCTTCGCGGTTTGAAGGCTTCCCCAACGCGCTGCTGGAGGCTATGGCCTGCGGGTTGCCGGTGGTCAGTTTCGATTGTCCCAGTGGGCCGGGTGAGATCATCGAGCACGGGCGCAATGGTCTGTTAGTCGAGCCGCAGAATATAAGCGCCCTGACGGAAAGCATGGGGATGTTGATGGAGAATGCGGAGCTGCGCCACAGGCTGGCCAGCCAGGCGCAAGATGTATTGCAGCGTTTTTCCCTGGCCCGCATCATGAGTCTCTGGGAATCCATTCTTCCTGAAGCTCACTGATCAGCGGGTCTATGCAAATACCCATAGAAGCTCTTATCTGTTCGTCATACCAGCAAAGGTTGGTACCCGGGTTATTGATAGTTCTGGATATCTGTCTTAGCAGGAATGGCCAGTCTTATGAGTAATCAGATTTCCCCTGGCACTGAAAAATGCTATCCAAGCAACATTGCGGTGCTCCGCTTCGGCAGGGATGCATGAAGGTTTTGCATGTCATCAGCGGCTTGGAAACAGGCGGTGCGGAGCTGTTTCTGGAGCGCCTGCTGCGAACCCTGGACACGTCCGAGTTCGAATCGGCGGTGATTTCCCTGGGGGAGATCGGTCCGGTTGGACGGCGATTGCAGCATCGGGGCATCGCCGTGCACGCACTCGGTGCGGGATTTTCTCCCACGGGCATCGCGGCAATACTCAAGATACGCCAGGTGACATGCCGCTTTGCGCCGGATTTGATCCAGGGCTGGCTATACCACGGTAACCTCGGTGCAAGCCTGGC
>Ga0307372_10011409_pt1 | contig 11859 bp, 11 predicted proteins | sample OX1MG_FD_202533 | JGI IMG/M metagenome (GOLD analysis project Ga0307372, IMG submission 202533) | Soil microbial communities from Risofladan, Vaasa, Finland - OX-1 | ecosystem: Environmental > Terrestrial > Soil > Coastal area > Acid sulfate soil | place: Finland: Risofladan, Vaasa | collected...
AAGATTCGAGTGGTAACCAGACGATCATACGGATTTCGAACCTACGATGCCATGCAAACGGCCCTATATCATACGCTCGGCCGACTTCCGGAACCGGAATCAACCCACAAATTCTGCTGAGGAGGCAAAAAAACAATATGGCTCAAGGAGAAAGATAAACCAAAATGCCTGAAATTGCTCAAGAGCGCAGATGCCTGGCGGCAAAGCCGGACAGGTTGGCAGGCATTGTTCAGAATGTGAAAGGGAGGTTGACCCAATTTCGGCTTATTTCAAGAATGTTCCGTAATTGGCCGGAACTTGTTTTGTTTAGACTTGGGCTCAGGAATCAAGTGATAGCCAAGTGGAGATCGGGTGCGTCAGTTGCCATCCACTCTCTGCAGGACTGGTATAACCTGCAGCGAGGATGTTTATGGAGCATGGAACTCCTCAAGGCCTATTGCTGCCCGGTCTGCGTAAGGGACGACAAAATTGAGCTGACCTTTCGAGGCAAGCCTTTGCGCTTTCAAGCCGAATCCGTGGCCATATCCTTCGGCATGCTAGTGGAGCAATTTGTGAACGAGCAATACAAGTGGCTGTGCGTCCGGGGTAAGCAGGTTCTGGACGTTGGAGCAAACATCGGCGATAGTGCCATCTACTTCGCCCTGAACGGAGCTGCTCACGTTTATGCCCTTGAACCCTACCCGTACACTTATCTACAGGCAAGGAGAAACGTAGAGTTAAATGATTTAGAGAGACAGGTTACAGTACTGAACATGGGATGCGGCCAGGAAGGTATGGTCACGGTCAATCCGGAATTGAAGAGTGAGCCAAGTTCCAACCTCGTGCAGCACGAAACGGGTGAGATGGTTCCTATCGTTTCGCTTAAACGAATCGTGGAAAGCTATGGACTCAGCGATGCTGTGGCAAAGATAGACTGTGAGGGGTGCGAATATGCGCTTATTCTTGGGGCGGGTGATGAGGAACTGCGGGCCTTCAGTCAAATGATGATTGAATACCACCATGGCTACCAGGATTTAGTAGATCGGTTGAAAAAGGCAGGTTTCCAAGTCACCCACACACGACCTGTTGACTTCCAGAACGTGGTGACGGGCAGAAGCGAAGTCGTCGGATTCATTAAGGCAATGAAACCATCAAAGTAATGGTTCGTTTACGATCGCGCAAAAAAGTTTATGCTGGACCGCCCGACTTCGGAAGGCGGCTTCGCAGCGCCTGAGGTTGAAACTCTCCAGAGTTGCCCAATAGGCCACATATATAGACATTAAAAATAACTGAGTAATGAACTTCCACTGGAAAAGCAAGACCATATCAGGTTTCAAGTTGAACTTGGCAGCGAATTTCGCCGGGGTCGGTTGGTCATTTCTTACGCAGATTGTATGTATTCCTCTCTACCTCAGATTCTTGGGGGTTGAAGCGTTTGGGCTGATTGGTTTTTACCTGATGTTACAGGCTATCCTTCAGGTTCTAGATCTTGGCCTGAGCCCGACCATGAATCGGGAGATGGCTCGCTATTCGGTCCAGCCTGAGAAAGCAGCGGAAGCTCGCGACCTTGTACGCACCCTGGAGACAGGCTACTGGCTGATCGGAATCGCTATTGGTGCAGTGATGTTTGCAGCGGCTCCGGTGATTGCGGCGGACTGGATCAAAGCCAGCGCCATCCCTGTTCGCGATGTCCAGCATACCGTTATGCTCATGGGAGTCTTGGCTGTATTCCAGTGGCCCGTCAGCTTTTACCAGGGCGGGTTGATGGGCCTTGGTCGGCAAGTTCTCTATAACGGTCTCAGCATTTCCATGGTCACTCTCGCGAATGGAGGGGCTGTTCTCATCCTATGGCGCGTCTCACCGACGATTCAAGCTTTTTTCCTCTGGCTTATCGCAGTGAATGCTGCTAAGGCCATTCTCTTGGCAATTTTCCTTTGGAAGAGTCTGCCCCCGGCAACTCGTCCTCCTCGGTTTGACTTGCACCGGGTGCGAAACATCTGGCGCTTCGCTGCCGGAATGAGCGGGATTACATTGATCGGTTTGATTTTGACCCAAGTTGATAAAGTATTCGTAAGCAAATTACTCCCACTTAAAATATTCGGCTATTACACCCTAGCTTGGGCAGTGGCAAGTGGTTTGTTGGTCATCTCAGGTGCGGTGTTCAACGTCATTTTCCCAAGGATGTCCGCCCAGGTGGCGGCGTTTGACGAAAACGGAATCCGTGAGTCCTACCACCGTGGTGCGCAATTGATGGCCGTCATGGTGCTGCCACTAGCGGCGGTACTCTCGTTTTTTTCCTTCGACATCCTGCGGCTGTGGACTGGAAGTACGGACACGGCGGCATTTGATGCGCGCATTTTAAGTGTATTAGTCGTCGGTTCGGCGCTGAACGCTCTGCTTTACTTGCCCTACGCGCTTCAACTCGCGTTCGGTTGGACGAAATTAAGTTTCGTGGCAGGCCTGCTATCGGTCGCCATTCTCGTTCCGGTACTGTTCCCAATGACGAAATATTTTGGGGCGGTAGGCGCAGCCAGCATGTGGGCGGTACTGAACGCCGTGAACATGGTCGTCGTCGTTCCGATTATGCATCGTCGCCTGTTGCAGCACGAAACATGGGGATATTTCAAGGACATCGGTTTTCCGATTGTTGCCACGATAGGAGTTGTCGCACTTGGTCGATTGGTGCTTCCAGATCTCACGTCCCCCCTGGCTACAATTGCCATCCTCTCGGGTGTGTGGCTCTGTGCTTTCGTTGTCGCGGTTCTGGCAGCGCCGCTAATTAGGTCTTGGATGTCAGCACAAGTGATAAACGTTAAACTCCAGTATGTCAAACGGGTTGGGAGTCCTAGTTAAATCTGGACCCTCACAAAGGCGGGCCGGCTTTGCAGGAAATATCTATACAATCGAAGCTCAATAACAGGACTTTTATTCGAGTTCCTCCGAAAAGTACCCTCAGCCCAACAATGAGGCTTAGCCGCGCTTTGGTTGGGAGTATCTTGTCCCCAATCTACTGGCTCCTGGCGCATCGCTATCGAGTACCCGGGTTGAAATTTCGCAAAGACTGCGCCTTATTGGCCTTCCGTCTGCTTTTTGGTGGGAAAGCACAGCTCTCTTACGCTGATATCCATCGTCTCCTCTTCTCGCCGATGGATTCCACTCGGTACTTTGAATTTGCAGTTATGTGGGATGCAATTTCTAACCTTTCGTTCTCCCGCTACCTTGATGTTTCGTCCCCGTGTCTGTTCCCAATCATCCTCACGCTAAAGAAGCACAACCTTCTGGCTGACCTGATGAACCCGGACCTCAGAGACCTAAGTTCCACTGGGAAATTGGTTAAGGCACTTCACCTTGAAGCCCGCTGCAACCTTCACGGCTGCCTCATCAGCGCCGCGCCGTTTGATAGCGGTTCTTTCGACGTGGTCACCAGTATCTCGGTGGTGGAGCACATCCCGGAAGACACTCAGGCCGTTCAGAAGATGTGGGATTTGCTGAAGCCGAGGGGGCGATTGTTTTTGACTTTGCCGTGCGTGGCTGAAGCTTCAGAGAGATACATCAATAGAAACGAGTATGGCTTGCTCGCGCCCAATGAAGAAGGCTACTTCTTCTTTTACCGCTTGTATGACCAAAGATTACTTGAAGAGAGGATCTTCTCCATCACAGGTCAGCCACGCCAGCGTGTGATTTACGGAGAAAAGTCTCCCGGCACTCTTCGCAGAAACTTGGATCGAAAGATGGGTGACCCGGATTATCCCTACTGGCGAGAGCCATATATGATGGGACAGGACTTTTGCTATTTTAAGGAGCTCGGTGAACTGCCGGGAGAAGGTGTGATCGCCTTGGAGTTTGAAAAAGGTGAATAACATCAACCTCTCATTTTGCATAGCTACCCTCAACCGGGGGGCATTCATTGGCGCGACGCTGGAAAGTATCATTTGCCAGGCGACAGAAGAGGTTGAAATTGTGATTGTAGATGGCGCTTCCACGGACAATACGGAAGACGTCGTCCGGCGGTATCAAGCGCATTTTCCTCGGCTGCGTTACTATCGCCAAAGTGCGAACATGGGCGTAGATCACGACTTCGCCGAAGCGGTTGCGATGGCACATGGCGAATATTGCTGGCTCTTTAGTGACGATGACCTCCTGAAATCCGGAGCGATACAGGCGGTGTTGGATGCCATGAAGGGCCAATATGGACTAATTATCGCCAACGCCGAGGTGCGAAATGCCGATCTGTCGAAGCTACTGCAGCCCAAAAGACTCAAGTTGAGCGCGGACCGGATTTACAAGCCAACCGAGAATGACCTTCTCTTGAGGGAAGTTGGGAACCATCTGTCTTTCATTGGCGGGGTCGTGATTAAGCGCGAAATGTGGAATGCGAGGGAAAAAGAGAGATATTTTGGCTCCTATTTTGTACACTTCGGGGTAATATTCCAAAGCCCGCTCCCAGAAGATACTCTCGTAATCGCTGAACCATTAGTCTCGATCCGCTACGGTAATGCCTCATGGCTTGGGAAGTCTTTTGAAATCTGGATGTTCAAATGGCCCGACCTGATCTGGTCCTTCCCTAACTACCCGGACTCAGCCAAACATCAAGCGTGTCCTAAAGACCCGTGGAGAAGGATGAGAACCCTTTTGTTTTGTAGAGCCAGAGGCGTTTTCACGATAAAAGAATACCTTGAGTGGTTGGAGCCACGTCTGGATTCCTCATGGACTCGTGTCGTAGCAAAGGCAATCGCTCAATTTCCGGGCCGGGTAGCGAACTTTCTTGGCATCATTTACTACCACGCCATCCGTCGGCAGCCTGACCGGATCTCTAGGATTTTCGATCTTGAGAACAGCCCATTCTATTTTTGGAAATAGCGCAAGCGGTGTCCCCGGCGCAACGAACGCCGGGATACCATGAGATAGTTCCGGGATTCCGGCGAGAAGATCTCTGCTGCACCGGTCTTGGCTGACGCCGGCCAGCCACGAAGATCTGCCACGTAGATTATGCCTACTGCGTTGATTACCGGAGTGAACGGCCAAGACGGGTCGTACCTCGCAGAGTTTCTCCTGTCGAAGGGCTACCGTGTTGTAGGTACCACCTCGGACCAAAATACTGATCGGGACCGTATCCTCCATATTTGCGATCAGATCGAAATCGTCGAGACTGACCTACTGGACCAGGATCTGGTAGAAGACCTACTTCGCGAGTACAAGCCGGATGAGGTTTACAATTTGGCTGCGCGTGCGTCGAGCAGCGAATTGTGGACACAGCCTGTGCGGACAGGGGATCTAAACGCACTAAGCGTAGCGCGGATACTGGAGACTATTCGCAGAATCGGTCATGAAGTGCGCTTCATCCAGGCGTCTAGTAGTGAGATCTTTGGGAATGCAACGGAAACGCCGCAGACCGAAACAACGCCCATCCGTCCTCGTAATCCATACGGAGTGGCAAAGGCCTATGGCCACTGGATAACCGTTAACTATCGCGAACACTATAAAATGTTTGTCTGTTCCAGCATTCTCTATAATCACGAGAGCCCGCGCCGAGGGCTGGAGCTTGTCAGTCGCAAGATCACTCACGCGGTGGCAAGAATCAAGTTGGGGTTAGCCAGGGAACTTCGCCTGGGTAGCCTCGAGGCCCGTCGAGACTGGGGGTTTGCGGGTGATTATGTGCAGGCGATGTGGCTGATGACGCAGCAGGCAACGCCGGATGACTACGTCATCGCGACCGGAGAGACACACTCGGTGCGCGACTTTTGCGAACTGGCGTTCGCGCACGCCGGGTTGGATTACAGGGATTGTGTAATCGAGGACTGCGCAGATTATCGGCATGCAGAAATTACACCATTGGTCGGGAATCCGGCAAAGGCACACCGTGTCTTGGGCTGGGAACCTACTGTCACTTTTCCAGAGTTGATACGAATGATGGTGGACGCGGACCTACAAGCTGTCCAAAGACAAAGATCTACAGCGGCGTCAGAGTGCTGGTACGAGAAGCTGGTGAAGATGCACCCCAAGGAATAGATGATAACCAGAACAACCTGCCGAGTATGCCAGAACACAGTCGCCCCTATTTTCTCTCTGGGAGAACAGTACGTCTCCGACTTTGTCTTGCCTGAACAGCCAGACGGTCCCAAGGCGCCCCTGGAGCTTGTCCTGTGCGGCCGTTGTGAACTTCTGCAGCTGAAGCACACCGTTCCGGCCGAAGCGATGTACAAGAACTATTGGTACCGCTCGGGCACGAATCAAACGATGCGGAATGCCTTGGCCGATATCGCCAACAAGGCCGAATCACTGATACACCTCCAAAAGGGTGACTCCGTCCTGGACGTTGGTTGCAACGATGGCACTTTGCTTGCCTCCTATAAGACGAACGGGGTTTATAGAATCGGGTTTGATCCAGCCGAGAATCTGGCGGTCTTCTCGCGAAAAGTTGCGGACAAACTGGTTACCGGATTTTTCGAGTCAGAAGCTTTTTACCGGGCTCCCGAGCTGAGTAGAACTCGCCCCAAAGTCGTTACCACCATCGCCATGTTTTACGACCTGGAGGATCCCAACCGGTTTGTTGCCGATGTCAAGAAGGTTATGCATCCGGATGGGCTCTGGGTCGTGCAGATGAGTTACCTGCCCTTGATGCTAAAGCAGCATGAATTCGGCAATATTTGTCATGAACACCTGGAGTACTACTCATTACGGTCGTTTGAATACCTCCTCAAGCTTCATGACTTCACGCTTGTGGACGTGGAGTTGAACGAAGTCAATGGGGGTAGCTTCCGCGCTTACGTCCGAAACTGTTCCGCGGCTGAAAGTGGGTTCGGTGACGCCGAGTATCGCGAGCGGGCATCCGATCGCGTGCGTGCGGTCCGCGAGCAGGAAGGCGCAATGGCGTTAGAAGAGGCCGCAACCTATCGCGAATTCGTCCTCTGGGTGCAACGAATCAAGGAGGACGTGCTGGAGTTCGTCAAAGAGCAGGTCGGACGAGGGAAGAAGATTTACGTTTATGGGGCTTCGACCAAAGGCAACACCGTGCTCCAGTACTTCGGGCTGGATTGTTCCTTGATCAGCGCTGCTGCGGAGCGCAATCCGGACAAGTGGGGTAAGGTGACCGTCGGAACGCGCATTCCCATCGTGTCAGAAGAAGAGGCACGGGCTGCCAAGCCCGATTACTTCCTTGTATTGCCCTGGCACTTTTTAGAGGAATTTCAAGCACGGGAAAAGAACTATCTGCTTTCTGGCGGCAGATTCGTTGTGCCACTCCCTCATTTCACTTTGATCTAAGGTTAAGGTCCACCGGCTCGAATTTGGCGAGAATTTCGGATCCAGCGGTGAAAGAAGCGGAGCGGAGTGATGGCGCGCGACAGGCTCTTAACGACCGCGGGTCTTCCCGAGTAGACCAGAACACGGAACGAAATGGAAGAGTTCAGGATCGATCTTGGCACCAAGGCAACTTTGCTTCCCCCTCTTTCCACAATGGGTTTTCTGAACCTCTGGAAGGAGGCCGCCATCGTTCTCACAGATAGCGGAGGAATGCAGGAAGAGACAACAGCACTGGGTGTACCCCGCTTCACTCGGCGAGAGAATGCCGAGCTGATTCCCGCGGCCCGCGGGCATCACTCGCAGCGGCTCGCGGGAAAGGACCTCTCATGACGGCCGCGAGCATCGCTCGGCCGCAAGAGGACGGGCGGTGGACCATGTGGACTGCCGTAATGATGATTGCGTCCATGGCGACCCTGGTTCAGTCTTATCTAGCGGTCAAGCTCTTTTTCCTGACATTGTTCCTTCTCACATCAATGGTGAGCGTCGCTTTCGGAAGGACAAAGATTGTCGTCCACCCGCGACTCATTTTTTTCTATCTGTGGATTGGCGAGGCTGGTGTTGTCTGGGCGTTTGTGGGTGTGCTTCATCACGGCAATTATGATCAAGGCGTTTGGGATGCGTTGCGGCTTTACGTCCTTTGGAGTGCCGCCTTTATCGTCATATATACGCTTCTCAGGGCGCGGCCATCGCTTCGCGTCATGCACAAGGCGATGGTCGTAGCGGGTATTCTGATCCCGCTGATCAATCTTGTAGAGTTGTACGATCAATTCAGCGGCCTGGGCCTTATTTCACACGGCGTTCGGCAGGAACTCCAGATGCAAATCGGATTCGGGGGCGGCTACATCCAGTTTACCAGCATGAATATCAGTTCCATGTTCATGATCGCACCGTACCTGCTGTCACTGCAGTTCCGCGCTGATGCGGGTAAATCGAACCCCATGCTAACGAAGCTAGCTCTGGTGTTGTCGCTTATCCTCGTGGCGGTATCGGGTCGGCGGGCCTTGTGGATTGTGGTAGCCCTGACGCCATGTACCATTCTCCTCCTGTCCAAACTTACAGGCAGCTATGGTTTGATCAAGGCTGGCGGGAGGCGTTTTCTGCTCGCGTGCGCCGCCGCAGGTGTCGTTGGGCTGAGCTCGCTGTTGATTCTTCCACAAAGCGCGGTGGGCGTGGGGTTCATTAGTCATCTCAAACAGGCTTTTTCATCAGAGGACGCGCGAACAATTCAAAAGCCCTATCTGGTCGAGGGATTCATGAACTCGCCTGTATTCGGATCGGGCTTCGGGGCCAACGCTGGATACACCCGAAATGACGAGCGGCCATGGATGTACGAACTCACGTACTATCAAATGCTCTTTAATCTGGGCATAGTCGGCGTGACGGCTCTCGGCGTACTTTTCTTGGTGTACTTCGTTCGGGTCGCTCGATTGTTACGCCGGTTCAAGGATGGGTCGGCTATCCCGTTTGGACTGCTCATTGCGTTTTGTTCGGTACTCGTCGGCGCCTATGCGGATCCATACTTCGGTGGATTCGACTCTCTCTTTTTTGTCGGCCTGCTGCCTTACCTCTCCACATTCCTGCGTGGCTTCGATCGACCCAAATCGACAGGCGGAATGGCGCTCTGAGCCAAGTCCGGCCATGGAAGATATGGCGCGACCGTGAACAGCCCTCCAATGCGCCAGGTTGAGAACTCAGAGGATGTCATTCCTGTTGTCATCCTGAATTGGAATGGCGAACCGGACACGCTCGAGTGTCTGCAGTCCATTAGGAAGAGCGTCCCTGCTGGATTCGTGCCCGTAGTTGTCGACAACGGGTCCAACCCCGAGTCTGTTGAGAGACTGAAGCGTGAATGCAGCTTGATCTTTGGCAAGATCCTCTTTCTCAAAGAGGATGAGCTATCGGCATTGCGTGGCACTCCGCGAGCTGGATTCCGGGAGTATCTGGGTGAGGATTCGCTGGTATTTATCCAAAACGCGGAGAACCTGGGTTTTGCCAAGGGAAACAATGTAGGGGTTAAGTTTGCGGAGCTTGTAGGAGCAGAGTGGGTCATGTTGCTCAACAATGACACCGTGGTGTCACCTGAGGTATTTCGGGAGCTGAGGAGATTTCTGAGGAACTACTCATCATTTGCAGCGATCACACCGCAGATCAGGTACTACAAGCCGAGTACGCGAATCCAGAATTGTGGGGGCGATTTGACGTACTTTGGCAGGCAGAGGTACAGATTCGCGAACATGGACGCTTCCGTGCTGCCTGAGTCGGACTTCTCGGTTGTAACTTTTGTCACAGGCTGCGCCCTTCTCTTCAAGTACCGGGTTACAGGCGCCCTCACAGAGGATTTCTTCTTTGGGGAAGAGGACTACGAGTTCTCCCTGAGAATGAGGAAGCTCGGACTAAAGATGGCTTGCGTTCATGGAGCGGTCGTCCATCACAAGGTGGGGACGACCATTACCAGAAGCTCAAGGCCTCTGGGGGCCATTCTGGTCTACTACGTGAACCGGCTGACCAACACACGCAACTACTATTCCAAGATCAGATGGCACACCACTAGAATATTGGCCTACCTCTACCTGCCCGTTCTTCTCGCCAGGAAAGGAATCGACTTGAGAAACACCCTATCGGCCTTACGGAGAGTCGAGTCCCATCTCAGGCGCCATCGCGGTGTCGCCCGGGCGGAGTTTCAATCCCTGGTAATGTGCGACCGTTAGTCGATGTGCTGGTCGGCGATGTCACGCCGGAACGGCTCTGACAGAAGAACTAGGATTAAGACCAGCAATGGCTACCATCGTGTTTTACGCGCATGCCTCAGTGACGGATCTCAAGGAGTTTGAATTTTACAAACAGGATATCGATGCGCTCAAGGCTTTGGGGCACCGAGTGGCGATATGCACCAGGTACACGGAGATTCCGGCTGCCTTCGATGCTATGTTTGTCTGGTGGTGGACCTATGCTCTCCTGCCCGTCTTGTTGTGCCGCATTCTCAAAAGACCGTGCATTATCACAGGGACCTTCGACTTTCGCTATCCAGAGGACTTTCAGGGAAGGGACTATTTCCGGCGACCTTATTGGCAGAGGTTCCTCATCAAGTCCGCCGCGAAACTCTGTAGTTTGAACCTATTTGTAAGCCAGCTTGAGTTGGAACAATGTTCAAAGTATTTCGCCCTGAACAACGCAGGATATTTGCCTCACTGTCTACACGATGATTACTTGAAAGGGCCATCAGCCAAGAGACGCAGGGCACTGTTCAATCTGGCATGGAGTGGGAGGCAGAACCTCGTTCGCAAAGGGATCCCAGAGCTATTGAGCGCGGTTCGTCTCCTAAGAGACAGAGGAGAGGACGTTCAAGTCTATTTAGCAGGGCTAGAGGGCGATGGTAAGGCGTATCTCTCGGAAATCATTCAGCGGCTTGGGATTGAAAATGAAGTGCACTACCTGGGAAGCCTTACCAGAGAAGACAAGATAAAGATGCTCAGAGAAAATGAAATCTACGTTCAACCGTCTCATTACGAGGGTTTTGGCGTCGCGATCTTGGAATCGATGGGATGTGGTGCTTGCGTGATTGTACGTGATGTAGGGGCGGTAAGAGAAGTTGTGGGGGACTGCGGGTTCTACGTGTCTTCCTCCTCTCCGGAGGAACTGGCTATTGCGATCGAGAAGGTGCTGCAGGATAGCGTCTTAAGGCAGAGACTACAAAATAGTGCGACGAAGAGAGCAAAGAGCCTGTTTACGTTCGACAAGAAAGTGGAAAGGCTAGGAACGTTCTTGCGGGGGCTCGGCATTCGCCAGGAGTAGGTGGCCCTGCTCGACCCTGCCTCTCTATTGCTGCGCGCGATGCGCATAAGATTTACCGGCAATACGTGAAAGTAAAATGGAGAATACTTCATTCATGAACCAGAAGACATCAAACAACCGATGAAAAACCTCAAACGTGCCGTTCGAGCGCCCTGGGAAAAAGAATCAACAGCGTTACGGAAGTGGCGAGGGGGCCGAATTCTACCGAGCCATCGACGCCGAGCGCTACCGGCTGGATTGGATGATGCCCGAATTTGCCGGATTTGATCGGTATGCGGGAAAGCAAGTGCTCGAAGTGGGACTCGGTACGGGATTGGACTTCATCCGCTGGGTCCGCGCCGGTGCGGTCGCGCATGGCCGCGATCTGACTGCGGCATCCATCGCCCACATGCAGGCACGGCTTTCCTTCGAGCCGTGTCATTGTTTCGCCGATGCGCGACAAGGCGATGCGGAAGCGCTCGACTTGCCCGACGACTCCATGGACCTATATTACTCTTGGGGTTGCCTGCACCACACGCCGGACACCGAAAAGGCCATCGTCGAGGCATACCGCGTTCTCAAACCTGGCGGCGAGCTAAAAATATTGATCTACCATCGCCGGTCTGTATGCGCCTTGTTGGTGTGGCTTACGCGCGGGTATGGCGCGGAAAGGGGTTGCAGCGAAGCATCGCCGATCATCTCGAATCTCCAGGGACGAAGGCGTACACGCGCGCCGAGGCCGCGCGGCTCGTGCGGCAATTTCAAGACGTCGAGATCCGGACGTGGCTGAGCGCAGGGGACCTGCTG
>Ga0307372_10011410_pt1 | contig 11859 bp, 12 predicted proteins | sample OX1MG_FD_202533 | JGI IMG/M metagenome (GOLD analysis project Ga0307372, IMG submission 202533) | Soil microbial communities from Risofladan, Vaasa, Finland - OX-1 | ecosystem: Environmental > Terrestrial > Soil > Coastal area > Acid sulfate soil | place: Finland: Risofladan, Vaasa | collected...
AAGCCAGAATGGAAGCTCGTCAACAGAATCGTGCAGAATGGAAAGGTATACGTCTCCCAGACCGACCTCATAAGGCTGATCCGCGAAGAAATACAAGATCTGATACTGCAGAGGCTCAAAGCAACAAACGTGCCGAAGCTTCCGAAGGAACTAGACGCGGTAGTCAAGAATTTGATCGAGCTTACACCACCACCTCGAAGTACTTTTACGACTCTGAACATCGCGCCGGAGAACTATCCACCGTGCGTTAAGGAATCATTACGACTGTTGGAAAAAGGTGAAAATGTACCGCACTACGGTCGATTCCTGATGGCCACGTACTTGCTTGCGGTCGGAAAAACAGTTGATGACATAATGGGATTGTTCCCCAAATCCCCAGATTTCAAGAAATCAGTTACACAATATCAGGTCGAACACATCGCAGGCATGAAGGGCGGACGCACGAAGTATTCGGTTCCATCTTGCAAGACTCTGCAAACTCATTCATTCTGTTTCAAAGATCCGGTCAAATGTTACGAAATATCGAGCCCGCTACAATATCCCTCAAGAAATATTCCGCCTTCAGGCTTTGAAGCCAAGCGTAAGAAGGAATCTACTTCTGCCGAACCGAAAGAGGAGAAAAGAAAGGGATGGACGAAAACTCGACGCTGACACTTAGACGTTATTTCAAGGAGTATTACTTTCGATACTCTGCCAAAATAAAGGAGCCGCGGGAAATCGGGTCGCGTGAGTTCGGATATTTCCCCTTTGGTGGAGGAATGATCAGACACTTGAGCTTCAAGGAGACGGGAGCTTTTAGAGCACTCCTGGTGAAGGAAGCCCCGGCTGGCGTCTACTGCTCCAATTCGTACTATCACGACCCGTCCGAAGAGATGCAGAAAAAGGGTTGGATCAAAGCTGATCTGATCTTTGACATTGATGCGGATCTACTCGAGCTTCCTTGCAAGGAAGATCATGATGTGTGGCTCTGCAAGCTCTGCGGCCGGAAAGAGTTTGGCTTGAGACCTGAGATATGCCCGACTTGCAAAGGAAATAGGATACTGGAGTTCTCATGGTCATGCCCTGCCTGCCTAGAAGGGACGAAGAAGGAGACCTACAAGTTGATTGATTTCCTTGAAAGCGACTTTGGAATCTCAGGCTCGCGGATCAAAGTGTACTTCTCAGGGAATGCAGGGTACCACATAGAAGTGATCGAGAGTGATCTAGACGCGCTCGACCAGCACGGCCGCGCCGAGATTTCTGATTATCTTACGGCGCAGGGAGCGATGGTTGCGGTATACAGGAGCGCTAAGCTCACTCCGAACGATCCGGGCTGGCGCGGGAGAGTCGCGAGATATATCAGGGACCTGCCCGCAAATACACCCCCATTTCGAACGAATGAATTCTCGAAACGGTTACCAGAAATGCTCGATGATTTCGAGTCCAACAAGATCGGAAAATTCCTCGAACTTGCAATCAAATCAAATGCCGTGCGGATTGACGCAATGGTAACGACCGACATCCACAGAATCTTTCGCATGCCGGAAACGCTGAACCAGAAGACAGGGCTGGTAAAGAGAGAGTGCGAAGATCTGGCATCATTTGATCCGAGAACTCAGGCAATAGCTCTTGCCGATGAAAAGGAAATGATTGAGATCGCGGTCGATATTTGCCCGAAGATCGAGCTTGGAGGAAACTCTTACGGGCCCTACAGGAACGAGACAAAGAAACTTCCTTTATATGTCGCGATCTATCTTATCGCCAAAGGCGCTGCAAAAGTAACTGCTCCCAGCGAAACTAAGATCCACGCCAGTTGAGGTAAAAATTGACAATTGTTAGAAACTCTTGCTGACAAGCTGAATAGAGTGCTCGAGGATGAAAACAGATCAAAGGAACTGTTGAAAATTAATCCAAACACGTACAAGGAAGTAGCTGCGCACATCAAGAGCATTAGATCTGAGAGCTCGGAAAAAGAGCGGAGTTTGATTTCTGAGCTCAGTCTGGCGGAAAGGAATATGCTCTACAACATTTCGCGGAGACTGATAGAGCTCCGAATTTCAAAGTTCAGGCAGGATCCAGACTCTGACGTAACGAGCTTGACTCCTGAAGAGAGGTACGTGGTTGAACCGTTGATCCAATCTCGAAAGAGAACTGAGCGAATAGGCCACGCTATATTGAACGGCCATATCGCTGAGCTGGAACGAGTCAGCGAAGCTGTGAAACAGAAATACGTCATTGTGAGATTCGTGCAACCATACTCCGCAATTTCTGGAACAGATCTGGCTTCGTATGGTCCGTTCGAACCTGAGGACGCAGCAATCCTGCCTCTTGAGAACGCGAAGAGTCTCGCCAAGACTGGTATTATCGCCAAGAACTGGGTTGAACCAGAAGAATAACCGAGTCTTCAATCATTTGAGCGCGAACTCTCCACAAAAACAAAGACTCTGGAAATTCTGCCCTAATGACCGATGGAGCTGAAACTGTAAGGGCTTTGAAACACGTCCGCATGCTTACTCTCAATGGCAGAAAATGAATATACCCAAGCATATCCACCTTATTGCTAATGGCCCACGTGAGAGTTCGCTTCTTTGGCGTCCTGAGAGAGATGGTCGGAAGACGAGAGGAGAGTCTTCAAATCGACGACGCGTCAAGCCTCGTAGACCTCATAGAGCTGCTTTCATCGAAACATGGAAAGAAATTCACTGACTTTGTTTTTGACCAAGGCAAACTCCGAGATGGATTCGCGTTTGCGATAAACGGAGACTCTTTGAGCGAATCAAAGCTTTCCTCGACAAAGTGCAAGAATGTTAGGGAGTTTGTTATTCTACCTCCGATCAGCGGAGGATAGGAACCCGCAATCTTTTGTAATGGGATTCAAAGAACAAAGTCTTGGTGTAGTAATTGAGCTCTAATTTGAAAGCGCAGAAGGGTGACACTGTTTCCGTACATTATCTAGGCAAGTTTCAAGGCGGTCAAGTCTTTGATACTTCAATTGAATCAGAAGCAAAGAAGCATGGTTTGCACTCTCCCGCCAGAGACTACAAGCCGCTTCAAGTGACACTGGGTGCGGGTCAGGTCATTGCCGGTTTCGAGGATGCTATAATTGGAATGGCGATCAACGAAGAGAAGGAAGTTACTCTTCCTCCCGAAAAAGCATACGGCAAGACTGGCAGACATCCGATGGCTGGGAAGACTCTGGTCTTCAAGCTGAGAGTTACGAACATCAAAAGAGCCTAGCCATAAGTCGACTGGCTCTGTTCTTTCATGAATTGCTGCAGATAATGCGGTCCACCGGATCCCTTCCCGCTCGAGCCGCTTCGCTTCCAACCGACGAACGACTGCGCTCCCACAACCGCTCCCGTCGTCGAGCCCCCCACTCTGTTAGCATAAAGGACGCCAGCATTCACTTTCTTGAAGAATTCTTCGACCTCTGTCTTGTCATTCGAGAAAATTCCCGACGTCAGTCCATAGTCTACGGCATTAACACGATTGATTGCGTCGTCAAGGCTTGAGAAAGTTTCAATCGTAAGAATCGGGACGAAAAGCTCCGTCTTTACAAGCTTGTGATCCTTTCCGATATCTGTCACGATTGTGGGCTGGACAAAATATCCGTTTCTTGCAGTTTTTACGACCTTGCCGCCGTACGCAATCTTCGCCCCAGACTTTGCTTCCTCCACATATTTCTGATAATTTTCGTAAGCTTTTTCATTGATTAGCGGTCCAAGAAGAGTCTCTCTCTGGGTCGGCTCCCCAACTTTGATTTGTGATGCTCTTTGGACGAGCTTCCTGACAAATTCGTCTTTCGTTTTTTCATCGACGTATACGCGTGAGCACGCACTGCACTTTTGCCCGCCGTAGCCAAACGCTGCCCTCGCCACGCCTTCAACGGCCTTGTCTAGGTCTGCGTTAAGGGTGACAATCGTGGCGTTCTTTCCGCCCATCTCCGCAATGAATGGTCGGGGTTGTGTCTTCTCAAATTCCGCCAAAGACTTTGAGCCAACGTCCCACGATCCAGTGAACACGACACCGTCAACATCCCGATTTTCTACGAGCTCTCTTCCGACCGTAGATCCGGGCCCTGTTACAAAGTTGAAAACGCCATCGGGTAGTCCTGCCTTCTCCATTATCTTGCATAGCTCGTAAGAGAGAAGCGGCGTATCGGAAGCAGGTTTTAGAACGATGGTGTTCCCAACAAGGCTAGCTCCTGCGCTCATTCCTGTTGCGATCGCCATCGGGAAGTTGAATGGGGCGATAACGCTCCAGACGCCGTATGGTTTTAGAACAGATTTTGTGTGTTCATTGGGAAGTACGTTTCCCATCTCGACTTCATAGCCCTTGTTGGCCTCGAGCTGTTCCGCATAATATCTGATAAAGTCTATCGCTTCATCTACGTCCGCGATTGCCTCGAATCGATTTTTTCCGTTTTCAAATGACATTTCAGCGGCGAGTCTGAATTTATCTGCGGAGACGATCTCAGCTGCCCGCTTGTAAATTTCGACCCTTTCGTGGTACGCAGTTCGCGACCAACCCTCGAATGCCCTTCTAGCTGCTGCGATTGCATTCTTTGCATCTTCCCTCGTTCCTACTTGGAATTTCCCAAGTGTCAGATCTAAATTCGAAGGCGAAACATCGTCAAACGTTCCTTCAGAAGAAAAGACTTGTTTTCCGCCGATCAACATTGGGAAAGTTTTTCCGAAATCTGCCTTTACGATTTCGACGGCCTTGTCGTAACGCGAATGAAATTCTTCTTCCTTGCCGGCGGCCTTTAGCCGCTCAAATGTGTTTTCGTTTTGGAACATCGGTCTTGCCTCTAAAGCAGTAAGATTTGAATGGCATTTCCATCAAATAAGCGTTGAAGGAAACCCGCTGATACTCTTTTTGGATTAATGTTCGATTGGTAACTCAAGCTGCTTCGAGCGTTGTCTTTAGACAGTCGAAGAGTTGCTTGATAATCTTCTCGGCCTGCCCGTTCAGGAGTCGCTGTCCAACTGAAGCAATCCTTCCGCCAATTTTCGCGTCAGCTGACCACTTCATCGTTGTTCCACCATCAGCGGAATCGGAAAAGTCCATGAACGTTTCCATGTCGACAGTGCTACCGATTCCCGTACCATGCGCCGTCAGTTTCGCGTGAGTGGGCGCAGTTTTTTCCACAGCCAGAAAATGAAGTATGAAATCACCCTTGATGAATGACACACCAGCTCTTATGGTCGCCGTGAAATCGTCTGGGGATTTCACATCGAGCTTCTGAAGATCGGGCATGCATTTCGATATTTGATTCGGATCCATGACGATTGAGAATACCTTTTCTTTCGGCGCTTTTACTTCGAATGTTCCTTCAAAATGCAATTTCCATCTAACCCTCTAGAATGCTCATCAGAAGATGGTTTCATCGATTTATCAATTTATGCATGCGTTAAGCTCTTTCCGGCGTCAGCCTGCATCGTCTTAGCCGCTGCTTTGATCGCTTTGACGATGTTGATGTAGCCAGTGCACCTGCAAAGGTTGCCTTCGATTCCCTTTCGGATCTCTTCGTCGGTTGGGTCTGGATTCCTCTGCAAGAGGAAAAGTGAAGATATCAGCATGCCTGGAGTGCAATAACCGCACTGCAATCCGTGGTTTTCCCAGAAAGCTGTTTGCAATGGGTGTAGCTTCTCGTTCTGTGCCAAGCCCTCAACAGTAAGAATGTTCGCTCCGTTGGCTTGTATGGCGAGTGCCATGCAGGACTTTATCGACTTGCCGTTCATCATTATGGTGCAGGCGCCGCAGTGTCCAGTGTCGCAACCGATGTGCGTGCCCGTCAGGTTCAACTCGTCCCTGAGGAAATGGACAAGCAACATCCGTGGCTCTGCTTTTCCTGTGAACTCTTTTCCGTTGATCTTGCACGTTATTTGAATTAATTCAGATTTGGTTGCGGACATCATTTCAACAAAATCTCCTATTGCACTCTGGATAACGCAAGTTTCGTCGTTCTCCTAATGAATACTTCGATCATGTCCATTCGGTACTTTCTACTTCCGTGAATGTCCGATGGTGGGTCCGCGCCCTCTGTTCCTTTCGCAGCGGCCTCGGCAATTGTCTTGTCATCGAGTGTCTTTCCCTTTAGATAATTCTCGCTTGCTGTAGCGCGCAGAGGTTTCGGTCCGACAGCGCCCAATGCTATTCTTACATCCTTGCAAACGTTGCCCGGTCCTACAGTCAATACAACACCGGCACTGACAATCGCAAAGTCGCCCTCTCTTCGGCTGTGCTTGATGTATGCAGAGCCTGACATTGGTGGGAGGTTGGGCAGTCGTATCTCGGTCATGATTTGGTCGTGTTCTACGGTTGTGGTAAACAGGTCAACGAAAAATTCGGTAGCTGGGTACACTTTCTCCCCAGTCTTGCCGCGAACAACGAAGGAGGCATTCAAAGCGCTCAACGCGCATGGCATATCCGCTGCCGGATCGGCGTGGCAAGCGCTTCCGCCGATTGTCCCTCTGTTGCGTATCTGCTGGTCGCCGATCTTGCTCGCTGCATCGACCAGAAGAGGGAACTTGCTCTTGATAATTTCACTGTGTTCAACAAGATCATGAATCGTCAGAGCTCCAATAGCAACGTAGTCTTTTTCCTGTCTGATGTACGACAGTCCTTGAAGTTTCGTAATGTCAATCAGCGCCGAAGGGGCCGCCAATCTCAACTTCATCAAAGCGAGAAGACTTTGACCGCCCGCCAGCACCTTCGAATCCTCTTTTTGCAATAGCTGGATTGTCTCTTCCAATGACGTCGGCACAAAATAGTCGAATTTCTTCGGGGTCAAGAGGCTAACCTATTTTCTTCGTGGTCACTTTTTGATATTTCAATGTATCTAGACATTACTTCATTCTAAACCAAGCAAAATCACAAACAAATTTCCAATTTGTTTTGAATGCAAGAAACCTACCGCTTCCTCTCCGGCAACGCTTGTTTTACTCATTTCACAGAGACCTGAACTCTGGACCCAGTACCTTGGGGACCTAATTTCATAGACATTAGCTGCCGTCACCCCTCCCCCCAGGAGGGTCTCCTATTGTTTTCAATGGATAATTGATAATTGCAAGCTAACAATTGCTATCCTACAATAATTGCATGTCAATATATTTTCTAACACTGGCGATGGATTCAGGTAGCAAGGTACGCACGTCTTCATGTCACTCAAAGGTACAAGCGTTATGGCACGCAACATAGTGAATATCGTTGATCTAGTATATATCTCAAGGTGCGAGAATTATCGGCGCTTGTTTTCCTCAATACGGATTTCCGAAATAACTTGAAACCACTTTCAAATAATAAAGCTGGAGAGATCTCTCCCAAATACAGATTGGAGCAATCTCTCTTGCGACGCCAAGTCGAGCCGTTGCAAATTCAACAACACTTATACGTTACATGTGTCGGACATATGTGTTGATGAGCAACATCACAATTACAGTTGATAGAGAACTCAAGAAGAAAATGGAGGAGTTGAAGCAAGTGAACTGGAGCAGCGTCGCCCGGGAAGCCTTTGAGCAAAAAGTAAGGGAGGCAAAGAGGAAGCAGATCGCGAGCGCTGTCAAGGCGATAAGAGAAAAAGATCAAACCAACTGGAGCGGTAGCGAGGAAATAAGAAAGTGGCGCGACGCTCGAAGATAGTCCTGGATTCCTCAGTCGTGGTAAAATGGTTTACAAAAGAAGACGGCTCGCCTTCTGCTCTGCGAATCTTGGATTCGTTCACTAATGGTTCTCTGACCATAATGATATCTGCGCTGACGTTTTATGAAGTAGCCAACGCGCTGACGTTCAAGCCAGATTTTTCAAATGAAGACGTAGAACGGTGTGTTTCACATCTCTTGCATTTGGAGCTTGAAGTCAGGGAACTAGATGACGCGCTGCTAAAGGAATCAGCGAAGATAGCTTTTGACGGAAAAGTTACATTCTACGACGCAATCCCGGTCGGAATCGCAAGACTCGAGAAGGTACAGTGTATCACTGCAGATCGAAAAACTCAGTTCATTCCGCTATCAAGAATGGGCTGTCCGTTAAGACTGCTAGAATGAGACGTGAAGGCCGCACGCGCAGAAAGCATGTACTGCAACCAGCGGCTAGTGAACGAATTGTACAGTATGGAGAATTAACCTTCGTAAACTCTATCGATGGCCCACATGAAGCAATTTGGGCAAAGCCATCGTCTTAAGGCGAGGTATGAATTTCGCTTTCTGTAGATTGTCATTAATAATCTACACTGAATTGAGAATGCGCGTCGCAATGGAAGTCGGGCCACCGTCTGGTATGGACTCTCAAGCAAGGCATTACTAGTTGGAGCAATCAAGAAAACACCAGCCGAAAGCGATTCTGAAGAGAAGGGCAAAAAACGCCCTATTTGGGGCGAGAAATCCATCTCAAGGCCGGAAAGGCCTAGCGCTACAGCGTGAGATTTCGGCAAATACTTAAATCAGAACTTTCCTACCTAGAATTCAAGGTAAAGAATTACCAATTGCTTAATGTTACCATTGGTGGTTATAGTGAGTCAAGAAAAGGGAATCGTAAAGTACTTAGTAAAATTAAGATTTGATGTAGAAGGAGTAGTCGAAAAAGCAGATCTGATTGGCGCAATCTTTGGACAGACGGAAGGTCTGTTCGGTCCGGAGATGAACCTTCAGGAACTGCAAAAGACTTGGAAGGTTGGTCGCATAGAGATCAATCTGCAATCTACCAACGGCAAGACCGTTGGTGAGGTCCTCATTCCTATGAGCACGGATGTTTCTACTGCTGCACTTATCGCCGCGGCGGTAGAGAACGTCGACAAGGTCGGCCCCTGCTCTGCAAAGTTCACACTTCTTGGAATAAATGATGTCCGTGCGGATCGAAGAAAGGTCATCGTCGATCGCGCAAAGAACATAATGAAGGATTGGGCTTCAAAGACTGCGAGCGAAGGAGAAGAATCGCTCAAGGACATTGTTGACTCGACGAAGAAAGGTCGCGTGATGAGTTACGGCAAGGAAGGTCTGCCGGCTGGACCAGCTGTCGCGGCGTCGGAAGTTTTGATCGTCGTCGAAGGCCGTGCTGATATCATCAACCTGCTACGGGCCGGTATCGAGAACACAATTGCCGTTGAGGGTACAAGCGTACCTGAAACTGTCAAGGAACTAGCCCGGAAAGGAAAAACGCTCTACGCATTTCTAGACGGAGATAGGGGAGGCGACCTCATACTCAAGGAATTGAGCCAAGTCGCAAGAATAGACAAGGTCTTTCGAGCTCCCAGAGGGCGTGAGGTAGAAGAGCTGACACCGATCGAACTGCTTGAAATCTTGAGAGGAGCTCCTCAAGATGAGAGGACCGAAGTTCATGAAGAGCGTGATGAGAGAAGGGACCGACCCCAACGCTTTGAGAGAGGCGGCTACGAAAGACGCGGTCGGTATGATCGCAGGGATCGTGGTGACAGGAGACCTCCAAGAGAAAGATCTGATTATCAATACGAGGACAAGCCTCCGGAAAGAGCACCTGCTCCGCAGTTGCCACCGCCACCACCTCTAGCTCCGGAAGTCACAGAGAAGGTGAAGGTCGAGTACGCTGCAATCAATGGAACTTTAGAAGCAAAGGTTTTCGACGCTCAATGGACAGAAATGGCAAGGATGCCGGTCAACGAGCTTGTTTCAAAGATGGATGGAGTTTCGGGAGCAAAGTTTCTGATCTTTGACGGTATCGTGACTCAAAGGTTGATCGACTCTGCCGCAAAGGTTGGCGTCGAGTCGTTAATCGGCCACAGAGCCGGCGAGATTCAGAACAAGCCTGAAAACCTTGCAATATACAGCTTCAAAGACCTTGGACTAGAATAGGGCCGTGGCCCAGCCTTTCCTTCCATTTTTTGGAACGAAAGCGAAACACCTGCAGCGTAACCTCGGGGTTTGGTTCTAGAATTGATCGTCAATCGGCTTGACGTCAGGCACGGTCTTGTGACAGTCACACCCGAGCAGCCAGACGATTTGTGGTCGCTGCGTAGAGTCATCAATAAACAGGATCTAGTCGCGGGCGAAACTTCGCGAGTCTACAAAGACCTTGGCGAATATTCTAGACCCGACAAGGAAAGAATCAAAGTCACTGTCACGGTCGAAGTTGAGAGCGTTCAGCTTGATACGACATTCTCGAGGCTCAAAATCTCTGGCAAGATTGTAGATGTCTCAAACGAGCTTCTGACCAAGGGATCCTTCCATTCTCTCACGGTTTCCGAAGGGCACCGCGTCTCGATCAAGAAGCCCGGTGGATTCACTGGCGTTCAGCTGCGGTTAATTGAAGGAGCCAATATTCCAAAGGACAATTTCGTGATAGTCGCGTTGGATAGAAGAGAGGCGGGAATCGGCGTCGTCAAGGGGACGCATCTACAGATACTTCCGACTATCGAGTCCGGAATTACTGGGAAGATGTACCAAGATTCGAAGAAAGGCGGATCAGGTTATTTCGAAAAAGTTGCAGATGCACTTGCAGTAGTATATCCTAGCGGTGCAAAGATCTTCGTACTTGGGCCTGGAACTACGAAGGATGTCTTTAGCAACTTTCTCCTTAGAGAAAAAAAGGAGTTTGGCGAAATTAAATCCATTGAAGGTTCTGATGTTGCGGGTGAGGATGGAGTATACGTTGCGTTACGAAATCCGAACCTACAGCTATCGTTGTCGGAGAGCAGGCTCGCAAAGGTTTCGAAACTGATCGCCGAAACTATGCGGCGAATATCGCTTGGCGATTCAAGGGTAGCTCTCGCATTCAGCGATTGTCTAAAGGCTGCAAAGCAGGGAGCCGTCGAATCGCTAATCATCGCTGACAAGATTTTTTCTCAGAGGGGAGTTGAAGAGGATTCTATTGTCGACCTTCTAAACTCGGTTGAGGAGTACAGAGGAGAGACGTTTCTCCTGGACTCGACGACAGATCTTGGAAACCAAGTCAATACTCTTGGCGGAGCCGTCGGGCTATTGCGGTTCGCAGTCAGGGAATAATTCTATATCGTGAATACGCCCAGGATTCTGGGCAGGAACAAGAAGCTCAATATCAATGCTAGCATGACCAGCGATACAATTGTCGTAATCATCTTTGCTCTTACCTCGACCCATTTCTTACCAAAGTGACTAAAGAAGTTCATTAGCGCCTGTCCTCCGTCCAGCGGATACAATGGAATGGAATTGAAGAACGCCAAGTTGACGTTGATGAACCACAGCCAGAAGGCAGTCATTGCAAGCGGGTACCACGCCGCGCCCAGTGATGGCGAGCTGTATAATCCGGCTAATTCATTTGAGAAAGGAACTACGGAATTCGCTTGAGCAAAAATCCCCGGCACAACCAGGTAAAGCACCGGTTCTTTGAAAAATGAAGATGAGTAAGTGTGCTGAATATTCACTAAATCGCTCGAGCTAAATGACTGTGCTATTCCGATAAAGCCTCTTGTGATGTTTGCCTGAGGGTACTTTCCGAGAATCACCGTGTAGTTATGCAACTGCCCTGAATGCACAACCGACAGAATCAGACTCTCGTTTGGATGCGTGTTGTTGAGATAGTTCGATAGATCAGCGACCGAGCTTATCGCGGTCCCGTTGACCGCTGTGATGATGTCTCCGGCTACCAGATGTCCTTGAAGGTGCAGTGTGTCAGCGGGACTCCCTTGAACTATGGTCTGAACGTACACGCCGTTGAAATGCGCTGGGACGAGTCCACCTACAATCACTAGAAGAATTGCCAGAGCTACAAGCGCGACTATGATGTTGCTTCCTGGTCCTCCGGCCATGATTCTGCCAGAGTCTCTGAATCTGGTCTTTTGAATTTCTTTTTCATCAATTTCGACGAATGCCCCAATCGGAACGATCAGAAAGAACAAGACTCCGGTCGATTTCACAGGTAGCTTGAGCC
>Ga0307372_10011411_pt1 | contig 11859 bp, 10 predicted proteins | sample OX1MG_FD_202533 | JGI IMG/M metagenome (GOLD analysis project Ga0307372, IMG submission 202533) | Soil microbial communities from Risofladan, Vaasa, Finland - OX-1 | ecosystem: Environmental > Terrestrial > Soil > Coastal area > Acid sulfate soil | place: Finland: Risofladan, Vaasa | collected...
AGTCGGTTCGCCTGACCGTGCTTGATCGCCGGCGACGCCGCCGGCTGTACCAGCGCCGTGTATTTATCTTGAACCTCAATACCGCAGCCGAACTGATCCCCGGTATTGACAAAGCAATCGTAGTAGGTCCACTTATTGTCGCTCGACGCGGTAAAGCGCAGGGCGAGGCCAGCGTAGCCCGCCTTCACGGTAACGTCAGCCGCCAAACCCTGGTCACCCGCCGCGGGCACTGAACTCGGTCGATAGACGTTGTAGAGGCGCGGTTTCTTGAAGGTCACGTTGTACGCGCCGCCACTGATCGCCACGGTCGCGGAATCGGTGTCGCCGGTGTACCAATCTCCGGTATCACTCGCGAAGTTCCACGACGCGTTCACCGCGCTTCCGCCGCTGGTACTGGTACCGGTGCTGGTGCTCGTCCCACTGGCGGACGTTGCCGTGCTCGCGGCAGTACCGGTCAATGGCGCGCTGTTGACGACCTTAACCTGAGCCGTTGAGACGGCCTGTCCGATCGTCACCTCGCCCTGCAGCACTTGCGATTCGGTATTGGTGATGTTCAGGAACGTCACCTTGAGCCCGTCACCGTCCTGGTGCGAGCGGAGAATTCTGCAGATGTCAGCCGTCGAATTGACGTTGATCCCTTCGAGTTGTGTGAGCAAATAGGCTTGCTGAACACCGGCCGCGGAGGCCGGGCTCTTGCTGGCAACGGCTTCCACCACCAGACCGGCGTCGGTCCCGAAGTAATCCTTGTAGTTGTTGGGGCCGAGGTTCATCCCGAGCCAGAGCCGATTGTGCCCACCCTTCAGATCCGGGATAATCTGCTGCGCCTGATCGATGCTGATCGCGAAATTGATGTTCGTCGCGACCGACGCATCGAACCCAAGCGTGTTGATGCCGATGACCTGGCCCTGACGATTGACCAGCGGACCACCGGAGTTACCGTGATTGATCGCGGCATCAGTCTGGATCAGACTCTCATACGGTTCGAGTGGTTGATCGAGCTTGGAGATGATACCGCGGGTGATGGTGACATCGGTACCGATCGACGAACCGAGCGGGTAGCCAATCGCAGCCACGTCTTCACCGACTTGCTGCTGACTGCTCTTGCCGAAGACGGCTGCCTTCAAGCCCTGAACATCGTCGACTTTGATAACCGCCAGGTCATCGCAGGGCGAAACCCCAACGACGCGTGCCGGGCGCTCCTTATTCGAGCCGGAAGCCGCGATGGTCAGCGATGCGGCGCCGTCGACCACATGGGCGTTGGTGATGATGTAGCCATCCGCCGTCATCACGATTCCGGTCCCGGATACGGCGAGTTCGTCGGAGACGGCACTCGCCGGAACATCAGCGCGCACCATCACGGTAGAGGGGGTAAGGAGTTGGACAACCTGCTCCCAGGAAAGATCAACGGGGGTGGCAGGCACCGGCGTGGCCGGGACGGTCGCGACTGCCGCGGTCGCGGCGCTCGCGCCTGTCGGAGTCGTAGTGTTCGCGGCACTGGTGCTCTTCGACGATGAGCCACCGCACGCCGAAAGTAACAACATCGATATTAACACGACACTGCCTATCAGCCGTGTCTTCACATCTCGCCTGCCTTTCACTGACGCTCCGACCGGTTTCTCCAGCATCACTGGACACCTCGGCCGGACTCCTCACCGCGTCGCTGATCGACAATCGCTCTCGCGTCGACCAGGATTCCTCCAAATAAAAGCGCGCGTTCGGTTAGATTTCCCGCTCTACAGACGCACGATAGACAAAGTACGACGGACCGGGAGCGCCAAATACACAAATCGGCGACCAAAAAATCACCACACAACATCGTTACGTTCATGATTAATGAGGACGTCGCACAGAACTAGAATCTCAGGCGATTTGACATTAAGTCTTTCTATTGCTTGATGCACTCCCCCTCTCGCCTCACCAGAAGAACGGAATCCGCGTACAATTCAACCGCCCCATCACCCGATCTGCAGAGATCGTAACGGAGCCTCGTTCGCAGTTAGTGCTGAAGTGCTCCCCCGGCACGGGCCAGGTACGGCACCCGTCGACGCCTCGGAATCCATGACATCGTTTGTCCCACCAGAGACATCCGCTGCAGTGCGATCCGACAGCGCTCAACCGCTGATCTTGCGCCTCACGCACGAGGCTCGATCAATCGGTCAGCGAATCAGCGCGATCCGATTCGGTTGTTACCAATTGCGGCGAAGAATCCTTATGTCACACACTATGCAGTAGCGTACCGGATGCAGAAATCGCTGTCAATGATCCCGCAAAAGGCGCGAACGCCATCACGCTGCGTGCGCCTGTTCGGGTTATGACGCAGGCGATACCGTGCGTGGTCGCTCGACGTAAACGGCGACGCTTTCGCGGTCTTTGGCGAGCTCTGACGCGATCTCGGCCGAGAGGATAACGATCGTCGATTCCAGGTGCACAAAGACGAGGAAGGCGACGACCCCGCCGAGCGCGCCATAGACCTGCTGATAGTCGCTGAAGTTCGCAATATAGATGGTAAATCCAATCTTCACCAGTTCAAAGCCGAGGGCCGCGAGCAGCGCGCCGATGGTGCGATCCTTCAGATCGATCTGCCGATTCGGCACGAGGCGGTAGATTATGAGAAAGACGCCGAACGAGAGGAAATATGGGAGGATAAAGAAGACGATGCCCCATGCGATATTGACGAGCGCACCACGAAAGACGTCGGACGAGACGGCGCGGATGATGCCGAGAGCTGCGGTCGCTAAGATCGAGAGCAACACCATCACACTGACGACGAAGATGCTGAGCATATCGACGAGACGGCCGGTGAAAAACGGCCGCGCGTTCGGGATGTCGAAGGCGAGATTGAGCGCGCGACGCAACACGCTGAAGAGATTGCTGGCGGTCCACGCCGTAGCGGCAAAGCCGAAGAGGGTGAGCAACCATCCTTGCTCGGCCGAGATCGAAATGATGCTTTGAAGCTGTTCGCGCATCCCAACGCCCGGCGGCACCTCATTGACAATTGCGTCGACCACCCGTGCTTGCAGATCCGTCCCACGCGAAAACCAGCCAAAAAACGTGACACTCAGCACGATCATCGGGATCAGCGAAAACATCGCGTAGTACGAGATCGCCGCCGCGTAGATCGAACCGCGCTGTTTCGTGAAATCTGAGATCGCGCGGTAGAGCACGTCGAAGGCGTAAACCTTCCGAACACGCTCAATGAGTTGGTCGAAACGCAAGGTCGGAACCCTCCGTGCTCCGGGCGATTTCACTCGTCCCACCTATCCTCGGTAGCGGCAGGGAATTCGGCCAGACCTGATCGTCCTGTTTTCCATATTCCTCCATTGTGATTTCCATTTCGCCATGGCGAATCATTCGATTTGAGCGTGACTAAGTACCCATCCGAGAACTACAGTTAACAGACTCGCCAGATTGGTGAGCACGTTTCCACGCTAACCGTGCCAAGAAGCGAGATGCAGGGCATTCACACGCAACGATCGACACACCACACAACCGGAATGTCTCACGCGCAGCGGACCCGCACAATCCAGCGGGTGCTGGTCGGTGTGCTGCTGCTAAACGTTGCGGTGGCGGTTGCCAAGCTCGGCTACGGCTACCACTCTAACAGCCTGAGTATGACGGCCGATGGCCTTAACTCGCTCCTCGACGGCACTTCGAATGTCGTGGGACTCATCGGACTCGCCATCGCCGCACGACCAGCCGACCCGAACCATCCGTACGGCCATCGCCGTTTCGAAACGTTGACCTCGCTGGCGATCGCGCTGTTCATGATCCTGGCCCTGTTTGAGATAGTGCAGGGATCGATCCACCGTTTACAGAATAACGAAAAACCTGAAGTGACGCTGATCAGCTTCGTGGTGATGGTGGGTACGCTGCTGGTGAACCTGATCGTCACCGCCTGGGAACGACGGGCCGGACGACGGCTCAACAGTTCAATTTTGATCGCCGACGCCCGGCACACAGCGAGCGATGTCTTCGTTACCCTCTCGGTCATCGCCGGGCTCATCGCGACGGGCATCGGCTTCAGTTGGGCCGACATCGCGCTCGCCTTCGTCGTGGCTGGCGTGATTGCCTGGGGCGCCTGGCTCATCGTGCGCGAAGCCGCGCTCTCGCTCTCCGATGTCGCCGCCGCCTCCAAAGAGCTGATTGAGCGCGCCGCGCGGACCGTTTCCGAGGTTCGGGGCGTTCACAATATCCGCACGCGCGGCGGCGACGGGATGATCTGGGTCGATCTGCATATCCAGGTCGATCCCGAGATGCATGTCGATCAGGCGCACGAGATCGCAAGCGAAGTCGCCGTGCTCATCGAGCGAGAGATCGGCGAAACCTCCGACGTCACCGTCCACATTGAACCGGCGGACCCATTGCACCTGCGCCCCGAACGCGGCTACAACCCCGAGGACGAAGGCTGATGCGACGCCACGTCGTGCTTCGCCGCGCGATCGTCATCGTCGCCCTCTCCGGTGCGCTGCTGGCACTGCAGCAAGCGGCGCTCTCGGACAGCAACGCGAATGTGCTGGTGGCCAGCTGCACCGCCCCGCCACTCGGGCCGAATCTCGGCGACAACGCCGGGACATGGGCGATCCGACCGCGGCTCGGAGTAACCTCGCCCCCCACCTACACCGAGCGCGACGCCCACGATTACGTCGAGCGGAGCGGCCCCTGGAACCCGGCATACCACGCTCCAACCCCGACCATCTCCGATGTGCAGTTCGTCACCGCACAGGCGGCCTGCGGCGTGATCGGCCAACGGATCAACCGCCCAGATAACGCCACCGTCTGCCTGGTCACGCTTCGCGGTAACTTCGCCATCCTCGGTCCGCCGAGAGTCGCCTACGTCGGTAAGACCGAATATCTCGTCTTCGACGCGGCCAGCGGCAACCTCATCGGCATCGCCCTACGGTAGGGCCAGGTCGATGTCAACGACGTTGGCATTCGGCACGGTTCGACGGTTCGCTCCCGTTTGTCACCCGATCGTTGGCTTCGCCGACCGCCGCAGTCTCCGCTCTGGCGCGCGAGGAGATCCCGAGCCGCCGCGCAGGAATTCTTCGTCCCACCCGCCGCACATCCTTCCATACAGCGACCCGGCGATCCGCACGAGCGGACGTAATCGTCACGACGTGGCGCTTCATTCCCCGTGGCATGACTTTGACATCACCCTGACGATAGGGCTTGACGAAGCGGGCGCCACTGAACACGTGGCGTGCTCCGTACGGATCGGCGCATCGGGGCCGCTCGGTGAACAATGAAAGTTGAAGCAGCGTTCCTCTATCGCTGCTGGTGGCACGCACGCAAGCGATGAATTGAGTTATCAAGCAGATAAGCAGACGCGCCGCTACGCCCGACCTGTCCGGTGAGCCAACCGGCCGGTGATCTGATCCAACCAACCTGCGTGCGTCGGCAGCAACGGCAAGCGCACGCTCGCAAGCGTCCCCTCACCGACGTGACTGCTGAGCGTTAACTGGCCGCCATGCGCTTCGACGAGCGACTTGGCGATCGAAAGACCCAACCCGGCGCCGCCTTCGGACCCGGTCCGCGTGCGGGCCGCATCGGCACGAAAGAAGCGATCGAAGACCCGCGACAACTGATCCTCCGGGATTCCCTCGCCGGTATCGCGGACTTCGATCAGCGCATCGGTTCCCTGGCGATCGACGCGGACGGTAATTGAACCGCCGGACGCGGTGTGTTTCAGTGCATTATCAATCAATATCAAGAGCACCTGTTGCAGCCGGTCAGGGTCAGCCTCAATCAACAATGCCATCTTGGAGGACGAGTCCGCGTCGAATGTCAGTTCGGTACCACCGACAAGCGCGAGCGGCACGACTCGCTGGACGACATCAGCCGCCAACGTCGTTATATCGAGCGGCGCGACTGCCAGCGCCAGTTCGTTGAGATCTGAGCGCGCGAGCGTCAACAGATCTCCGACCAGACGTTGGAGACGGCTAATTTCCTGGCGCACGTCGTCAAAGAGTTCGCCATTCGCCGCCAATGGCTCGGAGCGATGCTGGTCGAGCAGGTCGGTCGCCGAGCCGAGCACGGTCAGCGGAGTGCGGAGCTCATGTGAGGCATCGGCGATAAAGTCCTGCTGTCGGCGAAACGCGGTTTCGATTGGCACCAGGGCGCGCCCGGAGAGAAACCAGGCCCCCGCAAGGGACAGGATAAGACCGAGGGCACCACCCAGCATCAACCCGAGCAACGCCCGGTTCAGCGCGCGCTGCTCCGGTGCGAGGCTCTGACCGACGATCAATAGCGACCCCCCCGATGATAGATCCCGGTCGGGACGCGCAAAGAGGCGCGTTGCTTCGCCGGCGATCGTGGCCGTGGTAAAGCGCTCCGTCGCGGCGTGCAACATGGCGGGTGGAATGCTGGCCAGATCAACCTGCTGCGGGTTCGCGGTTACGCGCCCCCCGGAGTCGACCACGATATAGAAAAGTTCGCCTCGATATCCGTTATAGCCGCGGCGACCGTTCTGCTCGGTTGTTTCGTGGAGCGTGACCGCGATCTCATCCCCATGGCTCATCAGATTCCGGTCGACCTCGTCCGTCAGGCTGCGAGCCAGCAGCAGATACACCGCAACGCCAACGGCCATCAGGATGAGTGCCAGCACCAGAAGATTCCAGCCGAGTAGCCTACGGCGTGTGCGGGCAAACATCGTGGCCCTCCTCACTCGCGTATCAGATAACCGGCGCCACGGACCGTCCGAATCAGCGGTCGCGGGAAGCCTCGGTCAAGCTTCTCACGCAGGTAGTGAATATACATTTCGACCACATTGTCGGTGACGTCAGCCGAGTACCCCCACACATGGTCGATCAGTTGAGTCTTGGTCAGCACCTGATTCGGATGGCGCATCAGGTACGTCAGCAGCTCGAATTCTCGTCCGGTCAACTCGATTGGCTGCCCCGCTCGCATCACGTTATGGCGGCTCACGTCGAGGATCAGATCCCCGACTTGCAGGAGGTTCCCCTCGCCGTTCCCTGACCGGCGCAGCAACGCGCGCACACGGGCGACGAGTTCAATTAACGAGAAGGGCTTGACCAGGTAGTCATCGGCTCCGGCATCGAGCCCCCGAACGCGATCGGGGATCGCGTCGCGCGCGGTCAGCATCAAGATTGGGGTCCGTACCTGTCGCTGCCGCAGAGCCTGGCAGACGCTAAAGCCGTCCATCCCGGGCAAAAGCACGTCGAGCAGGATCAGGTCATAGGCCCCGGTCGCACCACGGGCCAGGGCGTCCTTGCCGTTCGCGACCGTTTCGACCCGATGTCCTTCGTCGGTCAGCGCTCGCGTGACAACCCGCATGACACCGGGATCATCTTCGACGAGCAAGAGATACATCGCGCAACTCATCTCTATAAGACACCGCCGTACCGGCTGTGGTGATTGTACGTTGCACGACAGCGGACGTTGGTTGCCGACTCCCCTGGGCCATCATCACGCTCTCAGCCAGTTCTAATGTTCGCCCCGTAGGCTCAACGCGGTCAAGATCGCTGAGCGCGTCGTCTCACGCGGTCGGACTGCCCAGCCGCCAACGAGGGTCATTCTCGACTGCGGGCACGAAGGTTGCTCGATCATTCATCGCGGACGCAGGTCTATTAGATCCGACCGCTCGCGGAATTAGGAGAAACGTTGTCGATTTTCCAGCGCCTACCGTTCGGCTTGAACAGGATTCGGCGCATCCATATTCTCCGTTTGGCGATCACCGCCGTCGTCCTGTTCATCGCGATCCAGTTCATTCCATTTGGACACAACCACAACAATCCGCCGGTCGTCCAAGAACCGACATGGGATAGCCCACAAACTCGCGCCCTGGCAGTCACGGCTTGCTACGATTGCCACAGTAACCAAACAACCTGGCGTTGGTATACGAACATCGCACCGGTCTCCTGGCTGGTTCAGGCCGACGTCAACGGCGGTCGGAATAGTTTGAACTTCTCGGACATGGCGCAGCATCCGGTCAGAACCGACCGCATCGTACGCGCGATCCAGAACGGCTCAATGCCGCCGATCTGGTATACGCCGATGCATCCGAGTGCGCATCTCTCATCATCACAGCAGCAGGCACTGATACGCGGGATCGAAGCGACCTTTGGCACATCTGGGGCGAACGCACCGTAGGTGCGCCTGCGCCGCGGGATCAACGCGAATGATTGGCTCCATACTATCGTCGCCGGTCGTCGCGTCTCGAGCGCGGGTGAGACGGAACGTACACAGACATAACGATGAATCCTGGGGTCACCTGTTCGAGGCTCAGCGCGGCTACCGCTGACGGCATATCGCCAGATTAAGCCGTTCTCAGCGGTCTCTCAGTTAATTCACAGGTTCGCGTCGTAGGATCATAACGATATGCGAAGAACTCGTTCGCAACGAGCGTAGGACTGACAAGGACGGACTGGGAAATGACGAAAATAACCGTCGCGGTGCTCATTATTGGTGCGTTCTTGGTCTATAGCTTCGTGCATAGCCAGTCGAATAGCGCCGCGCTTACCCCGAGACTTTCCACTGAAACAGCAACTGCTACGAGCGCGTCGACGTCTACCAGTTCGGTTGCCGCGGCGAACACTCCGACCCCGACCACTCCGGTCGCCACCACGCCGACGCCGGCCCCGACGACCGCTCCAACGGCTCCAGCCACTGCGCCTGCTTCAACCGCGACCGCCAGCGGGAAGTACAAAGACGGCACCTATACCGGCAACGTGACCGACGCGCAGTGGGGCTATGTTCAGGTCAAAGCCGTCGTATCACAGGGCAAAATCGCGAGTGTGGAGTTCGTGCAATACCCGAATGACCGCTCACGTTCCCAGTACATCAATAGCATCGCTGACCCAGAGTTGATCAGCGAAGCCATCCAGGCGCAGGGTGCCCAGGTCGACATCATCACCGGAGCGACAGACTCCAGCGTGGCCTTCATCCAGTCGCTGACCAATGCGCTCTCCCAGGCGACCTCGTAAGCCGGCAGTCGGATGAGACAGACGCGCCTGCTGATGGGTATGCCGATTACCGTCGAGATTCTGGATTCCGAGGCTACGGATCAACAACTGGATGGGATATTCGATTACTTCGGCTCGGTCGATGAGCGGTTCAGCACCTACAAGGCATCCAGCGAGATCTCGCGGATCAACCGTGGAGAACTTCATCCCGAGCAGTACAGCGACGACATGCGTACGGTTCTGGCGTTGTGTGCCGAAACGAAACAACAAACGCAGGGCTACTTCGAGATCGCGCACGAGGGCCTGCTCGACCCATCCGGGCTGGTCAAAGGTTGGGCTATCCAACAAGCAGCTGATCAACTCAGAGCCGGAGGATGGCGGAACTTTTACGTCGACGCGGGCGGTGACATCCAGGTGGCCGGGACGAAAGCCGGCCAGCCGTGGCGCGTCGGGATTCGCAATCCATTCCGGCGACAGGAAAACGTTAAGGTACTGGCGATCACCGATCAGGGCGTGGCCACGTCGGGCACCGCGGTGCGCGGACAACACATCTACAATCCATACCAACCCGACGTCCCGCTCGTGGAAGTACTCAGCCTGACGGTGATTGGCCCGAATATCTACGAAGCCGATCGCTTCGCCACGGCGGCATTTGCCATGGGGCGAGCGGGCATTCAGTTCATCGAGACCTTAGCCGAGTTCGAGGGCTACTTAATCGACGCCGATGCGCGTGCCACGTACACCAGTGGCTTCGAAAGGTATGTCGTCCAAGAATGATGCGCCTGATTGATTCCGTGATCGACAGTGTCACGATGTACCGGCTCACGCTCTACGTGCTCCTCGGCTATATTGCCATTGGCGCAATTCAGGCGTACGAGGGATTCGTCGCGTTCTCTCCGATCGACCTGCTCGCCTCCACCGCGTTTCTCGTCGTCATGTGCTGGGCGGCGAATACGATCCTGGCGCGCATCTTCAACGTGCCGACCAACGTAGAATCTGCCACACTGACCGCGCTCATTCTGGCACTGATCCTTGATCCGGCGACGTTGAGCGGCGGGCTGGCGCTCCTTGGCTGGGCCGCGATTCTGGCAATGTCGTCGAAATACATCCTCGCGCTCTACAACAAGCACATTTTCAATCCAGCCGCCATCTCGGTCGTGCTCACAGCGCTCGTGCTGAACCAATCCGCCAGCTGGTGGATGGCTACCGCGAGCATGTTTCCGTGGGTTGTAATCGGTGGACTACTGATCGTGCGGAAAGTGCGGCAGGAAGCCCTGGTCGTCAGTTTCCTGACGACGGCAATCGTGGCGGAATGCGTCGTAAGCGTGTTCTATGGACTACCGGTTCCAACGGAATTGCGACGACTGGTCATCGAATCGCCGCTCATCTTTCTCGCCTCGGTGATGTTGACCGAACCGCTGACCATGCCACCGACAAAGGGCTTGAAAATGGTCTATGGGATGATCACTGGAGTCCTCTTCATCCCGCAGATCCACCTCGGCTCGCTCTATTCAACACCGGAACTGGCACTCGTTGTCGGTAACGTCTTCGCCTATCTGGTGAGCCCAAAGAAAAAACTCGTTCTCACGCTACGGCGTAGGACCAAGTTGTCGCACGATACGTTTGAGTTCCTTTTCAGCCCTCCGCAACCGCTCGCCTACGCGCCCGGGCAATACATGGAGTGGACGCTCGGCCATCCGCATGCGGACAGCCGAGGGAATCGTCGCTACTTTACGCTCGCTTCATCGCCGACCGAACGGGGGCTGAATCTCGGGGTCAAGTTCTCCGAGCGGGGAAGCTCGTTCAAAAGGTCGATGCTGGGGCTAAACAAACGATCGACCATCATTGCCGGGCAGATCGCCGGAGATTTCACGCTCCCCGCCGACCCTCAGCAAAAGCTCGTTTTCATCGCGGGAGGCATCGGCATTACGCCGTTTCGCAGCATGCTCAAGTACCTTGTCGATATCGGCCAGCCGCGCGACATCATCGTGATTTACGCCAACAGAACGGCGGACGACATCGTCTACAACGATATGCTTGACGAGGCGTATCAGAAGCTCAGGATCCCGACCGTTTATACGCTCACCGATACGTCCGCCATCCCCCGCAACTGGTCGGGCGGCGTCGGCCGGATTGACGCGGAGATGATCGCGGATGTTGTCCCCGACTTCCGCGAGCGCACCTTTTACCTCTCGGGCCCGCCACAAATGGTACGCGCCGCTGAGCAGGCGCTCAAGACGTTGCGCGTGAGCGGTAGCCGAATCAAGAAAGACTTCTTCCCCGGCCTGGTGTAGCGCGCTGTGGAGAGTGATGCGCCTGCTCTCCACAGATTCCGCATCAGCACAGATAGTATCGCGGACCTTTATCGAAGCACCCTTGATCGAGGACTTTCGTCCTGATTGAAGCTGATCTACCCCGACCACTCGACGGGCGACCCGTTACTCCTGGTCAATCCTGATCTCCTAATTCTGAAATTGAACCACCCACTGCGCCTTCGGCCGTGTTATAAGAGACTGTACGAACGCATCAATTGCACTGAACAACATTTACGTGGCGATCGTTATGCTTCGGTGCCGCTTGGGGGTGATCAACGACAACCAGTGCTAGTTTGTGCCGTGGACCGCTTCGCGGGAGTTCCCGCGGATGTGTCGCCGCCGAGCTTGGCGTGCGATACGAATCATGATCAGTTGCCCTGATCTTTTACCTGACCACCGTTCACAACGCGCGTAAACACGAATTTTCCTACAACTGGGGCATTGTGCCGCGACGTATCGGCGTCACGTGCCGTCACTCGTTCGATACGAAGGAGATCCACACATGTCCAATCGACCAGCCGGACAGAAGAGCCGGTGGAGTAACGGAATCGCACGGTTCGCGCGTCGGCGCGTCGTTCTCGCGTCACTGACCGCAAGTATCCTGGTGCTTGCGCTGGCCACCA
>Ga0307372_10011414_pt1 | contig 11858 bp, 10 predicted proteins | sample OX1MG_FD_202533 | JGI IMG/M metagenome (GOLD analysis project Ga0307372, IMG submission 202533) | Soil microbial communities from Risofladan, Vaasa, Finland - OX-1 | ecosystem: Environmental > Terrestrial > Soil > Coastal area > Acid sulfate soil | place: Finland: Risofladan, Vaasa | collected...
CGGGCACCGGCTGCTCATTGACGAGTAACAGTCTGTAGCTTCGCCCGAGGTACGGGAACCCTTCTCCGCTCACGTATTCCTTCATAACTACAGGGGGTCGGAACGCCTCTTTCTCTGCGAGCTTCTTATAGATCCAGAGCCGATTCTCCCGTACGAACCGCCGCACGACCGACGCGTCGTAATCGGCCGGCGCGAACACGATGAGCTCGCCGCCCCGATCGATCGTCACCTGCATGGTGGTCCGCCGATTGCTTGCCCGCACCTCCAAGCGCAGGTCGCCAACGGTCACCGATGTCATACCTTCACCAGTTTGTGTCTGTTGGCCTTCGCGAGCTCCATTAGGCGGTCGGCGACGCCGTCCGCGCGATCGAAGTCCACGACTTCGTAGTCATCGAGGAACGTGAAAATCTGCCCACGGAGAACTTCTTGGGCGTGCGGGTTCGACCAAAAACCCACGACTGCGGTCTCGGCGCTAATACGGTCGACGAGTTGGACCGTCAAGCCGACCAGCCACGTAACGTCAGAGTCGGAAACTGGCCCATCTTTCGCGCGCTCCTCCTGCAGAACCGCAAGGAACGGTGACTGCGTCTGAACGTCGAGTCCGAAATCGCTCGTCTGCCTCCCAGACTGAACCTCCTCAACAAAGTCCTTGAGAGTCAGGGCCAGCTGATCCCAGTTTTCGCCGAACTCTCGCAGGATCTCCGCGAGCCGTTCGGAGAGCTTTGTGTAATGGACTGGGTCCTCGCCCAGATGCTGCTTGATGTGGTGCCGAATGGCGTGCTCCATCTCTGACGCCTTCGCGCGTGGTGATACCTGCTTCCCAACGTGCTCGGCGAACTTGGCGTCGGTGATAGAGATAGGAGGAATCTTCGGGTCGATTCCAAGCGAGATGACATGCTCGTCGATGAGCTCACGCACCTTGCCCCCGACCGCCTTGCCCAGCACTGGCATTCCCTCGCGGTAGCGGTTTCGGGCGCGCGCATAAATGAACGCAAGAGTCTTGGCGTCCTTTACGAACGGGAGACCTTCGGGGCGGGGCAGAACGAGGTCCAGGCTGTCAAGAAAATGCTTGAGCTTGACCGTGAAGTCGGCGCGCAAACGCTCGTCTTCGAGTAGATCGACGCACGCCTCCGTGTCGCTCAGTTTCTTTACGCCACGGTCTATGAAAATAGCGGCGCAGCGATCACGGCGATCGCGGAGCTTGGGGATCTCGTCCTTCATGCTCCTGAGCGCCCCCTCGATGTCCTCCACGCTGTACGCCGCCAAGGCTTCTTTCAAGTGCCTCGCGACTCCGTAGTAGTCGACGACAATGCCGGCCGCCTTCCCGTGCTCAGGGCGGTTCACTCGGGCGATGGCTTGCAGGAGCTCAGCCTCTTTGATGGGGCGATCCAAATACATGACCCCTTCGACCGGCGCGTCGAACCCGGTGATGAGCATCGACTTCACGATGAGGAACGCGAGTGGATCAGCCTTCTTGGGGTCCGTATCGACGAGCGGTTTCTTGAACCGCGCGATGCGAGCCTCGATCTTCGCGGCGTCGGTCCATCCGCTCCACCCCGGGTCATCGTTGTTGTCGGGGGAGATTACCGGCGCAAATTCGATCGTCCTGAGGAGCTTTAAGCTTCGCCAGGCGCGAACCGCCGTGGCGAGCTTGCGGGGTTTGCTCTGGAGCTCCAGGTCGCCAAGCTTCCTCGTGTTTTCGTCGAGCTCAATCGCTTCTTGGACCAACTCGTCGCGAGCCTTCGTGAGGGCTTCGCGGTACCTAACTGCTGCGAGCCGACTATATGCGACCACCTGCGCCTTCAGACCGTTAGGGAGAATGAACTCCACGTAATGCCGGAGGATGTCGCGCGCCTTTGCCTCAATGAGCTTGGGTGCCTCCAGGACATTGCCCTTCGTGGCGTACTTCCGCTTGATCGCTTCTAGCTCAGCGGGACTCTTTTCGTGGAACATGTCTTCGAACAGCTGGTCCAGGTCGCGCCCATCGCTGACGGCTCCCTCCGCGGTTCGCCCTTCGTAAAGGATTGGGACCGTCGCGCCGTCGGCTTCGGACTGCTGGAGGGTGTAGCGATCGATGAAGTCGCCGAAGATCTCGTGAGTCCGCTTCTTCGCCCCCATGATGATTGGGGTACCAGTGAAGCCGATGCGGGCGGCATTTGGCAACGCCTTTAACAGGTTGGCGTGCAGCGAAGTCGCGTGGGAGCGGTGCGCCTCATCAACGAGAACGACGATCGCTTCGTCCTCGTTAAGTAGCGGGAAGACCTCTGAGCTCGACGGACCCGACCCAGGTGCCGAGTCGTATCCCGAATACTTCTGCAGCATTGCGAAGACCAGCCCTGGGCCCTTTTGTGCGAGGAGTGACTTCAGGCCCCGAACGCTTCTCGCAACCTGGACGGTTTCGCCCGACAGTGCGGCCGTGTCGGATAGCTGTTTCTGGAGGTCCTTACGATCGGTAACTACCACGACCTTGAATCGTCGGAGCTCGGGCATCGAGCGCATCTTGCGAACGAGGAACACCATTGAGAGGCTCTTTCCGGATCCCTGCGTGTGCCAGATGATCCCACCGCGAAGGTCGTGTTCACCGTCTTCCTTGCGCGTCTTGCCATGCATGAGCCTTTCGACCGCGAACTGAACCGCGCGGAATTGCTGGTAGCGACAGACGATCTTGACCGTGCGCCCCGACACCTGCTGGTACATGCAGAAGTGCCTGATGATGTCGAGCAGAAGAGCCGGTCGCAACGCCCCCGCAATGAGCGTGTTTTGGCTGGCGAGATGCTCTTTGCCTAGTTCAACTCGTACGTTAGCGATCGCAACTGGCGCGGTGTCCTTCCATTCGAGATAGTGCTCGACGTCGGCTCCAATGGTGCCCATGCGCGCTTCGTCGTAGCTTGTGGCCACAAGAAACTGGTTCGTATAGAAGAGGCGTTCGTTTCCCTCATCCTCTTCCACCTGGCCGGCCGCCTTGCGCTGGTTCGAATAACGACGCAGCTGATCGACGGCCGCAGAGATTGGCTCCGATGTGCCAGGACTCTTGCACTCGACCACGACGACAGGGATGCCGTTGATGAACAGCACGATGTCTGGGACGACAAAACCCTTGGCGAACCCGCCAGGGCAGTCAACGCGGAACTGGTTGATGGCCAGGAATGTGTTGTTCTCCGGTTGGTCCCAGTCGATGTACTGGGCGGTGCGTGAACGCCCCTGATCCCAGTCCGGAAGTCCCTCGACTGCGATGCCGCTCAACAGGAGGCTCGTTGCTTCTTGGTTTCCCTCCATGAGCCGGCTCGAGCCGATGCGCTCCAGGGCACTCACCGTTTGCGATATCCGGGCGTCATCGAGCCACGGTTGCCCATCGCGGAGATTAATGCGCCCGATGGCCGCGCGCATGTCGTCCTTGATGAAGACCTCTCGGAAGGTGTATCGACCCGTCACTGACGGGTAGTCGAGGTTGCCAGTCACGACCTTCCAGCCCATGAGGGCGAGCTGATCGAGGAAGCGCTCCTCTACCTCGACAGACTCTGGCCCGCCGCTCACGCCGCGTCGCCTTCGAGCAGTTTGGTCACCCGAACCCGTCCGGTGAGAAGATCCTGCATGAGCCCCGCCGTAATCGACCGCAGCTTGTTTAGCTCCGCGTATTCATCTCGCACTCTGCCGTCAATGCTCTCGGTGACTTCTACGATCCGTGCGGCCTCGACCGGTGAACAGACGGGCACCCCCAGCGCCAGCACCTCGCTGCCCTTAATGTTCTTCTGTACGCCCCCCACTGCGAGGCGGTCCAGTCGAGGTCGACCCACCGCAGAGTTGAAATATCGTCGGAAGAAGTCCGCGAACACTCGATCGTGGAGCCGGAACCGAATAAGGAACGCCCCCGGCACGACGGGCATTTCATATCCGGGAAACACGGCAGCGATGCCACAGGTTCCACTCCGGGATATGAGGAGATCGCCGCGCACTAATAAGTGCGATGCCATCGCATTTGGCACAATCGCAGCGCGGGGCATCGTTTCAAGCGTGATGTTCCCCTCATCGTCCATGTCCGACGTGCGCAAGGTGGCTACCGCGCCGTCTGGCGTGTACAGGTCCGATGAGAACCGCGGCCCAAACGCACTCGATGCGCATCGAGTAGCGAAAGGCTCAATGTGCCAGTCACTGGGAATGCGGCCCGCCGCCGAATCCTTGAAGTCCTCCGGGTGCAGCTCCGGGTCGCGTAGCTCGCCATTCTCGTCGATGCCGCGAGTGAACAGGTCACAAAGCAGGCCCTGCTTCATCCGCTCGAGTTTGGCAATGAGTTGTTCGGTGTCGAGGACCGCTTCATCGGCGGTGTCGAGGATCTCCGCGATTCGGCGTTGTTCACGGCGTTGGCAAACGGGGAGAGTGAGCCTACGAAGGTCCTCGCCACTAATCGCGTCGAACGTCGTGCCCTGCGCCACGCGATTGAGTGCAGCCGAGAACTTCGCTAGCGCGTGATATCCGAAGCCCGGGTCGATACCCGTGAAGCGAACCGCCGCAAGACCTCGACCAATGCAGTAATCCTGATCAGCTCGGTTGATCGCGCCGACGGGAGCGCGAACACTGATGAGAATGTCCCTTGCGTTCGCGATCTTTTTAGGACGGGCACACCAGAGTCGTGGGCGGGGGAATCTATCAGTGAACTCTGCATTGCCCTGAAGGAATGGCATCCCGCTCCCCGGCCGATCGCTGACGAACTCGGACGGCGGAGACTGGCCCATCTCGACATACGACACATCCCCCATCGCACCGACGCTCCACGACTCAGTGCTCATAACCCAGCTCTGCCAGGAAAACACGAAACCTTTCGGCCTCTTGTTCCCGATCTTGCTTGATCGCCATTAACGTAATCCGGTACTTGTCCCACCACGTCTCGAATGCAGCGACGACCAGTTGGCGCTCGATGGCGACGTAGCGGCTGAGGGTGGCACGTAGCTCGGCCTCGAGTATGTTCATCACCAGCGCCCGCGCGGACCCTTCGTTTAGGTTCGACCGGGCCTCTTGCAGTCGCTTGACGAATTCTTTCTGAAGTTCCTTAGCCTGCCTCCGAACAATCGTAAGTTCCTTCCTGACTGCTTTGAGGTCCTCCTCCGACAGTTCGTCGGGACCGACATCTCCATCTAGGCCCCCGTCCTCATCAGCCTCCGACAAAGGTTTCAGCGTGGCTTCCAACTCAACAACCTTCATGTGCAAGGCCGAAATATCGTCGAAGTACTGGGGGAGAATTCGTCGAACCAGTTTGTGGTCGAGAGGATTCTCCTTCGAGGCAAGCTTCTTGACCGCCTTCTCGCCCAAGTCCCGATCTTCTATCGCACTGACAATGCTGGACTCCCATGCAATGATCGCCCCAAGGAATCCCCTGGTCGCGATGGTCTTCAGGTCGTTCTGGGTGTCGCCCCACCAACTCGCGATCACACCGGCAACCTGGAACCGATCTAGCAGCCCAACAGGCCGGACGGCATCTTGGAAGCTGGCGAGCAGGTCGGCACGGAGCTGCATCAGCCGCTGACCTTGGGCGAGATGGCTAATGCCTATCTGGTGCTCGTGCCACCAAGTATCAACCGCAATCGTAAGAGTCTGCTGTTTCGCGAGGACACCCTGATCGGCCCCTATGAGCCTACTCAGATCCAACTTTGAATTGACTGCAGCAACGAAGTCGAAGCAGCCGTCGCCGCGATCTTCAAAGAAGTGCAGGGGATCAAGGCCAAGTGCCGAAAACAGGCTCTCCTTGGCATCCACCTCCGACGTCGGAATCCCGCCGCGAAGGTGAGCCCGAACGTCCTGGGGCTCCGGCGGAGGCGCGTTGTCGGCATAGCGACGAATATTCAAGTTGTCCTCGTTTTCCCTAAGCTCTTCGCGCGTCACTACGCTCGCGAATCCCGGGATTGCATCGAAAGCCTCATAAGCGCTGACGATCTTCTCGACGTTCTCCGGAAGAAGCTCGTTTTGGGCCCGCCCCTCGTGGTACTCGCGGTCGGCGTTGATAAAGAGCACCTTCTGGCGTCGTTCGCTGGGTTTTGACCCTGGAGCGCGCAGGACCAGAATGCACGCCGGAATGCTGGTGCCATAGAACAGGTTCGGTCCAAGGCCAATTACCGTGTCGAGAATGTCCTCATCGAGGAAACCGGTACGGATCCGCTTCTCCTCGCCACTGCGGAACAGCACGCCGTGAGGCATCACCGTGACCACCATGCCCGCCGACCGCAAGACCGCGAGCATGTGCTGGACGAACATGAGATCCGCTTTCTTTCCTGACTCTGGGCAGAACCCGAAGCGAAAACGCTCGGGGAAGGGAATCCCATCGCGACTGTAGTTCTGACTGAACGGGGGATTCGTGATCACCCGATCGAAGCGCATGAGCTCGCCCGACTCGAGATGCTCTGGGCTCGCGAGCGTGTCCTCGTTTCTAATGTCAGCGTCGGCGATTCCGTGCAGGAGCATGTTCATCTTGGAGATGGCCCACACGCCGCCGTTCGACTCCTGACCGTACAGGCGCAGGTTCTTTGAGTTGCGCTGATGCTCGTCGAGGTACTCCTTCGCAAGGATGAGCATGCCGCCTGACCCGGAGCACGGGTCATAGATACGCATCCCCTCGACCGGTTTGGCGATCCGCACCATCATTCGAACGACTGATCGCGGCGTATAAAACTCACCACCCTTCTTGCCTGCGGAGTCGGCAAAGTCTCGGATCAGGTACTCGTATGCGGCTCCAAGAAGATCTGGGAACTCGAAGTCTTCGTTGCGCAACGGATACTTCGAGAAATGCACGATCAGGTCACGTAGCTTCTTGTCCGGAATCGTCGACTGCCCAACTTTGCGGTTGAAGTCAATGTGAGTAAGGACGCCGCCAAGACTCGTGTTGATCTCTTCCAGCGCTGCCAGCGCCTTGTTCAGCCCATCTCCCAGGTTGTGATGCAGCTCATCGCGCATGTAGCCCCACCGCGCGACCTCAGGGACGAAAAACGTGTCTGCGTAGAAGCTCGGGTGGTTGGCGCGCTTCTCCGCCTCCTGGCGAGAACGCCCCTTGCCGAGCTCCCGATCGACGATCTCCTGCCAACGCTCCTCGAAGACATCGGAACAGCGCTTGAGGAAGAGCATCCCGAAGATGTACTCCTTGAACTCCGAAGCATCCATCTTGCCGCGGAGAATGTCGGCCGCCGCGAAAAGGTGGCGCTCAAGCTGGGGCAGGGTCAGCGGCATTGAAAGACCCAGGCTTCCGAACGCTGAGTTTCTGGCCCCACCACGGTGGAATTGTCGCCGACGCCGGTACTCCTAGGCTCCAATCGTTCTCAGGATCCTGCCTTGGACTGCCGCGATCGAACGAGCGGTGCGCTCGAGTCGGCGCTGAGAGAACCTTGAGTCGCCAAGGGATGGTCTTCGGTGACCGCCGAACCAGGCCACGGTTTGGCAAACCGCTGCGACGGGAGGATATTGACGCCTTACCAAATGCAACCGCTTGCCGCGAGGCCGCCCCGACGCATGAATAGCAGATGCTGTCAGCTGACCTCGCCGGGTCGATCGGTGAGCTAGCGCCCGGTCGTAGGTCTTGAAGCAGGTGGAGGACGGGGCGAGCGACGGTCGTCGGCCCTTGCCGCGTTCTCGGGTGCGTTAATTGCCCAGGCAGTCCGTACCGCGGCAGACCCCGCACAACGAATCCCTATCAGAAACCTGAGCGGATCAGGGTTTCGGCGACATCGCTGAGCCCTCGAGCGCGGAGCGCCTCGATGAACTCATTTCGCGGGGGCCAGCTGCTGTGATAGTGCCGACCCGGTCCCGTATACATGCCGCCACTGGGGCCGGTGTACAGACCGCCTCCCGGTCCGGCGTACAAGCCACCCCCTGGCCCGAATACAGACCTCCACCCGGTCCTGTGTAGCCTGACGGTCACTCGGCGTTGAAGCGATCGATGAAGCTGCTTATCGACAGCGAGGTGTCGGGTGGGGTCGCCCAGCTAAGACGCCGGCACAGCTCCACCATTGGCTTAGGACGGTCCTCCGAAACCAGCGCGCGCAGGCCCTCGAGCGGCGCTTTCGCGGGGCGGAGGACATCACGGTCGAGAGTTTGGACGTTCTCCATGGGTGGACTGGTTAGGCCGGGAGGTCCGTTGCCCTGCGGCGAGTCGCACGTCTACGCGTCGCGTCGCGTCGGTCCTGCCCGACGCGTGGGCGCCGGTGCAACGCGTGTTGTTCCGCCGAAGTTGTCGCGCCAGTCGCGACGACCGACCAAGGCAGCGGCGATGTCATTGGGGTAGTGCGACGCCCCCTGGCTGCGGTGACCTGGACCCACTGTAAAGAACGTTGACCTCGCCACCTTCGGCTCGTACCGTGCGCACGTCCCAGCAAACGTCCACGCAGGAGGTCGTCGCCATGTCCAAGCCACCGCTCAGGTTCGAGCTCCTCATCCCGCGCGGCGGCGAGCCGCTCGACCACGTGCGTTTCGACGAGCTGTACGAAGCCGTCAAGGCGCGGTTCCCGCGGCTGGTGAGTCTCGGGTACAACGGTCGGGTCGACGAGGCCGAGTTGATGCGTCGGCCGGGCGGGCTCGTTGGGGGCCAGCCGATCCCGGTCATCGAGATCGTCAGCGTCGAGGTCGACGGCGAGGCGACGTTCGAGGAGATGCGGGCCCACATCGGGGCTACGCTCGCCGAGGACCTGGGGCGCCCGGACATCATCGTCGCCGTGGCGTAGGTCCTGGGCGCGAGTACCCGGCGGCCCTAGTGGCGGCCGAGGTTCTTCAAGAGCTCAGCGGCGAGCTTCGCGGCGAAGCTCGTGCCCAGGTCGCCCAGCGTTTCGAGGACGACTCGCAGCTTCTGGCTGCGCTCCGGGTCGGAGCGCGACGTGGCTTGGATCTCCCGCTTGAGGACCTCGGCGAGCGCGCTGGAGAGGTCCGCCGGCTTAGGCCAGAGGCCAGACTCCTGCAGGCCCGACGCCGTGAGCCGGTTCACGATATAAGCGTCGCCGCCGTGCGTGCTGACATCGATGCAGTCGACAAGGCCGTGGTGGCACAGGCGTCCGAGTGACTGAATCACCTCACCCACGGATCGGCCGAGCTCCTCAGCGATCCTCTGCGGGTCCATCTGCTGGGTGCGCCCCTGCTCCTCCCACTTGGCGATTGCGGCCAACACGGGGAAGTCGCGAGAGTAGTAGATGTCGCCGGCGCGCTCCATCGGCCGAGCCTAACACCGCCTGGCCGAACCTACGCCGGGGTCATCCTGGCCCTAGAGGGAGCCGTTTCTACCAGGGTAGAAATCTCGGCCTGGACGCCTAGCTTTCTAGCTGGCGCGTTTGTGCCCGCGGGCATGAACGGCGGCTCGCCGGCGAGGACGCTCACGCGCTGGCACCGGAACCCCGGCCTCGACGTTTGTCTGATGCCAGTCGGGGAACGGGCAACCGGGGTCCTCGTGCGGCTCAGTCGCGAACAGGTGCGAGCCGTGAAGCTGGCTCGACAACGCGCGGAGGAACCTCTCCGGCTCGACGTCCGCCGAGATCGCGTGCCGCGTCTCCGGGTCGCGCAGCGGCCGCAGGACGACCTCCGACCAGGTGGCTGGCTGCGGGCTGTCGACGCTCAACCTGCCGCCATGCAGGACGACACGAGCGACCACTGTCTGACGACCGGCGCTCCATTCGTTCCGGACTACGTCAACGTGAAGACTCACGGGGCCTGTGAATACTAAACCCATTACGGCAGATCGAGTACCCGTTTGTTCAGCAGCGCCAGAACCCTGTCCCTGACACCGCCGGCCTCGGCCGCGTCGACAAGGCCGGTCAGCTGGCCGGGCAGCCGATCGAACAGCTCGGCGAGGTCGTCGACGTAAACGTCGGCAATCTGCTGGCCCGCCTTGCGGGCGTAGAACGTCGACGTCGGAGGGTAAACGCCGGGCTGCATCGAGTTCCCGTGGTCTATCAGCACGAGCCGGATCGGGACGGCGTGGCCGCCGGCTGGGTCTGGCACCGCAAGCCAGTTGTGCCCACCCCGGTCCGTCTGGCCGACCACCGCGTCGAAGATCGCGGCCCTCCAGACGTCATCGTCGGGAAACCCGGCGTCGATGTCCGGCGCACTGTTAGGCCAGAGCACGTGGAGGCTCGCGTAGACGTCTGCCTGGCTGATCGGCGACGGAATGAGGCGCAGCTTCGATGCTGAGACTAGGTCGGTCCAGCCGAGGTATCGGGCGATCACCCACGCAGCGACCTCCCGGCGGATCATCGCCGGCGCGGCCGGCAGGCCCGGGGCGTCCTCTGGCTTCGCGAGTACCCCAACGCCGCTCTCGAAGACGATGACGTAGCTGCGATGCTGGCCGGGGTTAGGGAATGTCCAGCTGCCCACGATCGTGGCGGAGCCGAGGTAGTAGTCCAGGGCATCGAGTTCAACTTCAGGCATTAGGGTCCTCGGATATTGTCGTGCGACCCGCCAGGGCCTTGTCTACGGGTGAACGACAATCTGACCCACAAACTGACCCACAGACTGGTGCGCTTTGTGGGTCAAACGTGCGCCTTGGTGCGCTTAGATCGTATTCAGAACCGGGTTCGGCTTGGTGGAGGCGGCGGGAGTTGAACCCGCGTCCGAGGCGTGGGCGCGTGCGGCAGGACATCATGTTGACAGACGACGCACTCTTGCCAATCTTGATGTCAAAACGGCGATCGCAGATCGAAGTCCTTGCCCAGGTCACCCTTGTCTAGATGCAGGTAGCGCATCACCATCACGTAGCTGGAGTGGCCGAGGATTCGGCGCAAACGCTCGATGTCGCCTTCCCGGCGCAGGTACTCGGTGGCGAAGGTGTGCCTGAACTTGTGGGCGTGGACCTTGAAGCCGACTCGGAGCTTGATCCGCCTCAGCAGATATTCGATCGTCATCATCCGGACGGGCTCGCCGCTGGCAGTGACCAGGAGCCGGTCGTCATCCGTCTCCGGACGGGTGCGGTTCAAGTAGCGGTCGATCTCTCGTCGTAGACGGGTAGAGAGCGGGACACGGCGGAACTTGGCCCCCTTGCCCTTGCGGATCTTTACAAAACCCACGGAGCCGTCGTCCTCGAAGTTCCCCCACCTTCAGCTCGGCCAGCTCGCCGACGCGCATGCCGGTGCCGAGCAGGATCTGGACGGCAAGCCGCGGCCAGCCCGGCGCCGCGGCAGCAAGGATCGCCTCCTGCTGGGATTCCGTATAGGTCTCGAGCTCGGTGACGGGCATCTTGGGTGACCGCATGCGGATAACTGCTGGATCCACCGCGAATCCCTCACGGAGCGCCCAATTGGCGAACGCGCGCACGACCTCGAAAAAACCATGGACCGTGTTGGGCTTCAGGCCACGGTCAATTAGCGTGCCGAGGAGCCGCTTGACCTCCGCCGAGCTGAGGCCGTCGAGTGTGGCCGGGCCGCCTTCCTGACTCAGGTACCAATCCATCTTCTGCTGGTACCACTTGATCGTCTGCTCGCTGCGGCCCATGACCTTGAGCTCGGCCAGCCATTCGCGGACCAGGCCGGCCATCCGCTGGGTCTCGGCTGGGCGATGCGAGGGTGCTCGAAGGGCGACCACGGGCGCCAGATCGCCGTCGGCAACCTCAGGGGCATAACCGACTAGCCGGGCGCTCGGACGGCCTGGTTGGGCCCCGGGTTTCGTCCTCGGACGGCGGTCGAGGGCCGGCTCTGGGGCCAGATATCGCGTGACAACGGTTTTCGAAAAACCCAACGGTTTTCGACGGTTTTTCGGCCTGTTCTGAGCCACCTGCAAGCCTCCTTGGAGCCCGGCATCCCGGGCCCGGAAAACACGAAAACCCGGTCCCAAGGACCAGGTTTCGAATACAGGCTACCCTTCAGAGGCCTTGGCAAAAAGAGTCTTGGGGTGGTGGGCCGGGACAG
>Ga0307372_10011416_pt1 | contig 11856 bp, 12 predicted proteins | sample OX1MG_FD_202533 | JGI IMG/M metagenome (GOLD analysis project Ga0307372, IMG submission 202533) | Soil microbial communities from Risofladan, Vaasa, Finland - OX-1 | ecosystem: Environmental > Terrestrial > Soil > Coastal area > Acid sulfate soil | place: Finland: Risofladan, Vaasa | collected...
AGTCGGTGTTGGCCACCTCCTTGCGCACCATGCCCAGTGCCACCCGGATCGTCTCGTTCATCCCCACCTCCCCAGGAGATCGGCCCTCCTACTTCAGGAGGGAACATGTGTTCGAGTATACCCAACTGGTGTGACAAGGACGCCTGTTTTTCCCAGGTTTTTAGGGAACTTTTTCCAAGCCGGAGAAGGCAGGGGCCCCAACCCCCTCTGACTACTTCTTCTTGTAGTCGTAGAAGCCCGAGCCGCTCTTGCGGCCCAGCTGCTCGGCGCTGACCATGCGGCGCAGGAGGGGCACGGCGGCGTAGTTGGGGTCCCGGAACTCGTTGTAGAGGGCGTCGAGGATGGCCAGGCTGGTGTCCAGGCCGACCAGGTCGAGCAGGGCCAGCGGACCCATAGGGAAGTTGCAGCCGCCCTTCATGGCCGAGTCGATGTCGTCGCGGGTGGCCACGGCAGTCTCGAGCAGGCGCACGGCGTTATTCAGATACGGGAAGAGCAGAGCGTTGACGATGAAGCCGGCCTGGTCCTTGACCTGGACGGGCGTCTTTCCACAGCTCTCGGCAAAGGCTCTCGCCTCTGCCATCGTCTCCTCCGACGCGGTCAGGGGCTTCACCAGTTCCACCAAGGCCATGGCCGGCGCCGGGTTGAAGAAGTGGACGCCGCAGACCCGGTCGGGCCGGCCGGTCTCCATGGCCATCTCGATGACCGGCAGGGTGGAGGTGTTGGTGGCCAGGATGGCGCCCTCCTTGACGATCCGGTCCAACTCGGTGAAGAGATGCTTCTTGGTGGCCAGATCCTCCACTACGGACTCGATGACCAGATCGCACTCCGCCAGGTCGGCCAGGTCGCTGGTGGCGGTGACCCGGGAGAGGGCGGCGTCCCGCTCCTCGGCCGTCATCCGCTCCTTCTCCACGGCCCGGTTGAGCGACTTCTCCATCCCGGCCACGGTGGCGTCGGCCGTGTGCTGCTGGCGTGACCGGAGGATCACCTCGTAGCCGCTCACGGCCGCCACCTCGGTGATCCCGGAGCCCATGATCCCGGAACCGACTATCCCCACCCGCTTGATCGACATGGCCGGATGCTACCGACAGGTCGCGACCACCAGCCAAGCCGGCGGGGTTGGGGCCCCCGCCGGACGCAGCGGGCGTGGTGCGAAGCACCCGGGAGCCCGCTGCCATAAACACTGCCAACATGGCGGGCGTGGAGCATCCTCTGTACGCAGCCGTCTACGACCGCATGTGCGCCTCGGCCGAGGCGGCCGGGCTGGCCGAGCGGCGGGCCGGTCTCTTGGCCGGCGCCACCGGGCGCGTTCTCGAGGTCGGCGGTGGCACCGGCCACAACCTCGAGTGGTACTCGGCGGCCGGCTCGGTGGTGGTGCTGGAGCCGGACGCGGCCATGGCCCGCCGCCTCGAGCCCCGGCTGGCCGGCTGCCCGGTCCCGGCCATCCTGATCCGGGAGGGGATAGATGAGGCCGACCTGGAGGACGCCTCCTTCGACACGGTCGTCTGCACCCTGGTGCTCTGCACCGTGCCCGACCTGGACCGGGCCCTGGCCCGTATCCGCCGTCTACTGGCGCCCGGCGGACAGCTGCTCTTCCTCGAGCACACCGCTGCCCCCGGTGGATGGGGCCTGGTCCAACGAGCTCTCGATCCCCTCTGGCACCGGGCCGTGCCCGGCTGTCACCTCCATCGGGATCCGGTCTCGGCCATTCGGCGCTCCGGGCTGATGGTGGCCGGCTACGACCGCATCGACCTGCCCCTGGTCCCCGGCCTCCTCCGGGCCGGGGTGGTGGGAACTGCCCGTGCGCGCACCGCCGACACCCCGGTGCCCCTCGGCACCTATCCCCGCCACCGCTCCCTGGGCAGCCACCTGGACCGATCCCGCCGCGGTACGGCCGGCCGAGCCGTCCGCGCCGGCGCCGCCGGCCAAACCGCCAGGGGGGTGGGCGCATGAGCGGGCCCCTTCTCCTGGTCGGTGGGGCGGAGTGGCAGGAGGGCTGCACCTTCGACGCCGAGGCCTTCGAGGCCGCCGGTAAGCCGGAGGTCCTGGTTCTGCCTACAGCCGCGGCGTACGAGCATCCGGGGAGGGCGGTGGCGACGGCGGAGGCTTGGTTCGCCGGCTTTGGGGCGAAAGCCGTTGGGCTGGATGTGCTGAAGCGACCCGACGCCGAGCGGGAGGACCTGGCCGCCCGGGTGGCGGCGGCCCGGTTCGTCTACCTGGCCGGCGGGTCGCCCCTCCACCTGCGCTCGGTGCTCAAGGACTCGGCGGTGTGGCGGGCCCTGGTGACGGCGTGGGAGTCGGGAGCGACGGTGGCCGGATCCTCGGCCGGAGCCATGGCGTTGACCGACCCGATGGTCGATCCCCGGGGTGGCGCCTTCACCCTGGGCCTGGGCCTCATAGCCCCCCTGGCCGTGGTGCCCCACTACTCGGGCTGGTCGGAGGAAAAGACCCGCCGGACCATCGAGCTGGCCCCACCCCACGTGCCCATCCTGGCCGTCGATGAGCGCACGGCCGCCATCCGGGACCCCGACGGAACCTGGCGGGCCGCCGGGGTGGGCCGGGTGCACGTCTTCCTCGACGGAGCCGAGACACCCCTCTCCGAGGTGAGGACCTGATGAGCGGACCGGGCGGGGAGGACGGCCCAGAGGATCTGTCCGAAGAGGGGTATGACGGTGTCCGCCGGCGTTTCCCGCGCTGGGCCGTGATCGTGCTCGTAGTGGTGGTGCTGGGCGGGGGCAGCGTCGGCCTGGGTCTGGGCCTGGCCGGAAAGAGCACCCCGGCCCCCGGCGGCCCGGAGGGCGTCCCCGTACAGAACGTTCCCGATCTCGCGCCCGCTTCGACCACTGCCTCGGGCGCGCCGGTCGATGGCATCACCTGCCGGACCGCCATGGATCAGGGTGCCGCCTTCCACATCCACAACCACGTGGACATCTTCGTGAACGGTCAGCAGATGCGGCTGCCGGCGGGGGCGGGGATAGCCGCTCCCCGGTTGGCCGAGCACCTCACCACCGGTCTATTCGTTGACAACAGCCCGAAGGGATGCCTGTACTGGCTCCACGTCCACTCCGATGACGGCATCATCCACATCGAGGCGCCGCATAAGGCGACGTTCACCCTCGGCCAGTTCTTCGACATCTGGGGCCAGCCCCTCTCGTCCGACCAGGTTGGTCCGGCCCGGGGGACCGTGGTCGCCTTCGTCAACGGGCATCAGTTCCACGGGGACCCGCGGAACATCCCGCTGCTGGCGCAGGGCACTATCCAGCTCGACGTCGGTACCCCGGTCGTGCCTTTCCAGCCCATTCAGTTCACGGTGAGCGGCCTATGCGGCGCCGGCACCTCGAACTGCAGCACCTCCGGGAGCTGACGCCCCCGTCTGAGTCAGTCCGACTCGGTGATGGTGACCGAGGTCATGGCCACCTTCTCCTTGACCGAACCGCCCGGGGTGCCCACGGCCTCGAGGGCGGCCACCACTTCGAGTCCGGACACCACCTTGCCGAAGAGTGAGTACTGCGGTGGGAGCCGGGCGCCGTCGGGCCCGCAGATGATGAAGAACTGGCTGCCGTTGGTGTTGGGGCCGGCGTTGGCCATGGCCAGCGATCCGATCTCGTAGCGGTTGGGCTTGGGCAGCTCATCGGCAAACTTGTAGCCCGGCCCGCCCCGGCCGGAGCCCTCCGGATCGCCACCCTGGACCACGAAGCCGGGGATGATCCGGTGGAAGGTGACCCCGTCGAAGTAGTGGTAACGGGCCAGGAACACGAAGTTGTTGACCGTGTTGGGGGCGTTGATCGGATCCAGGGCGATGGTCAGGGTGCCCTTGGTGGTCTCCATGGTGGCCGTGTAGCGCTTGGCCGGGTCGATCACCATGGGCGGCTCGGCGTCGAACTTCTGGCGCTTGGGGCTGGAGCCGTCCGGGCTGGGGGCCTCGATGGTCATGAATATCCCTTCGGATTAGGAGGCGGTGATGGTCACCTTGGAGATGAGCACCACCGTCTTGGGGGCGCCTCCGAGGCAGGTCTGGTCGCTGCTGGGGCAGGGTTCGTACAGCGCGGCGATCTTCTGGAGGACGGCCAGGCCGGCCGAGGAGGTGATGTGGCCGAAGGTCACATAGGTGCCCTGGCTGTCCAGGGCCGAGGCGGCCGAGCCGTAGACGAAGAAGTACTGGGCCGATCCGCTGTTGGCGCCCGAGCCACGGGCCATGACGACGTCACCGGCGCTGTACTTGTAGGGCCCGGTCATCTGCCCCGAGGAGTTGGTGGTCATGGTCGGCTCATCCGGGATGTTGTAACCCGGCCCGGGATCGGAGATGGACTGGGTGTTGGGCGATCCGCTCTGTTCGATGTCGATACTGGTGTCGATGCGGTCGATGCTGGTGCCGTCGTAGTAGTGGTACCAACTCAGCACAGCGAAGTTATTGGCCGTCTTCGGAGTGTTCTTGGTGTCCAGGGTGAAGGTGATGTCGCCTTCATTGGTCGTCATGTTGACGGTGTAGGTCTTGGTCGGGTCGAGGCAGGTAGGCGGCGGGGTCGAGGGGAAGTGCGCGATCCGGGCCGAGCTGCCGTCCGGGTTGGGACAGGCCCAGGTCTTGAGCGTCCCTCCCCCCGTCACCGGGGGGGCACTGGGAGGTACGGCCGCGGCCGCGGCCGTGGTGGTGGTGGCCCCGGCCGTAGTGGTGGTCGTGGAGCCGGCGGCCAGATTGGTCTTCTTGGAGCCGCCCAGGCTGGTCAGCACGACCAGGAGGACGATGACGGCGGCGATGGCGACGGCAAAGCCGCCCTGGCGGATCCGGGTCCGGCGCTTGCGGGCCGATTCCAGCTGGGCCCGCCGGTACTGGCGGCCTTCTCTCTGACGCTGACGTTTGTCCGTAGGCACGGCCGATCAAGGTAGTCGGCGCAGCGGGCGCTGATAGCTTCGGCCCGTGTCCCTGATCGTGCAGAAGTACGGTGGCACCTCGGTCGGGGATGTCGATCGGATCCGGGCCGTGGCCGACCACGTGGCCCGTACCCGCCGGCAGGGCCACCAGGTGGCCCTGGTCGTTTCGGCCATGGGCAAGGAGACCGATGACCTCCTCCACCTGGCCGAGACCGTCTCCAAGACCAGGCCGGGCCGGGAGATGGACATGCTCATCACCGCCGGGGAGCGTAAGGCGGCCGCCCTGGTCACCATGGCTCTGGCCGACCTGGGGGTGCCGGGGTTGTCCCTCACCGGCAGCCAGGCCGGATTCATCACCGACACCACCCACCGCAACGCCAAGATCCTCGAGATCCGCACCGCCCGCGTCCGGGAGGCCCTGGACGCCGGCCGGGTGCCGGTGGTGGGCGGGTCCCAGGGGATGTCCACCGTCAGCGGGGACGTCACCTTTCTGGGCCGCGGGGGCTCGGACACCACCGCCGTGGCCCTGGCCGCCGTGCTCGAGGCCGACGTCTGTGAGCTCTATACCGACGTGACCGGCATGTACACGGCCGATCCGGCCGTGGTCCACAACGCCAGGCGCCTGCCCAGCCTCTCCTTCGAAGAGCTGCTGGAGATGACCGCCACCGGCTGCCCCAAGCCGGCTATGCGGGCGGTCGAGGTGGCCAGGAACAACCGTGTGAAGCTCCACATCCGCTCCGCCTTCACCTGGGAGCCGGGCACGTGGGTCTACAAGGAGGACGAAACGGTGGAACAGGCCATCATCTCGGCGGTCACTCACGACACATCCGAGGCCAAGGTGACCGTGACCCGGGTGCCCGACCGGCCCGGCATAGCCGCCCGACTGTTCCGGGCCCTGGCCGACAGCGACGTCAACGTGGACATGATCGTCCAGAACGTCTCGGTGGCCGGCACCACCGACATCTCCTTCACCGTCCCGAAGGAGAGTGTGGCCCGGGCCCTGGAGGTCAGCGGCTCGTCCGACATCGGCGCCGGCGAGGTGACCGCAGATGAGGCGGTGGCCCGCGTCTCGCTGGTGGGGGCGGGCATGAAGAGCAACCCCGGAGTGGCCGCCACCATGTTCGAGACCCTGGCCAAGGCCGGGGTCAACCTGGAGATGATCTCCACCTCGGCCATCCGCATCTCCTGCGTGGTGCGGGCCGCCCAAGTGGAAGAAGCGGTCCAACTCCTCCACGACGCCTTCGAGCTGGGCACCAGGACCGGCCCGTAGACTTCCGGGATGCGTGTAGCCGTCTTCGGGGCCACCGGACAGGTCGGGGGAGTGATGCGCTCGGTCCTGGCCGAGCGGAACTTCCCGGTCGAGGAGATGCGGTACTTCGCCAGCGCCCGGTCCAAGGGTCGCCGCCTGCCCTGGAAGGACGGGGAGGTGGAGGTGGAGGACGCCGCCGAGGCCAGCTTCGAGGGCATCGACATCGCCCTGTTCTCCATCGGCGCAGACGCCTCCAGGGAGCTCGCTCCCCGCCTGGTCGCCGCCGGGGCCACCGTCATCGATAATTCCTCGGCCTGGCGCATGGACCCCGACGTCCCCCTGGTAGTGCCCGAGGTCAATGCCGGCGCCCTCGACCGGCTGCCCAAGGGCATCGCGGCCAACCCCAACTGCACGACCATGGTGGCCATGCCACCCATGAAGGCCCTCCATGATGAGGCGGGCCTGGAGGCCATGGTCATCTCCACCTATCAGGCCGTATCGGGGGCCGGCCTGTCCGGGGTGGACGAGCTGGCCGAGCAGGTGGAGAAGGTGGTGTCCGGCGCCAGGGAGCTGACCTTTGACGGCCGGGCCGTCGAGTTTCCGGCCCCTTCGCAGTTCCCCCGCCCTATCGCCTTCAACGTCATCCCCTACGCCGGCAGCGCCAAGGGGGACGAGACCAGCGAGGAGCAGAAGCTCCGGGACGAGAGCCGCAAGATCCTGGATCTACCCGACCTGGCCGTGTCGGCCACGTGTGTCCGGGTACCCGTGTTCACCGGCCACAGCCTGTCCATCAACGCTCGCTTCGCCCGGCCCATCAGCGTGGCCCGGGCCACCGAGATTCTCTCGGCCACCCCCTCGGTGGTGCTGAGTGGCATCCCGACCCCCCTGGATGCCGCCGGCCAGGACCCGACCTACGTCGGCCGCCTGCGCCGGGACGAGACGGTCGAGAACGGCCTGGCCCTGTTCCTGAGCGGGGACAACCTGCGCAAGGGCGCCGCCCTCAACGCCGTGCAGATAGCCGAGGAGCTACTGGCCCGCCGGGCCTGAATCCAGGACTCCTGAGCCTCAGCAGGCGTAGTCGCTGTCCGCCGGGGTGCTCGTCCACTGCGTGACGGTGACCGCTCCGCCAGTGAAGGAGGGTTGGACGGCGCAGTTGGCCTGCGCCTGAGCCCCGGTGGAGGCGCCGGGGAGCCAGACAGGGATCCGGTACAGGGCGCCGGATGCCGCGGTCGTGCCTCCAGTGATCTGATCCCACTGCTGGGAGGTCGAATATGCGCCGATGGCGCTTACCCCAGCAGCATTGAGGGCGGCCATCATGCCCTGCAGGTCGGCCACGTTCATCGTCTGCCCACTCGCCCCGCTCTGCCAGGTGCTCACCGTCTCGACGTCGAGCCACCACTGGTAGGAACCGGGCGCGGTAGCCACCGTCACCGGCGGGGCCTGGGAATTGACGGCGTTGGCGGCAGCCGTCAGCCAGCTGGCGTCCTGGGCGGCCTTGTTGTATCCGTACTGCCAGGCGCAAGCCGTCGAGTTCTCCCCCGCGGTGGCCGGGCCTGAGGTGGTCGCCACGGTTGTGGTGGTGCACGAGCCGTAGGGATCGGCGGCGGACGAGGACGTCGGCCAGTCGGAGATCTGGGTGCCCGAGTAGACGTTGCCCGGGTCCGCCGTGTTCACGTACAGGGACGACTTCGGCTGGCTGCTCTGGCCGGTGGAGGACGCCACCGACCAGTACAGCTCGCTTTGCGAGTAGGTCGGATAGGAAGAGGACGGGCCCAGGCATGGATTGAGGTTGTTGGCCAGCCCGTTGTTGAGCCCGACGATGCCGAAGGCGGGACCAGCGGGCAGGGAGGTGCCGCACTGGGGATAGGAGACGTCGGAGCCGGCCGCAGCAAAGGCAGAGCCGACGGCCGCCATCCCCACGATCGGGGCGTTGAGGGTCTTGGCCCCCATGGACCCGGCGAAGTGGGCGTCACCGAAGGTGAACACGCCGCCGTCCCTGGCCACCATCCAGTACCCGCCCCCGTCCGGCGTGGACGCCATCCCCACTATCGGGGCGTTGAGCTTCTTGGCCCCCAGGGACCCGTCGAAGTGGGCGTCGAAGGCGAAGATCCCCCCGTCGGCGGCAACCATCCAGTAACCGGGGACGGTGGATGCCAGCGCTCGCGTTGCCGTCACCGCCAGAACGAGAGACCCGAGCAGGGAAAAGACCAGGGTGATGGCGACGACGACCGCCTTGTGCCGCCTGGGGCTCCGGGAGGAAAACTGCGTTGATGGCACGGCCGCGTACCTTATCTTGAGGTCCCGAGGATGCCATCTCGTGCTCGCGGTGGGGTCAGGAGCACTTCTGGCCAAGCGGACAGGTGCTGGCTGGCGGCCGACTGCAGTTCCTGGAACGCCTGATTCAGCAGGTGCAGGGGATGGCTCCGCATTTGGGGCAGCCCGAGGCGTAGAGAGCGCCGGCTTCTTCCAGGGAAAGGCCGAGCTGCTCGGCCAGCGACGCCAGCCAGGCCAGAGCGTCGCCCAGTTCGTGAAGCTGGTCCTCGGCGCTGCCCTTGCGCACGGCCTGGGCCAGCTCGCCCACCTCCTCGGTCAGCCAGGCCACGGAGGCGGCCAGGCCCCTGGCCCGGTCCCGCTCTCCATAGGTGCGACGCATGAGGTCCTGCAGTTCCGACAGCTGCATGGGCCCATCCTGCCGGGCCCGGCCCTTGACCCGGCGGAGCCCGTTAGCGGCGCCGGCCGCCCGCCGTGGAGGCCCGGGGGCGATGACCGGGCCGCCGACCGCCATCGGTAGCCTGGATCGGAGGTGAGCGACCCCAGCCGAGAGCGCCGGCCCGACCCCGGGGCCGAGCCGAAGGGATCACCCCGGCGTCTACCAGCGGGGCGGGTGAGTCGTCGCGCCATTCTGGCCGGGGCGGCCGGTGCGGCCGGTGCAGGGCTGGCCGGCCTGCTGGCCGGCGCCGGAAGTCCGGCCACCCCGGTCGGGGCCGGAGCAGCCGCGGCCGGCGCCGCGGCTCGGACATCAGGGCGCCGGTCCCGACACGGCTCGGACGTCATAGCCACCACCACCTCGACCACCTCGACCACTCTCGCTCCGGGCCAGGTGGAGCTGGCCACCGCCGGCTGGGTCCAGGCGGAAAACGCCCTGCCCGGCACCACCAACTGGGTGGTGAGCGGCCGGCCCATCCCGCACGCCATGGAGGGCTACGCCGATCGGGTCAGCGCCCAGGCCGGGGACACCGTCACCCTCTTCGTAAACACCGTCGCCCCCACCTTTCACGTCGAGGCCTACCGCATGGGCTGGTACCAGGGCCTGGGCGGCCGGCTCATCTGGCAGTCGGCCGAGGTGGCCGGTCAGCGCCAGCCGGCGGCCAAGTTCACTCCCGGCATCAACCTCATCCAGTGCTCCTGGGCCCCCTCGCTGTCCTTGGGTGTGGACCGCACCTGGCCTCCGGGCAACTACCTGCTCAAGCTGGTGGGCTCGAACGGCCAGCAGCAGTTCGTCCCGCTGACCGTCCGGGACGACACCAGCACGGCCGCCTTCGTGGTCCAGAACTCGGTCACCACCTGGCAGGCCTACAACCTCTGGGACGGATACAGCCTCTACTACGGGCGCCAGGGCAGCGGCCAGACCTACGCCAACCGCTCCCGCGTCGTCTCCTTCGACCGTCCTTACGCCCTGGCCCAGGTGGACTGGGCCAACGGCGCCTCGGACTGGCTGGGCAACGAGTTCCCCTTGGTCATGTTGGCCGAACGGCTGGGGTTGGATGTGACCTACTGGACGGACGTGGACTTCGCCATTAATCCCGGTCTGCTGACCAGGCACAAGGCCCTGATCAGCCTCGGTCATGACGAGTACTGGTCGGCATCCATGCTCGACGGGGCGCTGGCCGCCCGCAACGACGGGGTCAACTTCGCCTTCCTGGGGGCCAACGCCTGTTACCGCCATATCCGCCTGGCCGCCAGCCCGACCGGGCCGGCCCGACAGGTCATCTGTTACAAGGACGCCGCCGAGGATCCGCTCTACGGCACCGACAACGCTGATGTCACCGCCGACTGGCCGACCGGCCCGGTACCCCGACCGGAGTCGATCCTCATCGGCAACATGTACCAGTCCAACCCGGTGGACGCCGCCATGGTCGCCTCGGATGCAACGGCCTGGGGCCTGGCCGGCACCGGCCTGGCCACGGGGGACTCCATGCCCCACGTGGTCGGCTCCGAGTTCGACGCCTACCAGCCGGGACTGGCCGGTCCCACCAACATCGAGATCTGGGCCCACAGCCCGCTCGAGTGCCGAGGGGCGCCAGGGCACTCCGACATGACCTGGTACACCCAGGCCGGTGGTGGAGGGGTCTTCGCCACCGGCACCAACTGGTGGGTCAGCAAGCTGGCTGACAACCAGGGCCTCTTCCCCGCCCCGCTGGTGGCCAAGGCCATCCCCGGCGTGACCGGGACGCTCGCGACCATTACCGAGAACGTGTTGACCGTCCTCGGCACCGGACCGGCCGACGCCCTGCGCCCATCGGTGGCCAACTGGCAGAGCGTCTATCCGACCGGCTCCAAGTCGGGGCCTCCGGGGGGAATCCGGGGGGCCTGACTGCCGGCGACGCCGGGCGCCCTTTTGCTGTCTATATAGATTTCTATATAGTAGAGCTATGGCAATCATGGACCGTCCGGCACACAGTCTCTCGGTGACGGAAGCATCCAAGCGGGGGATCGCCAGTCTCCTAAAGGACACCGAGGCCGGTACTGACACCGTGGTAGAGCGGCACGGCCGGCCGGTGGCAGCCGTGGTGAGCATCGAACATTTCGGGGAGCTGCAGGCACTTGAGCGTGATCTTCGCTCCGCCGCGCTGGTATTCAGTCGCCTGGCCACAGACAACGGTGTGCGCCATGACCTCGATGAGGTCATCACTGCTTTTGGATTCAGCCGAGCGGAACTCGAAGCTGACATTCGCAACGAGGCCGCCGCCGAGGAGAGGTGACGGCTGAGTCGCCGCAGCCGGCGGCGTACATTCGACTAACGGACCCTGCGTTCGAGGATCTCAAGCGATTGGCTAAGAGTTCACCTCAGGCCCTGCGATGGGCCTTGAAGAAGATGATCATGTTGGAGACCAACCCGAACGCAGGCGAACCATTGGTGGGAGACCTGATCAATTGGCGGAAGCTGGTAGTAGGCGACCGCGACTGGCGCGTCGTGTGGCGCGTCAACCAGGCAACGGACAGAAGTCCGGTTCTGACCATCGCTGAGGTATGGGCCGTAGGTGCCCGCGCCGAGGCTGAGGTCTACGAGGAGATGAGAGAGAGAATCCAGGCACTCCCGAGGCAACCACAGGCGATCGCGCTAGCGGATGCTGTCCGCCAGCTGGGTCGACTGGTAGGTGACCTCATACCGAGTCAGCCTCCTGACCTTGACCCCGTTCCCGGTTGGCTCGTTGAACGTCTCGTACACACTGCTGGCATGGATCCCGCCCACGTTCAACAGCTGTCGGGAGAGGAAGCCGTTGACGCTTGGACCGAGTGGAGGACCACTCACGGCTGAACGTACAGAGAGGTCCGAGAACCTCAGCGGGTGCCTGAGGTTGGCGCCACCGAGACGGTTCTAGGAGTGGTCGAAAACTCGGTGGCCTGTTGCCTCACGTCAAAACCTCCGGCAAGGCCGATTCGTTGCCTCACGAAGAACCTCCGGCTAGAGAGCCTGGTTGAAGGCCCTGTTCACCCGGGGTTTGACCGGTGCGGGAGCT
>Ga0307372_10011417_pt1 | contig 11856 bp, 9 predicted proteins | sample OX1MG_FD_202533 | JGI IMG/M metagenome (GOLD analysis project Ga0307372, IMG submission 202533) | Soil microbial communities from Risofladan, Vaasa, Finland - OX-1 | ecosystem: Environmental > Terrestrial > Soil > Coastal area > Acid sulfate soil | place: Finland: Risofladan, Vaasa | collected...
GCAATATGCAAAAGATCAAAAAAGTGCATACGGAAATGCAAACGACGAGGGGAGATTCTTCGGTAGGCTGGCACTTGCGATGGGCATAATCGGTGGGATTCTACTTTTACTAGGGGGATCCATGTCAGCATTTGCAATATCAAGTGCAAATGCTGTTCTATTCTACATAGCTCAGATCATACTTGGGATCGGCGCGGCCTTAGCCGCGTTGGCCCTTCCTGCCGGCCTCATAGGTACTGATTTTACAACGGAGTTCAACGATGCGGGCAGTGCTAGTGGAATGAATCAGGATGTTGTTTGGCAAGCAATGGCTGCGGTGAACGGAGACTTGGGTGTAGGTGGCGCTGGTGGATTTGCTGGAGGAGGGGGATCCATCGCCGCTGATGTTTTTGCCGTACTAGCTGCAACATCGAAGGGAGCGTCAGCAGTTGCAACAGCTGGCGCAGCAGCAGCTGCCCTCTCGTCAACTGTGGTAACAGGCGGTCTTATCACAGGCGCTGCCGCATACACCATAGCGTATGGAGCTGGAATTGCATTCATGTTGGGTAGAACAGGCAGTGATTTTGGCGCTCAGGAATGTGAGGTCTACATCTACATGGTCTGCTGAGTAGTTCATCTGACAACATTGTTGTGGGATCAGGCGTTTCAAGCGAGGGGATGTTTCACATGACAGCATGTGCATGTGTCCGAGGCAAGAAAAGACAGGAGGAGACCCGTCTGATGATACGGTTGACCAACGAGCTACGGAAGTGCCTGCACCGGACGGCTTATAGCGGGTTCGCCTATCCTGACTTTGAGACCCAAAGGGCGATGGAATCTGCCCATAACGGCCTAACTAGGGTATGTGCTTTGATAAGCCTATCCCATTTTGATGGGAACACAGTCATTTATAACAAGTCCGTCTCGGTGGTTGGCGGACGCCTCCGACGCGATGGCGTCCTCTGCCCCACATCCATGAGGATTGGTGAGCGCAACGCCAACGAGTCAGCCGGACCTGATATTAGTGATACTGTATGATTTGCGATGAATTCGAAAGGATGCATAGCATGGTAGATACCGATTCGCCGCAACAACTATCGTTCATACTTTTTCTCATATTTGGTGGGGTAATTGGGCTTTCATTGGGAAGTATCCCATTTCTATTAAAGAAAGGGAACTGGAGATATTACTTCACTGCTGCCATATTGTCTCTGATTCCAATAGCGACCTTTGGGACAATGTATGCATTGATATTGACATTTCATTCTTTCGCATTGAGAAATAGTTGGGCGTATGTTGCCATGATTCTGATAGGTGGGTGGCCCCTGTATGTATTCTTCGCATATTACATTTATAAGAGGAGAAGTCCGCGCATGTAACCACTCAAGTGGACCTACGATGTAAGCTATCAACGGCGAATGAGGCGACAGGGGCGCCCCCTTCCGCGAGGACACCCAGCTCGGCGCTAGCTCCTCCACCGATAACCAACTCTTCTGCTACGATGAGCAGAACCGCCTCGTGTGGGCGGGGGCGACGGGGACTAGCCCGTGCAACGGCGCGGTCTCCAGCGGCACCTTAACAACCGCATACTATTCCCAGGCGTACGGCTACGACGCGCAGGGGCGGCTCACCAGCGCCAGCCTGGGCAGTTACACCTATGGCGACGCCAGCCATCCGCATGTGCCGTCACCGCGATTGGCAGCGGGGCCTACAGCGCCAGCTACGACGCGGCAGGCGATATGACGTGCCGCGCGCCCAGCAGCAGCGTGACCTGCTCCGGCGTACCGACGGGGGCGACGCTGGCGTATGACGCCGAGCGGCGACTGGCGCAGTGGCAGAACCAGCCCTCATCGCCGACCGTGCAGGCCGACTACTTGTATGATGGCGCGGGGAACCGCGTCGAGCAGTGGGTCAACACCAACGGCACGCAGACCACCACGGGCTACCTCATGGGTGGCCTCGAAGAGCGGGCCAGCACGGGGACGATCACGAAGTACCTGGGCGCCAAGGGCGTGCCGACAGCGATCCGGGTGGGGTCGGCGGGCGCGCTGAACTACCTGGCGACCGATGGGCTGGGCAGCGTGTCCGTGGCCGTGGACGCGAGTGGCAACCTGGTGGCGTCGCAGCTCTACGCGCCGTATGGCACGGCGCGCTACAGCAGTGGGGCGATGCCGACGAGCAAGGGGTTCACCGGGCAACGGGCCGACGCGACGAGTGGGCTGGATTACTACGGGGCGCGGTACTATGACCCGGTGGCGGGGCAGTTTGTCAGCGCGGATAGTGTCAGCCAGGGGCTGTCGCGGTATGCGTATGTGGGCGGCAACCCGGAGACGGCGACCGATCCGAGTGGGCATCGGTTCGTGCCGGGCAACGGTGGGAACAATGGGTATATTGCACCTTGGAACTGGAATAAATACCCCAGATACGGCCTCCCGTATCCCACCAGGAATATTACTGTTGTTGCGCCTCCAAACCTGAGAAGCGTTGATCAACAGGCGCTGAAAGCGCAAGCTCGCCGGATCATTGCACGACAAAACTTCGAGGGTGGACCCGTGGCACCCCCGTCACAGCGAGTGTCGGGGGCTAGGGGTTATCCTACCTACGGAGCAGCGACTTTTCAGGCCACAACGAACTAAACCTCGACTCCCACGGAGCTGTCTGATGTCTTCAAAGGGACAGGTGCCGACGGCCATGCAGAGCAACAAGGTGTAAATTGGGCGATTCAACAAATTGAAACATTCCGCACCCAGATGGGTGACTTTGCGAGCAGAGGCGCAGATTACGTCATCAACTTGTTGGCGACGCTTCCGCCATGTACCATATGTCAGGGACAGTTCAACACCTGGATGAATGGACTACTAACTGCGGCAGGCGTGAACAGTGGTTCAATTGTAGACCTGCGCATTTGGGAAATCAAACCCCAATTCGGTCCTCAGGGTCAGCCCGAGGGAAGCCAAATCGTCTTCTACACCGCCATGATCGCTCAAACGTTCCAACCAGCTGACAATGCTGGTAGCATTGATGGGATTGGACGGCCTGAAGAGCAGCCTTGAGGAGAGAGAAGGAGACCGTACGATGGGATCACATGACGCCACGTCTTCACAACACCACGTTATACAGACCACTGATGAAGTGACACACCAGCAGCTCGCGGACGGGTTCGCGCTATTGGATGGCGCGCTACCGCTTGACGTTGGTGATCCTGAACAGACCGTTAGGTTTCTAGATCACCTGCGACCACCGCGAGGCGGCCTGACTGTGGAGTGGTTGACGGAGATGGCGTTGTCGTCAGCGCCCAGCAGCACGGGTAAATCTCTGCATCATCCGCCAATGGGCACTCGGCTGGTGGTCGATGTTCCTTCGGCAGCACAACAGGACACGCTGTGTATCCTCTCGCTGTTAGGCACGACACGAACGGACGGAGCGCGTGTGGCGTTGCGTCCGTATCTCCACAGTCACCACCTGCATGAACGTTGGGTCAGCGCAATTTGGTTGGGGTACCTCCACGATGATCAGGCGCTTCCCATTCTGTCCGATATGCTGACCACGGTGTTTCCGACGCAGGAGGTTTGGGCGCCGGATGGCGGAAGCCAATACTGCTTTACGGGCTGGCGTAATCGCGTACCAGAAATACTACAGCGATGGGGAAGTAGTGAATGTATCAGTATATTGCGTGCTGCGCTCATTACCGTGGTCACAAGAGAGCAAGCGGAGTTAATACGCCCTACGGGCACTACGTTGTCATACAGATGGGCGGATGAGATATTCACAGGTGATGAGGCGCTACGTTGCTACTACAGTGACCTTTCACAGTGGGTCACGTACGAACATCGCTTCATCTATAGTTTAGGGTACCTTGGCGCCTTTGGCGCACTCTTTGGTATCGAAACACCAGTAGGAGTTTACAGTGCCGATGGCGACTACCTGGAGCAGGAATTGCGAAGGATTCCGCCGAAACCACGAACTGCACATCAACATCCTACTCGATTTCGCGCAAATGTGTGGCGAGTACACGCCTGCTGTGGTTTTTTGGAATCGACGTATAGCGTGCGTCAGAAGCGCGTGTACGCCTTCACGGAAACGCCAGACTTTGCGGAGGCGGTAGCCAATCTCCTCAACGTGCAGTTTGGGCTGGATAGGGCGGCCCAACACGAAGCGATGAACGACTATGAAGCAGCCGCCTTCTTGTCCGCTGTGACACGCTACTATGAGCGTCTGGCGCATCAAATACACGTATAGATTGAAGACCGTGCCAAACCAGTATCAGCCAATGCTTGCACCTGTGCAAGCATTGGCTGATGTACAGCGACGGCGAAGTGTTGGCGACGGGCTACAACGCGCAGGCTGGCTCAACCAGGTGCAAACGACGCCCAGCGGCAAGGCCACCACCACGCTGGCGACGAACCTCGGCTACACCAGCAACGCGGGCGCCGCGATGCAGCCCACCTCCGCCAGCATCGGGGCCAACGGCACGTACACCTACACCGCGTCGTTCGACGCCGATCTGCGCCTCGTGACGGACAGCTTGACAACCAGCACGGCGACGCTCTATAGTGCGACCAGGGGCTACGACGCGGTGGGCAACGTCGTCAGCGAGAACACCCAACTCGGCTCCTCAACCACCACCGACAACCAACTGTTCTGCTACGACTTCGCTTCATATACACATTGCGCTTCCGAATGGTTCCTCATGCGTTGCTTTCCCTGCCTCTGACGCCAACGAAAACACCCCGGCGATGCGCACATACGGCGCACCGCCGGGGCGACGTTGCGCTAGCCCTTCTCGGCCAGCTCCTTCTTGTGGGCCTCGATGATCTGCTGCTGCACGGCGGCGGGGACCTCCTCATACGAGGCCAGCTCCATCGTGAAGGAGCCGCGTCCCTGGGTGATCGAGCGCAGGTCCGTCGCGTAGTGCAGCATCTCGGCCATCGGCACGAGCGCCGTGATCTGCTGCTTGCCGTTGGCCGCCGCCTCCATCCCCAGGATGCGCGCCCGCTTCGTGTTCAGGTTCGAGTTCACGTCGCCCATGTGGTCTTCGGGCACGAGGATCGTCACCTGCATGATCGGCTCCAGCAGCGTCGGGTTGGCCAGCGCCACCGCCTCCTTCATGCCCAGCCGCGCCGCGATCTCGAACGCCTGCGACGACGAGTCTACGTCGTGGTACTTGCCGTCCACCAGCGCCACCCGGATGTGGACCATTGGGTAGCCCGCCAGGAAGCCCTCACGTAACGACTCCGCGACGCCCTTCTCCACGCCCGGCACGTACTCCTTCGGTACCACGCCGCCGACGATCTTGTTCTCGAAGAGGAAATTTTCCTCGCCCGCCAGCGGCTCGACCTCCAGCCACACATCGCCAAACTGGCCATGCCCGCCGGATTGCTTCTTGTGGCGCCCCTCCGCCTTCGCCTTCTTGCGAATCGTCTCACGGTACGGCACGCGGCGGTCGCGCCGCATCACGTCCACCCCGAAGCGCCGCTGCATCCGCTCCAGCGCGATCTCCACATGCGACTCGCCCATCCCCGCCAGCAGCGTATCCGCCGTCTCTGGGTCGCGCGAGACGTGCAGGCACGGGTCCTCCTCCACCAGTCGCGTCAGCGCAACGCTCAGCTTATCCAGGTCGCCCTGCGTCTTTGGCGCCACGACGGCGGTGAAAGCAGGCGACGGCAGGTGGATAGGGTCGCGTGGTTGCGCGCCCTGCGCTGCCAGCGTGTTGCCGGTGTGCGTCTTGCTCAGCTTCACCACCGCGCCGATGTCGCCCGCCGGTACCTCCGTCACGTTCTCCTGCGCCTTACCGCGCATCATCAGCAACTGCCCCAGCCGCTCATCGGTGTTCGTATTCACATTGAAGACGTGCGAGTCGGATTTGACGCTGCCGCCATACACACGGAAGTAGGTGTACGTCCCCTTCTGTGGGTCCACAATGGTCTTGAAGACAAAGGCGCAGGGGCCACCTTCGGCCTCGGCACGCTCGGCGGCGCTGGGGATGTAGTCCACGATGGCGTCGAGCAGCGGCTGCACGCCGATATTCCTCGCCAGCGACCCCGCCAGCACGGGGACCAGCGCGCCCGCCGCCACGCCCAGCCGGATCGCGCCGCGCAGGTCGTCGTCCGAGATCGCCTCGCCCTCGAGGTAGCGCGCCATCAGGTCGTCGTCGCTCTCCACCGCTGCCTCCACCAGGCTCTCGCGGTAGCGCGCCGCCGCTTCCGCCGCCGCTGCGGGCGCCGCGCCGCGTATCACGTTCGCGCCCTCAAACGTGTACGCCTGCCCGGTGATGACATCCACCACCCCCGCCAGCGCGCTCTGCTCGCCGATGGGGATCGTGAGCGGCGCTACCTTCGCGCCGAAGCGGTCGCGTAGCAGGCCCAGCGTGCGATCGTAGCTGGTGTTTTCGCGGTCGAGCTTGTTGACGAAGATCAGCCGTGGCAGGTTGTGGTCGTCGGCGTGGCCCCAGCACAATTCCGTGCCCACCTCCACGCTCTTCTCCGCCGAGACCACCACCACCGCTGCGTCGGCCACCCGCAGCCCCGCCATCACCTCGCCCACGAAGTCCGCGTAGCCCGGCGTGTCGAGCAGGTTGATCTTGCTCCCCTGCCACTCCATCGGAATCACCGAGAGGTTGATAGACATCCGCCGTTTGATCTCGTCGGCGTCGTAGTCCGAGACTGAGCTGCCGTCGTCCACCTTGCCGATGCGGGTCGCGGCGCCCGTATCAAACAGCGCAACATCGGCCAGCGAGGTCTTGCCGGAGCCACCATGCGAGATCAAGGCGACGTTACGAATCTGGTTCGCGCGATACACGTTCATAGCAGGCTGGTCCTTTCATCCCGCCCTCACCGGAGAGGACGGCGCAGACATGCCACTGCGACGATGCAGCGGCGTGACACATATGCTATCGGGATAGCTGATTGGCGACGTGCGTTCGATGTGGTGTGGCATGGCTGACGGGGCCAGCGGTTGAAACCGCGCCTAGGGGCCTCTCGGCCACAAAACCCGCCTACGCGGGTTCGAGAACGGCGGCAGGAATGCAGAACGGCGACCACGATCGCCAACGCACGATCTCCAGTCCGCGCAGGCGGACTTCGTGGCCGGTAGGCCCTTAGGCGCGGTTTCAACCGCTGGCCGCACGCCCGCTAGCTGCACGCCCGCTGGCCGCACAACACACGAATACACGAATACAGGTTGCCACGCCTTGCTGCCACATCATGCGGGCAGTCGGGCGCTCATTAACAATCACGAAGGGGCGACGCCACACGGCAGAGGGGCCGTCGGCGCGCAATGGGTCTGGGGTAAGGTTAATCCCGGTCAGGTGGAGTGAGTGAATCCATGCCGATTCAAACCCTTTGAACTTGCGGATAACTCGTATCAATCGTGTCGAATAGAATGCCGTCGCTCTTGTATACGCGCGACGGTGGGCGCCGGTGGCGCCTGGCTGGCGTGGTTCACTGTACGCCAGCCATGTGCGAATCCCCTAGCGCGTCAACTGCGGCTCCGGCTGCGCGTTGGGCTGCTCTTCGCTGGTGACGATGGGCGCGATGCGCTCGGCCTGCGCCTCGATGTCGGGCGTGAGGAAGACGCCCGGCAGCGGGAAGCGCGTCGCCAGCGCGATCACTCGCTCGCGCGTCAGCGTCACGGCGTCGGGGTTCTCGCGCTCGATGATGGCGGCGTGGATCAGGTCGGCGATCTCGCGCATCTCCGCTGTGCCAAAGCCGCGCGTGGTGACGGCGGGCGTCCCCAGCCGCACGCCGCTCGTGCGGACGGGTGGCTCCGGGTCGAACGGGATCGCGTTCTTGTTCGAGTGGATGTGGACCGCCTCCAGCGCGGCCTCCGCCTCGCGTCCGTTGACGTGCAGCGGGCGCACATCCACCAGCATCATGTGGTTGTCGGTACCGCCGGAGACGAGGCGGAAGCCGCGCTCTTGTAGGGCTGTCGCCAGCGCCTGCGCGTTCTCCGCCACCTGCCGCTGGTAGGCGCGGAACTCCGGCGTCAGCGCCTCCTGGAAGGCGACGCCCTTGGCGGCGATGATGTGCATCAGCGGGCCACCCTGCGTGCCGGGGAAGACGCCCTTGTCGATCTTCGCGCCTAGCTCCTCTGTGCAGAGGATGATCGCGCCGCGTGGGCCGCGCAGCGTCTTATGGGTGGTGGTGGTGACGACGTGGCAGTGGGGGATAGGGCTGGGATACAGCCCGGCGGCGACCAGCCCCGCGACGTGCGCGATGTCGGCCATCAGTAGCGCGCCCACGCTATCGGCGATCTGGCGGAAGCGTGCGAAGTCGAGCCGCCTGGGATATGCCGAGAAGCCAGTGACGATCAGCTTGGGGCGATGCTCCTCGGCCAGCCGCTCCACCTGCTCGTAGTCCACCATCTCGGTGTCAGGATGGACGCCGTAGGGGATGAAGTTGTAGAGCTTGCCGGAAAAGTTGACCTTGCTGCCGTGCGTCAGGTGGCCACCCTGGTCCAGCGCCATGCCCAGCACGGTGTCGCCCGGCTTCAGCAGCGCCAGGTAGACGGCGGCGTTGGCCTGCGCGCCTGAATGCGGCTGCACGTTGGCGTGCTCGGCGCCGAAGAGGCGCTTCGCCCGCTCGATGGTCAGCGTCTCCGCCTGGTCCACGAATTCGCAGCCACCGTAGTAGCGCTTGCCCGGCAACCCCTCGGCGTATTTGTTGGTCATCGTGCAGGCAGCCGTCTCGGCGACAGCGGCGCTGACGTAATTCTCCGACGCGATCAACTCGATGCCGGTAAACTGTCGCCGCTCTTCGCGCTCGATGATCTCGGCCATCTCCGGGTCGGTCGCCACCAGCTGAGACAGGTCCATACGTCGCCTCCCATGCGCACTACGCCACAGTATGCCACGCTATTGCTGCGGGTTCGTTGGGCGCGCTATCGCAGCGCGCCCTGTAGTGTGTAGTATACCATGATGCGCCAGGCGTCAAGGCGGGCAATCAACCCACGGCGCCCTGCCGATGTGGTATACTTCGGGTACGCTTCCCTGCGGTTGCGCGGAGGACGCCGACAATCATGTGGGCAATCACGCGGAATGCGGCGTCCGGGCTGTCCTCCTCCTGACCTGCCCAGAGAAAGACCTTGACATGACACTCGATGATCCGCTGTCGCCCTCCATAGCGACAGCGGCGGCCAACGGGGATGCCTGCCACCACCATGACTGCCCGCAAGACGCAACCAACGTCTGCCAGCGATGCGGCGAACGCTATTGCGCCGCGCACCTCCAACCCGTGACGTTGGAGCGACGCAGCGACTCCGCTGAGAACGAAAGCCATCAACGCCTCCTCGCGCGCGTTCCCACCTCAAAGACCACATATCTTCTCTGTGCGCCTTGCCGCAAAAAGCCCCTCGACGAGCGGCTCCTACACCCAGGCGCATAAGAAGCGACCACCACATCATGTCAGATGATGACCGGCGCCCGACGCCGAGTCGTCGCGGCGCTTGAAGCGCCCGAATCCATGAAAGCAGTTTAGGAACCTTCTATGATGATACAAGACCAAAACGTAGAGGTAGCGAATGCAGCCAACGCAGCGGGCGCCGTGGCCGAAACCACGGAGATGGTGGCGTTGCGCGATCAGGTGAGCGCGCTCGAGGCGACCAACGCTTCTATGCGCTCAATACTGCTCGTCGTGGCGTCGGGCCTGATGTTCTGGGACCCCACGACGGGCATCGAGACCTGCCGCTTCTGCTCACTCAAGCGCGGTGGCGAGTTTGGCTACAGCAGCAAGCACGACGAAACCTGCATCGTCTCGCGGGCGCGCGAACTCGGGTTTTAGCAACCAGAGCGAAAGCTAAACCGCTGGTCTGGATGTGAGCGCCACGCCGGACGCGCATGGCTGTGGCTATGTGGACGCCCCATGTGGCGCGAAGTCATCGCGCTGTCGCCGACTCTGGATGCTCTCCGCGTCCCGCGTGCTATACTACGCTGAATCAGATGCGCGTGGATAGGGAGGAGCGGACGACGATGCGAGACGAGATGGCGCCCCGTGAGCAGATCGCGAACATCGCTGGGGGCGCGGCGCCCAACGATCCCAGCGACCCCAGCGACGAGGCTACCGTGCGGATGGCGCCTGGCGCCATCCGCCCACACTCGTCGCAGCAGCCACCCCCACCCACGCAATCCACGCAGCCCACGCAACCTACGTCATCATTCCCTCCCACGTCATCGTCTGGAGCTCCCGACGACGCGACGCTGCTCTCGCGGCCCGGCCCCGCCACTGGCGCGCCGCCGACCCCAGCGCTGGGCTTGCCGGTGAACGCGCCACCGCCTGGCTTCGCACCAACCACTGACCCCACGGTGGTCACCATCGCCGAAACTGCCGCCGCCATCCCTGTGCCGACGGCGGACCCCGGCGGCGCGCTCAACACCTACATTGGGGCGCCTGCCAACGCCGTGGAGGTGGCGGGCGCGGCGCGCGTGGCTCAGCGCAGCGTCCAGCGCGACGCCGACTTCATCCGCGACAAAGCGCGCGAGGTCGCCGTCACCATGCACAACCTCGCCCACGACCTCGAACCCCTCAACGAGATCTCCAGCCGCTGGGATGACGCTGACCCGCGTAAGCTGCTGGTGCAACGCTCCTTCTCCGCCGCGACGCGCGCCGACAACCTGCTCTCGCTGATGATGCAGGCGCTGGCGCGGCTGAGCATGTCGGCCCAGACGGCAGATACCACCATCAATGCCCTGCAATCCGAGCGCGAGCGCCTCGCCAGTCTCTACCAGATCGCCCAGGAACTCAATAGCGCGCTGGACCTGGAGCAACTGCTGGGTCGCGTGATGACGCAACTGATCGATGTAATCCATGCCGAGCGCGGCCTGCTGCTGCTGTGGGACGATCATACGGGCCAGTTGCAGTTCATGGCGGCGCGCGGCGCCGAGGGGCAGCCGCTGACCGAGGGCAATATCGGCCACAGCAGCAATATCGTCCAGCGCGTCTGGGAGACGCAGGCGCCACTGATGACGACCGACGCTAAGGTGGACCCGCGCCTGAGCGACGCGGCGAGCGTGCGCGTCAACGAGATTCGCTCGGTGATGTGTGCGCCGCTGCGGGTGCGCGGGCATGGCGTCGGCGTCGTCTATGTGGATAGTCGCCGGACCGCACGGCTCTTCAGCAACGCCAGCCTCGATCTGTTGGCGGCGTTCTGCAACCAGGCCGCCATCGCCATCGACAACGCACGCCTCTTCGCCGACCTGCGCACGCGCATCCGCGAGGTTAGCGAGATCAAGACCTATATGGACAACATCTTTGCTTCCATCGCCAGCGGCGTCGTCACCGCCGATACGCAGGGAACCATCACGACGTTCAACCGCGCCGCCGAAGGCATCTTTGGCGTCGGCGGCGGCCAGGTGATTGGGCTACCCTACCAGCGGGCGCTGGCCAACCTGACCGGCGACGCCCCCACCCTCGCCGACATCCTCGACATCATGCGTAGCGCCATCGTCCGGCGGCAGGTGACGCTGGGCAAAGAGTTCCGCTCGCAGATACCTGGGCGCGGCGAGGCCACCCTGCGCCTCAACGTCTCGCCGTTGCAGGAGGTCGCCGCCGAGGGGCAGCTAGGCCAGCCGCTCGGCGTGGCGATGGTGGTGGACGACCTCACCGAGCTACGCCGCAGCGAACGACAGGCGCGCGAGATTCGCGGACTGTTTGGCCGCTACGTCCACCCGGAGGTGGTGAGCTACCTGCTGGATAACCCGTCGGCGCTGCACCTGGGCGGCGAGACCCGCCAGATCAGCGTGATCTTCGCCGACATCCGCAACTACACCGGCCTCGCCGTGCGCTATGAGCCAGCCGAGGTGCTGCGCATCCTCAACGAATACCTGGGCGTGCTGACGGAGGCGGTCTGGCAGCAGAAGGGGACGCTGACGATGTTCATCGGCGA
>Ga0307372_10011418_pt1 | contig 11856 bp, 9 predicted proteins | sample OX1MG_FD_202533 | JGI IMG/M metagenome (GOLD analysis project Ga0307372, IMG submission 202533) | Soil microbial communities from Risofladan, Vaasa, Finland - OX-1 | ecosystem: Environmental > Terrestrial > Soil > Coastal area > Acid sulfate soil | place: Finland: Risofladan, Vaasa | collected...
ATTTTAGCTTGCCAGCGAGCACGGTGCGGGCCCTCTATCAGCGCTATCTGGCGCGTTGGACTGAGATGCGGCGCAAGCCGGCGCTGCGGCAGATGGGCGTGGACGAGATCTTTGTGGGTAAAGAGCAGGAACTCATCACCGTGGTGAGCAACCTGGAAAAGGGGAGAGCCGCTGTGGTTGGCAGCGAGCGCAAGAAGGAGGCTCTGGACGAGTTCTTCTCCGGCCAATCGAGCCCATTCCAGCGTGGCGCTGTGCGTGCCGTCTGCGTGGACATGTGGGAGTCGTAGAGGCGGTGAACGGAAACATCACAGCATTGCTCCGCCGCGGGCGAGGCTATCGCATTCTGAACTATCTGCTCTTGAAAGCACAACGGCTGGCCGCCACAAGAACACAACTCGTCGCCTTCCAGAAAGCTGCGTAAAATGACCCCTTCTACAGATTCTCGCCAAGAGCCGCATTTCTGGACGCTGGACCCATTAAGAGACGGTCGGTGGGATGATTTGGTTGCCTCGCACCCGCAGGCATCAGTGTTTCATGAAGGGGGCTGGCTGCACGCACTTGCAAAGACTTACGGCTACCGTCCTCTTGTTCTGACTAGCACAGAACCTGGCAAGGCACTGTCGAATGGGATCGTGTTTTGCGAGGTGAAGAGTTGGCTCACGGGAATACGGCTAGTGTCGTTGCCATTCTCAGATCACGCAGAGCCTTTGTTGGATCAAAGCGGCAGCTTGTCTGAACTTTCAGATTGGATGAGGACGAATTGCCGACGGCATGGTTGGAAGTATATTGAACTCCGCCCGTTAGTCTGGCCAGGGACGTCAGAATGCCCGCTGGAAGCTACGCAATCCTTCTGGATTCATACTTTGGACCTAACAGTTCCGCTCGAAAAGATTTTCTGCAATCTGCACAAGGCCTGCGTACAGCGCCGCATCAGGCGAGCCGAGCGCGCCCAGTTGATATATGAAAGGGGCTGTTCCGAAGGGCTGGTTGACGACTTTTGCCGCCTGCTCGCAATGACGAGAAAGCGTCATCAACTTCCTCCGCAGCCCCGTGCGTGGTTTGACAATCTTGTCGAGCGTATGAGCCCCAACGCAGAGATCCGCCTGGCGAGAAAGGATGGTCATGCGATTGCGGCATTGTTCGCGCTCCAGCACCGCCGGACGGTTGTTTACAAGTACGGCTGTTCCGATGAGCAATTCCATCATCTGGGCGCCATGCCAATGCTTATCTGGAAGATGATCGAGGAAAGCAAGATGGCGGGGGTGGAGCAGATCGATTTTGGCCGTACCGACCTGGATAATGACGGTCTAATCGAGTTCAAGGATCGCCTCGGAACTACACGGAGGCGACTAACATACTTTCGTTATCAGCCGGGCGCAGGCAGTAAGAATACGCTGACGGCGTACCTACCCTTTGCGCGGCGGCTTTTTTCCGTCCTTCCGACTTCAGTCTCGTCAGCGGTTGGTCAACTGCTTTACAGGCATATTGGCTGATCCGAGGTGTTCGATCCTTGTAGATCCTGCCAGTGTGATGTGACGGCCGCCGTGGTCATTGCAGGCTGGCGATGATCACGGCTTGCGAAGTCGTCGTCCGTGACGTATATAACAATGTTTCCGGTAATATAGCGAGTCCAATGTAGAACACACTAACCCAAGATACAGCGTAACCCAAAACATTGTGATACCGCAGTGGGTTGAGGCCTTCCAAAGATCCACGGTAGTGGATGGAGCTCTTTCGTGGGGAGGATTGAATGGTGAAGCCATTGTTCAGCGTCGTTATCGCCTGTCATAACCACGAAGACTTCATAAAGGAAGCTGTCGACTCCGCTTTGTCCCAGAGGCACCCAAGCAAGCAAATCATCGTTGTGGATGATGGGTCCCGGGACGGTACCGCGAACGTGCTAATGACTTATGGGGAGTCCATCGTTTTTGCCGGACTGCCCGAGAATCGAGGGGCGGGAGCGGCACGCAACTACGGAACATCTCTAGCAGTTGGAGAGTATTTGGTCTTCCTGGATGGAGATGACGTCCTGATGCCCTGGGCACTCGACGTTTATGATAGCCTCATCACTGCCTGTTGCCCAAAGTTGATTCTTGCCCGATCTGCCAAGTGCGTTGGAATGGTTCCCGCGAGGGAAATTGTAGACCTCTCGCGCGACATCCAGTTCGTTGAGTATCCCGACTTTCTGAGTAAGGACAGGCCGTGGGTATATAACACAAGCTCTTTCATCGTTCATCGAGCCACGTTCTTGTCCGCGGGCGGTTGGTCAACGGATATTTTCTATCAGGATATACAGGACCTTCTAAATAAGCTCGGTGTTGCCGGTACGACGGTCCTCGTGCTGGAGCCAGAGACGGTGTGGTACAGAATGCATTCAGAGAATGCGGTTCGCCGGATCTCGCCTTTTATCGATGGGATTTATATGTTACTGGCCAAAGCGAGAGCAGGTGTATATCCCGGCGGACGAGAATCCCGGGGCAGAAGGCAAGCCTGGTTTGGCGGACTGACCTTTTATTGGGGCAAGGAAGCGGTGCGCGCTGGGCTCTATCGGGATGGATTCACGTTGTTGGCTTCCAAAGGGTGGCTGGTTATGTTGGCATTCATCCGGAGGGGCATGGCGTGGATTGTGGGAAGAAGAGCGATTGAGACCCTGCCAGTAGATCAGAATTAGCAGCGACGTTTTGGCTGCGCAGCGCGCAAGGCGGAGTATTGAGTGGAGAGATCGCAGGGAGTCACCGCCAGGAGACTTTAAGAAATGAGCACGATTGACTGGGTATCGTCTGACCAGCTTGGCAGCTGGGATGCCTTTGTTGCTCAGCATCCGCTAGGACTTGTTTATCATCTTTCCTCGTGGCAAAGAGTGCTCGAAACCGCCTTTGAGCATATTCGCGGACGGTTCCTTGTCTTAAGGGACGACACCAATCAGATCCAGGCCGGTCTGCCAATTTACAACGTAAGAAGCTGGTTACTGAAAGAGAGGACCGTGAGCATTCCTTTTGCGACCATGTGCGATCCACTTGTCTCGACGCAGGAAGAGTTTGGCCTGTTGTGGCAGGCGATTGAGGACACGGCCCGGCAACATAAGAGCAAGAGAGTCGAGATTCGTGTTCGACGGGCAAACGCAGAATGCCTGCCTGCTCTGCTGAGGACCGGCGCAAAGTACAAGCATCACTACCTGTCGCTGAACGGAAGTGCCGATGCGCTGTATCAAAGTTTCCACGATTCTTGCATCCGTCGGCGAGTGAATAAGGCCGTATGCGCCGGAGTCGTCGTTGAAGAGCGGCAGGATCAGGAAAGTCTATGTGCGTTCCATACCATACTGGTTGCCACGCGACGGCGCCTCTCGCTTCCGCCGATGCCCTTCGCTTTCTTCGAGGCGATCCATCGCTGCCTGGCCCCGGACCACGCGGTGCTTTACCTGGCAGTACATGCAGGCCAGCCGGTCGGAGGAGTGCTGGTCTTCAAGTTTAAGGACCAGTGGACCGCGGAGTATAGCGGTCGTGCCGACAATGCGCCGCCAGGCACTGATCAACTTATGCATTGGTACGCGATCCAGCGCGCAATGAGCAGCGGCGCCGGGTACTTTAGCTTCGGCCGTACGGCACTTAACAACAAGAGTTTGCTGGAATACAAGAGACGATGGGCGCCCGTTGAGGAGGAACTAACCGACTTCGTCTGGTGCCCAGGCTCAGCACCAGCGCAGTCCAATCCGTCCAGCACGACGGTCCCTGGGAGTCTTTACGCAGCGGTGCGACTCCTGCGTTACGCTCCCGCCAGAGTCCAGAAGTCTTTTGGTGACTTCTGTTACCGCCATCTCGGTTAAGAGGAAAAACACCGCATCGGGTTCACCTGCTCAACAGTCCGAGCAGGCCTCCAATCCAGAAAGAGCGAGTGATCCAGCAACAAGCGTACGGAAGCTCCCCAGAACCTGCCTACGGCGAAACCCGTCACCAGACAGAATTGACTCGATACTCAAACGCTCATCCGGCCGAAACGGGGGGGAGCCTGCGGCTCTTGTAGTTCTGTAAAGGCGGGCAGAACGAGACTTGGAGAGAACAATGCGACTCGGACTTGTAGGTTGTGGATTTACTGCTGACTGCTACATGCCCAGTTTGAAACGGTACCCGCATCTGAATTTGGTGGCTGCCACGGACCGTGACCCTCAACGTGCTTCCCAATTCTGTAATTATCATTCGGTACCCTTCTGCCAGAATTTAGAATCGATGTTGGCCGACCCCAACATCGAGATGATCATCAATCTAACCAGTTTCAGCAACCATTTCGAAGTGTCCAAAGCCTGCCTGGAAGCGGGTAAACATTTGTATTCTGAAAAGCCCTTAGCTGCTACATTATCGCAAGCTCAGGAACTGGCGGATCTAGCGAAGGCCAAACGCCTCTATTTTTCCGCAGCCCCGTGCAGCCTGCTGGGGGAGACGGCCCAAACGCTTTGGAGGGCACTGCGTAACAAGGCCATCGGAGCGGTTCGTGTAGTGTATGCAGAGCTGGATGATGGTCCATTTCATCTGGGAGGGCCTCATTTGTGGCGCTCTGCATCTGGTGCTCCCTACGACTACCGTGAGGAATTCAATGCGGGCATAACCGTGGAACATGCGGAGTATTATCTGACTTGGTTTGCGGCCTTCTTTGGACCGGCCAAGACTATTACATCTTTTTCATCCTGTCTTTGGCCTGACAGGCAAGTTGCTCCGGAGCTGCCTCTGCAGGTGACGACCCCTGACTTCAGCGTAGCGTGCATCACCTTTGATTCAGGCGTAGTCGTTCGATTGACGTGCGGACTGATAGCCCCATACAACCACGTGATGAGAATCGTGGGTGATACCGGCGTCTTACGCGTTGACGAATGCTGGAACTTTTCCGCCCCGGTGTATCTCGATCAATACTCGAGTCTCCGACTCCGTGCCGAGAGGTACCCCATTACCAAAACCTATCCCTTCATCGCACGATGGCTCGGCCCCCGTTCCAGAACCTATTCGCCGGTCAAGAACGTGAACTGCAGAAAGCGCCATTCCCGGTATCGCATGGACTATGCGCGAGGCATTTCGGACCTGGCGATGGCCATTGCAAAGCAACGCCCACCAAGGCTTTCGGCCGACCTCAGCCTGCATGTAACGGAACTGGTGTTGGCCATCCAGAATGCAAAGGAATCACCCTACCAAGTTACGACTACGTTCCAACCCTTACAACCCATGGACGACACGGCGCTGAATGAATATCTCTCGATCAAGTGGTAGGAGAGCGCCTGGAACACATTGGGCCAGGAGGGATCGAAAGGCATGGGGTGCTCCAGGCTCAACTCGAGCCGCCGACACGCTCACGCGCTGCGGCGACTTGTGGAAGATGTACGGTACGATAGAAACCACTTTCCAGTCGGCGAGCCAGCGCGTCATTATGGTTGCGGGCCGGGTTCCCCTCGGAATCACACCGGTCTACCTGCCGGAAGAGAACCGCAACCTCGTTCCCGCAGGCCAGACTGGCGAGCTTTATATCAGCGGCGTCGGATTGGCACGGTTAGGATCCGCCTCCGCGCACAGTCAAGAAGGCGGGTTGAGGCCGTGGACATATATCGGTGAAGCCCATGCATCCAATTAAGATCCTAACAAGCATGGTAATCACAGATATGGTGATCATTAAGTGCGTTGTAAAGTATTACTTCGCATTCATTTTTCCGGAGCCAGGCCGAGGGGATAGATACGTATGTTTCTTTGCCAGAGGCCCAGCGAACATGGCATGCGTGGACAGAATCTCATGAAAAGTTCATTTCTCGATTACTTCCGTAGCCATCACGCCGTCGAAGCTCTTCACGCCAGTGAACAGTTGTCAATGGATGCAGGATTCTTTCGCTGGGGAGAAGACACAGTATGCTACGGACGATCTGCGGCGGGCTTTCGCTCCGACCGGGTTGACAGTTCTCTTTACAACGTTCTCGACGATACACAGTTGCACTCAGCAAATGCAATCCTGCCATTTGACGACGAAGAAGTCATCGAGAACCTGCTATATGAGCGCTACACTGCCCATTTTCGCAAATCCGACAGCTCATCAAACGAGATTATACGATCTCTCTATTATCTCCTGCGCCCGTATCTTACAGTTTCAACACGGAAGTATCTACAGAGACTGTACCTGAGGAATTGGAGGAATATCAAGTTTCCCGAGTGGCCAGTTGACTGCACTGTTGACCGAATTCAGCGGCGCCTTTTGTCTCTGGCAATGAGAGCGCGAAGCGTAGACACCCTGCCATTCATCTGGTTTTGGCCGGATCGATACACAAGCTGCGCAATCATAACTCACGATGTCGAGGGGCCACGAGGAAGAGATTTCTGCGGCAGGGTAATGGATCTGGATGAGTCATTTGGCTTCCGAAGCTCTTTCCAGATCGTCCCGGAAGACAGGTACGTGGTCCCAAAGGACTACCTGGAACTAATTGCGAAGCGCGGCTGTGAGGTTAACGTGCATGACCTTAAGCACGATGGGCTTCTATATGCGAAGCGCGACGAGTTTCTGCGGCGTGCATTCCGAATAAACAAATACGCTCGCGAATTTGGCGCCTTCGGATTCAGATCGGGAATTCTGTATCGTAACGCGGATTGGTATGATGCCTACGATTTTCTCTATGATATGTCGATTCCCAACGTCGGGCATCTCGATCCACAACGCGGAGGCTGCTGCACAGTAATGCCATACTTCATTGGGAAGATGGTCGAATTGCCCGTGACATGCACTCAGGACTATACGCTCTTTCACGTGTTAAACGATTACACGACCACTTTATGGCGGCGCCAAATTGAAATTATAAGGGATAATTATGGATTAGTTAGCCTCTTAGTTCATCCGGACTACATAGCCGAGCCGCGCGCACAAGAGACCTATAAGGAGATTTTAGCGCATTTGTCATTGCTTCGAGAGACGGACGGCACGTGGGCGCCTTTGCCGAGAGAGGTCGCCGAGTGGTGGCACCAGAGGAGAGAGATGAGGTTGGTGTGCGTTCGTGGAGAGTGGCGCGTGGAGGGGATGGGTGCAGAGAGGGCCTGCGTAGCATATGCCCACGTTTCAGGGGACACAGTAACCTACAGCCTGAATAAAGTGAAACACGCAACTGTTGTTTATTGATAATGATTATAGAGTGGTTACCGCGGTTCTGTTGGAAACAGCGATCGCGCAGGTCAGTGGGGACCCAGGGTCGAAACTCAGCCCCTCATTAGCCGGGTCTACAGACAGAGCACTTCCGTGCGGACGTCCAGATCGATGCGATCGCCAGGCGCTCGGCACGGTTCTCCATCCGTCCCTGGTGACGCATCTTAACAAGCAGCATGTCCAGAAGCGGGAGGCGTCGCTCCTCTAGTCCAGGTGATGCTTCACCCCCTGCTTACATCGCCCGCTCCACAAGCGGCTTCGTTAGCTGAATCAGTACCCTCTTTTGTTCGCCGATCATTTGCCGGATCCTTGCAGTCGGCCACCAGCTTGTTCATTGAGCACGGTCGAGTCGCTCAGCTATCCCTTGGAAGTGCGCGTCGCGTGCAATCTCTATGATTCTTCACCAGCAACTAAGCCTAAAATGCCGGAGCCTATTCCTGGAGTGAAAATCGTGAGTGCGATCCGGAGCACGTTGCTCCCGGTTGATGGGGAGAAACCTGGCGAACCGCAGAGTTCGCCACTCCGGGTAGTGGAGGCCGACTTTCGCGAAGATCCACGCTGGCTCGATTTCCTCTCATCACACCGCGATGCTCTGATCTATCATCACCCCGGGTGGCTTGCAGCTCTCGAAAATGAATATGGACGCAGGTGTATCGCTCTCGCCTGCGAGGGATCTGATGGCGTGTTCCAAGGAGTTTTGCCGTTACTGCTCACTCGTGGACTCCCTCTGCGTTTGTCAAGACATCAAGTCGGAAGGCGGCTATCTTCCTTGCCACGCACACCGCTTGCCGGCCCATTGGCAAGTAACAGTCAGGCCCTTGCAGCATTGCTGCGAGCCGCCTTGCAATTAGTCCAGGGCGAGCCAAATCTGCAACTGGAGTTGAAGACGACCACCCCGGATTTGGATAAGATAGTCCCCGAGCTTCAATGCGTTCGCTGGCGGGATACTTACGTTCGAGGACTGCCGACAAATGAAAACCCAGCGATTGATGTCGCTGGCCACGAGAGTCGCATCGTGAAGTCGTGTGAATCCTGCGATACATGCCGCGTTCTTCGTTTTGGGAGCTCTCGGGAAAATCATCAGGTTAGATGGGCGGCAAACAAGGCAACGAGGCAAGGTATTTCACTGCGCCCAGCACGAGACGAAGATGACTTGCGAACATGGTATCAAATATATCTGAGAACGATGAGGCGCAATGCCGTGCCTCCTCGTCCATTTCGCTTCTTTCAGCAGCTATGGAAGGAATTGCAGCCACTGGGCCACATAGAACTCCTGCTGGCAGAACGCGACGAGAATCGTCCCGATGCGTCTTCAGGTATTGCCGATTCCGAAAGCTGGACAATGAACAGGTGTTCGGATCATCTGGAAACAGTGAGTGGGTCAATCTTTCTGCAATTTGGCCAAACGGTCTTCTGGGCCTTCAGTGGTTCTGACGAGAGAAATTCTAACCTCCATGCGAATGACCTAACTGTTTGGCGGTACCTGCACTATTCATGCAAGCTAGGGTACAAATGGTGTGATTTGGGTGAGGTAGCGGAGAGTCATCCCGAACTCGCTCAGTTCAAAGCAAAATGGGGTACGTTTCTGCAGCCGATGTATCGATACTATTATCCGGCATGGTTTCGTTCGGCCGAAACGGAAGCGGATTCCGCTTTCGGCTTGGTGACGCGGGCCGCCAAGCCCGTATTGCGCCAACTACCGCTTCGGGCAGTAGCCGCACTCGGGGACTGCATCTTCAGATATCTTTGATAGCCAGGTGCGATAGGTGAGTAGCTTATGTTAAATAGGATCTGCGCGACATACTGTGACGACCGCAATGGCCAAGGCTAATCCGGTTATTGGCACCCGCTGCGTCGATATTCCTGAGTGTTTCGGATCTTCAGTCATTTACATCGACGGATCTCCCGAGTCGATGCGAATGCCATATTCGATGTTGAGAACGGATGCACCGACTTAAGCACAGCAGGAAGGGCGCTACGGAAAAGGGCAATGGGAGAACTGGACATCACAAAAGTTACACAGACTCTTTGCGCGATGAATTCGCAAAGGGAGGGTGATCACGAAGAGTCGAATCTTGGTCACGAAAGGGGCCCGTGCGACGAGCGCCTGTCCTCTCCCAAGATTGACTCTCCGGCTCGCAGCTTAGACCCAATAGCTAACTGCAGTTGTGAACTTCAAGTGCCCCCCATTGCTTCCATTCCGATGGAATGTGTACGAACGTCACTGATGCCGCACCGGTCGGAACCTCAACAACTCGATAGTTGGCCCTTACGTTACGGAATGTTGACGGTGATAGCGTTCGAGGGAGGACTTTCTACTCCTGAAGCATCGACACTTTTCACGACGTAATCGTAGCCCAGGCCGCTCTGGACGGTGGTGTCCAAGTACGTCGTTATGGTATCGGCGCTAGAGTTCAACAGTTGATACGAAGATGTTCCCGCTGGAGCGCGATAGACGTTGTAGCCGGCGACGGGATCTGGAGAACTCGTAGGTGCATTCCAGCTCAAATCGACCTGATGCGAAACCGCCACTCCACCACCGCTCAGTGTGATTTGTGCGGTAAGGTTGGAGGAGGAATTGCTGGTGATGGTCAGTTGGCCGGCGGCAGTACCGGTAGTGGTTGGGTCGAACTGGACATACAAGGTCGCCGTCTGGCCAGGGTTGAGAGTGAGAGGGAAGGTGATGCCGGAGATTGAGAAGCCGGCGCCGGTTACGGTTGCCGTGCTAATAGTCACTGACGCGGTACCAGTAGAGGAGAGTGTCAGAGACTGAGTCGCCGACGTATTGACCGTCACATTGCCAAAGGCGACGCTGGTGGCGTTTATGCTCAGCGTCGGTACCGTTCCACCCGCTGTTACGCCCGTACCGTTCAGGGCGATGACGGCGGTAGGGTTGGTGGAGGAGTCGCTCACAATGGATAACTGGCCGCTAACGGTTCCTGCCGTAGCCGGATCGAACTGCACAGTGAGGGTTGCAGCCTGACCGGGATTTAGAGTTACTGGAAGGGTAATCCCGGAGACGGAAAAGCCGGCGCCGGTTACGGTTGCCGTGCTAATAGTCACTGACGCGGTACCAGTAGAGGAGAGTGTCAGAGACTGAGTCGTCGACTTATTGACCGTCACATTGCCGAAGGCGACGCTAGTGGCGCTTATGCTCAGCGTCGGTACCGTCCCACCCGCTGTTACGCCCGTACCGCTCAGGGCGATGACGGCGGTAGGGTTGGTGGGGGAGTCGCTCACAATGGATAACTGGCCGCTGACGGTTCCTGCCGCAGCCGGATCGAACTGCACAGTGAGGGTTGCAGCTTGACCGGGATTTAGAGTCACAGGAAAGGTCATCCCAGAAATGGAAAAGCCGGTACCGGTCAGGGTGGCGGAACTGATGGTCACCGCTGCAGTGGCTGTGGACGACAGGGTAAGGGACTGGGTTGCCGCTGTATTGACCGCCACGTCGCCGAAGGCTAAGCTGGTTGTGCTGAGACTCAGCGTGGCCGTTCCTCCTCCCTTTAGTTTAATATGAAACGTCTTCGACGACTTCTGGTTAGCCGCCGCTAACGTTACATCCTTGCTCGAATTAACCGAAGACACCGTGGCCGTAAAGTCAGCGGTGGTGGCACTGGCCTGCACCAGCACCGAAGCAGGCACGGTGACGGCGTTGTCGCTGCTGGACAGACTCACACTCAGCCCGCCGGTGGGAGCGGCCGCACTCAGGGTGACCGTGCAGGCATCGGAGCCAGACCCGCTCATGGACGCGCTTACGCAAGACAGCGCGCTCAGTACCGGAGATGTGCTGCCATTGGGTGAAGAGCCGCTCGTCTGTGAGTTCGCCGCATAGTATCCGCATCCAGAGATGGCAGCGCAGCACAGCAGCAGTATCCACATAAGACTGCCCGAGGCATGGCGGAAAACACTATTAAGGCCTCGCTTCGCGAGGGATGGAGTTGTAATGCGATTCTCTAACTCTGGAAAGGCTCTGAACGCTTGCGCTGGTCCGAAAAAGGAGGCTCGATCAAGCTTATCGTACATTTGTTTCACCTCAATCTATCCTTCATTCACACCCGCCCTTCCGCTCATATAATTCCCAAACCGCGCGAAGTTTTGCGTCCGCTGTTTCGCACAGCTCTCCCGGTGCATGCTGCGACGCATGTCACTTGGGCGCTTTATTCGTGCTGTCCCCGCGTCTTCAGCGCGGGGATTTCAGTTTTCAAAGCGAAGACACAACGGTCTTTTACTTTTCGGACACTTTATAGCTGTTTCAGGCAGGTAGGTCGCTGAGCTGAGCTCGTGTGCAACGTATTTGTTATTAGTAAAAGGGATACCAGCTGGGAGATTCTTACTGGCGTGGACGAACGCACCACATCTCTGATCCCCACTCGTCAGGTTTGGCTACAATGAATATCCTTCGCCAGGAAGCAGCGAAGAAGCCGACTTCAACGCTTCCCTGGCATAAGCGGCAAACACAACATTGGCCCCTGGATATGAAATCCCGCAAAAGGATTTGCAATTGCCGGGCCAAACAGCGCGATTGCAGACAAACCGTCTAAGTACATCATATTGTTTGATTTATGGCGATGCATCCGATACTGACGTGCCAGCAAGAGGTCTGTTCGCGCGCGTGAGGCGTGTAATTTTTTCAGGGATGGGTAGGTATTTTTTTCTTCCTCATGGCGGGTGTTCTCGCGACAGGTGAATTGCGAACGT
>Ga0307372_10011421_pt1 | contig 11855 bp, 9 predicted proteins | sample OX1MG_FD_202533 | JGI IMG/M metagenome (GOLD analysis project Ga0307372, IMG submission 202533) | Soil microbial communities from Risofladan, Vaasa, Finland - OX-1 | ecosystem: Environmental > Terrestrial > Soil > Coastal area > Acid sulfate soil | place: Finland: Risofladan, Vaasa | collected...
GCACCCCTCGATGGTCAAGCCCGGCGGCCATAACCCGCAACCCGTAGATTCACGTCACGTAAACAGTGTTGCGAGGACCGGTTGAGTCCGGGCAATACGTCTCGCTTGCCTTCGGCGAGCGCTGCCGGGAGGCCGGCATCGACCTCTCGATGACCCAGGGCGGCTCGCACCTGGATAACGCGGTCGCTGAGTCCTTCTTTGCCACCTTAAAGAGGGAGCTGGTCGACCGTTACTCCTGGCCCACTCGCAGTGACCTGCGGGTTGCGATCTTTGAGTGGATCGAGGTTTTCTACAACCGCCAGCGCCTGCACAGCACCCTGAACTATGCGACCCCGGAGGAGTTTGAGAGTCTCTCCCTCAATCAACTAAAGAAAGCGGCTTGAGTCCAAGCCGAAAACCGTCCACCGAAGCGGGGCAGGTCCAGGAAATCCTTTTGGTCTGGCTGGATTGGGTTCTCGGCTCTCGCAGGGGACTCTGATCCTCGCTTGCTCGACCCCCCTAGCCGCCACCCAGTCCGACAGCGGGTAACTTTGGCACTAAGGAGTTCACGTTCGGAACCGGGAGGAGAGTCACGGTCTTTACGGGAAGTGGCCCGACGGCGTTTTCGGGGAGCGTCCCGACGGTCTGAACCGTGGAATTGACAGGGGCCACCGCACTCGGTTCGGGCGGGGTCAGCTTGCCCTGGCTGGAGCTCTCGCCGGCGCTCGGTTCCGCGGGGGAGCTGCCTATGCTCTTGGTGGGCAGCGACGCGGAGCCTCCAGGCTCCGAACCTGCGTTGCGGTTGCCCGGGTTGACTGGGGCCACCGGGGAAGCGCCGGCGCCACCAGCCTCTGAGCCTGCACCTATACGCGAGCGGTGAGTGCGTGGCGAATCGACGGCCGCCAATCGCAGAGCCCGTCCAGCCTGACTGGATGTCGCTGACCGTTGCGTAACCGAACCAGGCGAGCGGGATCCCTGGGACTGCTGAGCCGCCTGCGGAGATTGAACGAGTGCGCTTCCGGCCGCAACCGTGGCGAGGGTCGCGGCCGTAACCTTCGCGGCCGTCGCAACGCCGCCGAAACTCTGCTCGGTGATCAACGAGGAGATCAGCCGCTGACCACCGTCAATTAGCAGGGCCCACAGGGCGACCGGGCGACGGCCGGAGTAATAGCTTCGGAAGGCACGTACGGCGGCGGGATCGAGCTGCGAGCCAGCCTCGGCGGACAGCAGCTGGAGCGCCTCTTTGTGGGGTTTGGCGGCCCGGTAGGGCCGCTCAGAGGTGATGGCGTCGAAGGTGTCAGCGACGGCGATGATCCGCGCGCCGAGCGGAATCTGATCCCCTGTGAGGCCGTCCGGGTAACCCATCCCGTCAAGGCGCTCGTGATGATGGCGCACGATTCGAACCAGCTCCCCGTCGCCGAGCCCAGTCACCATCTGCGCCCCAATGGACGAATGCAGTTTGATCACAGCGAACTCCGCGTCGCTCAGCCTTCCCGGCTTGTTGATGATCTTTGCCGACGTATGCAATTTGCCCACGTCGTGTACCGCCGCAGCAGCGCGAATCCTGGCGACCTGCTCTCCCGAGAGACCCATCCGCTTGGCAATCATCGAAGCGTGGCGGGCGACGCGTCGCGAGTGGCCATGCGTGTAGGGGTCTCGTGTCTCCATAGCCGCTACCAGCTGCTTCAGTAGCGCCGTCCGCCGGCCCGGGGCTAGGTCCAAAGCTTCACCGCGCCGCGAGTGGCCCTTCAGTCCAAGGAGCTTTACTGCGCTGGTCAGTCGTTTCTCAACGCGCCAACGTTTCAGCCAGCCCCAGAGCATGAGGTCCCCGAAGAGCAGGTCACCCGAGGCCTGTCGAGTCATCCAAAAGGTGGCGCCGGCATATGAGACTCCGATCGAGAGCACCACACCCACAGCGACCAGCAGGATCGTCGATGTGACCACGCCGGAGGTGCGAAGCATCGAGATTGCAAAGACCGGGCCGCCGACCACCGCCAGGGTCGCTGCGGCAACTTGCGGCAGAAACCGCACTGAGCTTCTTGTTGGCTGTGTTCCCATGATGTGTCGAGTGGGAAGACACCTCCGGGAGGGGGCGCTCCGACCTATTTGAATCGGCGGAGACGTTGCACAGCTCCAGTACTTAGGCCGCAATCTGGACGTTCGTACCAACCGGTTCGCATGGCGATTGAACCGCTCCAACATTCACCCTGCGGTGAAAGTGAAGGTCCAGTGAGCCAGGCCGGGGTTCACGGAGACTCCGTGGAACCTGGTCCGGCTCAGCCTGAGCGGTTCGCCGCCTTCCCCAACAAACGTCCGCGATGGTCAGAGAAAATTGGGGTTGGGCCCTTTACCGGGAGGTCGGCTAGATTTTCGCTGCGACCGGCGACCCAAAACGAGTCGGCGAACCCACCCAAGGAGCAGCTTGAGAAACCCCAGAGACTTCTTCCACCCGCTGGCGATTGGCGCGCCCGAGCCGCTGCACGAGATTCCGATCAAGCCCTCGCGGATGATCCACTTCCTCGACTTCTCCAACGAGAAGATGGTCGCCAAGGCGGCCGAGATCGCGGCGAAGACCGACATTCTGCTCGGCAACCTCGAGGACGCGATTCCCCTCGAGCGCAAGGAGGCAGCCCGCGAGGGACTGATCAAAGCTGCGAAGGATTCTGACCTCGGCCAGACCGCACTCTGGACCCGAATCAACTCGCTTGAGAGCCCCTGGGTGCTCGAGGATCTGACCACCCTTGTCGCCGAGATCGGGGAGATGCTCGAAGTCGTGATGGTGCCCAAGGTCGAGGGCCCCTGGGATATCCACTACGTTGACCGGCTGCTCGCCCAACTCGAGGCCAAGGCCGGCCTCAATCGCCCGATCCTGATCCACGCGATCCTGGAGACCGCACAGGGAGTCGTCAACCTGGAGGAGATCGCCGCCGCCAGTCCTCGTATGCAGGGGATGAGCTTTGGCCCCGCCGATCTCGCCGCCTCACGCCGGATGAAGACGACCCGGGTCGGCGGCGGGCACCCCGGCTACCGCGTGATGGAGGACCCGGCCGACCCGGAGGACCCCGAGGCTGACCGCGTCAGCGCCCAGCAGGACCTCTGGCATTACTCGATCGCCCGGATGGTCGATGCCTGCACCGCGGTGGGGATCCTGCCCTTCTACGGCCCCTTTGGCGACATCAAGGACACCGCCGGGTGTGAGACCCAATTTCGCGCCGCCTTCCTGATGGGCTGCGTCGGGGCCTGGTCGCTGCACCCGGTGCAGATCGAGATCGCGAAGAAGGTCTTCAGCCCGCCGCCGGAAGAGGTCAAGTTCGCCAAGAAGGTCCTGGAGGCGATCCCCGACGGCCGCGGCGTCCACATGATCGACGGTAAGATGCAGGACGACGCGACCTGGAAGCAGTGCAAGGTGATGGTCGAGCTGGCGGAGATGCTTGCCGAGAAGGACCCCGAGCTGGCCGAGGCCTACGGGCTGTAGCTGCGAACGGGCCCAGCCGTCGCTCGGCAGAGGGCCATTGATCCATTTTTGAGCGCCAAAGCCTACCCGCTAGTCGGTGTTAGCTGCTCGGAATCGGCCGCCTTGACTTGCGGTCGTTCCGGTTTTTTTGCACACTTCGCCGATGGGGTCCATTGGGTTTGAAGCCAAGAATGCGTTTATTGGGGGTTGTTAACGTGCGTGGCCGTGCCTGTCGATATCGGTCGGGCAATGCCCCTGGAGCCACCCAAGCGCCCGAGCTCGCCACTTGACCCTCAGCCGGAGCCTGATCACCGCCCTATGAACACCTCAGCAGACCTCCCACTCGACCGACCGATCCGCGCCAGACGCGACACGACCGAAGCGGTCGTGCAGGACCGGCCGGCCCTCGGACACCTGCCCGGGACCAGGCGCGGCGGCGCCTGGTGGCTCGTCCCCTGCCTCGACCTGCTCGCCTCCACTCTGGCGCTGCTCGTGATAGTCGGCCTCAATAGAGAGGCTCTCTTCCCGGCGCTGCCGGTCGCCCCGCTGCTGCTGGTGGCGGTCTACGGCCTGCTGGGCGTCTACACCTCGCGGCCGACCGGCGGGGCTCTGGAGATCGAAAGCGGCATGTCCTGGCCGGTCATCCGGCTCGTCGTCGCCGCCCTGTTCGCCTGGTCGGCCTCGCTGCTCACCGGCCTTAACGGCGGCGCGCAGCTAGCGCTCTGGGCGCTATTCGTCGCCGTCGACCTGATCGCCCGCGCGGTCAGCTCCCCCTACCTGCGCCGCCTCGACCGGGTCGAGCGCTGGGTGCTGGTCGGTGAGGAGGCGACCGCGCAGCGACTCCATGCCTTCGCCCCGCTGCGGGCCTACGCCGAGGTTGTCGCCACCATTCCTCCGCCGGGCGACCCACTCGGCGGCGACACGAGTCGCATTTCCTCACTCGAGGTGGTCGACCGATACCGCGCCGACCGGGTCGTGATCGCCTCCCAACACGCCGACGACAAGGGCCTCCTTGATGTCGTCAGGTCCTTCAAGTCGATCGGCGTCCCCGTCAGCCTGCTGCCGAGGCCGCTCGACCTGCTGGAGGCCCCCTCGACGAGGGCCAGCCAGATCGGCGGCGTGCCGCTGATCGAGGTCGAATCGCTCGCCGCCAGGGAGGCCATGCCCTACGTCGGCCCCGACCGCCGGAGTGAGCGCAGCACCAGAGTGAGCGTGGTCGTCCCGGCGATGAACGAGGGCCGGAATATCGGCCAGGTTCTGAGCCGCCTTCCCGAGGACCTCTTCGAGGTGATCCTCGTCGACGGAAACTCCCACGACGACACGATCGAGGCCGCGAGGGCCGCCTATCCGACGATCCGGGTCCTGACTCAGAGCGGCCGAGGCAAGGGCGACGCACTCCGCACAGGCTTCGCCGCCGTCAGCGGAAACCTGGTGGTGATGCTCGACGCGGACGGCTCCGCCGACCCGGCCGAGATCCCCCGCTTCGTGGCGGCGCTGGAGGCAGGCGCCGACTTCGCCAAGGGCTCGCGCTTCCTCGAGGGGGGCGGGAGCACGGACATCACCCCACTGCGCAGCATTGGCAATTCGTTCCTTAGCGGCACGGCGAACCTCCTCCATGGCACCCATTTCACCGACCTCTGCTACGGCTACAACGCCTTCTGGGCCCGCTGCCTGCCGTTCATCTCCCTCGACGTGCCCGGCTTCGAGGTCGAGACGCTGATCAACCTGCGCATCGCCGGCGCCGGGATGAAGATCACCGAGGTGCCGAGCTATGAGAAGGACCGCCTCTCGGGGCAGAGCAACCTGAAGACCTTCCGCGACGGCTTCCGGGTACTGGGCACGATCTTCAGCGAGACCCGGCGGGAACGCAGCCTCCATCGCGACCACCTCAAGTCCCCCCGGCACGACGGCGTGCCGGCCAAGTCGGCAGCCACCTGAGGGCCCGCAACTCTCCTCAGCGCCGGGCCGGCGGCCGAATCGGACTCTGCGCGAGGCCGCTAAAGACGTTGGGGACGAAGGCCGGGTTCTGAATGCCGTTGCGGAAGGCATCGCGGGCACTGGGTGCCGAGGACTCAAGCGGCCAATTCGCGCCGCGATCGTTGACATCGAGCCAGATCAGCGCCCGCGCCTTTCGGTAGCTCGTTCGCACCACGCGCAACATTTCCTTGATCCAATTGGCCTTCGAGCCACCGCGTTCGGCGGAGGCGACCTCACCGATCATGAAGGGCTTGCGGGGAGCGATCCTCTGGACGATTCGCTGATAGGTCGAGCGGTAGATCTGGTTGAATCTCAGCCAACCGGGGGAGCCTCGCCTTTCCCCCCAGTTAAAACCGTCCAGGCATGTCCAATCGACATATCGATTCCCCGGATACAACGTCCTCAACTTTGTGAGGTCGCCGGAGATGTCGACGTTGGGGCACCAGACCCAGGTGGCGTTGGTCGCCCCCACCGAGGTGAAGATGTCGTGCACGTGGCGCCAGGCGGCGACGAATTCACCGGGCTTGTTGCCGTTGGCGCCTTGCGACCAGGGAAACCAGTTGCCATTCATCTCCCAGTCGAAGCGCAGGAAGAAGGGATGGCCCCAACTCTTGGCTTTTTCGGCGAATTCACGAATATATGCGTCGTAGCTGCCGTCGATGATCCGCGACAGACTGAAGGCCGACTGATTCCTTTCGGGCGGGCTCGAGCTGGAGTTCCAGCTGAATACCGGGATCGCTCCATATTTACGCGCGTTTTCCATCGGAGTCAGGGGAAATCGCGAGAACTGGCAGGTCGTGGCGCATTCGGCGAACGGCGAGAAGAACTGGATCAGGGAGAGCCCCTTGCCCGTGACCCGTTCGAAGGCGTTGACCGCACTCATGTCCCAGGGCGCCTTTTCGCCGGTGATCTGGGAGCCGATCGCCGCACCCCAGTACAACGAAGCTGTGTGCTTGGGATTTGCCGCGCCGCCGGCTGCAGGGGCCGCCAGGCCGCAAACGGCGAATGCGAGGGCAAGAACGCTCGCCTTGGCGAGGGTGGATGACGGGTTGCAGATGGATTCGATCAGGTTCATCATTGTGACTTCTTTCTAAACCCCGTGCGGGGGTATCGCTTCGGCCCTTGTCGCCGGGGTGGACGCATACACAGGGTGGTTACGGCGCGCGGTGGCCAAAGGATCAATGCTGGGGGTTGATCGGGCTGGCCGCAAGTTCTGAATACCGATTGCCGACATACACCCGCTTGCGAATTGCGCCCGAGAACGCCCGGGTCACCGTCGCCGACGTCTCGATCGGCCAATCGATGCCGCGATCGACTGTGTCAAACCAGACCAGGCCCCGGATCCGGGGAAATCTGGTCGGCAGCTTGCTCAGCGAGTTGCGGATCCAGAGGGCCTTGTGGCCGCCATAGGAACTCGAGGCAAACTCGCCGAGGAGAATCGGCTTACCGGGTGCGACCCGCTTGGTCAGACGTTCATAGGTGGGGCTGAAGATCTGGCCAAAGCTCTTCCACGAATGGGAATTCACCGGAGCGGTCCCCCAGTTGTAGCCGTCCATGCAGGCCCAATTGACGTATTGGTGTCCCGGGTAGAGAGCGCGAAGGTCGTGGAGCCCCTGCTTGCTGCCATTCGCATAGGGGCACCAGACCCAGGTGGCGTTGGTCGCCCCCACCGAGTTGAAGATGTCGTGCACGTGACGCCAGGCGGCGACGAATTCACCGGGCTTGTTGCCGTTGACGCCTTCGGACCAGGGAAACCAGTTGCCGTTCATCTCCCAGTCGAAGCGCAGGAAGAAGGGATGGCCCCAGGCGCGGGCTTCCAGGGCGAACCTCCTGATGTATTCGTCATACCTCCCAGATATCACGTCGGACAGCTGGAATTCCGGCTGGGTGGGGTCCGCGACAATCCATGGAATAGACTCCGACCCCCAGTTGAGGATCGGGATCGCTCCGTATTGGCGGACGTTTTCCATCCCGGGTACCGGGAAACGGTAGAAGGAGCACGGAGTGGGAGGACAGTGGGCGAAGGGGCTCGCGAAGCCGACGAGTGAGAGCCCCTTGCCGACGAGCTGTTCGAATGCCGTGACGCCGCTCATATTAGCGGGAGGGGCGGTGCCGGTCAGCTGGCTTCCGATCCAGGCGCCCCAGTAAATCGGGTGTGCCTGCTGGGGACGAGGATTATGATCACCCGCCGCTATCCCCTGCGCTGGCAGCGCCAGACAGGCGGCAAGCAGCAGGGCCACAGCGAGAGCCGGCTTCTTGCCAACCGCGGTGCGGGCAGATCGGGTCATCGTCGAGTCGCCCGGAGACAGAGCACCGCAGCTCGAGTCGCTCGGAGAGCGCCTCGGCTAGTCACTGCGTGCAGGCTGTCCAACGGGACGCAGCACGAACTGCCAAGCCCACGGCATCACGCGCATCGGGCGCTCGAGTGCCCGAGCAATGCTGCGCACTCGCTTGGGAATCACCTCGGGTGGATAATTGAACTTCCTGACCATCACTGTCTCCAGATCACCCTTGGCAGCATCGCGTCGCAGGTGCTTGGGGGTGACGACGAAGAAGTCATGCTCCCAGCTGACCGGAGTGAGCTTCCAGTAGACCCGTTGTGCGCGAATCGGCAGCCACCCCATGAAGGGCAGGCGACTGTGTGACTCGATCGGGAAGTATGGGTTCGGGATCTGGCCGACCACGATGCCGTTGGGACTGAGCACGCGGCGGATCTCACGGAAGGAGGCGGTCCGGCGCTCGGGGAATATGTGCTCGTAGACATTGGCGAGCATGACCACATCAAACTCATCGTCGGGGAAGGCCAACTCGTCGGCGCTTCCCGGACTCAGTGCTAGCCCATCCTCCGAAACGCGTGGCTCCTGAATCGCGGGGTCGATTCCGACCCAGTCCAGGTCGGTAAGCCGCGCGTAGCGATCGGTCGTCCACCCGTTTTGACAGCCGACGTCGAGCCCGCGTCGCGCCCCATCGGGCGCTTCGGCGCGGATCAACTCGGTGAGCGTCTCCGAGAGAACGCGGTTGCGGACCTCCCACTCTTGCTCGGACTGAAGCAGAGTGCTGCGATGTGGCGAAGCCACAAGTGCCTCCAGATTATCGATCGGTGATGGACAGCGGCGCGGGCCCGACAGTAGCAGAACGAAACCTACCCGGCGGGTGCCGCATTTGCAGGGCAAACTGGCGCCCGCCAGAGGCCATCCGCGGGCTTCGGAGGCGTTCCGCCCGAAGGTCCCCCCTAAGATCGCGATAGTGCTGGCACCGAAGACGAAGAACGGCGCGGACGCTGGAATGGCCCGACAGCACGTGGGCGTCGATGGGTCCTCGACCGCGGTCATCGCCCTCTGCGTCGGGCTTGGATTGCTGCTCTGCTCGCTGGCCGACGCGCTTTCGCGCCAGACGCTCGATCCCTCCCAGGTCCTCTTCTGGGGCGGCGTCCTTCTGATCGTCTTGCCGATCGTCTACCGCCTCAGTCTGCGCGAGCCCTCGCTGGGGGAAGGGCTCGCGCTCGTAGCGACATTGGTACTCAGCCTCTATGTCGTGAAGGTCGTCCGAGACCCCTTCCTGTTCACCTTTCCCGACGAGCCGATCCACGCTTTTAACGCCAATCAGATCGTCGACCATCACCACCTATTCAATGCAAACCCAATCCTCCCGGTGACGGCCTACTTCCCGGGCCTGGGGGGGGCGACGTCCGCTCTGATGACACTCACCGGAATGTCCAGCTTCGGGGCGGGCACCGTCCTGATCGGTGCGGCGCGGCTGGCCTTCGCCCTCGCCCTATTCCTCCTCTTTGCCCGCATCAGCGGATCGACTCGGCTGGCGGGTCTCGGCGTCGTCCTCTATGCCGGGAACTCCAACTTCCTCTACTTCGGGGCCCAGTACGCCTACGAGTCGCTCGCCCTGCCGCTGTTGGTCGTAGTGCTCGCCGCGATCGCCGAGCGGGAAGCCGCGCCAGCGTCCAGGCTGCGTTCTTGGGCGGTGCCGATCCTGCTCGGAATCATGGCGATCGTCGTCACCCATCACCTCACCTCCTACGCGCTCGTCGTCGTGCTGGTGGCCCTGGCCGTCGTCCATCGCTTCCGCTCGGACCCGAAGCCGAATCCCTGGCCGTTCGCGCTGTTCGCAGGGGTTGCCGCCCTGGGCTGGCTGCTGATCGTCGCGAGTTCGACGATCGGATACGTATCACCGGTCCTGCGTGGGGCGTTAAGCGCGATCCTGCATACCGCCTCCGGCGAAACTGCGCCGCGCACGCTCTTCCATGCGTCGGCAGGCAGCATCGTCCAGGAAACTCCGACTCTCGCCCGCCTGGTCAGCTTCGCCTCGGTCGGGTTGCTGGGTTTGGGCTTTCTCGCGGGAGTCGGCCAAGTCTGGCGCCGAGGCCGCAAACAGCCGATGGCGCTCTTCTTCAGCATCGCCGCTGTGGGATTCTTCGGTGCGCTGTTGCTGCGTTTCGCGCCGGCGGCCTGGGAGACCGGCAACAGAGCCGGCGAGTTCCTCTTCATCGGTCTCGCCTTCGTGGCCGCCTATGGCGCGGTCTTGCTCCTTCGCTCCGGCCCTTGGCTGCGCCTGCGGCGGGCCGCCCTGGTCAGCGGGATCGGGATAGTCGTGGTGGGTGGTGCGATCGCCGGGTGGTCCTGGGACACCCAGCTCGCGCCGCCATTGCGGATAGCGGCCGACGGGAGGGCGATCGAATCCGAACCCCTGGCCCTCGCGCGCTGGGTTCAGCGCAATGCGCCGGGAGGCCGGTTCGCGGCCGCCGACGCCGACGCCCGGTTGATACTCGCACCAGGCGGGGCCCTGGCGGAGACGGGCGCGAGCCTCGACATCAAGGGAATCCTCTCTGAGCCGACCCTCTCTACCTGGGAGGAGCCGATCCTTCGCCAGCACGGCGTGCGCTACATCGTTGCCGACCGACGCCAGCTGGCGACCGACGTTGTGCGGGGCTACTTCTTCTCGGTACCGACCTCCAGTGCCGAACCGCTCCTCCCCCTAGCGGCGATTCATAAGTTCGACCGGATACCGCTGGGCCGAATCTATGACAGCGGGCGGATCGTCGTCTACGACCTTAAGGATCATCCATGAAGGGGCACCGGGACCTGGAGCTGGCGGCGGCCGGCTCCATCGTATGTGCCCTGATCGCCGTGGTGATCCCCTGGGAGCCGGTGAGGATCGTGGCGGCCTTGCCGCTGGCGCTGTTCCTTCCCGGTTACGGGATCATCGCTGCCGCCTTTGGCTCCCACCGACTCGCGTTGCCCTATCTCCTCATGCTGAGCCTCGGGACCAGCCTTGCCGTGCTGGCGCTCGGCGCCCTGCTCCTCAACTACCTGCCCGGTGGGATTCGGACCGAATCGTGGGCGCTCCTGCTGACGGTGGTGATCGTCTTGACCTGCTATGCCGCGAGCGTTCGCCGGCCCCAACCGGCCCGCCAACAGGGCGCCCGGCACAGACCGTACCCCCGTCGCCTAGATGTCGTCTGCGGACTGGTGGCCATCGTGGCTGCCATCGCCGCTCTGATCCTCGCCTCGACGCCGCTGCCCGCTGGAGGGGCCGTTGGCTACACCGCGCTGTGGATGCTGCCCCATCGGTTCGGCGCTCAGGACGCCGTGGAGGTCGGCATAGCAAGCGCCGAGCACAGCCCTCAGGCATATACGCTTGAAGTTCAAGTTCAGGGCCGCAAGCCGAACAGGACTATTCAGCTTAGCCTGGGGCCGGGTGACGAACGGGTTTTCGAGCTGCCTGTCAGTCCCGGGCGCCCGGCGGGACGCACGGCGGTGGTTGCGACCCTCTACCAACGGGGAGCGGCGAAGCCCTATCGTTGGGTCAGGACCTGGCTGGCGGCAGGTGGCAGCGCTGGATGAGCCCGGACCGGCCGAGCGATCCGGCTGTCGACATCGTGATTACGAATCACAACTACGCGCGCTTCTTGGCCGAGGCGATCGAGAGCGCCTGTGGTCAGACCCACTCCAGGGTCAAGGTGGTCGTGGTGGACGATGGATCCACGGACGAGTCACGGGTGGTGTTGCGGGGTTTCGAGGACGAAGTTGAGGTGGTGTTGAAGGAGCGGGGCGGACAGGCATCCGCCCTGAACGCCGGTTTCCAACGTTGTCATGGCGACATCCTCCTGATTCTGGACGCCGACGATGTCTTGCGCCCGGAGGCGGCGGAGCGGGTCGCCGCAGCCTTCGCAGCAGTTCCCGAACTTTCAAAGGTCCAGTTCCGGATGGCGGTCACCGACATCGCGGGGAAGCCCACCGGCGCGATCAAACCCTCCGGGCACCTGCCGGCTCCGACCGGCGACCAGCGCCGCGCGGAGCTGGCATTTCCCTTCGACATACCGTGGCTGCCGGGCGGCGGCACCGGCTTTCGCACCGACGCCATCCGGAGAATCCTGCCGATTCCCGAGGCCGACTACCCTCGCTGTGGGGCCGATTGGTACCTGATTCACCTC
>Ga0307372_10011424_pt1 | contig 11853 bp, 10 predicted proteins | sample OX1MG_FD_202533 | JGI IMG/M metagenome (GOLD analysis project Ga0307372, IMG submission 202533) | Soil microbial communities from Risofladan, Vaasa, Finland - OX-1 | ecosystem: Environmental > Terrestrial > Soil > Coastal area > Acid sulfate soil | place: Finland: Risofladan, Vaasa | collected...
CAAAATCGCGCTGCGGCACCTCTACCCGCGCGCCCGGAGATCTGGGCTGCCTACGTCCATGTCGGCGCTTAAGCCGCCCGCCGAGCGGGCCAGCCGGAAGGCCGGCCATCAGCGCGGCAAGCTCGGCGTAGGTGCTGGACGCGTAGACCTGGCCAGTTCGCCCGGCGTACTCGTCCTTGTCGAGGCGACCCTCGGCATACGCGGCCTTGAGCACGTCGATCGCGCGCTCGCGATCGGCATGAGATGCCCGCATGTGGCCGGTCGTGTCATCGCAGGTCCCGTTTCCGCAGCCATCGGCGCTCCCGTGATCGCCCCGGCGAGCCCACCGGCGTGCTCGACGTACCGACCACATCTACCCGCTGAACAGCCCGGTGTCGGCCTTGGCGACGTCAATGCCATCGGTCAAGGCAACCTGAGTGCATCCGGTCCATGGACCTAGCCCCTCGGTACCGGTCTCGCCGTGGGGAGCGACGCTTCGGGGAGCGATGCCGTGGTGGCGCGTTTGGGGTCCCACCGCCCATGATCGTCACTAGTACGCGGACAGGGCATTGACGGCGTTCCGGCGATCGAATACTTTATACAATCATCAGTTCCCGCCCATCCCTGCCTCTGATAGCCGAGCATCCCCGGTCCGCCGCGCTGTGCCGCATGCGCCGAGCGCGAGCCCAAAGGAGGAAGATGTAATGAGGCACTTCCCAATCATCAAGCTAGCGGCCGCGATCGGAGCCCTGGGCCTGGCGGCCTCCGGCTGCGCTTCAACTGGCGCGGCAGCAGGCCATCAGCCGCTCGTCGTGGCAGGCGTCGTCGCCTTTACCGGCTCCAGCGACTTCGAGGCCCAGAGCAACGAGGGCGGGCTGTATCCGGCCATCTACGCGGTCAATCACGCCGGCGGCGTCATGGGCCATCAGCTCGAGTACAAGTCCGTCGACACCAAGGCCGACCCCGCCGACGCCCTGCCCGCGGTCCAGCAGGCGCTAGCCACGACGAGTAACCTGGTGCTCGTCGCCGGGCCGGACACCTCGTCAGCCCCGTCGATCGTCCCCGTGCTCAACAGCGCGAAGATCCCGATGACGGCAGTGGCCGGCCAGTCGGCGTACGACCGGAACGCGCTGCCCTACTTCTGGCGCCTGTTCCCGCCCGACTCGGCCAACGGCACGGCCATGTCCCTGTGGGCCCAGCGCAAGGGCTTCACCAGGGTGGCGACGGTGTTCGGCACCGACAGCGGATCGCAGGGCGACCTGCCCGGGGTCATTGGCAGCCTCAAGGCCCTGCACATCAAGATCGTGGCGAACGTCAGCCTTACCCCGAGCCAGCCCACCTACGAGGCGTCCGTACGGCAAGTGATGGCCGCCCATCCCCAGGTCATCATGACCGAGTCCGACGCGACCACGGCCGCGACCTTCTTCGGTGAGCTCAAGCAACTCGGCGGCCTGGTCCCCACCATCGGCACCGAGGCCACCTTCACCGCGCCCTGGCTCAAGGCGGTTCGCGGCGCGCTCGGCAGTTCCTTCCAGAAGTACTACACCGCCCTGATAACGGCGCCGTCCAGCCAGACGGCAGCGGTGACCGCCTATCAGCACGCGGTGACCGCCGTGAAGGCCAAGGAGCCCTCACCGTGGAGCTCCTACCTGTCGAATCCGTTCTCGATCACCTACTACGACGGCGTGCTGGTCGTGGCCCTGGCCATGGACGCCGCGCACAGTACTGACCCGGCCGTCTTCAACAAGTTCATCCCGCAGGTCGCCAATCCGGGTCCGGGCAAGACCGTCGTCTACACCTACCCCCAGGGAGTGGCGGCGCTGAAGGCTGGCAAGAAGATCCAGTACTACGGAGCGACCGGCCTCATCGACTTCAACGCCTATCACAACTCTTTCGGCAACCAGGAGGCAGTCGCGAGTAACGGCTCTTCGCAGCCCATAGCGCTGGGCGAGGTCAGCGCACACCAGATCCAGGCCGTCGTGGTGTCCGGAGTCGCGTAGCCATGCTGAGCACCCTGGTCTCCGCCATCGCGTTCGGGGTGGTACTCGCCTCCATCATCGCCATCGCCGCGATGGGATTCACCCTCCAGTTCGGGCTGACTAATGTCTTCAACCTGAGCTTTGGCAGCGTCATGACCATCGGCGCGTTCGCCGGCTACCTGGCCGAGGTCAACGGCATCAACGCCTGGTATGGCCTCGGCGTCGGCGGCGTGGCCGGGGCGGTCGTCACGCTCGTGCTGGGGCGGGGCCTATTCCGGCTCTACGCCCGGCGCGGCGCGAAGCTGTTCGAGATGATGATGGTCACCCTGGGCCTCGGGCTGGCCATTAACTACGGGATCCAGGCCATTTCCCGTAATAACGTGTACCAGTTCACGGTTCTGCAAGCCGCCCCGCTTCATCTCGGACCGGTCACCATTACCCCGACCCAGGCCATCCTGGCCGGGATCGGCCTGGCCATCTTCGTGTCCCTGGAGGCACTGCTCCGGCTCAGCCGGATCGGGAAGGCGCTGCGGGCGATGGCCGCGGAGCCCGCGCTGGCCCGCTCGTGCGGCATCCGGACCGGCCAGGTCGTCATCATCACCTGGGTCATTAGTGGCTTCCTCTGCGGGATGGCCGGGGTCGTCTACATCATCAACTCCCAGAGCGTGGGCTATGCGACGGGCGAACTGTTCCTCCCCCTGGTCATCGCGGCCGCGATCCTGGGCGGCGCGGGCTCCCCCGCTGGCGCCGCCGCCGCCGCCCTGCTGATGGGAATCGTGACCGAGGTGGTGTCCGCGTACGGCGGCCCGCAGTACAGCACGGTCGCCGGCTTCGGGATTCTGGTGCTCGTGCTGCTCTGCCGGCCCGCCAGCGTGCTCGGCGGCCAGGCCCGCGAAATGCGGCTGACGCTATGACGACGGGAGTGTCACCATGCTGAGCAGCTGGACCTTTTACATCTCGACCCTGGTCGTCTACTTCGGCGTCGACCTGCTGTCGGGGATTTCCCTGAACCTGCAGTACGGATACGCCGGGGTAATTAATTTCGGCTATATCGTCTTCCAGGCCGCGGGCGCGTACGCCGCCGCAGTGGTAACGCTGGGCCCCAGCGGGGGCGCGGGCTCTTTCCAGAAGTACATTTTCGGTGCGAATCTGCCGTTCCCGCTGCCGCTGCTCGTGGCGACGGCGGCGGGAGCCATCCTGGCCGGCTTCGTCGGGCTGTTCAGCCTCCGCCGGATACGCCGCGATTACCAGGCCGCCGTGCTGCTGATCGTCTCCCTGATCGCGATCCAGGTCGTCCAGGCCGATATTCCGCTGTTCAACGGATCTAACGGGCTGACGGGAGTACCGCGACCGCTCGTGAATGTCCTGCCGCTGTCCTTGCAGGGCTATCAGTGGGCCTACGCCGGCTGGGTGCTTCTCCTGTGCGCGCTGGTGTACCTGCTCGTGCGCTGGCTCTCCCGGTCCCCCTGGGGCCGCGCGCTGCGGGCCATGCGGGATCAGGAGGACGCGGCCGTCGCGATCGGCCTGAACGTCACCGCGCTCCGGCTGCAGGTCTTCGTGATCGGGGGCGCCATCGCCGGGCTGAGCGGCGGGCTCCTGGTGGAGTTCATCGGTGCCTGGTCACCGGACGCCTGGGGCTATGCCGAGACCTTCGTCATCTTCACGGCCATCTTCGTCGGGGGCGTCCGAAACTACCGCGGCGTGCTCCTGGGCGTTCTGCTGGTGCCCATCATTTTCCTCCAGCTGCCGCAGTTCCTGCCGCCGATCGGCTACCCCGGGCTCGTGCAGTCGCTCGAATGGGTGATCATCGGCGTCCTCTGGATGCTCTGCCTGCTGCTGCGGCCCAGCGGTCTCCTGCCCGAACGGCGGGCCAAGGCGCTGCCAGACCTTTCCGGGAGGGTCGCATGAACGAGCCAGGCCAGGAGCCGATACCCGGGCCGGGACCGGCGGCGGCGCTCCGGGACGCGCCAGTTCCCGCCCTGTCGGCGCGGGGGGTCGTGGTCTCCTACGGCGGGGTGCGGGCCGTCGACGGGCTCTCGCTGGACGCCTTCGGGGGCGAGGCGCTGGGCCTGATCGGCCCCAACGGCGCGGGAAAGTCCTCCTTCCTGGCTGCCCTGGGCGGGCAGGCCCGGATCCGGGAAGGCTCCATCTCCCTGGCGGGCGAGGACGTGTCCCGGCTGCCGGCCTACGGCCGGGCCCGCCGGGGGGTCGTCCGGACGTTTCAGATGACCAGCGAATTCTCGGGGATGACCACCTTCGAGAACCTGCTGACGGCCGGGCACGGCGCGCAGGGCGCCGCCCTCGGCGCCATCGTGGCCCACCCCCGCCGCAGCAGGCAGCGGGACCAGGCTGTCGCGCAGCGTGCCTGGGAGGTCCTGAAGAGATTCGACCTGGTCGGCATCGCTGACTCCTACGGCAGCGAGCTCAGTGGCGGCCAGCGGCGGCTCGTGGAGATCATGCGCTGCCTCATGCGCTCGCCGAAGGTCCTGCTGCTCGACGAGCCGATGGTCGGCGTGGCGCCCCACCTCGTCGACAAGCTCATGGTCGACCTCAAGTCGATCCGGGACGACGGCATCGCGCTGATCATCGTCGAGCATGCGCTCGAGGTGGTCAGCGAGCTATGCGATCGCGTCGTGGTCATGGCCCTGGGGCGGTCCATCGCGGCCGGCACCTATGCCGAAGTGGTCAAGGACCGGGAGGTGCAGGCTGCCTACCTCGGGTGAATCCTCGCTCGCTAGCTCAGCTCGGGCCGGCACGGACGCACAACAGGCCATCGCGGAGGCCACATGGTAAGCAAACGCCCGGCGGCATTCTTGTCGGCGACCGGAATCAGCGCCGGATACAGCAACGTGCCGGTCATCAAGGACGTCAGCATTGAGGTCGGCCCGGCCGAGATCGTCCTGGTCATGGGCCCGAATGGGGCCGGCAAGAGCACCCTGGTCAAGACGATCAACGGCGAGCTCCCGCTGCTGGGAGGCACCCTGATGCTCGACGGCGTCGATATCGGGCGGCTGCCCGAAGAGCGCCGCGTCGCCGCGGGGATCGGCTACGTGCCGCAGGTGCGTGATGTGTTCCCGCCGCTGACGGTGATGGAGAACCTGGAGATGGGGGGCTACCGTCTGCGGGGCGCCGAGGTGAAGCGCCGTCAGGCGGAGGTCTTCGAGCTCTTCCCCCAGCTCGTCGGCCTGCGGCGGCGCCTTGGCCGCTCGCTCAGCGGTGGCGAGCGCAAGATGCTCGCGATCGGGCGCGCCCTGATGGCCAGGCCGAAGCTGCTCGTGCTGGACGAGCCCACCGCCAACCTCGCGCCGCTGGTCGCCGACACCGTGCTGCACGGCATCGTGTCCAGGGTCGCCGACAGCGGTCGCGCCGTCTTGCTGGTCGAGCAGCGGGTCAGCCTCGGGCTGGACGTGGCTTCCTGGGGCTATATCCTCACCGACGGCAGGGTCCGGCTGGCCGCCAGCTGCGCGGAACTGCGGGCCATGGACGACCTCGGCACCCTGTTCCTCGGCCGGGCCAGCACCGACCTGGCCTCGGGGCCCGCCAGCGACCGGGCGCCGCGATGACCGGCGCATCCGGGCTGCTGCGCCGGGGATTGCTGATCGACGGATCGCAGACCGCCGGGGCCGCGGATCCGCTGCAGGTGGTCAACCCCGCCACCGGGATGGTGTTCGCCGAGGTTCAGGCCGCCGACGAAGGTGACGTCGACCATGCCGTCGCGGTGGCCGCGGCCAGCTTCGAGGCGGGGGTCTGGCGTGACCAGAGCATCATGGACCGGTCCCGCGTGCTCTCCCGGCTGGCGGACATCCTGGAGGACAGGCTCGGCGAGCTGACCGACATCGAGACGCGCAACAACGGCCGCCCGGTGGCCGAGACGCGGGCCCAGATCGGCCGGCTTCCCGAGTGGTACCGCTACAACGCCGCGCTGCTGCTGGCTGATCGCGGGCACGTCACGCCGATGCCGGGGCCTTATCACTCCTACACGAGCCGGTTCCCGCTGGGAACCGTGGCGATTCTGGCGCCTTTCAATCACCCGCTCATGATCGCCTCCAAGAGCCTCGCGCCCGCGCTGGCCACCGGGAACTCGGTCGTGCTCAAGCCGTCCGAGCTGACGCCGCTGACTGCGCTGCGGCTCGGCGAAGCCGCGCTGGAAGCGGGCGTGCCGCCCGGCGTCTTCAACGTCGTCCCCGGGCTCGGCCACAGTGCGGGAGCCCGCCTGGCCGCTCACCCTTCGGTCGCCAAGATCGTATTCACCGGCGGAACGGAGCCGGGCCGCGCCATCGCCCGGGCCGCGGCCGGAAGGTTCGCCAGGTGCACCCTGGAGCTTGGCGGCTCCACTCCCGTGCTCATCTTCGGCGACGCGCCTGTCGCCGACACCGCGCGCGGAGCGGCGTTCGCCGCCTTTATCGGCGCAGGACAGACCTGCATCGCCGGCCGCCGGTTCTTCGTCCAGGAGGAGCTCTACGAGGCTTTTGTCGACGAGCTGGCCGGGCTGGCGAGCCAGATCCGCATCGGCGATCCCGGCGATGAGCGGACCCAGCTCGGGCCGCTCATCTCCGCCGCGGCCCGCCAGCAGGTGCTGGCCAGGATCGCGGACGGCGCGGCGGGGGGCGCCCGGATCCGGCACGGCGGAGTCGCCGCGGAGGTCCCCGGCCTGCCCGGCGGCTATTTCTTGCAGCCAGCCGTCTGCACCCTGCCCGCGCCGACGCTGCCCTTGGCCCGAGAAGAGATCTTCGGACCGGTCGCCGTGGTGATGCCGTTCCGTACCGAGGAACAGGCGATCGCGCTGGCGAACGACTCGCCCTACGGGCTGGGCGCGGCCATCTGGACCCGTGACGTGGCCCGGGCGCACCGGGTCGCGTCCCGGCTGCGGTGCGGGATGGTCTGGGTCAATGACCATCACCGGCTGGACCCCAGCTCCCCGTGGGGCGGGATAGGCGAGAGCGGCACCGGCCGCGAGGGCGGATGGGAGTCTTTCCACGATTTCACTCATGTGCGAGCGATCACGGTACGTATTGCCGAGGACTCGGTGGACTGGTACGGCGGACGCAGTCAGGAGCGACTGAACTAGATGACAGCGGATCTCATTGTTGACCATCGTGGAGCGCTTATCAGCGTCCAGATCGCGAAGCCTCCGGACAACCTGTTCACATTGGAAATGTGCCAGGAGCTGACGGGCATCCTGCTCAGGCCGCCACAGGAGGCGCGAGCCTTGCTGCTGACCGCCGCGGGGCCTAATTTCTGTCTCGGTCGCGAGCGAACTGCCATGACCCCCGACGCCGTTTACACGATGGCCCGCGAGCTAGCGGACCTGAATGCGGCTCTGATCAACAGCAAGCTGACCGTCATCGCCCAGGTTTCCGGGGACGCGGCAGGCTTCGGGGTAGGCCTCGCGGCCCTGGCGGATGTCGCGATAGCCTCGACAGGCGCGCGATTCTGGTTTCCGGAGGCCGAGGCCGGGCTGGCGCCAGCGCTGGTGCTGACCTGGCTGCCGGCTGCGCTGGGGCGTCGTCTCGCATTCTGGCTCACCGCGACCGGACAGCCGCTGGACGCGCAGGGGGCGCAGCGCGGCGGGCTGATCAATCAGGCGGTGCCCCCGGATCGCCTCGCCGAGACCGTCGGCGAGGCCATCGAGCTGCTGCTGAAACCGCCACAGCGGGTGTCCGCGGAGATCAAGGACGATATCGCGGCCTTCGCGCCGCTGAGCATCGGCCAAGCGTCCGACCGGGCAGTCGACCGGCTCGTCCTGCGCTCGCTGGTCCTCGACGGTCAAGGCCGGCCCTGAGGGGCCGGCCGGCTGCCTACTTGCGGCCGCGGATCCTTGTATCGTGTGGGAATAAGGCCATCACGCCGAGAGTGAGTCAGCAGGTTTGAAGGCGGCACCCCTACCATGTCGGTAATCGAGCCAGACCGGGATGTCTCCCGGCTCATTGACCGCACGACGGCCACGGAGGCGGCCACCAAGGCACTGCGGGCGATCATCTTGTCCGGAGAGGTACCCGCCGGCGCGCCGCTGCGACAGGACGAGGTGGCCAGGCGGCTCGGTGTCAGCCGCACTCCGCTGCGTGAGGCCCTGCAGCGGCTGGAGGCCGAGGGCCTGGTCCGGCTGGATGTGCACAAGGGCGCCGTGGTGGCGAAGCCGTCGATAGCCCAGGTTTCCGAGATCTTCGAGCTCCAGCAGCTGCTGGAGCCGGTAGCGGGACGCAGCGCCATGGCGCGCATGACCGAGTCTGACCTTGTCGACCTCCGCGATATTCTCGCCTCCCATACGACGATCAGCGACCCAGCAGCCTGGGAGACGGGAAATGCCGAGTTCCACGCCCGGCTTTACGACATAGCCAGAAAGCCCTTGCTTACCGAGATGATCGGCCAGCTCCGGAACCGGTCAGGGCTGTACGTGCACATGCTGGCGAAGTCTCCGCAGGGCCGCGCCCGCGCGCACGGAGAGCACCTGGAGATGGTCTCGGCGCTGGAGGTCGGCGATACAGCCCGGCTGGAGACCCTGATCAGGCAGCATCTGCAGACCACCCTGGAGTGGCTGAAGGCCTTCATAGAGGATTGAGCGCCACGAATCCTCGGCCACGGCGCCGTCATTTCCTGGCACAGCACGACATGCGGGCGCATCACGGACAGGGCACCGGTAATCGCGTGCCAGCCCGCGTCATCACCGGGCCCCGAGCCGGTCCCGCCGAAACCCCCGTACAGCCAGTTGACTGACGCGACCCGCAAGACCCCCTCGCCGGTCGGCACGAGCCCGCGGGCACCCGGCTGGCGGCCCGCGTCATCTGCGGCAGGCACGGGCGTCATCTGCGCTCCCCGTTCACGGCGAGGCTCGCTCCCGGCCGCATCCTGGCCCGCTGCGCGGTTCGGGGTGTCAGGCACTGGCAGCCTCGCCTGGCTTGCGTGCGACACCACAGAAGTGCGGGACGTCGGGCATTTTCGCGAGGCCGGTGATGTCGGGCTGCCAGCGCGGGCACGAGACTACGCCCGGCCCAGGAAGTTCTGGCCCACTCGCTATAGTCGCTCAGAGGTTCCTGTTCCCGGCTCGCGCCGGTAAGTCCCGAGGCGCAAAGCCGGGAATGGCCGGTGCCCTGCTAGCTGCCGCCCCACATCGGTCGCGGAACGGACAGCCGCGCGCCGGCGGCCCATCGCGAGGTCCATGGGAGGCCGAGGGCGGGCGCCGCACAGCGCGGGATCCTGGGCACGCCGCAGAACAGCCCCGAAACTGTGCGTTAAGCGCCCTCAAGGTGTCCTTGCAAGAGGGATCCGGTAACGGTGCCTGCCGACACTACGGCCCGGCCGGCGTTATGTCGCGGCACCAGTCCGGTACGCGCGGGCGGTCATCCGCGGCCGGCGCCGGACAGCGCGGAATCCTGAATCCGGGCCCTGAATGCCCTTTCACAAGGAGGGGGACAGGCCACCGATGATGGTGTCTGTGCTGAACTCCTCGATCCGCACGTCCAGCTCGGCTGCCTCCGCAGACCCCTGGTACCGGGGGCGGGCGAGCTCGGCGCGTACGCTCCGTCAGCCGCTGAGGCAGCTCAACGGTTCGTTTCGCAGCGGGAATGGACAGCGCCGGGGCCAGTGCGGCGGCCGCGGCGTCAAGCTGGCCGTTGCGCAGGCGCGCGGTAGCCAGGTCGATGCGGGCACGTACTTCAAGTGTGTACCTATACGATTCCCCTGGCTGCGGTCCGGCCGCGTACAGATCTGCGGCACGTTCGAGTTCGCTGGCCGCCTCGTCCTCGGCACCGGGAATCTCGATGAGGGCAGAGCCTGCCAGGGAGTGCTGGCTTGCGAGGGAAAGCCTGAACTCCCCGCCGATCTCCAGCAGCTCATCGCTGTATTCGCGTTCACTCGCCTCGCTGGCCTAGGTGATGGCCTCGCGGGCCGCGCCGGCGTCACCGAGCCGCGCCGCTGCCCGGCCGTACTTAAGGTGCAGTTGCGCGGCGGTCGGCCCGTCGGCCAGGTAGCCAAACCCGCTGCCGGCAAGATCCCTGGCCTGCCGGGGCTGGTTGTTCCAGTAGGCGATATCAGTGAATGAGCAGCGCAGCTGTGCCATCAAGGGCCGGCGGTCGATCGCGACGGCGTATGCCCAGGCGCCCCGGGCCAGTTCCCCGGCGGCCTCGCCACTGCCCAGGTCGCTGGCGACGTTCGCCATTAAGCAGTTGAGGCAGCCCAGCAGGAAGTGCAGATCGGTCTGGTCGCGGGGCCATAGCCGCCGGTTGAGCGCGGCATACATGCGGGCGCGGACTCTCCGCATCTCCCGGAACAGGCCGAGCGGCTCGGCCGTCATGTAGTCGCGGGACAGGCGCATGACATCGGAGCGGATCTGCTCCAGGGTGACGTCGCCGATATCGCGCCGCTCGGCGCTCTCGGCGTGCTCACCCCCCTCGTGGGCCGCCATCACCACTCGCGTTCAGCCGCTGAACCGCCTGAGACAGGCCCTCCCGTCCCACGGTACGCGAAGCCGGAAGGAACGGGCACTCCCCCGCCACCCATCTGCCGTGGCGTCCGCGATCTCCGGCGGAGCGCTCGCCACCACTGCGCCGGCGTTGTCCTCCCGCAGCTCAGCGAGACCGCCAGCCCCGGCCGGCCCCGGCCATGACTCGCCTGCGGGCACAGAAGACGGCGGCGCGGGCATCACCGGCCAGGTCATCTCCTACTGGGAGACCTGCGGTCGCGCCGACATCCACCGCCCACTCGTGCAGCCGTGCCTGCCCTGCGCCAGGCGGTGCGGGTGTCCGCTGTGCGAGCAGGTCAGCGCGTGCACCGCGGCACGAGGAACGTCGCCCTGCCCGAAGCCTGTGGTGACTTTGATGGACCTGCCATAGACCTGCGGCCGACCTCGGATGTACCGGGTGGCCTGGCGAGGTCAATGTAGGGAACCGATTTAGATGAGCAGCCGGCTTCGTATCTGAGCACTACATGAGCAGTGGCCGGGCAATCTGAGCAGCCAAGCCGCTGGCCAGCGCCCAGATCCAGCCGCCCGGCGCGTTCAGGCCCGAAGGCTGCGGACGTTCTGCTCAACAGCCCCGGCCAAGCCGGTCCTCGACCCTGCTCAACTACCGCGACGTCCCAGGACAGGGTGCTCATGTAGACCCGGTCCCTACAGTCAAGTGTAGGGGTCGCACACACTTGGCGAATCGGCGAAGCTAGTTGGCGCTGCTTGGCGACTTCGCCGTTAGTTGGCGCCTGCCTGCGCGACCCGGCATTTTCGGCGCGGTTTTCGATTGTTGACCGGCGTCCGGTACCCAGCCGCGCCAGGTTCGACCAGGACCCGTCGACCCCGAATGGGGGTCCATCAGGCCCCTGAGCTGCGTAAAGCCAGGTTCGCCAACTAGCCCGACTTCCGCCACCTAGATCTGATCCCTACATCAAGCATCGGTGTCACCTGCGCAGTCTCGGCGGATCGGAGCTGGCGATCTCGCTGGCGCGCTGCGGTGGCCTGAGCTTCCTGCACCATAACCAGGAGATCGCTGAGCAGGCCGCCGCCGTGCGGAAGGTCAAGAACTTCAAAGCCGGTTTCGTGGTCAGCGACACGAACGTGCGTCCCGGCGACACGCTGGGGGACCTGGTCGAGGTCATGCGCCGGACAGGGCACAGCACGGCTGCCGTGACCGATGATGGGTCGGCGACCGGGCGGCTGCTCGGCCTGGTCACGTCGCGTGACTTTCACCCCCAGCGCCACGGCAGCTTATGACCAGGGCGGCGAAGGGCTGGTCTTCGAGGAGGGCGTGGACGGCTACGTCCCCTACGCAGGCGACCTGACCGAGGGCCTGCGCGCGACTCTCGCGAAGATCAAGGCCACGATGGTCTCCTGCGGGTCCGTGAACCTCCGCGAATTCCACTCATCAGCCCGGCTCATGCTGGTCTCCCAGCAGAGTTTTGAGGAGAGCCA
>Ga0307372_10011425_pt1 | contig 11853 bp, 8 predicted proteins | sample OX1MG_FD_202533 | JGI IMG/M metagenome (GOLD analysis project Ga0307372, IMG submission 202533) | Soil microbial communities from Risofladan, Vaasa, Finland - OX-1 | ecosystem: Environmental > Terrestrial > Soil > Coastal area > Acid sulfate soil | place: Finland: Risofladan, Vaasa | collected...
GGTGCGATGGCTCGGCGTCGTCGGAGCACGGCTGTCGAGCGTGCGCTCATCCCGTGCGCAGCGAAGGTGCAGCCTCGGCGGCCTCGTAGAGGTCATCGCCGAGGCGTCTGACCCTTCCAGTGGAAATGGCGTTATCGAGCGCTCGCTTGAACCCGTGATCGGACCAGTGAGCAGCCTCGCAGACCTCCACGAGCCGTGCGTGAGTCAGCACCCCAGATCCACGCAGCGCGCTCACGACATCCTCGACCTCCACCTCGCCTCGGCTCTGGGACCACCGCGAGGGTGAAGCGGCAGGCTGCTCGCCGGTCTTCCCTGCACCGGCCTTGGCCGCTGCCCGTGCCGCGGCACCAGCTGGCGTCTGAGGCTCGCGTGGTTGGAGGTCGGGGGCGAGTTCGGTCAGTGGTGTGTCCGCGTCAGCGAGACGGTCGCGGTCGACGCGCAGTCGCGAGCGGATCAGTGCCTGGATCTGGTCGGGGACGTCCCACACGTTGACGTTCATGCCGGCAAGGATGCGCTGCTCCTTCAACCAGAAGGCGATGAACTCACGCCCCTGCACATCGCCGCGGAACACCACCTCGTCCCAGTCGGTGGCGTGACCGGTGTACTCCATGCCGACGTCGTACTGGTCGGAGTAGAAGTAGGGGATGCGGTCATAGGCGACGGGATGATCGAGCACGCGGTCGCTGGGGTCGCCGCCGCCGAGCATGTTGCGCGCCGCCACCGGGCCCTGGTGCAGTGCGTTCGCCCAGTGCTCGACGCGCAGCGGCCCGTACAGCGGGTGGCGGGCGTTGGCGACATCGCCGGCCGCGAACACGCCCTCGACCGCCGTCTGGAGCAACTCGTCGCAGACGATGCCGTTGTTGACCTCGATCCGGGTGCCGGTCGCCAGCTGCGTGTTGGGCGTGGCGCCCACGCCGACGACGACGAAGTCGCATTCGATCGCTCGTCCGCCTGCGGTGCGCACCCGCTGCACCGTGCCCGCGCCCTCGAAACTCTCCACGCGGGTGTCGGGCAACATCGTAACGCCTTGGTCTGTGTGGATCTCTTGGTAGATCGCGCCGGCCTCGGCGCCGAGCACATGCTCCAGCGGCACCGATCCCGGGTCGATCACCGTCACCTCCAGACCCATCTGCCGGGCCGACGCGGCCACCTCGCAGCCGATCCAACCCGCCCCGACCACCACCAGCCTCCCGTCCCGGCGCAGCCGCTCGCGCAGCCGCTCGGAATCGTTGAGGCTACGCAGGAAATAGATCTCATCGAGCTCAGAGCCAGGGATCGAGAGGCGACGCGGTGCAGCGCCGGTGCTCAGCAGCAGCCGGTCATAGCGCAGTCGCTCGCCGCCTGAGAGCACGACCTCCGATGAGGCCGGCTCGATCCGCTCGACGACCGTCGAAGTGCGCAGCTCGATCGCATGATCGTCATAGAAGGACTCCTCGTGGACATAGACCTTGTCCAAACCCGCGGCGCCGCGCAGGTAGTCCTTGGACAGCGGCGGGCGCAGGTACGGGCGCTGCCGCTCAGAGCCGACCAGCACGACGCGTCCTTCGAACCCGCTCTCGCGCAGCGCCTCCGCCGCCTTCGCGCCCGCCAAGCTCGCCCCGACGATAACGAAGGCTTGCTTGCTCATCAGGCTCTTCCTCTCGTCGTTGCGAAGACTGCGCTCGCCGGATGGAGCTCAATCACGTTCGCGTCCACGAACACCTAGCGTCGGCCCGCTCGCAGGTCTTACGTCGCGACCAAAGCTGGCGTGGCGTGCGCGTGTGATCGTGTGCGTACGGCGTAGCCGCGGCATGGGGCCCGGCGCAGCCGCGCGCCAACACGGACAGAACGCCGCTCGCGGCTCGAACGTGAGACGAGCGTGAAGTCCGACGCTATGGTGAGGCGATGGCGGTTAGCCGTTCGACGCCCGCGCCGTGGTTGACTGCGCGGCTGCGCGTCGGCGCCGGCCGGACAGACGACGCAAGAACGGAGATCCCCCGGATCATGCTCTGCCGCTCCTGTGCTGAACCGGCGGGTCTACCCAGCGCGAACGGTCAGCCGCGCGGCGGGAGTAGGTTCTCGCCGAGCGGGGGACGGTGATCGCGACACCGCGGGAAGTAGTTGGCGACGCTGGACGCTGCGGGATGAGTCGGGAGGTTCGGTGTTGAGCGCAAATAATGGCGCGCCGCAACGCGCCCACGCCGCCTGCCGCGTCACCGGCGTCGGGAGGTTGGGCCGGTCCCGCGCCGATGAGCGCGAGCCACGACGCAGCAGCGCATCAGGGGCGTCGCGCATACGGTCTTGTCGGTCGCGGCGGTCCCGCTCGCGACTCGCGGGGCGGAGTGCGGTCACGTCGTTGCCCTGGAAGCCGTCTGACATGCTGTCGTGGGCCTTGCGGACCGGTCTGCCCTTGCCGCTTACGCCGTCTGGGACGGGCGGATCGTCGCCACGAGGTCGATCGACACCGATCGCTGCCTCGACGCGCATCGGGACTCCAGCCTGGCCGTTGGGGAGGGGCGGCGCGCGTCATCGGCCTGTACGCGGTCAGGCCGATCGACACGCAGGCCCCCAAGCGGCGAGGCGATGGGCGTGCGACGAGCGCTCGCGTTCGGGCAATGTGGACGGAGTCGTTGCCGTCGAACCGCCGGCTGAAGAGGCCGCGACGGGAGCGCGCACAGTGACAGTGTCGAGCTGGTGCGTGCGACGCCGCGAGAAGCCATGTCACGGAGATTCAGCGAGGACCAGTTGCTGCCGGGTTGATCTGCGCACAGGCTGCGAGTCGATCGTGACCGTGCAGGTCTCGGTCTGGGGCGCGAGGGTTAGATTTCGTCGCGGTAGCCGAAGAATTCGTGGTCTTCGTTGTAGCCGCCTTGTCCGGCGTATCGTTCTGAGAAGTGGTGGACGAACTCGATTTCGCTAATCCATTTGACGTGTTTGAAGCCGAGCTGGTTCTCGACGCGTAGGCGTAGCGGTCGGCCGTGCAGGATGGGGAGGCGTTCGCCGTTCATCTCGTAGGCGAGCAGGCTTTGCGGGTGGCGCAGGTCGCCGATTGAGTGGGAGTCGTAGTAGCGGTCGCCTCCTTCGCCGCCCGGGGCGAAGGAGTAGAACATCACCCACTGGGCTTCGGGGGTGGGACGCACGAGCTCGATTAGCGCGGCGAACGGCAGGCCGCCCCATTGGGCGATGCCCGACCAGCCTTGAATGCAGTGGTGCAGCGTGATCTGCTCCTGCTTGGTCATTGCCTGAATCTGTGGTACGGAGAGCTCGACGGGGTTCTCAACGAGGCCGTGCACCTTGAGCCGGTAGCCGCGAAAGTCATCGTCGCGCAGGGCGCACCACTGCGGGTTGCTGTCGGGGAGGCGGGCGTGGTTAGGCCAGAAGTAGGGGCTGATGTCTTCGCGGCGGTATTGCACGCGGGGGGCGGAGTGGTCGAAGAGCAGGTCCATGACACGGCCGACGGTGATGTTCGAGACGCGTTGCAGGACTCGGGTGTGCGTCCAGGAGAAGCGCACCGCCCACACGTTGAACGCGATCACGAGGGTGATCACGAGCAGCCAGATCGCGAATCCGTTGAGGTTGTGCTGGTTGGTGCCGAGGGTGATGTCGTTGAGGTTTGTCGCGAAGCCGGTGAGCGCGACCAGCGCCATGTGGCCGATGAAGAACACGACGAAGGAGCACATCACGAGGAAGTGGATCGAGCGGGCGATCTGGCGGTTGCCGAACAGGCGCGCGTACCAGCGGAAGCGGTTATCCAGGGCGGGGGACATGGCCAGGCCGGTGAGGATCGCCAGCGGCGCGAGGATGAAGATGACCGAGAAGTAGGTGAGCTGCTGTAGCGCGTCATAGTGAAAGAAGCCGCTCGCGCCCTCGGGAAAATGCAGGCTCGCATAGGTCACGGCGCAGGAGGCCGCGGCCGGGAAGATCGACCACTGCTCGGGCAGCAGTCGGTGCAGCCACGGGGTTGAGAACAGGAAGGCGGCGTAGGTGATGCCGGTGAGCACGAACAGGATGTCGAAGATGAAGTGCCAGTGGCGGGCGACGCCGATCGTGTGCCGACCGCCGGGGAGCCCGACCAGCGGGCTCAGCGTGATCGTGTCTTCCTTGGCCGTCCAGACGCGGTCGGTGGGGACCGGCCCGCGGAAGCGCAGCCACTCCCGCCCGGGGGTGCAGTGCACCTTCGTGTACAGGCGCGGATGATCAGCGAGCACCTGCAGGCCTGAGCGCACGATCATGACGAGAAAGAAGAAGCTCAGCAGGTGCGTCCAGCGCACGAAGGCGGGCATCCCTGCCGGCACGGGCGGGGACAGCGCAACGCAGGAGTGGCGGGCCAGAAAGCCGTGACCGGCGCTGCTGGCCCAGTAAAGCTTGGCGGCCGCCACCACGACGATGCCCAGGACGGCCGCGATCCCGAGCAGCCACCACGCCGAGATAAACCTGTGCCCGACACGGATGTGCACGCGCGTGAGGCCCATCCTCGGATGGGCGCCCTGCTCGCTGAGCAGCTTCTCCTGCAGGAACTCGTCCTGCAACTCGGCTTCGCTGGCGGGGGAGTTATCGTTGTCGCTCGGGTCGGCCCCGTCTGCCATTGCTAACTGTGGTCGGTGTAGGGAAGGTGCCAGCGATGCGGGGCGACGAGCTGGTCGATCGTCTTGGGGCCCCACGACCCTGGCGGGTAGGGCTGCGGCTTGGGCGATCGCTCGAGCAGTGGCGTGGAGACCTCCCAGAGTCGTTCGATCCCCTCAGCGCTGGTGAACAGGGTGTGGTCGGCGAGCATGGCGTCGTGCAGGAGACGCTCGTAACCTTCGAGCTCCGTGGCGACGGTGAACGAGTCGCCGTAGCGGAAGGTCAGCGCGGCACCGCCGAGGCTCATCTTTGGCCCGGGCTGCTTGGCTAGGAAGTCGACCCAGATCACGCCGGGATCGGAGAGCTCGAAGGTCAGCTCATTGGGGCGCGCGCTTGAAGCCGAGACCTCGGGGATGAGCTCGAACATCCCGCGCGCCGGCTGCCTGAAGCCGAGCGTGACGGTGTGGCGGCTCTCGGCGAGCGCTTTGCCGGTGCGCAGATGGAACGGCACCCCGGCCCAACGCTGATTGTCGACCTCGACCTCAAGCGCGGCAAACGTCTCGACCCTCGAATCGGGCGCGACTGCGGATTCTGCGCGGTAGCCGTCGTATTGGCCGTAGATCACCCGGCCGGGATCCAGTGGCTTGATCGCCGCGAACACCTTGGCGGTCGCGTCTCGCAGCGAGCGGGCGTCGAGACGGTCCGGTGGTTCCATGGCGATGAAGGCGAGCAGGTGCAGGAGGTGGGTGACGACCATGTCGCGGAACGTGCCGGTCTGCTCGAAGAAGGCGGCACGGCCCTCGATCGTGAGCTGCTCGGGCACGTCGATCTGGACATAGTCGACGTGCTCGCGGTTCCAGACCGGCTCGAACAGGCCGTTGGCGAAGCGAAACGCGAGAATGTTCTGGACAGCCTCCTTGCCGAGGAAGTGGTCGATGCGAAAGATCTGCGACTCCTCAAGCACTGCGTGCAGCGTCTGGTTAAGCGCGCGCGCGGAGTCCAGGTCGCTGCCGAACGGCTTCTCGATGATCACCTTCGCCCGCTCGGTGAGACCCGTGGTGCCGAGCAACTCGACGATCGGCGCGAAGGCGTGCGGGGGGACGGCGAGGTAGATGAGTCTGTGGACGTCCGTCCCTAGGTGCTGCTCGGCCTGCGCGACGGCGTCAAGGAGCGCGTGGGGCTGCTCGGCGGTGGCTGGCGCGAAGGACAGACTTGCCGCGAAGGATCGCCAGTCCTCCTCGGTGAGCTCGTGGCGGCCGAACTCCCTGAGCGCATCACGGACGTGCGCGCGAAAGCCTTCGCTGTTTGGGGCGCCGTCGGGGCGCCCGGACCCGACGATCCGGTAGCGCTCGGGCATCATCCCCGCGAGCGCGAGATGAAACAGGCCGGGAAGCAGCTTGCGTTTGGCGAGATCGCCGGTCGCCCCGAACAGAATCAGCACCTGGTCGGGCGGGACCGCGGGCCGCATCGCAGGCCGAGCGGCCGCGGTGGCGCTCATTGCGACGCTTGTGCTGCCAGCGCGGACTGCGGGGCAGCCATCGTGGCGGCGGCCGTCTGGTACACGTCGATCATCTGACGGTAGTTGGCGGCGATCTGCTCGATCGCCGCGTCACGCTCAAGTCGCCCCGCGAGACGCTCGGTGAGCGCGTCCAGCCAGAGTGTGCGGCCGATCGCGAACCCGACATAGCCGGCGACAGGCGCCGCGGTTGTGAGCCAGTGCGCGACGCGAGCGAGGTTCGCGCCGCGGCCCAGCACGACGCAGTCGACGCCAGCGCGTCCGCCGCTGCGGGCCTGGGCGACCGCTCGTTCGCAGTCCGCCCGGGTCTCGAGCCCTTCGATCTTCCAGATGTCCGGCTCGACGCCCGCGTCCTGGAGGGCGGCGATCGTGCGTACGACGAGCTCGGGCCGCAGGTCGCGGTCATACGCGTCCTGGCCATGCGCGACCCGCTCGAGCTGGTCGGCCGTCGCTGGTACCAGTAACTCGAACAGGAGCTTGCGGTCGGTGGCGCGCAGCCATCCGGAGAGCCGTGCGAGCCGTCCGGCCTGGCGGCGGTTCAGCGCCCTGTCGCCGTCGGGGTTGTAGCGCACGAGGACCTTGGCGAAGTCCGGGTCAAATGCCTGCACGTGCGCGGCGAACTGCTCGCCGAACTCGAAGCTAAACTCGTCCTCGCCGGAGCGCTCGACGGGCATCGCCAGCGTGAACGCGTCGTGGCGCGCCGAGCGCGCGATCTCGGCGGCGAACTCCTCGTCGACGAGCACGGCACAGCAGTCGCGGGGCGCCCCGTCGGCGATCGCGCGCTTGAACCCTTCGTAGATCAACGTCTTGAGCGTCGAGATGCGCTGGCGCTCCTGCTGGGTGGGTTTGCCGGTGATGCCCATCAGCCCCTGCTTGAACGAACCACGGTGGTCAAAGGAGAGCATGTACAGCCGCCGTGCTGCGTGGGCGGTCATAGCGGGAGCGCTTCCTCGAGTGAGGCGATCGCATAGTCGGCGCCCGCCGCGCGCAACTCCTGGACGTTGAAGTGGTGGCTGCCGACGCCCACGCATTTCATTCCTGCTGCGTGCGCACCTTCGACGTCGTGGGGGGTGTCGCCGACGACGATCGCCTGCTCGGGCATCAGCGGCTCGCCGTAGACCAGCTCGGCACGCCCGAGCGCGATCTTTGTCAGCTCGCCGCGGTCGGTCGAGTCAGAGCCGTAGCCGCCGAAGGAGAAGAAACGATTCATTCGCGCGCGGTGAAGCTTGATGTGCGCGGCGGCCTCCAGGTTGCCGGTCACCAGGCCGAGCAGGTAGCCGTCCTCGATCAGCTTCGGCAACAGCTCCGCCACGCCCGCGAGCACGCGGTAGCCGTCGGACTCCTCGACCGTCTGATGCAGGTAATACAGGCGTCGCTCGAGCAGCCGGGTGAACTCCTTGCGCTCGGGCGCGCGGTGCATCACCGCCTCGAAGGTTTTCCGGCCGACGTCGGGGTCGGTCATGCCGGTGTCGGTGAACTCGGCGATGTCGGCCGGGATGCCGTAGAGCTCATCGAACGCCAGCCGCCACGAGGCGGCGCCCGCGCCGCCGGTGATGATCAGCGTCCCATCGATGTCGAACAGCACCGCAATATGGTCATCAGCCATCGCTCACCTCCAGGAGCGTCGTCATCCTGCGAGTTTCTCGACGTGGCCACCGAACTGGCTGCGCATCGCCGAGAGCGTCTGGTTGGCGAAGTGGTCAAGCTCGCGCGAGCCGAAACGGGAGAACAGCGCCGTCAGCAGTACGGGCGCGGGCACGCCTTCCTCGATCGCGGCGATCGCTGTCCAGCGGCCCTCCCCGGAGTCAGACACCCGGCCCGAGAAGTCCTCCAGGTCCGGGGACTCGACCAGCGCGGACGCGGTCAGGTCCAGCAGCCACGAGGCGATCACGCTGCCGCGCCGCCACACCTCGGTCACGTCCGTCAGGTCGAGCTCGTAGGGATAGTCCTCGGGGTGCTCGAGCGGCGCGGTCTCGGCATCGGCTTCGCGTTGCACGCTGCCGGCATTGGCGTGTTTGAGGATGTTCAGGCCCTCGGCGTAGGCGGCCATCGCGCCGTACTCGATCCCGTTGTGAACCATCTTTACGAAATGTCCGGCGCCGTTCGGTCCGCAGCGCAGGTAGCCCTGCTCGGCGCTCGACGGCTCGCCCGTGCGGCCCGGTGTGCGCGCCGCCGCCCGCACGCCCGGCGCAATCGCCGCAAACAGCGGCCCGAGGCGCTCAACGACCTGCTCTTCTCCGCCGATCATCAGCGAATAGCCGCGCTCCAGGCCCCACACGCCACCGCTGGTGCCGACGTCCACATAGTGGATGCTGTTCTGCGAGAGCTTGGCGGCCCGGGCGATGTCGTCACGGTAGTAGGAGTTGCCGCCGTCGATGATCGTGTCATCGGCTTCCAGCCGCTCTCCGAGCGCGCTGACGGTCTGCTCGGTGATCTGCCCGGCGGGTACCATCACCCACACCGCGCGCGGCTTCTCCAGCGCGGCGACGAGCTCCTCCAGCGAGCCCGTCCCGGTCGCGCCCTCGCCCGCCAGCTCAGCGACAGCGTCCGCGTTGACGTCGTAGACCACGCACTCATGCCCGCCGGCGAGCAGGCGCCGCACGAGGTTGGAGCCCATGCGGCCCAGCCCGACCATTCCCAGCTGCATTTGGCTGTCTCGTTTCTGTTCGGTTGGTGTGGTTAGGGCAGGACTCGGTCGATCGCGTCGCGCAGCGCACCCAAGCCCGCCGTGGGATCGACGGCGAGGTGGATGCGCAGCGCGCGGCGGTCGCGTTTGGCGAGCGCGTCGAAGTCGCCGCGCGCCTGGGCCTCCTTGACCGTCGCGAAGGTGTAGGCGTGGCCGGGGACCGCGAGCTCGACGCTGTCGTGGCAGGTGAGCTGCAGGAACATCCCACTGTCGGGGCCGCCCTTGTAGGCCTGGCCGGTCGAGTGCTGAAAGCGCGGTCCGAAGCCGACGCACGTCGCGACCCCCAGACGGTCGCGGATCAACACACGGATCTCGCTCAGCAGCCGCTCGTGCGCGGCGCTCATCGGCAAATAAGCGAGCAGCGCGACGTAGTCGCCTGGCCCGATGCGGCCCAGGTGGGCGCGCAAGAACCCGTCGAACGAGCCGTCCTGGTGCGCCGCCTTGCGGATCTGTGCGGTATTGCGCTCGTCGGCGAACAGGGCGAACCCCTCGCCCTCATAGAACGGTGTGAGGTCGGGCGACCGCCCGGCCTCGTAGGCGTCGGTGAGCTCGCGCGCGGCGACCTTGGCGTCCTCGACGTCGGGCTGGTCGAACGGGTTGATCGCGATGATCGAGCCGGCGACCGCGGTCGCGAACTCCCAGCGAAAGAACTCGCCACCCAGGTCATAGACCGAGGAGACGGGGATCCGCACTACCGGGAGACCCGCCTCCTCGAGGGCGGTGACCTGCGCGTCCTGATCATCGGCGTGCTCTGAAGCCAGCCGCACATACACGAACAATCGATCCGTACCGTAGACGTCGGGCGGGCCGAGCGGCTCGCGGTCGACCGGGATTACCCCCCGGCCCTGCTTGCCGGTCGACTCGGCCAACAGCTGCTCAAGCCACGCCCCAAAGTCGCGGATCCCCGCGGAGGTCACCAAGGTGAGCTTGTCGCGCCCGGCGGTCGCGCACGCACCGATCACCGCGCCGAGCACCAGCCCCGGGTTCTGGGCGGCCGGCACACAGGCGGCGCATGCGTGCGCCATGCGCTCGGCGCTGTCCAGCAGCGCGGTCACATCAACGCCGCACGCGGCGCCCGGGATCATTCCGAAGTCAGACAGCGCCGAGTAGCGTCCACCGATCGAGCGCCAGCCGTGAAAGACCGCGCGATAACCGTCACGCTCGGCCAGTGCCTCCAACGCCGATCCCGGGTCGGTGATCGCGACGAACCGCCGCCCGGCCTCCTCGCCGCCCAGCAGCCCCGTCAGCTTCGCGTAGAAGTAGGCGGCAAGAATGTTGGGTTCAAGCGTTGTGCCCGACTTGGAGGAGACGAAGAACAGTGTCGTGGCGAGGTCCAGCTCATCCTCGAGCGTCGTGATCTGCTGCGGGTCCGTCGAGTCCAACACACGCAGCCGCGGCAACCCCGCGGTCTGCGGCGCGAAGGTCTGCGAGAGCACCTCCGGGCACAGGCTCGACCCGCCCATCCCAAGGAGCACCGCGCGTTCGAAACCGCCCGCGCGAACGTCGTCGACCAGGGCGCTGAAGCGGTGTGCGTGGCTGAGCTGGTCCATCGCCACGCCAAGCCAACCCAGCCAATTTGCCTCGTCAGCGCCGGTCCACAGCGTCGCGTCGTGCGCCCACAGGCGGGCAACCTTCGCGCCCGCGGCCCACTCCTCGACAACGCCATCCACGCGCGCCCCGAGCTCGTCGGGCAGCGAGCGCGCCAGCGTCGAGACGGAGACGCTCGCTGATGGTCTCAGCGACTGCTCGATCGACGCCAGCAGCTTCGCGAACGCCTGCTCGAACTTCTCCACGCCCTCATCCAGCAACGCCGCCGTAACCTCATCGAGGTCGACGCCCTCGCCGGCCAACGACTCCAGCACCCCTCGTGCCGCCTCGACCCCCTCGGTCAGCGTCACCCGCGCGGTCCCGCGTGCCTTGAACGCCTCATAGGTCGCCGGCGGAATCGTGTCGACGGTGTCAGGTCCGATCAGCGACTCGACGTACATCAGCTCCGGATAGGCGGCGTTCTTGGTGCTGGTCGATGCCCACAGCACCTTCTGCACCTGGGCGCCGTGGGCGCGCAGCGTCTGAAAGCGCTCGCCGTCGAACAGGTCCCGGAAGCGGGTGTAGGTCACCTTCGCGTTGGCGATCCCCACCTTTCCCTGAACGCGCTTGCTCACACGCGGGTCGATCGCCGAGTCGATCCGGCTGACGAAGAAGCTCGCCACCGACGCGACCCGCGAGACATCGCCTCCGTCCGCCAGCAAATCGTCCAGGCCCGCCAGGTACGCCTCGACCACCCGCTCGTACACCTTGGTCGAGAACAGCAGCGTGATGTTGACGTTGATCCCCGCGGCGATGAGCTGACGGATCGCCGGAATGCCCTCCGGCGTCCCGGGAACCTTGATCATCAGGTTGGGGCGACCGACGCTCGCCCACAGCCGCCGCGCTTCGGCGACCGTGCCGGCGGTGTCGTGCGCCAGCTCCGGCGAGACCTCCATGCTGACGTACCCGTCGCCGGCGTCGGTGTGCTCGTAGACCGCCCGGAAGACATCGGCGGCGCCTCGCAGGTCGGCGATCGCCAACCCCTCATAGACGCTCTTGGCGTCCGGCGCGGAGAGCCCGCGAAGCTCGGTCAGCGCGTCGTCGTAGTCGGTCGAGCCGGCGATCGCCTTCTCAAAGATCGACGGATTAGACGTCAAGCCGCTCAGGCCATCCTCGCGCACCATCCGCTCAAGCTCCCCCGAGCTCAGCAGCGCGCGACGCATGTTGTCAAACCACACGCTCTGCCCGAGCGCCTCAAGATCACTGAGCGGGCTGACGGCGAGGGAGCTAGAAGCGGTCATGAATCTCGATCTCCTTGTGTGAGCGGGTCAGGCGGCATCCAACGGCGAGCCGCCGAGGAAGGTGTTCGCCACACCGCGTCGTGGTCAGCCACAGCCTGGGCAGCCCTTGTTGATCTCGGACAGGACCATTCACGCCCGCTCGCCCGCGCGCCAGATCGCGCCGTGGCAGACTCCGGCCGGACAGGACTCCGCTCGCGTGGCTGCCGGCGCGCCACCGGTCGTGCGTAGACAAGCGGTGGACGTCGCCGGGGCCGGTCGTGGTGATCCGGCCGCTGCCCCGG
>Ga0307372_10011428_pt1 | contig 11851 bp, 12 predicted proteins | sample OX1MG_FD_202533 | JGI IMG/M metagenome (GOLD analysis project Ga0307372, IMG submission 202533) | Soil microbial communities from Risofladan, Vaasa, Finland - OX-1 | ecosystem: Environmental > Terrestrial > Soil > Coastal area > Acid sulfate soil | place: Finland: Risofladan, Vaasa | collected...
GCCGCGTCCGTGCCCCATTCAGGTATGCTCATGGGCTTGCCGAGCTGCGCCGCGAATGCCTGCACGGCGTTCAGGCCATCTGGCTCAGCCGCAAGCTGCTGGAACGCGGCAGCAGACGGGACCGGGCGCTGGCCCGAGCAGAAAGAGTCGTAGATGTCGACCCCGATGATGTCGACATAGGCATTCCCGGGATACCACTGCGAGAGCGGGTAGTTTTCAATACAGGCGTTCACGTTCCAGTCGAACAGGAAATGTGAGCCCGCCACTGAGCGCATGGCCGTGACCTCCTGGGCGAAGCATCTGGCCCATGCCTTCTGCTCCTGGGCGGTGGTGCCCATGAAGTCATTCTCCCAGTTGCCGTTCATCTCCTTCCCCAGCCTGATGACGGAGCTTCCGAAGCCGGCTGCCACCAGGTTGCGGGCGAGGGTCGCGGCGTAGCCGTTGAACTGGCCCGCGGCACACCTTGTCTCCCAGCCCAGCGGATTGCCGATGTCCTTCTCGCTGTCCGGGATGAGGTTCATCGAGATGACCAGCTCGCGGGGGCCGGGGCCAGCGGCTATCCAGGAGGTGAAGCCATACCGGGAGTGATCTATCCAGGGGCTGTCCCAGCTGGCCCAGGTGGGACTGTTGTCGATGAAGGTTTCCAGGCAGCTGTAGGTGACCCCGGCCGCCCGCTCGGTCGCCCGCAGGCTGGACATCAGCGCGGAGCCCGTCCCAGCGAGGTAGATGCAGTTGGTCTTGGAATCACCCGGCTGGATGAGCCGCCTGGCCGCGGACGCGGCCGGTGGTCCGGGAGAACAGGCCCCGACAGCGGCAGCGATCATCACCGACCCCAGCACCGCGGCCATGGACTGCTTCATGCTCTTATCGTTCCAGAGGGGTGACCGATGGAGCTGATCGTCGAGGATGCCGTCTTTGTCACGATGGCCGCAAGCGCCGGGCTGGCCAGGAGCATGCTGGTCCGCGATGGGCGGATCGCCGCGGTCGGCTCGGCCGATGAGGTCCGCGCGGTGGCCGCGCCGGGCGCGGCGGTGGTCCCGCTGGGTGGGGCCACCGTCATCCCCGGGCTGATCGACGCCCACTGCCATGTATCCGATGTCGGCTATCTGGCTGCGGGAGCCGACTGCGCTCAGCCGTTGGCACCGGACATCCCGGCCATTCAGGCGCGACTGCGGGAAGCCGCCGGCCGGACGCCGGAGGGTTCCTGGGTGACCGGAAGCGGTTATGTGGAATACAAGCTGCGCGAGCGCCGGCATCCGACTCGCGCGGATCTCGACCAGGCCGTGCCGGACCGCCCGGCCGTGCTGTACCACACCTCGCTGCACGCCTGTGTGCTCAACACGGCCGCGCTGAGGGAGGCCGGGTTCGAGGACGGGCAGCCCGATCCCGCGGGCGGCGCGCTCGGCCGCGACAGCGACGGCCTGCTTGACGGTGTGGTGTATGAGGGCCCCATGTTCGCCCTGTTCGAGCGCAACCTGCGCCATGACATCACCCGCATGAGCGCTGCTCAGCGCGCCAGGCTGGTGGCGATGGCGGGACAGCGGCTCGCGGCGTTCGGCGTGACCACGGCATGTGACGCGGACATGCGCCGGGACACGTTCGCCGCCTTCGCGGAGGCCGACGAGCGCGGCGTCCTCAGCCAGCGCATCTACGGGCTCGTCGTCCACGACGAGGTGGACTGGCTGGTCTCCTCCGGCCTGCGGGGCCGCCACTCCGGCCAGCTGGCCACCGAGGCCGTGAAGATCTGGGCCGATGGCGGGATGAGCAGCCGCACCGCGGCCATTCACGGGACGTACCCGGTCCCGCCGTATGGATCGGGGATCTTGTTCTTCGACCGTGACGAGCTGACCGAGCTGGTCCGTGACTTCGACGCCCGCGGGTTCCAGGTCGCGATCCACGCTCAGGGAGACCGGGCGATCGAGACTGTCCTCGACGTATACGCCGCGATACTGCCCGGCGCCGCGGGAAATCCGCGCCGGCACCGCATCGAGCACGGTGGTGCCATGTACCCGCCGCTTGCCGCCCGGGCCGCCGGCCTCGGGATTCTGGTCGTGAGCCAGCCCGGATTCCTCTCGGCGCTGGGCGACGGGTTCGCAGCGGCGTTTGGCGACCGCAGCGGCCAGCTCTACTCCTTCCGGTCCTGGCAGCGTGCTGGCATCAGGGTCGCCGGGTCGTCCGACGCCCCGGTGATCACCGCCGATCCGCTCATCGGCATCCAGGACGCGGTCCTGCGCCGCACCGCCGAAGGCCTTGTGCTCGGCCCGGAGGAACGCCTTACGGCCCGGGACGCACTCGCCCTGTACACCCAGCACGCGGCTTACGCTGTGCACCGCGAGAGCGAGGTCGGCTCCCTCGAACCCGGCAAGCTCGCGGACTTCGTCGTCCTGGACGCCAGCCCGCTCGACGCGGACCCCGAGCAGATCGCAGACATCGGTGTCCTCGCGACGGTCCTGGGCGGGACGCCCGTGTACCAGTCCGCGAGCATCTTCCCCGGCGGGTGACCGTCCCGGCCCCGCGTCAGCCGGGAAGCCGCCCGCGCTGGAGCCAGCTCGAGCTCAGCTCCCGGCCTGCCGCGGGCGGCCGTATGTGCCGCGGCGGGTGGCTGCGCATGTCCAGGACGTCCGGGGAGTACTCGCGCGGCGTCACCGGCGCCGGGCCGGCTGGGTACCCGACCCGGATGAGCATCTGCGGCGTCTCGTGGAACGGCCAGGCGCCGGGCCAGCGGCGCGGCTCATGCTTGTGGTCGGCCAGCTCCAGCGGCTGGGTGAGGAATGACGCTGCCACGCCGTAGCGGGTGGCGGTCAGCAGGGCGCGCTGAAGGGCCTGGCCGGCCCGCAGCCAGTCCAGCGGCCGGTCTTCGTCGGTGGCCAGCGCCAGCATCTGCGGATGGGACTCGAACCGCTCGACCGGGCGGCCGTCACCCCAGTCGAAGCCGAAATCCCGGACCGGCGGGTTCACGGACATCGGTGGTGGCTGGGGCCCGTACGCTGCCTTCGGCACGCCGAGACCCGGCTCGGCGCCGCTGGTCCACTGCCGCAGTTCGGCCACGTAGTGCCGGTCGCCGGTGAGCTCGCGCTCCGCCTGCCCGGCGGCGTGCAGCCACCTGGTGACCTGGAACGGGAAGAGCACCCGCAGCCAGCACCGCTCCTTCGCCGCGGTGCCGACCAGTTCGGTGAGGATGTTGGCCGGGACACGGTGGCCGTTGAACGGCCAGCGGTAGGTGTGGCGGCGCGGGATCGCGTCGTACAGTTCCTGCTCGTCGGCGGTGGGCGGCCTGACCCGGCCGGTGACGATCTCGACCGAGGCGAGCAGCGTGGGGTCGCCGTCCGGATCTGGCAGCAGCCAGGCCGCGAGCTCGTGCCCGGTCACCCGGATGGCCATCCGCAGGTTGAACAGGGCGGCACCGCAGCTGATCGCAAGCTCGCGGGCACCCGGGTCGGTGACTTCCAGCCAGCGGTCGGCGTGGTGCTCGTCCGCCCCGCCCCTGTTGGCCCGCAGCTCGATGCGGTCATCCGAACGGACCCAGAAGGACCATGGCTGGGTGTTATACACAGACGGCGCCTGCTGGGCGGCGCGGATGATCCGGAAAAGGGTCCGGTCGTCCGCGAACGGGCTCAGCATCACGCACCTCGGTAGCTCGTGCCTGTTCGCAGACTCGCACCGCGCGCCGGGCCAGGTCACGGCGCGTTGGTCCCCGGCGCCAGGGCCAGACGTCCTGGACTGCTGGCCGGCCGCCGAATACCCCGAATGACCGGCAATGCCTGTCCGGTAAGCCCTGGACGGTATATCTCCATTGACTGCATCAATGGCGGCGGGAGCGTTCGCACTGCCCCGGCCGGACCGGCTCGCGGCATTGCTGGCGTCACTGCCTGGCCAGCCGAGACGGGCCGTGCAGGTGGCCGAGGGCTGGATACGGGCGCTGGCCAACGTCGGCGTGGTGTCCCTGCTACCGCATCCGGTCACTCACCCAGCCATGGCCGAGCGGCTCCAGCTGCTCCACAGCGCCGCACCGCCGACCGGAGCCGGCCACCCGGAGCGGCCCGCCCTGCCCAGGAAGCGCACGATGACACAAGCGCCACCGGTGGGGCCGCTCGGGCCCGATGTCGCGGTCACGCACATCCTGGTGGTTACCGACCCGGCGCGCGCACGTGACTTCTGGGTGGATGTGCTGGGCGCGGAACGGGATGGCCACCTGGTGGAGATCAGCCAGGTCCATCAGAGCGGGCAGTAGCCGGCCGCCACCCAGACTGCGCCGGATGGGCCCGGGGGGCCGTCAGGTCGTCGCCAGCGCCCGGGCGGGAATGAGCAGCGCCGCCACGACGCAGCAGACCAGGAACAGCGCCGACATCGCGAACGTCCGGGTGAACCCGGCCAGCGCCGGCAGGCCGTGCACGGTGCTCGCGGCGACGTTCGTCGCCGCGAGCTGGCCACCCAGGGCCCCGCCGAGCGTGCGCAGTACCGTGTTCATCCCGCTGGCGACACCTGTCTGGTGCGGCGGCACGGCCTGGACGATCAGGTTGCCCAGCGCCGCGAAGGCCAGCCCGATCCCGACCCCCAGCAGCGTCGAGCTGACCAGCATGTCGTAGGGGTGCCGGCTGGTGAGCGTCAGCCAGCCGCAGGCGGCGGCGCTCACGGCCGCACCGGCGACCAGCGCGCGCCGTGAGCTGAAGCGCCGCTCGACCCGGCCCGCCACCGAGCCCAGCACGCCCATGCCGAGCGCACACGGCAGCAGGTACAGCCCCGCCGCCACCACCGAGGCCCCGTACCCGAAGCCGGTGCTGCGGGGAAGCTGGGCGAACTGCGGCAGCAGCAGGAACCACGCGTACAGGCCAGCGCCGACGAGGAAGGCGGCCAGGTTGGCCGTCCACACCCCGCGGACCCGCATCATCGTCATGTCGATCAGAGGATTGCGGCTGCGCAGCTCGGTCACGATCCACAACCCGCAGATGGCCAGTCCCGCTGCCAGCAGCGCAAGCGTGCGAATGCTGGTCCAGCCCCAGGCCGTGGTCTGGGCGATCGCGATGAGCACGCAGCACATGCCTGCGGTCAGCAGCGCGGCCGCGCCCCAGTTGACCCGGCCGGGCGAGCGGACCTGCGACTCGGGGATGAGGCGCCAGGCGCAGGCGGCGGCCGCGACCATGACCGGCAGGGGAATCCAGAACAGCCAGTGCCAGCTCAGGTGCTCGTCGATGAGCCCGCCGACGACCAGGCCGAGCCCTCCCCCGACCCCCAGGATCGCGGACATCAGCCCGATGCTCCCCGCGACCCGGTCGGCGGGAAACTCGTCGCGGACGATCGCGAACGAGAGCGGGAAGATGCCGCCCGCCACGCCCTGGATGACGCGGGCCACGATCAGGACCGGCAGCGAGCCGGCCACGGCCGCGAGCACGGTCCCGGCGGCCAGCGCCAGCAGGGTCAACACCAGCAGCCGCTGCTTGCCGTACATGTCGCCGAGCTTGCCGATGATCGCCGTTCCGACCGAGGCCGAGAGCAGGAACCCGGTCAGCAGCCACGTGACGCCCGTCTCGCTGGCGTGCAGGCTGTGCTGGAGCGTGGGCAGCGCCGGGATCACCGCGGAACTCAGCACCGCGTAGGCAAGGGCCGCGAGCGACACCACGCCCAGGATCACATTCGGATGGACGCGCTGATCCGCTCGCGGTCCCGGCAGCATCCCGTCACTGTAACCGAACGGCGGCCGGGCGCTCGGCGGCCTGTCACGTCGCGCCCGCCGCGGTGATCACCGCGAGCAGGAACGTGGCCAGGGCGCCGAAGCCGTGACCGACCGGGATCAGCGCAGCCAGGTGCCCGCTGGGCTTTCTTTTCGCCTTGGCGGGGTCAGCGCGGACGCTGGCGAGTACCTCCTCGACGAGCCTGGCCATGAGCGCCTCATCGGTGGCCGCGCTGGCCAGCATCTCATCGGTGAGCTTGCGGACCAGCGCGTCCTCGGCTGGCGGGGCGAGCATGCCGCTCGGGAAGATGGAAGCGGACCGCGGGCCGGCGCCCGGCGCGGCCTCGGTATCAGGGTAGGGAGTCCACAGGGTCACCGTGGAGATGCCGAGCCCGATCGCCGGCATGAGCAGGCCGACAGCGGTCCAGGCCAGCGCGACCCATCCGGTCACCAGGTAGCCGGCCCACCCGGCCAGCCCGGTGAGGGCCAGGCTGAAGTGGGCGACCAGGACCCCTGGATGAAGGCCGTCCTTGCGGGCGCGCTGCTGGCGCAAGCCCCCGCGGGCGGCGAGCCTGCTCAGCATGTAGGCACCGATACCCGCGGTGAACAGCCAAGCGGCCAGCGTGGCAATGCCAAGCACCCGGCTGTCCGCGGCAGCGGCCATATTTCAATGATCACCCGGCCCGCGGGCCAGCACCAGCCCGCGGCCGGGGCGCTCAGGGTGACCGCGGCGCGAGGTTGCCCCAGATGCGCTGGGACACGCCCTGGATCGTGGTGATCCCGTAGTCGAAGCCGAAGGTGCCCGGCCCGGCCGGGTTGTCGGTGGCCAGCACCGCCAGCACATAGTCGCGGCCCTTGCCCTGCACCCACCCGATGCTGTTGACCTGCCACGGGCAGGTTTCGTCCTGCTGGGTGCAGGTGGGAACGAACTTCCAGCCGTTCTTGAGTGCGACGGTCACGCCAGGCACCGGGTGGGCGTAGTCCGGCGGCTCGCACACGGTGCCCCAGGGGCCGCAGCTGACACCCCAGCGCTGGCTGGGGATCACGCTCTCCATCAGGTGGAGCCCGAACTCCCTCGCGTCGGCTGCCAGCGTGCGGTTCGGATAGGCGAATGTCGCGATGACCGCCACCTGGTCGGCGGCGGTGGTCGTCGTGTTGCCCCACCCGTAGTACGTCGGCGTCTCGCAGCCGACCTTGGTGTGCCGGGTCGGGATCAGCGTGTTGAACAGGGTGAGGGTGGTGCACCCCCCGGAGAAGTAGAACAGTCCCGTCGCCGCGGAGTTGTCGCTCATGGTGATCATGTTCTGCATCAGGTACCGGATGGAGAACGGCAGGTTGGCCGGGATGGTCCCGGGCCGGGACTGGTAACGCCAGAGCCACAGGGCCGCGATGTCGGCCTTGACGATGCTCGCCGTGTACTGCGTGGCCGACCCGTCCGAGACCAGGTAGGTCCGGCCGTCGGCCTTGTTGAACAGCGCCACCTGCACGGCGCCTTCCCGGCTGCGCAGGTACGCGAGGACCCCGTCGAGGGGGCCGCCCGGGCCGGCGGCATCGGCAGCGTCCCCCTGGCGTGCCGCGGCCGCCGCACCGGGCAGGCCGGCGATGGCCGCTGCCGATACCCCGGCCAGAGCCAGGCGAAGGAGCCTGGCAGCCCAGGACGATCTGGAAACCGGCACCGCTTCCCCCGTGTCTCGCGGCGACAGCCCTGCTACGTGCTGGCGAAACTACCAAGCGGGCGCGCAGGGCAGCGGGAAGCGCGCATTCTGAGGCGAGTCGTGAGCCGCTGTCCGCCCGGATCTGGGCGGATAAGGCCGCGGCGTGCTTGTATGAGGCCATGGCGGAGGTGATGAACAGGCAGGCCGTGCACGACGAGCTGGAAGGGGCGCGCGCGGCATTTCACCGGCTGCTGGGGGCAGCCACGGAAGCTGATCTGCGCCGCGCCTCCGACGGCACTCGCTGGAACAACGAGCAGCTGCTCTTCCACATGCTGTTCGGCTACCTGATCACCCGGGCGCTGCTGATGCTGGCGCATGTGTTCGGCCGTCTGCCCGCGGGTGCCAGCAAAGGGTTCGCGTGGCTGCTCGGCTCCCTGACCGGCCCTTTCGACGTGGTGAACTACTACGGGTCATGTGCGGGCGCCCGGCTGATCGGGCGGCAGCGCATGGGGGCGAAGTTCGACCGGGTCATCGTGGCGCTGCACCGCCGGCTCGCCGCCGAGACCGAGGCACACCTACGCCGCGGCATGCACTACCCGGTCCGCTGGGATCCTTTCTTCAAGGACTTCATGAGCCTGGCCGACATCTACCATTACCCGACCCAGCACTTCGAGTTCCACCGGCGCCAGCTCACAGTCAGCAGCGCCAGCTGATGATCGGCTGCTCCGATGGCGGGCAGCCGTTCACAGATCATCTTCCCGGTGTCCCGGCCCATCCCGGCGGAAGTACTTGCGGGCTTCTTCCTCCATCTCGGCGACGTCCGCGGCCGCGGCCCGCTTGATCCTGTCGAGCTTCGGGTCGTCGCGCCCGCGCCTGAGGAACACCCAGCGGCGCAGCCAGCGCGGCTCCTCCGGGAACCTGGTGGAATCGAACCTGGAAAAGATGCGCATAACCGACTCCTCAGCCAAGATCTGGCCTTCCCGCAAGCAAGCGTATTCATGCGCGACCGGGGGCTGGCTGCCGCGGCAGTGGCGAGGAGCGTTGTACCCGCGACGCTGGTGCTAGCCGCCCGCGGCGGCCGAGGCGGCGCCGGCGGCGGCGATCGCGGCAATCATCTCGTCGATCGCCTTGCGGACGGCCTCAGATGCCCAGTTGCCCGTGGCGATCTCCCCAGCACGCGCCCTGAGCTGCCGCCTGGACATGCCATAGCGCCGGGGATCGACGACCTTGTGCTCGCATCTGAGCGCGTGCAGGAGGGCAATGAGCGCGGCGCTTCGCGGGTCCGGCTCCGTCTGCCGCACCAGAGCCTCGGTCACCTGCTGGCGGACCTGCACCTCGTGGCTGTCATCCAGGGCCGGCCACCGTTGCGCGGGGAAGACGCCGAGGACCCTGCCACGCCCGTCGCGAATCACCCCGGTGGCGGCAAGCCGCTCGTACAGCGTCCGCCGCAGGTTCTTGCCGAGTGGCCTGATCACCGTGGACGGCTTCTTTCCCGCGTGCCCGATGACGACTCCCAGTGCCGCGTCGAGGACGGCGTCACCGGCCGGGGAGGGGTCGCGCACGATGATGCGGCCCGGCTTCCCCTGATCCGCTTCACCGGATAGGTCCACCTTGTTCATCAGCGTCAGCTCGACCAGGTTCGCGCCGCCCAGCCCGGCATCGACCTGGGCCGCGGGAGCACACAGCCGGCCGCTGGCGTCGTCGGTGACCAGGAGCAGCAGATCCTCAGCCAGGAGCATGCCGGCCCGCCTCGTGCCCCATGCTCCCCAGCCTGCCGCCGGCGGCGGCAGGCTGGAAGAGCCGGAAGTCCCGCCCGGCGCGGCCGAACGAACCGGCCGCTACGGGCGGAGGGTGTCCTGGAGGGCATCCCATGCGTGCTCGGTGTCCCGGGTGCGCTGGTGGCCCGACCGGAGCAGGCCGGTGAAGGCCGGTGAAGGCCAGCGAGGGTCCAGGCCGATCAGTTCCCCGGGGTGCCCGTGCCGTCAATGCGGCTGATCAGGAGCTTGAGCTGGGCGATCTCTTCGGCGAGGGCGGCCTGGCCTGCTTTGGTGAGGGTGACCCACGTGCGGGCGCGTTTGCCGGCGTAGCCCTTCTCGATAGTGATGAGCCCGGCGCTTTCCAGCACGCCGAGGTGCTGGGAGAGGTTCCCTGCGGTCAGCTCCAGGTTGCTGCGCAGGTAGCTGAACTCGACTCGCCGTGCCTCGTGCGCGATGGTGAGGATGCCGAGCCGGACCCGCTGGTGGACGGTGTCGTCGAGCCCGTTGGCGGGATGGCCGGTCATGGCGCGGGTGACCGGAGTGGTCGCTGGGCCAGAGCGAAGCCGATGCCGCCGAGCAGCAGCACACTGCCCTGGAAGACGGCCGGGTAAGAGTACCAAGGGGGGTCGTGCTGGACCCAGCCGAAGGTGATGGGCACTAGTACGGCCGCCAGGTAGGCGAGGGTCAGCAGGAGCAGGGCGCGGTTGCGTTCCGCCCAGGCCAGCACCAGCAGCGCGAGCCCGATGGCAGCCCCCGGGCTGGCCAGCCGGTAAGGCAAGCCGGTCAGCCCCATCGGGTTCTGTTCGGCCGGGGGATTGTGCAGTTCCCAGAGCGCTACACCGGTCAGCGCCACCGCGACGATGATCCCGGCGATGGTGTACGGCCGCACGCGAGTCCCGACGCCCCGGGCCCGGGACCGGCGGATGTAGAAGGCCGCGATTGCCACGTAGGCCAGCACCAGGGCGATCGGCCAGTACACGAAGTCCGCGTCGGAGTAGACCTTGCAGATTCTGCCGCCCGGCACGGCCCAGCAGTCCAGGTGGTGGCCGCTGTAGCGCCGGACGGGGATGGAGGCGAAGGCCAGTGCCGCGAACACCAGGAGGGGGAACCAGGTCGCGCGCTGTTCCTTGCGCACCCGTTGCGCGAGTTCGCGCGTGTTCGACAGCAGCCGGTGCGGGTCATCTCCGGGGTATGCCGTTTCAGTCGTCATGGGCAACAGGTTAGCGATACAAACTGATCCGCGCTACGGACCTTAGTCCTCGGTTAAGCGTGCAGGGACGCTGCGACTTCGCCCGCATCTCCGGCATGGCCGCCGGCCGGCTGTGGCGGCATCAGCTACCTAAAGTAGCGTTATAGCTACAATCCGGATAAGCGCCGCCGGTCGGGGGGATGAGCGCATGAATGCCGAAGAGACCGAAGTCTGCGTCATCGGGGCTGGGTTCGCTGGACTGGCCGCCGCGCGGAAGCTGGCTGCCGCCGGCCGCGACGTCATCGTGCTCGAAGCACGCGACCGCGTCGGGGGGCGGGTGTGGAACCGGGAGATGTCCGACGGCACGGTCGTCTCGGCAGGCGGCACCTGGCTCGGACGGGGCCAGGACCGCATGTTCGCCCTCTGCCGGGAGCTGGGACTGGCCACCTACTCGCAGTTCGAGGACGGGGAGGTGCTCCTGGACATCGGCGGCACCCAGCACCGCTACCAGGGCATGGTGCCCAGCTTCGGCCTGCGGCACGTGGCGGCGCTGGGACTTGGCCTGTGGCGCCTGGACCGGATGGTCAGGCGCATCCCGATCGATGCGCCCTGGCGGGCGCCCCGGGCAGGCAAACTCGACTCGCTGACACTCGCCGAGTGGGTGAGCAACCCACTGCACGTGCCGTCCAGGAAGGCGCAGGCCCTGCTCCTGGCGGGCATGAGCACGTTCTTCTGCGTCGACCCGGCTGAGGTTTCGCTGCTGGGAAGCATGGTGCTCGCCGCCGGTGGCGGGAGCTTCGGGTACTACGCGGACAGCAAGAAGACCGAAACCCACCTGATCGACGGCGGGAGCCCAGAAATGGCCGCCCGCATGGCGGCCGCTCTCGACGGCCGGGTCCGGCTGTCCCGGCCGGTCCGGGCCATCCGGCAGGCCAACGGCAGCGTCGAGGTCACAGCCGACGGCGCCCAGGTCACGGCCCGGCGAGCAGTGATCGCCACTCCCCCGGCGGTGGCGGCCAGGATCGACTTCGAGCCCGCGCTGCCGGTCATGCACGCCAGCCTGCTGCGCCGCTACCTGCCGGGCGCCATCATCAAGACGATCATCAGCTACGACGAGCCGTTCTGGCGTGGTGACGGCCTCACCGGCGAGACGGTGGCGCCAGCGTCATCGGTTCCGGTATCGATCGATCAGTCACCCCGGGACGCCTCGCCCGGCGTGATAACGAGCTTCGCGGTGGGCCCGAAGGCGCTGCGGCTGGCCGCGCTGACCCCGGCGGAACGGCGGGAGGCGTGGCTCGGGGAACTGTCCAAGCGCCTCGGCCCGAAGGCCCGCTCGCCGAGCGCCTACCTCGAAACCGACTGGTCGGCTGAGCCCTGGTCGCTCGGCGGCATGATCGGGCACCTGCCGACCGGCGCCCTCACGAGCTACGGGCCAGCCATCCGCAAGCCGGTCGGTCACATCTACTGGGCCGCGTCGGAGTGGGCCACGGCCATGCACGGCCTGATGGAGGGGGCGGTGCGGTCCGGCGAGCGGACAGCCGCAGCCGTGCTCGGCAGCCTCGGCTGACCCGGCTGACCCGGC
>Ga0307372_10011429_pt1 | contig 11851 bp, 13 predicted proteins | sample OX1MG_FD_202533 | JGI IMG/M metagenome (GOLD analysis project Ga0307372, IMG submission 202533) | Soil microbial communities from Risofladan, Vaasa, Finland - OX-1 | ecosystem: Environmental > Terrestrial > Soil > Coastal area > Acid sulfate soil | place: Finland: Risofladan, Vaasa | collected...
CCCTGCTCGGGGACCCGATCTCGGTGACGGGCAGCCCGGCGCCGCCCATCTGGGGCGACGGCTGGACGATCTGGTTCCTGTCGTGGCACAAGCTGCTGGCGGGCAGCGCGACCGGGCGCCCGGTGCTGGCCGGCCGGAGCGGCAGCGAGTTCCTGGCGCCGCCACCGAGCGGCCACCACGGCCCGCAGACGCTCGCCGGGCTCTGACGCCGGTTCGATTCCATGATCACGGACGATTCCCCGCGAATAGGGCGACGGAGCAAGACCGAAAACTCTCAGCAGCCGGCCCAGGACCGACGCCTAGGACGCCTAGTCATCGGGTGGACCGCCCAGCTATGACCGTGTAAGCGGAAGCGCCGCCCACACGACTCTAGCCCAGGAAGCCTGCAACCTCAGGTCAGACGGGTGCCCATCACTGAGCACCCGTCTGACCCGCCAACCAGGAACCGCACCCACCAGGTCGTCGGACCCACCCGCCCGCCTTCGCCTCAACGGCGGTCCCGTCCGTACACCCGCGCACGTAGAGAACGACTATCACGAGGTGCCCTTCGGCCACCCCGTTGTCCCATCCATACCGCCCTATCGTCACCGATGGGCCAGGGCGCGGCAGATCCCCCGGTCAGGCCGGTCGTTGTGCCAGTCGAATCCCGTGTAGCAGTCTTGCCCCGGCGTTGCGTCCGTCCGCATGCCCGCACAGCGGGATACTGGGTACATGACGGAAAACTCCCTGACTGCGTCGCCCAAAGCGGGTAGGTGCGTCTTCTGCGGTGCGACCACGAGCTTTGCTGCCCATTCGACCAGCACCCATCGCTTCGGTGAGCCGACCGCCGACGGCAAGATTCCGCTGATCCCAAGACCGCCCATCTACATGTGCGTCGATTGCCTCAGCCGTTACCAGCGGAGAGAGGTTCGGCCTGGCTGGTGCGACGGCTGCCTTGATGACCCAAACCATCTTGGATGGGGAGAGGCAGGCACCTTGTCACCCTGCGGCGAATTCTTCGACTTGTTGACCTAGGGAGGCACAGCGAGAACCGGAAAGGTGTATCCAGGCCCCATCAAAGTCGAGGGCTCCCAGTCGCCAGCGGCCGAGTTTCGCGAGGTCTCAGTTGTGCTACTGCCCACCCTTTCCTCCAGCGGTGACAACTACGAAGGAAATCATGCCAAGCATCCAGGAGAGCGCGAACCTTAAAGACGACAAGACTGCGTTTGAAACTAAAGTCCATGTGTTCCTTAGCGATAAACGCATCGTCGGATACTTCAGTCGGAAGCTCGTCGACCGCCATGCAGTAATCGAGACGCTAGTTGAAGGTGCAGCCTTTAAGGAGGCGCTTGAGACGCCTGCGTACGGCTACTTCAATGACTTGCGAAAAAAGGTTCAGCGTAAGGATCAGAGGCGGCTAGAACTCATAAACAGCGGAAAAAACATTAAAGCCATTGTCGTCATCTTGTGCACCACGCTAAGCCTGGAAGCCCTGCTCGCTGACCTGTTTCATGCCAGATTTGTAGATTCCGCTATTCTACTCCTGTTGGTTCTACTCAGCGCTAGCGGAGCCGTCATCCTGGCCCATGCTTTCATGTGGCGAAGAAAACGCTTGCTCAGAATTCTCATCGCCTTGCTTGCCCTGTCATCTGCTTTAGTTGTCGTAGGATTGGCACATTTCCTCCTGAGTCATTCATGGGAACCGGTAAGAGAATCCGCAGTCTTCATCTTTGCTTTTGTTGCTGGTTGGCTACTTGCATCTGAACCCACGCTCGATGACAGCGTGGGCCTAGCAGTTGCTTGCTGGATGTGGCCTAGCATTATCTATCTCAAGTCACGGCGGAAGCTATATCAGCGTGACTGGCTAGACGAATGCCAAGAGAAAATAATGATGCCGCATGCAACCCTTGCCATAAATACAATACTGGGTGAAGATAAGAATAAGCTCTTGGTTGAACAGGATTCGGAAGGGTTGAGAAGGCTACAAGATCCTCAATTCACTGTACCGACCCAATCCGAGGCGAGGGTAACCAGCATTCTCTCTCAGATCGATGGCGGAAGTATCGCGGTATCCGGTCCACGTGGCGCAGGTAAATCCACACTCTTGAGACGATTTACCGAGCCGGATCGTCCTCAGGACATGTCTCAGCCCAGCTTGCCGATATATGTGACAGCGCCAGCCGAATACGTGCCGAGGGACTTTATAGCAGAGGTCTTTCAGCATCTGTGCAAACAGTATCTGATCTACTGCAGACTCCCTGTTCCGCAACCTATATACAAAGAGAAGCTAGCCAGAAATAGCAGAAAGGTAATTCGTAGGGCACTAGCAGTGTGCTGGCTGTGGGGCCGGACCATAGCAGCGTGTGCAATAATCGCATTGGCGGCTTGGCCATTCGCCAAAACCGCATTCCCCCACGTTCGAGCGTCCACCCTCGCCCTCCTTCATCATTGGGAGAACCAGGCCCTTGCGCAAATGAGACTGTGGTGGAAAAAGCATCGCCTAATCGTTCAGATTGTTGTAGTTGTATTTGCTTTGATCATCTTGCCATTTCGGAGCAAGTGGCAGCGGTATCTAGGTCAGCGTAAGGAACCACTCTTGGCGCAAAGAGCGCGCGAGTATCTATCCCGACTGCAGGTCGACAAGACTGTTACCTGGGGCTCTAGCCTGAATTCCCCGAGTTTCCGGGGCCTAGGCATTGGTGTAAACAGGGGGGGTTCTCTGAAGTACACCCCCTGGACATTGCCAGAGCTAGTAGGACATATTCGCCAGTTCATGCAAGACGTGACAAAACAATTTAGCTCATCAAGTCATGCAATTATTATAGGTATAGACGAGGTCGATCGTATCGGCTCAGTCGATCACGCCGAAAAATTCATAAGTGAGATTAAAGCCATTTTCGGGATCGAAAGATGCTTCTTTCTTGTGGCAGTGGCTGAGGATATTGGCTCCCTCTTTGCGCAACGCGTTACGGCAGGACGCTCTATTCTGGAGAACGCTTTCGATGACATCGTGGTGGTTGAACCACTACGATTGGAAGAGACTCGCGATCTTCTGCTAAAGCGAGTGCCCGGATTTACTGACCCGTTCGTTTACCTTGTCTATGCATTGTCAGGGGGATTGCCGAGAGAATTGATCCGTGTGACCCGTCGCCTTGTCGATGTAAATCAAGAGTTGCGGAGTGATGATCACTATCCGCGGCTTGAGGATCTTGCGTATGTACTAGTGGGAGAGGAGCTTCTAGAGGCAATGCGCGCAGCTCGCAACCAAATGTCTCGGTTGAGGCTGGGCTCCCATTGGACTTCAGTCTTCGACAGTATGCGTTCAGCTGGCGTCGCCTTGCGCCGCGAATCCTTGTTGTCCAAGCACGAGTCATACAGTGTTATCAAGACCCTAAGTGAGATGGTCCCACCTAATCCTCTTCGGAACGACCTACTTGATTCTCTTAACACCCAAGATGAAGATAGCGCTAACTCAATATTGAGCAACCTTGCAATTCTTGCATATTTTGGCTTGACTGTAATTGATGCATTTAGCGGCGGTAGGTTTGACGCTCATTTTATGAAGTATGGAATGCTTGCCGGGTCGGAAATGTCCTACGAGCAGCTGGCTGCGGCGCGGGTTGAACTTAACCTTTCCCCGGCAAGCAGTAGGTCGATGCTGCAGCGCTTCAGGGAACTCCTTCCTTCAGTGGCCGAATAGATACTTCAGGGGCCATATGAGTCTCTTGAGAGCCGCACCTGTGGGCACGCTTGGATGAGCCCTAGACTCCGCACAGTCTCAGACCTCCGGCAACTGCTGTGCAAAATTCGCGCCCGTCGCGACGACTTGTTGATCTTGCAGCCGAAGGAACTGCCGCCTATCGCCTCACAGCAGAGAATCCTTCGGTGTAAGCCAATCTATAGAGGAAGATTTTGATGTTACTGAGTGGTAGGAGATCCGACGATTTAACAGGGCTCCGCAGAGGAGGCTGACGCATTCCCGCAGGTAGCGGCCTTGATCGACTCTAACTTCCGGAGATCTGAGTCTCCACCCACTGTTGACACACTGCGTCTGCACCTGCCTTCTGCAGCGTATTGCCATTGAGTGGATTATGACCGGTGCGTTCTGCTCGCCTGCCTGCACGGACGCCCTGCGGGCGGCCGCCTCCGCCGTTCCCGACCTCACCCCCACCCCAAGGGGACCCGAGGCTGAGGTCGGGAACGGCGGAGGCGGCAAAAGCAGAAGGCAGCAGGCGGTACAGGTACGTGGGGGAAACCTGAGGGGAACCCTCCCCAAAGCCCAGGGTTCCCCTCAGGTTTCCCCCGCACCCCCATCCTGACCCCTCCTAGCCCACCCAAGGCCCCGCTACGCGGGGCACAGCCACCAAACGCACAGGCAGGACGCCAAGCGACGCGGAACCACGGGTGGCACAGACCGAAACCGTGGTCGAGCGTGGGGACAATCTGTCCCCCTGGGCGTACCGTGAGGTCATGGAAGAACTCGCGGGCCTGACAGCCGGGCAGCGCATCCAGTTCCTGCGTAACCGGCGCGGTATGACACGCGCGGTCGTGGCTGGCCTATGTGGGCGCAGCGCTGACTGGCTGAAGAAGATCGAAACCGACGAGCGGCAGTTAACGAGCGTCAACCTGCTGGTCAGGCTCGCCATGGCACTGGGCGTGGCTGACATATCCATTCTGACCGGCGCCGAGGTCGGCATGCCCGTGGTGGCGATGCGGGTCTATCACCCAGCCGTGGAGCCGATCCGGCGGGCTGTCCGCTCAGCGGTCTATGCTCCTTTGCCCCCCCAAGCCCCCGCAGCGGGCGAACTCGCCGGGCGGGTATCCGATGGATGGAAGCTGTGGCATTCCTCCACCCACCAGCGCACCGAAGTCGGCAGGCTGCTGCCCGCGCTGATCAGCGACGTCCACGCCGCCGCCCGGCTCACCGAGGGCACCGGGCGCAGGGCCGTGTACGCGGTGATGACCGAGGTCTACGCCCTGGCCCAGTTGGTTGTCGGCTACGTCAGCGACCCCGAACTGTACTGGACGGTCGCTGACCGGGTGCAGATGTCCGCCAGCGAAGCCGACGACCCCGCGCCGCTCGCCCTGGCCGCCTGGTGCCTGGCCATCGGCCTGCGCTACACCGCAGACCCCCAGGAAAGCATCACCGTGGCCACCGGCGCCCTGGACATGCTCACCAGGCACCTGGACGACAGCCAGTCCACCCGCCTGCGCGCGTTCGCAGGAGCCCTGTCGCTGTCCACGGCGATCTACCACGCCCAGGACGGCCGGGAAGGGGACGCCTGGCGAGCGTGGGACCAGGCTGACCAGATCGTCCGCCGCCTGCCTGCGGGCTACTTCGAGCCGGCCACCGTGTTCTCCCGGCCCAACGTCGACCTGTACGCCGTCGCTATCGACCGGGCACTCGCCCGCCCAGGCTCGGCGGTGGGCAAGGCCGAGGCCCTGGACCCGCAGACGGTGCCCTCCACCGAGCGCCGGTCCCGGCTGCTGATCGACGCTGCCGCTGCCTACCATCAGCGCCGCGACCACGAAGCCGCGCTCAACCGCCTCAAAGCCGCCTACAGCGCCGCGCCCGAGAACACCAGCGTTGTCCCCGCCGCCCGCGCACTCGCCGTGACACTACTGGAATCGCGCCCCTCATCCCTGGCCCGCGAAGTCGAAACGCTGGCAGAACAACTGGGAGTGGCATCGCCCACCGGGTGGCAAGCCGAGTAACCAGGGCAGGGGGACAACTTGTCCCTGTGATCGCAGGGAGGGCTACTACGGTCGCGTGTGACCTACCAGAACGCGACCGTCAAGGAACCCACCGTGACCAGTCACGCGAGTCCCCCGCCCGCCAGCGATCACCCGCCAGCAGGCCCCGAACTGGAGGAACTGCAAGCAGAGTTTCCCGGCTACCGGATCTGGCGGGGAGTCACCGGGGAACACACCCGGTTAATCGTTGCCGCCCGCACCCCTGGGGCCAGTCCCCACACGGTGGTGACCGCCGACATCGCCGAGTTGCGCGACGCGCTGCACGGCCCCGCAGGCCCGTGACCACCAGCCACCCCCACCCTTGGGACGAATACCCCCAGGCCATCGCCGACGACTACCCCGGCTGGGCCGTCGAGCGCGAGAACGGGCAGTGGACCGCCTGGTGCCCAGCGATCACCGTCCACGCCACCACGGCAGCGGGGCTGCGAGCACTCATAGAGCGGGCCATCACCGGCGACGGCGAGTCATGACCCCGCCCCGCATCAGCGGGTAGCGCCCGCACACGGTCGCCGGCCAGACTGCCTTAAACGGGATCACGCAGGCGGGGTGCCATGAGCCAGGCCAGCATGGCAGCGGCGCAGCTTCCCCCTTCTCCTGCCCGCCGCGCGGACGCCGGGGCCGTCCGGCTTGGCGAGCGTGACGTTGCCGGCTGCTGCTGTGCGGGGACATGTACGGGGCGCCGTATGACCTGCTCGCCGCCGCCCTGGACGTGCGCCCCGACCGGTTACGGGGGATCGTGGCCCGCTGGCGGCATGCCGGGTACTGCACCACGGGCCGGCTGGGGCCGGGTCCGGCGTGGTGCTGGCTGACCCGCGCCGGGCTGACCGTCACCGGGCTGGGGTTTACGCCGTCGCGGCCCACACTGGGCCGGCTGGCTCATATCCGGGCGGTGTTAGCGGTCCGGCTGTCGTTGCAGGCCAGCGACGCCTACCAGGACGGCCAGGCGTGGTGGCGGTCCGAGCGCCGCATCCGCGCCGCCATCGGCGGGCGGGCGGTGGGCCATGTCCCCGACGCGGAGGTGTCCTGGCCCGACCTGCCGGGCAGCCCCTATGCCGGGGAGTGCTGGGCGCTGGAAGCCGAACTCACCCCCAAACCGCTGGCCCGCACAGCCGCGATCATGGCCACGCTGGCGGCCCGCACCACGGACTACTACCCCGATGCCTCCCCCGGCCCGGGGCCACGCTATGCCCGGGTGATCTACCTCGCCGCCCCGCCCGCCCGGGGCGTGACCGACCGCGCCGCCGCCTCGTTACCGCCGCCGTTGCGGGCGCGGGTGACGGTACGGGACCTGCCACCGGGGGCGCTTCAATGAGCATCTTCTGGGCCTACATCAAGTTCAGGCTGGCGGTATTCGTGCTGCGCCTGGCCGGCCGGACATTCGCCCTGGCACTGCTGGCCGCCGTGCTGGTTGCTGCCGCCCCGGTCACCCTGGTCGCCGCCATCGGGTTCGCGGGGGCGTGGCTGCGGGGCTGGCCGCCGTCCCGCCTGTGGCGGGCCGGCGCCTGGTCACTGCCAATGACCGTCGTGTACCTGGCTGGGAAGGCGTTACACGCCTCCACCTGGCGGGCGTTCGCCGTCGCCCCGGTCCATGATTGGGTGCTGGCCTGGCGAGCGGCCCAGCTTGGTTACCTGGTCAGGGCGTTTGTGCTGTGCAGCCCGGCCGCGGTCCCGGCCGGGCTAGCTGCCGCTGGGCTGTTGTGGGGGTGGCGGATCTACAAGATCGAGACCGAACTGTCCGGCAAGCTGGCCACCGCCCCGGTGGTGTTCGACGCCCGGCGGTGGCGCCGGCAGGTCCGCGCCGCCCGTGGCCGGATCGCTGCCCCCGGCACTGTCCCCTTGGCCGACGCGCGGTCGCGGGTGGTGATGGGCGCGACGATCCGCGCGGTCGGGCACCGCTGGCAGCCGGTCATGGCCGTCCCCTCTGAGGCGATGGGCCGCCACCAGGTCGTCATCGGCGCCTCGGGCAGTGGGAAGACGAACCTGATGATCCGTTCCTGGGCCGGGTGGTACGCCGCCGCCCTCCACGCGAGCCGGGCGCAGGGTGCGCCACGTCCGCTGCTGGTGGTGCTGGACTGCAAGGGCAGCCCCGACTCCCGCGTCAAAGCAGGCCGCGCCCGCCGCCTCCTGCACGCGGTGGGAGCACACCGGGTCGCGATCTGGCCTGATGAGGCCGCCATCTCGTTGTGGGGGCTGCCGCCGCGTGATCTGGCGGTGGTGCTGTTCCAGATGATCGAGACCGGCACTGATGCTGCCGCCTACTACGCCGACGTGACTCAGGCCGTCATCGCCTTGGCCGTCAGCGCCCCACCCGGCCCCCCGATGGGCGCGGCCGGTTTCCTGGCCCGCCTGGACCCCGGCTGGCTGGAACACGCTTACGCCGGCGGTGCTTATCCCTCCGAACTCGCGGCGGTGACCCACGCCCGCCGGCACCTGCCCGACATCGGGCTGCGGTACCGGACCCTGCTAGGCCGGCTCGGCCCGGCCCTGGACGGCCCCGGCCATCTGGCCGGGGCGGATGCCTGCGTATTTCATCCTGGAAGGCACCCGCGAGCAATCGGTGGCCGAAGCCCAGGCCATGGCCCTGACCCAAACTGGTGGCCCACGCCGCCACCAGCCCCGGCACCGAGCCGCGCACGATCCTGCTGGCCTGTGATTATATTCGGCGGTGTCGGAGCGGGTGCCGTTCTGGTCGTTGTACGAGCGTGGCCGCTCGCTCGGGATCGGGGTGCAGGTGTCGGCGCAATCCTGGCATGAGCTGGCCGCGACCGAGGATGAGCGGTACCGGATCGCCGCCACCGCCGACGGCGGTATCTGGCTCCTGCGCACCCCCTACCCCCAGCCCATCTCGTCGTGGCCGGGCGCTGGGCTGGTCACATCCGTGCCCAGGGTATGCGGGCGAGCCCGCCGTACATGTCGGCGGGCTGGCGGGAATGCCCGGCGATGGGCGGCCGCCATTCGCCGACGGGGACCACGCCCGGTGGTACCAGCGGCAGGGCGCCGAACAGGGCGCTGACCTGGGTGTGGCTGCGGGCGGTCACCCCGGATGGGACCCAGGTGTTGTAGGCGGCCACCTCGGCATTGACCTGGCCCGGTGCCAGGTCGGCGGTCAGGTGGGAGATCACCACGAAGCTGCCCGGCGCTAACACGCTGGCCAGATTGGCGACGATGGCGGCGGGGTCGTCGGTGGCGGGGAGGAAGTGCAAGACGGCGAGCAGCAGGACGGCCGTGGGCTGGGTGAGGTCGATGGTCGTGGCGGCCTGGGCGGTGATGGTGGCGGTGTCGCGCAGGTCGGCGTCGATGTACTCGCATGCGCCGTGCGGGGAGCTGGTGAGCAGGGCACGGGCGTGCACGAGCACGAGCGGGTCGTTGTCCACGTACACGACCCGGCAATCGGGGGCGATGGCCTGGGCCACCTCATGGGTGCTGTCAGGGGCCGGCAGCCCGGTCCCGATGTCCAGGAACTGGCGTATCCCGCATTCAGCGGCCAGGTAACGCACGACCCGGGAAAGGAACGCCCGGTTGGCGCGCGCTCCGGCGACCACCTGCGGCCGCCGCCGGATCACCTCCTCGGCCGCCTGCCGATCCGCAAGGAAATGATCCTTACCGCCCAGCCAGTACGCATACACCCGCGCCGGATGCGGCACCGAGGGATCAAACCCGGGGCCAGCAGCGGTGCCGTGAAGCCCGGACTGCCAGCCCTGGGTAGGGAGAGCGTCCCAGGCGGGAGGCTCAGCACCGGGTGGCTGGGGAGTCTTGCCCTGCTGCTGGGGGGTGTTGGTGTCGGCCATGGAGCTATCTTAGCTTGCTGCATCTAGCTATAGCTAGTCGCGTCTTGATCTTGTTAACTGGACTGAATTAGATCTAGTCGCATGTCGTTGCAGCGTGATGCCCCCTTGCCGCTGAGCCAGCAGCTCGCCGCGCTGCTCCGCGCCCAGATCGAATCCGGGGAGCGGGCGCCCGGGTCACGGCTGCCGACGATCATGCAGCTTTCCGAGGGGTACGGGGTCGCGACCGCGACCGTCACCAAGGCGCTGAGGATCTTGAAGCGTGAAGGACTGGTCATCGGCTCCACCGGCCACGGCACCTTCGTAGCCGAGCACCCCCGGAACTAACCGGCAATCAGCGCCCAGATACCCGCTGCCACTGCGCGCCCACAACGGGCCACGCTTGCGGCGAGCCGAGCGAGAGAGCGCCCAGAGGCACAGGAATTCGGCGTTGCGGTAGAACTCGACGGCCGCGCGGCCCACCCCATCCAGGGCCGGTGGCGTGACGTCCACCGGGACAACTCGATACCCGGCCAGGGCATCATGACGCTCCGCTACAACTGGGCTGACGTCACCGAGCGTCCCTGCGGCGTGGCAGCCGAGATCGCCGTCGTGCTGCAGCAGCATGGCTGGACCGCCCGGCCGCGCCGATGCGGCCCCGGCTGTCGGCTCGCGCAGCCCATGATCACGGACGATTCCCCGCGAATAGCACAGGGAATCGTCCGTGATCATGAGTGAGGCTGAGCGGTAACGCTCCCGGAACGGTGTGGGCCTAGCCTGTGCTCCGTGGGGACGTCGCAGCCAACCGGCGGGCAGGCGCCGGTGACGACGGAGGTCACTGGCCGCCGCGTCAGCCTGGCGTCGCCGGTGACGGCGACCGTCCTCGCCGCCTTGGCACTCGCCCTGGCGGTCGCCGAGGTCGCCATGTCCTTCCTGGCCCACGACTTCGCCGTGTCCGACAGCGGGGCCGGGCCTGCCGCTCTGCTGGTGTATGCGGCGGTGGGAGCGGTGGTTGCGCGGCACCAGCCGGCAACCCCATCGGGTGGATCCTGGCTGCTGCCGCGCTGATCGCCACCGTCAACCAGGACGTGAAGCTCTACCTGGTCATTGACTACCGCCTCCATCACGGGGCACTGCCGCTCGGTGCGGTGGCCGTTGTGCTGACCAGATCAGGGATCATCGTCGAGCTGCTCATCCCGCTCGTGATCCTGCTCTTTCCCAATGGCCGGCTGCCGTCACCCACTGGCGGTGGAGGGTCTGGGTCTATCTCGCCACGGTCGTGCTGGGCGTGGCTGGCGTGTTCGCAGGGCAGGCCGCCGGCATCAGCGGCCAGCACTCCGCATCAACGCCGGCGGCCAGCCTGTGAACGGCGTGGTGGGCGCCGGGGCAGTGCTGATGGGCGCGGGGCTCCTGAGTGTGATCGTGTCCGTGGTGATCAGCCTGTCCTGGGTGGCCCGGCAGCTCGTCACTTACCGGCGCTCGGCCGGTGACCGCCGTCAGCAGCTCAAGTGGCTGGTGAGCGGTGCCGCAGTGCTGGTGCTGTCCCTGGTGGCCGTCGACCTGGTGAGCGGCCAGGTGGGCCAGGCAAGCCGGGCCATCGCGTTCTTCGGGCTCGCGGCACTGCCGGTCAGCATCGGCGTCGCGATCCTGAAATACCGCCTGTACGAGATCGACCGGATCATCTGCCGCACGCTGGCGTATGCGCTGGTCACCGGCCTGCTGGTGGCGCTGTATGCGGGCCTGGTGCTCCTGTCCACCGATGTGCTGTCACTGTCGTCGCCAGTGGCGGTCGCCGCCTCAGCCAGGGCGGCTGAGCCCTGGCTGGCCGGTCAGGTAACTCTAGGCGTTGTTGCGGTTTCTGGGTGTTATGGCTCCAGGCTGGATGGGATGGAGTCGGTGTGCCCGGTCGGCCGTTCGGTGTGCCCGGACGGGTCGTAGATCTTCACCCAATGCACGGACAGGAACTGCTTGAGCGTCCGCATGATCTCGTTGGCGATGGTGAAGGTGGATCCGCCGCTGCTGCAGCCGCCGGTCAGCTGGACCCGCGCCACCCCGGCGCCGCTGATGCGCAGGTTGGTGAAGCCGGTCGCCTTGGACGAGACGAACCGCAGGCCCTGCGCCCGCTCGGCCTGGGTCGGCCCGGCGAACAGCCGCTGCAGGGCGCCGAACGCGGTGGACGGCGGGATCACCGGCCGGGTCGCTGCCTTGGTGTAGGGCGCATGCCCGGCGGCGAACGCCTTGCTGTCCAGGAAGTAGTCACGGACACTGACCGTCCGGTAGGGCGTCGTGATGTCGATGACCACCCGGCTGGGCTGCGTCAGGGTGGAGACGTGGACCGGTTCCTTGCGGGCCAG
>Ga0307372_10011430_pt1 | contig 11850 bp, 11 predicted proteins | sample OX1MG_FD_202533 | JGI IMG/M metagenome (GOLD analysis project Ga0307372, IMG submission 202533) | Soil microbial communities from Risofladan, Vaasa, Finland - OX-1 | ecosystem: Environmental > Terrestrial > Soil > Coastal area > Acid sulfate soil | place: Finland: Risofladan, Vaasa | collected...
GCCCGCCGCGTGCATCCCGACGTGGTCTGGCTGGAGCCGGACGAGGCGGGCGCGATCGGCATCGACGCCGTGCGCGCCGTGCTCGATCAGGTCGCGTACCGGCCGTTCGAAGCGCGCCGCCGCGTGGTCATCGCAGACGAGGCGGATGCGCTCGGCACCGCGGCGCAGAGCGCGCTGCTGAAGACGCTGGAGGAGCCGCCGCCCGCGACCGTCTTCATTCTCGTCTCGTCGCGGCCCGACGCGTTGCTGCCGACCGTCCTGTCCCGGTGTCCGCGGCTCCGGTTCCGGCCGCTGACCATCGTCGAGCTCGCGAAGGCGCTCGCCGACCGCGGGTACGCCGAAGCCGAGGCGCACGCCGTCGCGGCGATCTCGGACGGCAGCCTCGGCCGCGCGCTCGAGGCCCGGGCGGGCGATCTGCTCGAAGCCCGCCAGCTCGCCGGCGAGGTGCTGGCGAAGGTCGCGCGGACGGTCAACGCGCGGGATCGGCTGGAGCAGGCCAAGGTGCTGACGGCCAAACGCGGGGGATCGGCCGCATCCGATCGCGATCAGCTGTCGGCGTACCTGCGGGCGATGGCGTCGCTGCTGCGGGACGTCGAGCTGCTGGCGACCGGCGCGGACGAGCGGGCGCTCGCCAACGCCGACGTGCAGGGCGATCTCGATCGACTCCGTGACGCCTACGCCGGCGGTCGCAGCCGCGAGGCGTTCGTGGCCGTGGACCGGGCGATCGCCGCGCTGGACCGGAACGCGAGCGCGAAGATCGTCGCCGACTGGCTGGTGCTCCAGATCTGAGGAACGTCGTAGCGCCGAGCTTCAGCTCGGCCCGTCTCGAGCACCGAGCCCCGAGCACTGAGCCCAGAGCCCCGAGCATGCCCCTTCCTCGCATCGCCATCACCGTCGGCGACCCCGCCGGGATCGGGCCCGAGATCGCTGCCGCCGCCGTCCGGTCGCCCGACGTGCGCGCCGTCTGCGAGCCGGTGCTCTATGGCCCCGGGCCGGCCGTGTCGTTCGTGCCGGGCGTGCTCACCGGCGAAGCCGGCCGCGCCTCGTACGAGGCAGTCGTCCGGGCGGTCGACGATGTTCGGAGCGGCCGGGTCGCGGCGATGGCGACTGCCCCGATCAACAAGGAGGCCTGGGCGCTCGCCGGCCTCCCGTGGAAGGGGCACACCGAGCTGCTCGCGCACCTGACCGGCGCCGCGCAGGTCGCGATGATGTTCCATTCGGACGCGCTGCGTGTCGTCCTGGCGACCGTGCACGTCGCGCTGGCCGACGTGCCGGCGCTGCTGACGCGCGAGCTCGTCGAATCGACGATTTCGCTGACCGCGCGCGAGCTGCCGCGGTTCGGCTATCCGGCGCCGCGGCTGGCCCTCGCCGGCCTCAATCCCCATGCCGGCGAGCACGGCGTGATCGGCCTCGAAGACCAGGCCGTGCTGGTGCCGGCCGTGGAGGCCTGTCGTGCGCGCGGGATCGACGTGACCGGGCCGCTGCCGGCCGATACCTTGTTCGTCCAGGCCGTTCGGGGCCGGTTCGACGCGGTGATCGCCTGCTACCACGACCAGGGGCTGATTCCCGTGAAGCTCGTCGCCTTCGGGCAGGCGGTGAACGTGACCCTCGGGCTGCCGATCATCCGGACGTCGGTCGACCATGGCACCGCGTTCGACATCGCCGGCCAGGGGAAGGCCGACCCGTCGAGCATGATTGAAGCCGTCAAGCTGGCGGCCAAGCTGGTCAAGAATGGATCGTGACGGGGCTCGGGATTCGGGGCGGAGCCTGCATGCAGGCGGGACCGGGCAAAGCCCGGCGGCCCGCCATAGCGCTTCCCGCGAAGGCGGGGGTTCGGGGCGGAGCCTGCAGGAGGCGGGACCGGGCGAAGCCCGGCGGCCCGCACCGCGGGCCCGCGAGGGAGCGGCGCGGGGCGTTGGGGCCCCGCGAGCGACCGAGCCGAGGTTCGGGGCGGAGCCTGCATGAAGCGGGACCGGGCGAAGCCCGGCGGCCCGCACCGCGGGCCCGCGAACGGAGTGGAGCGAGCCGGATCGCGAGCGTAACGAAGTGAGCCGAGGTTCGGGGCGGAGCCCCGATAAAACATGACCGAGAACGCAGAGCGCCGGAAGGCGGAGAAGAACGTCGCCGAGAACCGGAAGGCGTTCCACGACTACCACATCCTCGAGACGTTCGAGGCGGGCGTGGCGCTGGTCGGGACCGAGGTGAAGTCGATCCGCGAGGGGCGCGTGAATCTGCGCGACAGTTTCGCCCGTGTCGTGGATGGCGAGGTGTTCGTGTACAACGTGCACATCAGTCCGTACAGCCACCGCGGGTACGCCGATCACGAGCCGCTGCGTCCGCGCAAGCTGCTGCTGCATCGATCGGAGATCCGCAAGCTCGTCGGCAAGACCGTCGAGCGCGGCATGACGCTGGTGCCGATCCGGATGTACTTCAAGGACGGCCGGGTGAAGGTGGCCCTGGGGCTGGCGAAGGGGAAGAAGGACTACGACAAGCGGGAGACGATCAAGCGCCGCGAAGCCGACCGGGAAACGCGCGCGGCCATGAAGACGAGAAGGTGAAGCCTCATTGCTCATTCATCATTCCTTCGTGCTACCCTGACCCTCCGGAGCGGCCATGTCCACGATGAAAGTCCCGTTGCTCGACCTGCAGGCCCAGTTCACCCCGATGCGAGACGAGGTGCTGGCGGCCATCGTCCGTGTCTGCGACAGCCAGCGGTTCATTCTCGGCCCGGAGGTCGAGGCGCTCGAGCGCGAGCTGGCGGCGCTGCTCGAGGTGGAGCACGCGATCGGCGTGTCGTCCGGCACCGACGCGCTGCTGGTCGCGCTCATGGCGCTCGAGCTGCAGCCGGGCGACGAAGTGATCACCACGCCGTTCTCCTTCTTCGCCACCGCCGGCTGCATCGTCCGGCTCGGCGCGCGGCCGGTGCTGGTGGACATCGACCCGGTCACCTTCAACATCGATCCGGCACGCATCGAATCGGCCATCACGCCGCGCACGAAGGCGATTCTGCCCGTTCATCTGTTCGGTTTGTGCGCCGACATGGACGCGATGCTCGACGTGGCCGGCCGTCATGGCCTGGCGGTCATCGAAGATGCCGCGCAGGCGATCGGCGCCCGCTTTCACGGACGATCGGCCGGCAGCCTCGGCACCGCCGGCTGCTTCTCGTTCTTTCCGAGCAAGAATCTCGGCGCGTTCGGCGACGGCGGGCTGGTGACGACGAACGATGCGGCGTTGGCGGCGCGGATCCGGATGCTGCGCATGCACGGGGCCAGCCCTGAGCCGTCGCGAGGCGCGAACGCGCCGAGCGACAGCGCCGGGGGTGGGGCCCCGCCGCAGATGAAAGGTAATCCGAAGTACTACCACCAGATTGTCGGCGGCAACTTCCGGCTCGACGCCCTTCAGGCGGCCGTGCTGCGCGTGAAAACGCCGCACCTGCAGGCGTGGACCGACGCGCGCCGCCGGAACGCCGACCGCTACCGCCAGCTCTTCCGCGCGCGCGGCCTCGACCGGCAGGTCGGGCTGCCGGTCGAGCCGGACGGGTACCTTCACATCTACAATCAGTTCGTCATCCGCGTCCCGGAGCGGGACGCGCTGCGCGCGCACCTGACGGCCGCCGGCGTCGGCACGGAGATCTACTATCCGGTGCCGTTTCACGAGCAGGAGTGCTTCGCCGATCTCGGCTACCGGCCCGGCGCGTTCCCGCACGCGGAGGCCGCCGCGCGCGAGGTGCTGGCGCTGCCGATTTACGGCGAGCTCACGGCGGAGCAGCAGGAGTACGTCGTCGACCGGGTTGCGGCCTTCGTGGGAGCCCCGGTTCGCTCGCGCGGGAGTCTGTAGCAAGATCCGGAGCGTAAGCGACGGCGACGCGCGGGGGTGGGGCCCCGCGCGGGCTGAATAGTGCCAGCCCCCGACACTCATATGGCCAACCCTGGCTCCGGTCCCGCGGCATCCGGCGACCCCGGCACGCGCTCCCGGGTGCCGGGTCTGACCGCGCAGATCTTCATCGGCCTCCTGCTCGGCATCGCCGTCGGCTACCTCTGGCCGGCCTTCGGCGTCGACATCAAGCCGCTCGGCGACATCTTCCTGCGGATGATCAAGATGATCATCGCGCCGCTCATCTTCTCCACGCTCGTCGTCGGGATCGCCGGCACCGGCGACCTGAAGGCGATGGGGCGGATCGGCCTGAAGGCGATCATCTACTTCGAGAGCGCGACCACCATCGCGCTGTTTCTCGGCCTCGGCCTCGTCAATCTCTTCCAGCCGGGGGCGGGGCTGAGCATTCCGCTCGGCACCAGCACCGCCGACGTGGCCCAGGCCGCGCGCCAGCAGCAGCACGCGTGGGATCTCCTCGTCCATCTCTTTCCGACGTCGGTCGTCGATGCGATGGCGCGCGGCGACATCCTCCAGCTCGTCGTGTTTTCGTGCTTCTTCGGCATCGCGCTCGGCGCGATCGGCAGCCGGGGCAAGCCGCTGCTGGACGTGCTGGACAGCGTCGCGCAGGTGATGTTCAAGTTCACCGACTACGTGATGCGGTTCGCGCCGATCGGCGTGTTCGCGGCGATGGCCGCCACCGTCGGCGGCCGCGGGCTGGCGATCCTGCTCACGCTCGGCAAGCTCGTGCTGCTGATGTACGGCGGCCTCGTCGTGTTCGCGCTGGTGGTCATCGGCGGCGTGTCGCTGCTCGTCCGCGTGCCGTTCCTGACGTTCGTGCGGGCCATCCAGGAGCCGTTCCTCATCGCCTTCAGCACGGCGAGCAGCGAGGCGGCGCTGCCGGCGGCGATGGAGATCATGGAGCGGTTCGGCGTGCCGAAGAACATCGTCGCGTTCGTGCTGCCGGCCGGCTACAGCTTCAACCTGGACGGCACGACCCTCTACCTGTCGCTCGCGAGCATCTTCATCGCGCAGATGGCCGGCGTGCATCTCAGCTTCGCGCACCAGCTCCTCATGATGCTGACGCTGATGCTGACGAGCAAGGGGGTGGCCGGCGTGCCGCGGGCGGCGCTCGTCGTGCTCACCGCGACGCTGACCGCGTTCGGGCTGCCGCTCGAGGGGGCGGCGATCATTCTCGGCGTCGACCAGATTCTCGACATGGGTCGGACCGCCGTGAACGTCATGGGGAACTGCATCGCGACCGTCGTCGTCGCGCGCTGGGAAGGCGTGTTCGACGATGAGCGGCTGCGGCAGTACGCAGCAGAAAAGGTTGCGGTCTGAGGCATGCGGGGACAGGTGTCGCGGGACCGACGACGAGACTATCCATCGCTCCCGCGAGACCTGTCCCCGCGAACCGGCCGCAGTGAATAATGCCAACATCGATCCGTAAGATTCTCGTCACCGGGGCGTCCGGGCAGCTGGGCGCCGCGATCGTGCAGGAGTTCCGGCGGGACAGCGACGTGGTCGCGCCGGGCCATGCCGACTGCGACCTTGCCGACCACGACAAGGTGATGCAGGTCGTGGCCGCCGTGCGGCCCGACGTCATCATCAATTGCGCGAGCTACAACGCGGTCGACGCGGCCGAAGAGCATCCGGAGGTCGCGCTGCAGGTCAACGCCTTCGGCGTGCGCTCCCTGGCGCGGGCGGCCGGCGAAATCGGAGCGATGCTCGTGCATTACAGCACCGACTTCGTCTTCGACGGGACCGCCGACCGGCCGTACACCGAAGACGATCGGCCGAACCCGCAGAGCATTTATGCCTGTTCGAAGCTGCTCGGCGAATGGTTTGCGGCCGATGTGCCGGGCCACTACGTCCTGCGGGTCGAGAGCCTGTTCGGCCACGTGCCAGGGGAAGGGCGTGCGCCGAAGGGCAGCGTGGCCGGCATCATCGACGGGATCGTCGAAGGGCGTGCGGTGAAAGTGTTCGCCGACCGGACCGCGTCACCGACGTACATCATCGACGCGGCATCGGCCACGCGGCGGGTGATCGAGCGGAACCTGCCCGCTGGTGTGTATCACTGTGTGAACGCCGGCCTGTGCACCTGGCGGGAGCTGGCCGAGGAAGCGGCCCGGACGCTCGGGCATGAGGCCCGTCTCGAGCCGGTCACGCTGGAGCAGATGGCGTTGCGCGCCGTGCGGCCGAAGTTCTGCGCGCTGTCGATTTCGAAGCTCCGGTCGGCCGGAATCGAGATGCCCACCTGGAAGGATGCGCTCGGCCGGTACCTGAAGATCTGCGCTTCCGATCCCACCCGCGCGTCGGAGCCGGCGAAGTAACCCCGAGCCCCGAGCCCCGAGCACTGAGTACCAGCCCCGAGCCCAGCTATTCCACCGCCAGCTCTTTCACCATTCTCCCGACCGCCAGGCAGGACGTCAGTCCCGGCGAGTCGATTCCTGCCGCATGAATCAGCGACGGGACCTGGCGGTCTCGCCGGATCATGAAGTCGGCGAAGTGCTCGCTCGGCGGATGCAGTTTGGCCCGGATGCCGCTGCCGGCGAGCCGCAGATCATTCATTCCGATGTCCGGCAGCATCGTCCGTGTCGATTCGTGGAACATGTCGAGCGGCAGCCGGTCGTCTTCGTAGTCGTCCTTGCGGTGCTGGTAGCGGATCGTGGGGCCGATGAGGACGCTCCCGCCCATCGTCCGGCTGAGGTGAACGCCCAGGCCGTGGCCCGACGGATCCGGCGGCGGATAGACCAGTCCGCGCACCAGGTTGCGCTTCGACGGGGCCAGCTCCGCGTATTCGCCGCGGCAGGGGTAAATCGTGAACGTCTCGCCGCCGAGCTGTTGCGAGACCTCGTCTGCGTAGAGCCCGGCGGCGTTCACGATGACCCTCGCCCTGATGCTCTCCCGCTCCGTGCGAACCTCGATGCCGTCGCGCCCCGGCTCGCCGCCAAGCAGGCGCGTGCCTGGCAGGAAGTGCGCGTCGTGGTCCAGGGCGAGGCGGAGAAGTGTGCGGACGAGCGCCTCCGCTTCGACGATGCCGGTCTCGGGCGAGAAGAGCGCGGCCGGCGCGTGGACGTGCGGTTCCTGCTGCCGGACGAACGCCTGGTCGACGAGCGTCAGCCCTTCGACCCCGTTGGCGGCGCCGCGCGTCTGCAGCGCTTCCAGTTCGGGAAGATCCGCGTCGTTGCGGGCCACGATGAGCTTGCCGCAGCGCCGGTGCGGCACGTCGTGGCGCGCGCAGAACGCGTACAGCAGGCGGCGGCCCTCCACGCAGAGCCTGGCCTTGAGCGAGCCGGCCGGGTAGTAGATGCCGGCATGGATGACGCCGCTGTTGTGCGTGCTGGTGTCCATGCCCGGGCGTGGATGCCGTTCGAGAATCGCGACCGATCGGCCGGCGGCCGCCAGTTCGAGGGCCGACGCCAGACCGGTGACGCCGGCCCCGACGATGAGGACGTCGATGGTTTCCATGACGGCCAACACTTGTAGCACAGGGCGGGCGGTTGTTGCGCGTCCGGCTTTCACGTGTTCCTGATATGATGACTCGGCCGTCTCCGTGCCACGCTTTGGCCTTGCGTGACTTGATTCTGGACTTCTTTTTCGGAGGATGATGATCTCGTGCGAGCGCTGATCACAGGCGGAGCGGGCTTCATCGGATCGCACCTGTCCGAGGCCCTGCTCGACAACGGGCACGAAGTGCTCGTGATCGACAACCTGTCGACCGGTTCGATCGACAACATCGCGCATCTCAAGGGCCGGCCCGGCTTCCAGTACACCATCGATTCGGTCACCAACGAGCCGCTGCTGGCCGAGCTGATCGACCAGAGCGACGTCGTCTTCCATTTTGCGGCGGCGGTCGGCGTCCGGTTGATCGTGGAACAGCCGGTCCACACGATCGAGACGAACGTGCACGGCACGGAAGTCGTGCTCAAGCACGCGAACAAGAAGAAGAAGCTCGTCGTCATCGCCTCCACCTCCGAGGTGTACGGCAAGAGCGCGGATATCCCCTTCCACGAGGATTCCGATCTCGTCATGGGGCCGACGCTGAAGCACCGCTGGGCGTACGCCTGCAGCAAGGCGATCGATGAGTTTCTCGCGCTCGCCTACTGGAAGGAAAGGAAGCTCCCGGTCATCGTCGTCCGCTTCTTCAACACTGTCGGCCCCCGTCAGACCGGCCAGTACGGGATGGTGATTCCGACGTTCGTCCGCCAGGCGCTGGCCGGCCAGCCGATCACCGTGTTCGGCGACGGCACCCAGTCCCGCAGCTTCACCTACGTCGGCGACGTCGTCGGCGCGCTGATGAAGCTGGTCAGGGAGCCACGGGCCGTCGGGCAGGTCTTCAATATCGGCAATCCCGAGGAGGTCAGCATCCGGGCGCTGGCCGAGCGGGTCAAGGCGATGACGGCGAGCGGCTCGGAAATCCGATTGATCCCCTACGACGAGGCATACGAATCGGGGTTCGAGGACATGCCGCGGCGCGTGCCGGATCTGGCGAAGATCCGGGCGCTCATCGGCTATGAGCCGACCGTTGGACTGGAAGACATCCTGCGCTCCGTCATCGACCACATGCGGAAGAACTGACGGCGCGCCAGGCCTGTCGGGACGGTCGGGCCCGGTTCCGCCGTCGCTCCTGCCCGACCGCCCGGATGTTGTATATTTGTCGTCGCCACTTTCTGGCTGCTGCGACGTCAAGTACTATCGTGACTGACCTCTAAACCATGCAGTCTCAAGCGCTCATCGATCGGCTTCGTTCGCGTCAGGCGCATCTTGGAGTCATTGGACTCGGCTACGTCGGCCTTCCGCTCGCCGTGGAATTCGCGAAGGCCGGTTTCACCGTCACCGGCATCGACCTCGACGAACGCAAGGTCGGAAGCCTCAATCGCGGCGAATCGTACATCCTCGACGTCTCTTCGTCGGATCTCGCGGCGGTCGTGAAGAGCGGCCGGTTCAGGGCGACGACCGATTTCAGCGCGCTCGCGGAGCTCGATACCGTCGACATCTGCGTGCCGACGCCGCTGCGCAAGACGAAGGACCCCGACATGTCCTACATCGTGTCGGCGGTCGAGCAGGTGGCGAAGTATCTGCATCCCGGCCAGCTGGTCGTCCTGGAGTCGACGACGTATCCGGGGACGACCGATGAAGTGCTGCAGCCGATGCTGGAAGCGGGCGGGCTGAAGGCCGGAACGGACTTCTTCCTGGCCTTTTCACCCGAGCGGGTCGACCCGGGCAACCCGAAGTGGCACACCGGCAACATCCCGAAGGTGGTGGGCGGCCTCAACGAGGCGTCGACGCAGGCGGCCTGCGCGCTCTACGAGCAGGTGGTCGGCTCGACGATTCCGGTCGCGTCGACCCGTGTGGCGGAGATGGTGAAGCTGCTCGAGAACACGTTCCGGGCGGTGAACATCGGGCTCGTCAACGAGCTGGCGCTGATGTGCCACGAGATGGACATCAACGTCTGGGAAGTGATCGACGCGGCGAAGAGCAAGCCGTTCGGCTTCATGCCGTTCTACCCCGGCCCGGGGCTCGGCGGCCACTGCATTCCGATCGATCCGTTCTACCTGAGCTGGAAGGCCCGTCAGAACGGCTTCGAGAGCCGCTTCATCGAGCTGGCCGGCCACGTCAACGCGAACATGCCGCGGTATGTCGTCGGCCGCGTGACCGAGGCGTTGAACAGCGCGAGCAAGGCCGTGCGCGGCTCGCGCGTGCACCTGTTCGGGATGGCGTACAAGCCGGACGTCAGCGACCCGCGGGAGTCGCCGGCGATCGACGTGGCGCAGCTGCTCCAGCGTCAGGGGGCGATCGTGTCGTACAGCGATCCGCACGTCCCCGTGGTCGAGCATGGAGACTTCCGGATGGAGGCGGTGCCGGAGTCGACCGCGTTCGCCCTGGGCTTCGACTGTGCCGTCGTCACGACCAATCACCAGGCGTTCGATTACGACGTGATTGTGAAGCGGTCGCCGCTCGTGGTGGACACCAGGAACGTGCTGAAGGATTATCCGCAGGCGCACATCTTCAGGCTGTAGCGCCTGTGGATCCCGGAAGACGGACGTAATTGACCATGGTCATTGACCATAGTACGATAGATCGATGGAAACCGTCAGCATTTCAGAATTCAAGGCCACCTGCCTGGCCCGGCTCGAGCGCGTGCGGCGGACGGGCGAGCGGTTGCTGGTGACGCGCCGGGGGAAGCCGGTCGCGGAGATCGGGCCGCCGAGCCACCCCGCCAGGTCCCGGAGCTGGATTGGCTCCGCCCGGGGAACCGGCCGGATCACCGGCGACATTGTCAGCCCGGCCGTGCCGGCGGACGAATGGGAAGTCCTGCGCCGGTGAGGCTGCTCCTCGACACACACATCTGGCTCTGGAGTCTCCTCGAGCCGGACCGGCTGACGCGCCTGGTGCGTCAGGCCCTGGACGATACGAGCAACGAGCTCTGGCTCTCCCCGATCAGCGTCTGGGAGACGTTGCTGCTGGCGGAACGTGGCCGGGTGACGCTCGACCCGGATGGGCCGACGTGGGTGGACGAGCGCTTGAAGGCCGGGCCGTTGCGCGAAGTGCCGCTGACTCATGCGATCGCTCTTGAAAGTCGGGCGGTTCCACTTGGCTGCAAGGATCCCGCCGATCGCTTTCTCGCCGCGACCGCGCGCGTGTTCGATCTCACGCTCGTCACCGCCGATCGGCGGCTCGCGCGCATGAAGGGGATCGACGTGCTCCAGAACGGGTCGCGGTGAACGACGTCCAAATATCTTATACTCCCCAGATGTCTCGCCGCGCGCTCATCACCGGAATCACGGGGCAGGACGGGTCCTACCTGGCCGAGCTTCTTCTCGAGCAGGGCTACGAGGTCGTTGGCGTGGTGCGCCGCGCGAGCGCCCCGAACCTGTGGCGCATCGAGCACATCCTGGATCGGATCACCCTGCGGCCGGCCGACCTCCTCGACCAGCTCTCGCTGATCCGGCTCATCGACGACGTGCGGCCGCACGAGCTGTACAACCTGGCCGCGATGTCCTTCGTGCCGGCGTCGTGGGATCAGCCGATGCTGACCGGCGAGTTCAACGCCCAGGGGGTCACGCGGGTCCTCGAGGCGATCCGGCACGTCGATCCGGCGATCCGCTTCTACCAGGCCTCGTCCAGCGAGATGTTCGGCAAGGTGCGGGAGGTGCCGCAGACCGAGCTGACCCCCTTCTATCCGCGCAGTCCCTACGGCGTGTCGAAGGTGTTCGGGCACTACATCACGGTGAACTACCGCGAGAGCTACGGCATGTTCGCCTGTTCCGGTATCCTGTTCAATCACGAGTCGCCCCGTCGCGGTCTGGAGTTCGTCACGCGCAAGGTCACCGACGGCGTCGCGCGGATCAAGCTCGGCCTCGCCGGCTCGCTGTCGCTTGGCAATCTCGACGCGCATCGCGACTGGGGATTTGCCGGGGACTATGTCAGGGCGATGTGGCTGATGCTGCAGCAGGACCAGCCGGAGGACTACGTGATCGCGACCGGGATCAGCCACTCCGTGCGGGAGCTCGTTGAGGCGGCGTTTGCGCACGCCGGTCTTGACTGGCGCGCGCACGTCGTGCAGGATCCGAAGCTGTTGCGGCCGGCCGAGGTCGAGCATCTGGTCGGCAACGCCGAAAAGGCGCGCCGTGTGCTTGGATGGAAGCCCGGGGTCGACTTCCGCGGGTTGATTGCCATGATGGTCGACGCCGACATTCAGCGCCTGTCGGCCGTGCCGCACGTCTGAACCTCGGCGGGGTCCGCCGCGCGTGGACCTGAGACCGCCGTCCCCTCCGGCCGAACGGGTCTCCCAGCCGTTCGGTGCCTCGGGTTCTTCAGGTCAGATTCTCTGCAGTTATCGTCCGGGGCCCTTGACGGCGGGGGAAATTTCGCGTTCAATTGTTGAACGCCAAGCAGGCTCCTGGCATGCGGGCGTGCGCACAGAAATTCTCCCAACCGGCTGTGTCGGCTGCACTTGGCCACAGCCGGACCTGT